>Ga0066637_10000394_pt1 | contig 26277 bp, 32 predicted proteins | sample CryGeyCG2014_020_FD_62737 | JGI IMG/M metagenome (GOLD analysis project Ga0066637, IMG submission 62737) | Groundwater microbial communities from aquifer - Crystal Geyser CG08_land_8/20/14_0.20 | ecosystem: Environmental > Aquatic > Deep subsurface > Groundwater | place: USA: Utah: Grand County...
AGAGAACGTGATCAGTTTATTAAACTAGGACTCGCTGATTTACAAACCGTCAACTCCTGGCCTGAAATGACCTGACTCTCCGCAGCTAGAATCATCACGCAAACCATCGATTCCCTCTGATAATGTTTTGTCATAAAAGTTACTTGTAAAAGTACTCCTATATTTGGTATAGTATATTTGCGTTCAACTTTATCGGTTGCTTTTTTGATGGCCGCATTGGACAGCTTGAGCAATCGAGTTGAACGCAACCAATGCGGCCTTTAAAGTTTAGAAAGTTCTTTAAAATTTTTGCGTTTTTCTTCATTCTTTTTTTACGGCGGCTCTCGGCGAATTTGAATTTTCCCTTTGCAGCGCTGTCTGCGGAGGCGGGCGCAGCCAGCGTTGCTCCCACTTCCGACTCGATTTCCTTTTTAGTGCGGACGAGAGGACTCGAACCCCCAAGGCTTTTAAGGCCACATGCTCCTTAGGCATGCGCGTCTACCAGTTTCGCCACGTCCGCTTCAGAGCTTCGCTTTTCAGCGCAAGCGCAGGATAGTATAATTATATCATGAAGAACTATTTAGGTTACTTAGAAAGCTTATACAACCATGAAACCTCCCAAAGAAAAATAGACTACATCAGGTATAACTTTTCTCCATATTTGAAAAAACTTAACAAGAATAGCCGTATTCTGGAAATAGGGCCAGGGTTCGGGGAATTTATTAACATTCTAAACGCTAAAGGAATTACCAATATTGATATTTTAGACAACTCTAAAGAAGTTCTTGAATATAATAAATCGCATTACAAACTTGACCAGGTATTTCTAACCCCCAACATCAGTTCGGCTGACAAAAAAATCGGCCAATACGATCTTATTTTTTTACTCCAGGTTTTAGAACATATTCCCCCGGAAAAATACAAAGATGTTATCCAAATACTCTATAAACATCTTAAATCAACTGGATATATTATTATTACCGTTCCTAACGCAGGAAATCTCCTGGGATTATCTGAAAGATACAACGATTTGCAACATCAAGCTTCCTTTACCGAGATTTCCTTAAGAGAATTACCCGCCTTTTGTGAAATTGAAAATTACCAGGTGGAAATAAAAGGCTATCGAATTCCTCCTTATAATTTAATAAACATCTTAAGAATAATCGCGCAAAGGTTTTTCCATTTTTTCCTCTCAATTCTCTATCTGATCAATGGTGGAGTTTATCTGAAGATTTACCACCCAAACATCTCGTTAATTATTAAGAAGAATAAGTCGTGTTTACACTAAAAAATTGTGCGCAATTTTTTAGTGCCGAAGGTGAGACTCGAACTCACATCTCTTTCGAGACACGGCCCTGAACCGTGCGCGTCTGCCAATTCCGCCACTTCGGCCTCAACAAATTATACCAAATTTTCCTATTTTCTGGAAATGTTATACGTGGTGGGGTAATAAAGAAAGATTACCGGTATTTCCTCGGCCAGATATCTTTGAAAATCAAAATAAATATTTTTTCTGATATTTTTATCCATGGTTTTCCGACCATCTTCCAAAAGTTTATCAATTCTTGGGTTATTAAAATGGGTGATATTGGAATCCTGCGATGAATGCCATAAATTATATTGATCCGGATCATCAGGAATTTCCTGAATTGCCAAAAGGGCATCGAAATCATTATCCAGCGAGCTGAAAGCGCCGATTTCGACTTTCAATCCCAAAGCTTCCCATGATTGTTTAACGGATTCGGCCTCTTTCAATAACGATGATAGTGTTACAATTTTGATTCGGACCGACGAAATTTTTTGATCTCCCAATGATTTAGCTAAGAGTTTTTTCGCATTGGCCAAATCATAATCATAGGTTTTAACATCGCTATTATAAGCCCATGATTGAGGATTAATCGGACCATAAACCTTCAAATTGCCATAATCTTTTTTTAAGGCATAGGCCAATGACTGCCGGAAGCTTTTATCGGAAAAAGGCGGTTTGGCCGTATTAAAAAAGATACCGACAAATTGGTTATAATGAACATTGGGAGAAATTTGAATATTCTTCCAGTTTTCGAAGCCGGATAAATCAATTAAACCGGAAATTTGATTAATCTCGCCCAATTTATAGGCAGTCTTTATCGAGGCATCGCTGGGATAAAAACGATATTTTAAATCCGGTTTTTGGTTATTAATTGACTCCAGGGAGATTAATTCTAAATATTGGCCATTTTTGGTAATATGATTGACTTTGTAATTTCCAACACCCATAAAGCCTTTTTTAAAAATAGGTTTTGAAACAATAATCGGAAAAGCCGCAAAAGGCTCTTTAAGAGTATATTGAATTTTTTGGGTATCAAGAACTTTCGTTTCTACATCCTTAAAATTATAATTAATATCCGAAGCTAAAACCTTAGTGGAATTTTGCCAAAAATGATCGCCAAGAGTAAAAACATAATTTTTTCCTGATTCGTCAACCGACCAATTATCGGCCAATGCGGGCAATGAATTACCGTTTATATCGGTTTTAGTTAATCCCAAACTAATGGAATCCTGAATTTCTAAAGGGATTTCATCTATTTTAAAACGGCCAACCATGCCAATACGGACCGCTGCTTTTGTCTTTGGGAGTAAGGGAATTAATTTAGGCAGAAAAAAAAACGAACAGATACCGGTCGTAAATCCCAAAAAGAAAATTTTTTTATGACGATCCAGGAAAGCGGACAGCAGTCGATAAAGAAAACGTATTTTTTTCATTTAGATAACGGACGAAACAAACGAAGTGATAAAAAAAAGCACGGCCAAAATTATGGTTAAGTAAAAAAGAATTTTTTCTACTCCTCTTTTTGACCGGTATGATTCACCGCCGCCTCCCCAAGCCGCCCCTAAACCTGTTCCTCTCGCCTGCAAAAGAATTGCCGATATTAAAGCGATTGAAATGATAATTTGAATAATAATAATAATATTTTTCATTTAGCCAACCAAAAAAAGAAACTGGAAATCACGCTTAAGACAAAAGTATCCAATATTAAAGCCAGTAATCCGGTCGTTGAATAAGCAGGAAGCATCAGACCATTGAAACTTAAGCCGGAAAATTCAAAACCAATAATTTGAAAATCTGGAACAATTAAAGTCACCAAAAAAAGAGTCACCACGTTGATGATCCAGTGGAAAGCACCAAGGGTTATGAGGTTAATCGGTAAGAGCAAAATATTAATCAATGGCCTGACAAAAAGATTGACCAAACCGAGAACCAAAGCAGCAATAAGGATCGTTTCGTAACCTTTGGCGAATGAAAACCCATTAACGAACCTAGCGACCAATAAAAGAGAAAAAGCATTAATAAGAAACGATTTCAACAAGGTCTTCATGGATTAATTGTATCAGATTTTGAGAATTTTATATAGATTTTGAGTAAAAAGACGACAAAAAGGAAAACAGCGGCAATTAACAAAATCGCCTTGGTAAATAACACAATAAAGGAGGAAACCCTAATTTTATATTCATAAGATTGGTTGTTGATTTTACCGTTGATGGAACCAACGCCTTCCCAAATCAGTTTTTGGCTTTTAAAAGCGATCGGCAGGCTGATTGTTCCATAGGGCGGAATAACATTGAGATGTTTTTGGTTTAAAGATAGCAAGGTGAATTGATCGGTTTCAATAAGAAAATCTTTATTATAAACCGCCTCTCCGCCGGTATTTTCTATTTGAATACTACCGTTGGTTTTAAATTCACTGTAAACTTTTTTAGGAAGATTGAAAATGAATTCCAGATCAAGATTGGGACCCTCTAAATATTTACCGAAAGTGATATCAATATCTCTTGTGTTCTGGTTGCTGGTTTTATAAGCGCCGGCCGGAAGGGGTTTTTCGCTATCAAGGCCGTGAATTGCAAAAACAAAATGATTCAAATCCATATTATGGAAAAAATCAATCACGCCGGTGGTATTTTCCCAAGTCGGATCAACTTGCTTCCAGATATTTAGACTTTCGTCCCAATATTCCGGCCAAGCGTGGAGAATATCCTGATTAAGGCTTAATGGCTTGTTTTGAGGATTATCAGTATAGGAATAACCGGTTAGTTCTCTGGCCGGAATACCGGCCGCCCGCGCAAGTGCGATAAACAGATCCGAAAATTCGGTACAAATAGCCTGGTCCGGGTTATTCAGTACTGCTCTGGCTCCCATTCTCTCTCTTTTCACTTCAAGTTTTCCATAATCATATTTAAGGGTTTTAACAACATAATCGTAAATTTTTTCCGGCGTTTTTAACTGCTGGGCCAGATTAATAATTTGCTGATCATCCACTTCCCAATATTTTTGCGGTTTTAAATATTCCTGTTTATCAACAAAAGGTTCATTCATCTGAAAATCGAGATTCGGTTGACTGATAATTTGAACACGGCCTTTAGCAATTACATCCAGTTTTTGACCTTTATTAAGAAAATATGTTGCCAGCCAATTACCGTCATTATCTTGTTCCACATTTATCGGTTTTGGCTCAAGGCTTTGAAAAGTCATTATTTGATAAGCCGTATCCGGAGGTAAGGCAATTTGCGTGCTGATATTAGATTTTAAGGGATTTGAGAGATGATAAATTAAGGTAAAATTAAAAATTTGAAAATTACCAAAAGCACCCAGTATTCCGAATTGGGAAAGCTGATTTTTATTAAATTCATAAATCTGAAAGCCGTTAATTTCCATCTTGGAAAAAGGATCGGGTGAAAGATAGGCCGGTTTCCCAAAAGAAGAAGGAATCTTTAAAACTAAATGATAATTATTTATCTGGGCGGAATCGGACAATTTCGGAATCATCACTTCCCAAGCCTGGCCGGATTTTTTAATCGAATCGACGGCATCGTAATTTAAAGTGAAAGAAAGTATTTTATCTTTGCCGACCACCGGGCGGCTGAAATTAACAGTAATCTTTGCCTGGGAATTTTGATTGGTAACCACCGCATCCAGCGGCCCGACAGAATCAAAAGCTTTGATATTAGCAGGGTTCATTCGGTCAAGAATCATGGAATAAGAAGAAGCATAAATTTCCGAAGTGTTATTTTTTAAAGAAATATTGTAGGTAAAATGCATGGTCCGATCGGTTTTGGCTTCCGCGGTTACTTGATAATCAGAAGTGAGATTTTCGTCGGCTTTAGCCGGAGAAATTAAAAAAGCAAAGAAAAAAACCAACAGAAAAAGAATTTTTAGCAAACGATACATCCTGTTAATTTTAGGCCGAATAATGACTCTTGACAAGAGTTTTGGGTTTTGTTAGGGTATATATATGCCGGTAACATTATACAAAAGACAAAAGCAAATCTACGATTTTATTTCCCAATACATCCAAAAATTCGGCTGCTCGCCAACCCTTCAGCAAATAGCCGACGCGATTAATGTTCATTCTCTGGCCACCATTCACGAACATTTACAGGCAATGGTCAAAAAGGGCGTCATCCGTAAATACGAAGGAACAATTCGGGGAATTGAATTGATTGACAAAAAAATGGGTGAACTGACCAAAGGGATTGAAGTGCCGATTTTGGGCTATATTGCCGCCGGCGCACCAATAGAACCATTCACTGATCCCAATGCCACTTTGCAAGTTTCAGCCTCAATGCTTTCAGGTGGAAAATCCTCCTTTGTTTTACAAGTTAAAGGCGAGTCAATGATTGAAGACGGCATTCTTCCGGATGATTATGTCGTGGTTGAACAGCAGGAAGTCGCCAATAACGGCGATATTGTGGTGGCGCTATTAGATAACGGCTTTGCCACTTTAAAACGATTTTATAAAGAAGCCAGCCGGATCCGTTTGGAACCAGCAAATGCTAAAATGTCTCCTATCTTTGCCACAAGAGTAAGAATTCAGGGAAAAGTGGTGGGAGTAATCAGAAAATATCAGGTTTAATGAATAAATTATTTTTGGTCGCTACGCCAATAGGCAATCTTCAAGATATTTCATTTCGCGCGGTAGAAACTTTGAAAACTGTCTCAATAATCGCTTGCGAAGATACCAGAAAAACAGGACAACTGCTTAAAAATTTTGATATTCCAAACAAACGCTTGATTTCTTATTATGAAGAAAATGAAATCACCAGGATTCTGGAGATAGTTCAATTAATTAAACTGGGTAATGATGTTGCCTTAATTTCTAACGCCGGAACACCGACAATTTCTGATCCGGGCTATAAGCTTGTTCGGGAATGTATCAAACAGGGAATTGTAGTTGAATCAATCCCCGGTCCTTCGGCTTTATTAACCGCGCTTATTTCTTCAGGATTACCAACGGATAAATTTATGTATTTGGGTTTTCTGCCGGAAAAACAAGGAAAAAAAAGGGCTCTTCTGGAAAGTTTAAAAACAATTCAACAATTTAATAATTTAACAATCATTGTTTACGAATCCCCTTACCGTTTGCAAAAAACACTGGTTCAAATATTCGAAGTATTTGGCGATATTGACATTGTTATTGCCAGAGAAATGACTAAAGTTTTCGAAGAGACCAGACGCGAAAAAGTCAGTCAGGCAATCACTCATTTTGCAAAAGTAAACCCAAAAGGAGAATTTACAATTTTATGGAAACCAGAGTTCTAAAGCTTGATTCAATCGGAATAATTTTGTCCACATTTTCCATTTTCCACATCGGATGTGGAATAGCTTGACACATCGGGAATAAAAGGATAAATTTATTGTAATGCCTTATCGATTTACTCCATTAGTGACAGGACAGTTTTATCACATCTTTAATCGTGGGATTGCTCGGCAACCAGTTTTTCTAGATAAATATGATTACCAAAGAATGATTGATACTCTTTGGTTTTATCATTTTGCTGAATCTTCTGTCAAATTTTCTCGCTATTTAACTCTTCCTTATAAACAAAAGACTTCCTTAATTAATACACTTGCACTTTCTAAAGACATCGTCTCTATTAACACTCATGCATTAATGCCCAATCATTTTCATCTTTTATTAAGTCAAGAAAAAGATGGAGGAATATCTAAGTTTATTAAGAAGGTAATTGATAGCTATACTCGTTTTTTCAATACCAAATACGAGAGAAATGGAGCCATCTTTCAAGGTCAGTTCAAAGCGAAATTAATCGAATCAGACGAACAACTTCTTCATCTTTCCAGATATATTCATCTAAATCCCTATACCTCTCATATTGTGAATAGGTTAGAAGATATTATTAATTATCCCTGGTCTTCAATGAGTGAGTATATGAATATACGAGAGGGGATATCTAATCCAAAATATATATTAAGTAATTTTGGGTCAAAAGAGAAATATTTAGAGTTCGTTAACGATCAGAAGAATTATCAGCGAATCTTGGGTGATATTAAGCATCTTACTTTCGAATAATATCCCGACGTGCGAACCTATTCCACATCCGATGTGGAAAGGATATCCGCCGAGAAAAAATTAGTATTCCTCAAGAGTTGAAGTATCCCCCAATGGTAAGCCCAATTCTTTGGCTTTTAAATATCTTCTGACAATTTTACCCGACCTGGTTTTGGGTAATCTTTCAATAAATTCTATTTCTCTTGGATACGCGTGGCCGGCCAAATGGGTTTTAACGTGCTGTTGAAGCATTTGAATCAGCTTATCCGAACCTTTAAACCCCGGTTTTAGAACAACAAATGCTTTAATTATTTCACCCCGCAAAGGATCCGGCTTGCCGATTACGCCCGTCTCCGCGACTTCCTGACATTCCAAAAGCGACGATTCGACTTCAAATGGCCCGACTCTCTCTCCTGATGTTTTTATTACGTCATCCGCCCGCCCGACAAACCAGAAATAGCCGTCTTTATCTTTATAAGCCAGGTCGCCGGACAAATACCATTTTTTACCTTTATTGGTTACAAAATATTTTTGATATTTATGAGGACGGAGCCAAATTGTTTTCATCATTGACGGCCAACCAGGCTTAATCGCCAAATTGCCGATTTGTTTTTCTTTTAAAACTTCCCCCTTATCATTCACAATATCCGCCACCACGCCGGGAATCGGTTTTCCCATTGACCCGGGTTTAATATCCAAACAGGGATAATTGGCAATCAGAATGCCGCCGGTTTCCGTTTGCCACCAGTTGTCATGGAAAGGCAAACCAATCGCTTTTATGCCCCAAAAAACCGCTTCGGGATTTAACGGTTCACCCACCGAGGCTAAATGGCGCAAAGACGAAAGATCATATTTTCCGACTAATTTTTTATCGGATGCCGCCAGCATCCGAATAGCCGTTGGTGCCGTATACCAAACATTTACTTTGTAGTCTTGTATTAGCTGATACCAAGTTGCCGGATCAAAACGGCCGGAATAAATTAAAGAAGAAGCCCCGTTTGACCAGGAGCCCAGGATTTCATAGGCAATGCCGGTAACCCAACCCGGATCGGCGGTGCACCAATAAACATCTTCATCGTGAATATCCAAGACCCATTTGGCAGTCAGATGTTCGACATAAATTGCTTTATGAGAGTGGATTACCCCCTTGGGTTTACCGGTAGTACCGGAAGTATAAAGCATAAACGCCGGCTCATCCGGATCCATTTGGGCAATTTTAAAAGTATCAACCTGTTTGGCCAGTTCCAAAGCCAGATCTTCAACCAGAACAATTTTTTCCAGATGAACAAGTTTTTTTCTAATTTCATTAACTCGCGGTAAAAGATCATTATTGGTGATTAAAATTTTGGCTTTCGAGTTGCTTAGACGATCTAAAAGAGCTTGCGGACCAAAAGCCGAAAACATTGTTCCGGCAATCGCGCCGATTTTTAGAGTACCTAAAAATCCATAATATAATTCCGGAACTCTGGGCAGAAAAAAGAAAACCCGATCTGATCTTTCAACACCTAAACTTTTTAAATAATTGGCAAAACGGTTGGATAATAAAGATAATTCCAAAAAAGTATATTTAATTTTTAAACCGGTTTCATCCTGCCAATATAAAGCGACTTTGTTTTTTCTTTGATTTCCGGCATTGTAATCGATTGCCCAATAGGCCGCGTTCATTTTACCGCCGGGGAATTTGGGAATACCAAAATCATAAGTTTTCCAATCGAAAGTCCGATAGGTTTTTTCGTAATCCGTTAAATTCGGCGGATTTTTATACTTCTTTCTTATTTTAGTATCGTTCATATTAGGGTAGCAGGCTGCATCCGGTCATTGACGAGGGAATCGGAATTTCCAGCAAAGTTAGAATTGTAGGCGCAATATCGCCCAAAATACCGGTGGGCAACACAACCGACTTGCCTTCGTATTGCTTGCCGACAATAATAATCGGAACTGGGTTGGAGGAATGTTCCGTATCGACCGCGCCGGTTTTCAAATTAATCATTTCTTCAATATTACCATGATCGGCAGTGAGAATAAGCGTTCCGCCCAAAGCAACGACATTTTTAACCACTTTATCTAAACAAGCATCAACCGCTTCACAAGCCTTAATTCCGGCACTTAAAACGCCGGTGTGGCCGACCATATCCGGATTAGCATAATTGATTAAAATAAAATCATAGGTTTTTTGGGCCACTTTTTCCAAAATATTATTGGTTAATTCAACACAGGACATTTCCGGCTTTAAATCATAGGTTGCCACTTTGGGAGAAGGAATAATTATTTTTTGGGTATTGGTGAAAAAATTCTCGCGCAGGCCGTCAAAATAATAAGTGACGAATCTTTCTTTTTCCGATTCGCTGGCCCGAAGTTGCACAAGTCCTTTATCGGAAATAATCCTGCCTAAGGGCAAGTCAACATGGTTTGGAGGAAAAGCAATTTGAACCGGTAATCCGTCCTCATATTCAGTCATGGTAACAAAAAATAAGTTCTTGATTTTCGGACCGCGGGGAAAAGTTTGCTTAATGTCAGACTCATAATAACTTTTTTTGAAATATTTTTCGGCATAGGGATCAAAAGCGATTTTTTTACCAAGAAGATTATTCATATTGTCGATCACAAAAGCCTTGGTTAATTGCCGAGGCCGGTCAATCCGGAAATTATAAAAAATTGCCGCGTCGTTAGCGTTTATCCGAGGAAACATTTTACCGTCAGGACCTTTGAAAATTATTGGTTTTAAAAATTCATCGGTTTCTTTGGCTTTGTAGCGGTCAGCGACGGCCGATTTCGGATCGGAATACAGATCACCTTTGCCTTTAGTCAAGGCCTCATAGGCAATTTGGGTTCTTTCCCAGCGGTTATCCCGGTCCATGGCATAATACCGGCCGACTAAAGTGGCAATCGTTCCGACACCATCGGATTTACATAACAATTCTATTTGATCTAGCAGTATCGAAGCAGAATTGGGAGGTGAATCGCGCCCGTCAGTAAATAAATGAAGATAGACTTTTGTTAAACCTTCAAGTTTGGCCAATTTCATTAAGGCATAAAGATGTTCCATGCTGGAATGAGCCGAACCTTGACCGATTAAACCCATTAAATGCAAGTTGCTGGAATACCTTTTGCAATGATCGATCGCCCCAAGGAAAGCCGTATTTTTGTAAAAAGAACCGTCGGCCAAAGAAAGATTTATATGAGGAAGATCCTGATAGACGATTTTACCGGCGCCTAGATTCAGATGACCGGTTTCCGAATTGCCGCAAATCCCGTGAGGCAAGCCAACCGATTCTCCGGAGGCTTGGAGCTGGCCATGAGGATAGGAAGCATAAAGATTATTAAAGGTGGGAATTTTGGCCGAAGTTACGGCATTCCCCTTGCTTGGCGGGGCAATTCCCCAACCGTCCAAAATTAGTAAAACAACTGGTTTGGTCATATTGTTGGCGAGACAGGTTTTAATTCGGCTTCAATTTCCAATAATCGGTTGTATTTGGCAATTCTCTCGCCTCGGGCTGGCGCGCCGAATTTAGTATAGTCCGAACCAACGCCAACCGCAAAATCGGCAATAAAATCATCATTCGTTTCCCCTGAACGGTGAGAAACAATGACCTTCCATTTGGCATCGCGGGCCTGTTTAATTACTTTTATGGTTTCCGAAATGGTTCCAATCTGATTCGGTTTAACCAGAATCGCTCCGCAGGCTTTCCTTTCAATTGCCTTTTTAACTCTTTCGGGGTTGGTGCACAGCAGATCATCACCGACTAAAATTGTTTCCGCGGTAACTTCAGCATTCATTTTCGTCCACGAATCCCAATCTTCTTCATATAAAGGATCTTCTAGTAAAGATAAAGGATACTGTTCAAAAAGAGACCGGTAGAAATCAATCAAGTCGGCTGTTTCCATCGGCTGGGTCCGATCGCGGATCGTATAAACGCCATTTCTGTAAAAATTACTGGCGGCGCAGTCCAAGCCTAAAAAAACATCTCTTTTGAATTCAAAACCGCGTTCTTTTATCGCTTGAACAATCACTTCTAGGGCATCAAGATTGGTAAATAAATTCGGCGCAAAACCGCCTTCATCGCCAACAGAATGAATCGCCCCGTGCCTGATTAAAATATCTTTAACCCCTTGATAGACTTCTTCGGCAATTTCCAGATTTTGTTGATAGCTTTTTTGAGAAGTCAAAATAATATGAAATTCCTGAAATTCCAGATTTCCGGCGCCGTGTTTTCCCCCGTTGATTAAATTAAAAGTTGGTACCGGTATTATTATCGGGCCCAAAACTAACCCAATACCGGCGGCTAACTCCCGGACATACCGGTAAGTTGGTAATCCTTTGGCCAGAGCGCCCGCCTCGCAAATCCCTTGAGAAACACTTAATATAGAATTTGATCCCAGGTTACTTTTATTAAAACTGCCATCCAGACGAATTAAAATATCATCAATTTCGAATTGCTTTGTTGGATCAAGACCAATTAATTTTGGCCCCATTATTTGATTGACATTATTAACCGCTTTCAAAACACCCAAACCACCATAACGATTGGGATCGTTATCTCGAAGTTCCGAGGCTTCCATCGACCCGGTAGAAGCACCGGAAGGGACAGAAGCGATCGCTTTTTGATTATTATCCAACCAAACAGCCGTTTCCACGGTTGGATTTCCGCGGCTGTCTAAGATTTCTCGTGCTTGAATGGCTTTAATTAAACTCATGACGTTTTTTTAATTAACCGGTTTTCGGCTTCGTAAACGGTTTGTCTGACTTGATCAATAACGTCTGGATTAACCGAGATGGAAGTAATCCCCCACTCGACTAATTTATCAACTAAATCAGGATACATACTTGGAGCTTGACCGCAAATTGAGCAGGTAACTTGATATTTATGACAGGTTTTAATCACTTTTTCAAGCGCCCATAAAACCGCCGGATCTTTTTCGCTAAAAATCGGCGCCACTTCACTGTTATCCCGATCAATACCTAAAATTAACATTGTTAGGTCGTTTGAGCCGATCGAAACGCCATCAATGCCGATTTTGATAAAATCCTCCAGCATTATTACATTGGAAGGAATTTCCACCATAATCCAAAGTTTAAAAGTCGGCGACCTTAATAATCCCTTGGAAGCCATAATCTTTTTAACTTGGGCTAATTCCCAGGGAATATGAATAAACGGAATCATTAAATTTAAATTATCATATTTTTCTCTGACTTTTTTAATTGCGTCCAGTTCCAATTCAAAAACGTCCGGATCGGATAGATAGCGGAAGGCGCCGCGGTAGCCAAGCAAGGGATTCGGTTCTTCGGGTTCAAAGGTTTTGCCGCCGGTTAAATTCCGGTATTCATTGGTTTTAAAATCAGTGGCACGGTAAACAACCGGACGCGGATAGAATTGCTCACAAAATTTACTCAAACCGCGAAACATGTGGTCAATGAACAAATTTTGTTTCCGTTCTTCAATGAGTTTTTTCGGATGAATTCCCAATTGAGCCACCAAAAATTCGGCGCGGGCTAAACCAATCCCGTCAACATTCTTTTGCGCAATTTCCGACGCCAAATCCGGTTCGGCCAAATTAACATAAATTTTAGTGGCGGTTCTTAAAAGATTTTGAGAATGAGAATCGCCTGAAACTAAGGGAGTCAGTATTTCTGCTTTTTCCGATTGATCATTTTTACTAAAAGGTTTATAAATTTCGCCGGTTTTACCATTAACGGTGACGAACTGCCCGGTTTTTAAGACTTTGGTCGCCGTTTGAGTTCCGACAATACAGGGAACACCCAGTTCACGTGAGACAATGGCCGCGTGAGAGGTTTGACCACCCCGATCGGTAATAATGGCAACCACGTCTCTCAAAGCCGGAACAAAATCGGGAGTGGTCATTTCGGTGACTAAAATATCGCCTTTTGTCACTTTACCGATTTCTTTTGGTGAGTGAATAATTTTTACCGGACCGGTAGCGATTCCCGGACAGGCAGAAATACCAGTAAGCAAAACAGTTTTTTTCTTATTTTCTTCCTCCAGTTCTCGCTTCCCGCCTCCCGCCTCTTTGTTCTCTAACGTGGTGATGGGTCGCGTTTGTACAAAATATAATTTCCCTTTTTCAATTGCCCATTCGCAATCCTGGGGAAAGAAATAATGAGCTTGAAGTTCTTTACCGAATTTAGCAATCTTTAAAATCATTTTGTCATCAATTTTTCTTCGATCTTGCTTACTTTGGGGAACTTTTACTTCTTTGGTAATATGGTTAATTTGAGTCAACTGAACGGTTTGGGTATTAGTTTCCGTCCCTATTATTTTCATTTCGCTTTTATTAATTAAATAGCGGTCAGGTGTTACTTGGCCTTGAACAATCATTTCTCCTAATCCCCAAACCGCTTCGATCACCATTTCGTTTTTAGCATTGGTGACCGGATTGACAGTAAACATCACTCCGGAAACATCAGATTGAATCATTTTTTGAACCGGAACAGCCAAACCGACTTTAAAATGATCAAAATGATTCTGTTGGCGGTAGAAAATCGCCCGCGGTTCAAAAAGAGAAGCATAGCATTCCTGTACCGCGCGGACAATATTAGCTTCACCCTTGATATTTAGAAAACTTCTTTGTTGGCCGGCAAAAGATGCCGTCGGCAAATCTTCGGCCGTGGCGGAGGAACGAACAGCAACCAAAGTATGATTAATATTGTTACCTAATTTTAAATAAGATTTCATAATTTCCAAGGCCAGATCTCGGGGAAAAATTGCTTTTTGAAAAACCTTTTTAATTTTATCGGAAACAGCCGTATAACTTGAGGGATCATCGCGATTAACTTCAGTTAAAATACTTTTTATTTTTGGTTGAAGATTATTTTGCTCAAGAAAATAAAAATATGCTTGGGAAGAAATCACGAAACCAGGGGGAACAGGAATCCCGAAGTTATACATTTCCCCCAAATTAGCACCTTTACCGCCAACCAAAGGAATATCTTCCTTATGAATTTCTTTAAACCAGGCAATATATTTTTGGGCAGTGTTCATTTATTTTGTCATCCCAGATTTAATCTGGGATCTATACAAATTTCTCTCTTCTTCAAATTCTGTTCCTCTTTGGTAATCATCTTCCATCCTGATCGTATTGCCAACCTCCGGGGACGAGTGTTCCACGAGATCGCAATCGGTAATGGCGGTATAACGGTGTTTTTGCATCGGATTTATCTGATAACCTTTATCAGTTTCCATATCTATCTCCTTATCATCCAAAAGGAGTCTTGCTTGTCCCCGAATTAAAGTCAGGGTTTCCGTTTTCTGGTCGTGGTATTGCAGGCTGCATCTTTTTCCGGCTTCTACATGAAGAATTTTACCGGTATAAGGTAAATCAGGAGTGGTCAATAATATTTCGTAACCCCAGGGTTTTTCTATTTTCATTTTATAATTTCCAGCAATCTGTCAACTAATTCTTCCCCGCCCAAATCCAATTTTCCCAAAGTAAAATAATCCGCTTCCAGTTCTTTAGGATCGGTGGAAACGCCAATACCGGCAACAGTCACCATATCCTTATCGTTTAGTCCGTTGCCGATGGCCATGGTTTGATTAATATTCAGACCAAGATATTCTGTCAACTTGATTAAGGATGTGCCTTTGTTAAGATTTTTAGGAGCAATATCGTAGGCCTCGCCATTCCACCAGCAATAAAACTCATTATTGGTATCATATTTTTTGACAATTTCCTCGATCTCTGGGACGGCTTTCCAACAATGAGGCGTAATTAAAAATTGCTTGGGCTCAAAACCGCGGATATCTTTATTGGTTTTTGCCAATTGTCTGATCGCTTCTTTCATTTGCTGGATTTTATTTAATAATTCAGGGGTAAATTTTTCCTGCTGGATTACTTGGCCATCAATTAAAATAAATATTCCATTTTCTCCCTGCAAGCTGACATTTTCCCAAAGAAGTTTTCCATACATTCGTTCCAAATAAAGTAAACTTCGACCGCTGGAAAAAGTTAAATGAAATCTCTTTTTAAGAAGGATCATTTTATTTAAAAGACTTTCAGAAAGTACGTGGGTTTTAACAGTCAAAGAATCTTCGGTTTCTTCAATTTCCGTGCCGCGTTCCACCGTTACGCCATCGCAGTCGAAACAAATAATTTTAATATTCTTTAATTCCTCTGAAGTTAATTCGGATATTGGTTTCATAAACAATTGTCATTCCCGCAAAAGCGGGAATCTATATAAATTATTTTATAGACTAGCAACAAAAATATCAAGGTGGGAAAGCAGATTTAAGGCGTCATTGCCGGTTTTTTGATTGTAATCAATTTGCTGAAGTTCTTGATAGATTTTTTCCAGGTAATCAGGCATAAATAATCCTGCTTGCGCTTTTAATTTCGCTCCCTGCCAAGGAGCGCCTTTATAAAGATCTTCCTTGGCTAAAATCAACTGGCGAATTTGCCGGGTCAACATAAAAAATACCAATTCCGGCGCTTCCGTTTTCTCAAGTTCTTTGAGAATCGTCAGCGGCTTAAGAGGATTGTTTGGTTTAATTGAATCCAGAAACTTGAACAGCTGTTTGTCTAATTCAAAGGTTTCAATCTTCAATCCGTTGGGAATTGTTCTTCGGTCAACATTCTTTCCCTCCCACAAAATAATTTCGTTATTAAATTCTTTTTTAAAAAGATACTCGGTAATTTTTTCTTTTCTTTGAGATTTTTGCGAAGTTAACAAATTTTCAACAACGATCAGTTTATCATTGCCAAACATTGACGAAGAGCCCGTGGCCGACCTAATTTGTTCCAAAGAAACTTTAGTGCCGTCCAAATTAACAACTTCAATCTTTTTTTGTTGGGCATTTCTAATTTTTAACGACAATGCCTGACGGCTGGTGATTAAATTTTCACCGCAAATTATGGAAATCTTATTCATACAATTTCTTAAGCAAAATGTTTACCTTACTCATGTTTCTGATTAAATGGGAAACCAAAGCGCCGGAAAAGTTTTTGGGAATGTGCATCAGTTCGTGAATAAGGGTATACTGTTTATCTTTCTCGGATAATCTGTCAAATTTTTCCGAGATAACTTCAATACAGTACGCGGGTTGACAACCGAGAGCGATGAGAAAGATCCTTGGAAGACCCCAGATGCGGGCACGGGCGCGGCTAGTTGAACCATGAGAACGAAAACAGAAAATACGGCGGTGATTAAGATAATCTAGACTAAGGATTTCAATAAGGTTTTTTACTTCCTTATCAATATCGGGCGCGGGTTGCAATTCCATTGATTATTCCTTTACCAAATAAACTTCATCGCCTTCTTTAACCGCCTGATCAACTTTCATTCCGACGGCATCTCCCTTTTTGGCCGATTCTATCTGCTTGTGTTCAACCTGCATTGAAGAAACCGTTTGGGTAAATTCATTGCCGTGACCGGAAATTCTAATTGTTTCTCCATCTTTCAATGTTGCCGACAATTCCAGTACCGCTACACCAATTTTATCGTAATAATGGGTAATTTTCCCGATTTTTACGTCTGCCATTATTTCTCACCTCCCTTCGCAACACAGAGATCACTGAGAATTACACTAAAACACTGATTAATATTCACAAAATTATCCTCTTTATTTCCAATTTACTCTTTCCAAAATTCAAAATCAAGCCTATCTTTATGTTAGTTGCCTTTAAATAGGAAATCATTTGTCTAACATGTTCATTGTTAATTTCTTTCGTTGATTTTAGTTCAAGAATAACCTTAATACTAACTTTAGGTTGAGATTTATGAGGTATTTGATTGACAGATAACTCTGTTAACTCTGACTCCGGATATTTATTCTCGTTCATATTTTAGAGTTTCGGTGTAATTTCGTTCTGTGTTTCGGTGTTCTTTTTTCTGTGATTCCGTGTCACGTGTTTCTGTTTAGTCGTTTTCTGTGTTTCAGTGTTACTAGTTTCAGTGTAACCGGTTACAGTGCGACGATGGTGACAAATAGCAACTGCCAGCGCGTCGCAAACATCATCAAAATAGGTTTTTTTATGATTAGGGGCGCGGATAGAAAGTAATTTTCTAACCGTCGCTTTCATTAAGATTTTATCCGCTTTTCCCGATCCACCAACGACAAGTTTAATACTCATTGGTGCGTAATCAAAAACCGGAATTTTCTGTTTGGCGGCGGCTAACCTGATAACACCCAGGGATTCGGATACGGCCATCGCGGTTTTAACATTGGTGGCAAAAAATAATCGCTCAATTGCCAAAACATCCGGTTTGTGTTTTTTCAGAATGGCCAGCATCTCTTCGTGGATCGTGACTAAGCGGTTTTCGCGCAGGGAATCTTTGTCGGTTTTTATCCATCCCCAATCAATCAGTTCGTATTTTTCCGTTTTACCGTCGGTTTTAAGCACTCCAAATCCGGTAGTAGCCGTTCCCGGATCAATTCCCAAAATAATCATAAATAATGATAGCACATAATATATCTGGTAATACGTTCGGCTTTTTAGTATAATTCAACACGAGGCCCCATCGTCTAGTGGTCCAGGATGCGAGGTTTCCTGCCCGCAGTGCCAAGCCGCCATCGTCTAGCGGCCTAGGACATCTGGTTTTCAGCCAGAGAATCGGGAGTTCGAATCTCCCTGGCGGCACAGCTTTGGCAGGCGGGTCAGCCTTGCAACCACGGTCCGAATCCGTGTGGGGTCACCTCGCTTGGCTCGGTGCAAGCACTTTATTATGTATTGGTTTGTCTATATAGTTGAGTGTAGTGATAGTTCTCTTTATACCGGCATTAGTAACGATGTAAATAAAAGAGTCTGGAAACATAATAATGGGATAGGTGCTAAATCCATTAAGGGAAAATTACCAGTAAAACTCGTGTACATAGAAAGGCATAATAATATGCACGAGGCGGCAATTAGAGAAAGAGAAATTAAGGGGTGGAATAGATTTAAGAAACTAAGATTAATTAACGAAATTCCTTATAAAGGGCTTAGTCCTGGGAATAAACGATGAAGGGCTTGCCCTAAGGAAGGAAATGACGAAGGGCCCCGTAGCTCAGCGGTAGAGCAGTTGCCTTTTAAGCAATTGGTCACAGGTTCGAGTCCTGTCGGGGTCACCATATCTACGTTCACACCTTTAAGGTGAACTACGTTCACACCTTGGGAATCGAATCTTTAATTCTTATATACGTTATTGAAGCAATTCTGGGCTTTCTGAAAACCAGCATCCTGGGCTTCTTTTTCAGTACAAAACCAACTTTCTCCTAAATTTTTTTCTACAAAAACCGCAGTATATTCACTGCATCCTGGAAAAAAATAATGTTTAATCGTCGTATTCTTAGTGATATTTCCTTTAATCAGACATTTAGGGTTATCCGGCTTTTCGGCAAAGCAGGGCGGTTCATGAATACCTCGATTATTTGCAACCGCTTCGTCATCGGCTTTTTTTAAAATTTTCCTCTTGGAATTTGGAGTACCATCATATCTGACGAGTCCTTCTTTTAGTAAAGCCTCGTTAACCAAAACATTATTAACATAAACCAAGGCGAGTGTTCGGTTGAAAACGTCTTCGGTATTCGCCACAATCGTCACATTTTTTCCCAAAATCATTTTTTCCAAATATTGTTTGGCTTCTATTCCCCCGCATAAATTTATTTCCGGGGCCTCAATATTACTTAATCTGATTCTTTGCCAGCCGCCGATAATAATTGTATCCCCGTCAACAACATTGGTAACTTTATTCGATTCAGCCAGCTTTTGATTTTGAGAATATTGAAAGATATTTAATCCCAAAGACCCCACCAACCCCAAAGTCCCCAAAACCCCCAAAATTCCTAATTTATTTCTCTTCATAATATTCCCTTTGTCTTCCTTTATTTTCCTTATGTGTCATTCCGGTCATTGAGCCGGAATCTATACAACAGGATTATTGGCCGAATAAATAGCAACAAAAATAATCAATATTGTTATTCCTAAAACGAAAATCGAAACTCCAACAAGAGTACCCTTAATAATATTTTTTAGCGATATGCTTGTATCAAAAGGATCAAGAGGATAAATTTTCGCTTTCGGGTCGTAGATAAAAGTTATTTCAACGGTAGCATCTTTAAGCGGATTCTTCATTGGATAATTTAGTTTAATTCAGAGGGTTTGAAAATGCAAAAAAAAGAATTTTAATCTTGTTTAAAATACTTGAATATTTTTCTCCATTAATTTATCCTGCTCATTAAAAACAAATTGACCCAAAAGAAAAATTTTTCAGAAACCATATCTAAACTATCAACATTTAATGGATCAACCCATTGAAAATCTCCTTCTTCAGATGACGGAAGAGAAATAATGTTGGGAAGATTGCCAATAAAGTTAACATGAACCCATTCAACGCTTCCTGACGGAACTACGGATTGGGTCACCCCATATGGTCTAAGACTCTCCGGGTTCTACCTTTCCCCCAATTCCAGAATATTTGCCGGGATTAACCTTTTTTGTCATCGGTCTTTTAACCAGCAAAACTTTTCCTTGAGAAAAAACAAGGATATTAACACTTAAAATCGTCTTATAATCCATATACTTCTGTAAGTCACTCATATCTTAGGGTAATTGTCAATATTTAGCACCAAATTTGTTAATTAATAATTTTAATAATCTTTCTTTTTGTTTTGTTAAATCGTCTTTTTTATGGTTATCTCTCCAAACATATTCTCCTAAGAAAAGTGGTAAGTAAATTCTTCTGACTCCACCCTTACTTGCCAGTTTTCTTTTGAGAAAACCCCAGAAGCCTTCCAAGCCATTGATGTGATTTTTGCCCCTGACATATTCTTTTTCCCGATGTTCAACTGTTCTATGAACATATCCCATTGCTGCCAATCCGGTGTAACTTCTGTAGGTATCAGAACAGATGCGAGATCCGGTTCTAACCTTCTTCGTTATGATCGGTATTAGGTCTTTCGCTTCCGTATCAGAAACAACTTTGGCAAACACTTTGCCATTTCGGCAAAGGATACCAAAGACAGGCTGTTTGGTGGTTCCAAAACCACTTTTACTTTCCTTTTGTTTTCTTTTGACCTCCAAGGTGAGTTTCATCTACTTCCACTGTTCCTGAAAACATTTTAGGGATGTCTTTTAACATGACCATTCTTAACAACCTTAATGCCTTGTTTATGGTTCCCATGCTTTTCCCTGTCTTTTCCTTTATGGTTGGACTATTTACCTCCAGTAAAAACAAATCAATAATCTTGATTCAGTCTTTTCTGGAAAGATTAAAACCAGAAATAAATTTAGGTTTTGAATCCTTTCTGCAAACCCGACAACGATATTCTCCACCGGTTAATTTCCAGTACTTTTTTCCTCCACAATTCTCACATTTGTATCTCATGTGCAAATTATATCGAAAAATCGAACCGTTTTCTTATTTTAAGGTGCTAGATTTTAGATATTACCCTACTATACGTAGTCTTTCCAGTTAAGACGTAAAGCGCCTAGGTCGAAGGCGTATGGATTAGACAAATTTATCCAAGAGGGGTGTAAAATGGCAGGCCCGAGAGATACAGACAAGGACGACGACAGGAACGATGATCGGGACGACGACAAGGGTAATGACAAGGACGACAGTTGGCCTTCAGGCTACGATTATATCGACAGCTCTGGCAGCCTACATGACAACGCCCGTGAGACGATCGAAGCAAACCTAAGCAAAGAGGAAGCTTGGGGTACGGGTGCTCAGTGTAGTCAGGACGCAGACAACATCGATAGTTCTGACTCCAAGGACGACTAGCAACCGCTGGGCCAACAACTGAATAAGTGATCTAAATTAAGAAAGGGTACTCCATAATGGAGATAAGGCGTAAGATCACTACGCTAGAACATCCGTTCTACCCTTTCTTTTCTCTTTAAAAAAAATTTAAATTAAAAATTGGTTAGGCTTCTTGACATAAACAGCCTTATATGAGATTATAAATTTGGCAAAATGAATTACAAAAACGATGAATCAGGACAATAATTTTCAGACAGTTTTTTGGCCGGTAAAAGGAGTAGAAACGGTTTTGGTGAGTTTGTGGGTTAGATCCGGAGGATGGTATGAAACAAAAGTCAAAAGAGGGATTTTCCACTTCTTAGAGCATGTTTTGGCACAAGGAACAAAGAGATATTCTTCATATTTGGAGCTTTCAAAAAAACTAGAAGAGCTGGGAATCAATCCGAAAAATTCTGTCGGTGGATATTTTTCAATATACAACTGGATAATTCCAAAGGAAACATTCTCCGATTCACTGGCTCTTCTGGCTGAATATGTTTTCAACCCTCTATTACCAAAGGAAGCGATTGAAAGAGAAAGAAAAATTATTTTACTGGAGTATTTTGATTATTGGGATAAACCGATTAACCATTTTAATCATTCGTTGGGCGAAAGTTTTTTTGGGAAAGGACATCCATACACTTTTGATGCTTTAGGGACAAAAGAGTCAATAGAAAATATTACCAAAGATGATTTGGTTGAAGCCCATAAGCAATATTATCAACTCAACAATATGATTTTGGGGGTAGTTGGTGATTTAGAAGAAAAGTTTGTAAATCAAGAGATTAACAAGAATTTTAAAAATCAAAGAAAGGGAGAAAAAATTGTTTTAACCGACGATGTTGTTTTGGATTTTACAAGGAAAATTGTTTTCAGTAAAAAAAATGCTGACCAAGTTGATTTTTCCCTTAATTTTCCTACGATTGGTTTTAAAGAAGAAGCTTTAAAGGAAAAATATTCACTGGCAATGTTGTCTTACCTTCTTGGTCGATCAAGGGTTTCCAGATTAAACTTGCGTATTCGGGAAAAAGAACCGCTTTCCTATTCGATTGGTTCATCAGTGAAACACTTTCCTCAAAAAGGAGTTTTTACCGTCGGGTTTTTATCCTCGATAGGAAATTCTCGCAGGGCAATCGAGATAATCAAAGAAGAAATAGAAACGATCAAAAGAAATGGTATTTCTGAAGAAGAATTTAGGGGTTGTCAAAAAAGTTTTATTTATCATGTTTCGTTAAGCTTTGATACTATTTATTCAATTGCGGACAATTTAATGGACAATCTTGGTTGCAAAGGAAGAATCTTTTTGCCGGAAGAAAAAAAGAGGGCAATCGCAGAAGTTACTAAAGAGGATTTATCTGAAATGGCTAAAAGAGTTTTTGATTTTGACAAAGCAACTATTGGATTTATGGGGAACAAAGAGAATTTGGAAGAGATAAAAAGCACGGGTATTGATAGAATTATTTAACTTTTAACGAAGTTATTGATTTACTCAAAAAGAGACAGGATTATAATCAGATTATGAATAATAAAATTTTAAAAGATGTTGTAAAAACAAAAGAAGGGGAGATAACCTTTACCTGGTATTCCGGAAAAATTATTGAGGGATTAAAAGTTCATATGGTTTACGGTTTTTGCTTAAACAAGAAAGGAAAGATCGTTCTGGTGAGGGATAAAGACGAGAAAAGATTTACTTTACCTGGAGGTAAAATAGAAAATAATGACAGTAAAATAACCGATCATCACCAACAAGTTAGATATCTTTGCTCGATTGAAAACCCGGGAGATTTTATTCTCGAAAAAGATGGTTTTGAAACGGTAGAGAGAATTTTTATTGATCCTGCCAAACTTCCGGATTATATTGATTGGATAAATTATCCGACCGGAAAAGTTCAATTTGAAGAATTTCTGGATAGAAATACAAAAATTATTTCTTGATTAAAACTTTACGCGGTTCGGCTCCATGGCTCGGTCCAATAACTCCTTCAGTTTTAAGATCTTCAATAATTTTTTGGCTATCATCCATGCTATTTAAAAGGGAATGTTATCGGCTGTTTTTTCTACTTTAGGACTTTCCCCTGGTGTGACTGAAGATTTTACCGCAGCTTCGTCAGAAGTATCAAATTCCTTCTTGATTTCTACAAATTCGGTTTCCGCCTTCTTAAGTCTTTCTTTGCATTGTTTGATCAACAACAATCCACGCCGAAATTTAGCTAATCCTTCGTCCAAATTAATGTCTTCGCTTTGAAACCAGCGATTAATTTCTTCAATTTCTGCTATGGCTTTAGCAAAATCAAAATTTGGTATATCAGTCATACTCAATTATTTATTTTATTGACTTTAGATTTAGCCGTTCCTTGATATAATTTTAGATTAAGGGTTTGTCCTATTGATAACTGCTTAGCACTTTTAATTATTTTACCACTTTCGTTGGCAACAATACTATAACCTTGTTTTAAACGTGCTTCGGGGTTTCCTAAAGCTAATTTTTGTTCTAACTCAGACAAAAAAGTAGCAATAAACTTGCTCCAACGAAAAGATTCTCTATTAAGAAATGCTTCTTGTCTCGAAATTTCATTTTTAATATTCGAGAGCAAATTTTGAATCACCCCCCAATTAGTAAAAAATTTCGTTTGAATTTGTTTTATTTGCGAAATTAATGTCCGGATTTGGGATTCCAACAACCTCTGTAGATCGTTTAGTTTTATTTCTTTAATACTAATTATTTTTCTGGGCAAGGCCAGAAAATAAGCTTCATTCGTGGCAACTATTTTTTTATAATTACTGTGACTATTCATAAAAAGTGAGGTGATATTCTTTTGAGCATTTGTAATTGTTAATTCAGCATTTCTCCAATGCTCAGAAATGATTCGTGCAGCATCAGTTGGGGTAGAAGCGGAATAATCAGCTGCCAGATCCGCAAGCGTTTCATCGTTCTCGTGCCCAATACCCGTAACGATAGGAATTCTTGAACCAATAATGGTTTTAACCATGGACTCCGAATTAAATGCTTGCAAGCTTTCTAAGCTTCCACCACCTCGAGTAATAACTAAAACTTCCACTTCCGGCAAGTTTTCATTTAAAAATCTGATCGCCTTAGTAATTTCGTCAACGGCCATTAATCCCTCTACTCGAACACTTATAAAATTGATCTTATATCCAAAAACACCAATATGAGTTAGAAAATCATTTTTGGCATCACCAAAACCAGAAGTAATTAAACCAATTTTCTGAGGATATGGTGGGATTGGTTTCTTTCTTTCCGCCTCAAAATATCCTTCAGTCAGTAGTTGTTTTCTAAGTTTTTCAAAGGCTAATTTTAGAGCCCCTTCGCCAATTAAACCAAGATTTTCTATTTCAAAAGTAAACCGGCCGTTGGGCTTATAGATTCTGGAAAATCCCTTGACTTGAATTTCTAATCCTTCTTTAAGCTCAATCCCAAGATTATTAAGGATTCTTTGCCAAATAAAACATTTTAAAACCGCTTTTTCGTTTTTATCAAGAATTGAAAAAAATACATATCCGTTCCCGGGACTTATTTGGCTGATTTCTCCTTGAACAACTACTTTTTGTGGAGCAATTAGTGAATTAATAAAATCAAGGTATTCCGAAACTGTATATATCTTTTCTTCTGTTTTTAAATCATTCGATTTCATAACTTTTTATTATATACTTATTTCTTTTCTAGAAAACGGAGCAAACAATTTCGGACAGCATTTGTTATAAATGGTTTTCTTTCTCTTATGTCTTTTCCGATTTGTAAATTAATTGGATTACTATTATTAATAATATATTCTCTAACATAATCTCCAAGATATAAACCTTTTCCCAATATCTTTTGGTGAAATTTTGGCAAAACAAAAGTATGAGAGGGAACACTCACTCTTAGACTATCATTAACAATTGATGTCCAGCAAAAGATTTCAAAATTTCCTTCATTATTTTTTTCGTAACTTACCTCGATTCCAATACCAAAATCGGATTTATCTGATTTTTCGAAAGCTTTTATTGCCCGGGTTAAAGAGCCGCTTTGGGTTTCTTGAGAAGTCAAAGGTTGCTCCGAAATCCCGCTTTCGACTGGAAAGGCTCAATAACGGCATCAATTTTTTGTTCCAATGTTCCACCAAAAGCAATTTTATAAGTGTTCATGCTATGAAGTTTAATTCAGAAACTTGGAAAATGCAAAAATATTATAATAATCCCGGACGGGGACGAAGATCCTGCAGAAGGAAAAGCGACCAATAACCCCAACGATATGAATAATTACAAACCATTATTGGATCGGGAATAATAATTACCACAGTTAATGACTTTGGATCCATATTTTTCCTCCGATTTTCTTCCCGGTCTAAGCAGGTCTTCAATTTATTTTGATAATCTTGATATCTATTTTCGGTGTAGACGCTGTAACTTTTCAACGCAATTAACAGCACACAGATAAGAAAAATTATTACAAATCTATACCTATAAACAAGTTTCATTTATTTAAGCCTAAGGTAAACAAAATAAAAAAGCAAACGGGGTGAAAATGCTTGCACTCAAAATTAGTCTTAGGCTAATTTTCAGGGCAAAAAATCCTTCCTTGTCATTCCGGGCGAAGACCCGAAATCCATACAAATAATCCTTTTATTTATTCATTCTTCCGACGTATTCACCCTGAGTTGGAAAACCTTTCTTATAATCTTCAAAGAGTTTCTGTGATAGCGGGTGAGGAAAAAGATTTGCCGGTAAATTGTCGCTATCCAACCAAGTACACCAAACCGATCCATCGGAATGTTGCGGATCTAGAAGATGCTCTAATTCTTTAGATTTATCGATATCCCCTAAAATAAATAATTCGACACTGTGTTCGTTTTCTTCCGGTAAAATAAAAGCTCTGATATAGAGAACCTTTTTAAATTCGAATTTGGCTCCGTCACATTCTTCCGCTACTTCTCTAATGGATCCTTCCATAACCGTCTCCCCATATTCCAAATGTCCGCCGATGTAGTGATAATAATCGTGTTTTTGACGATACTGAACTAATACCTTGCCGTTTTTTATAACTACAATTCTTAACCTTACATTGATCTTGTGGTTTTCCATCTTTTTGAGTTTAAATCAAACCGGGTGAAAATGCTATAGTCCTGAGCGAGTGTGGCGAGTCGAAGGACAAAAAAAACTTAAATTATTTTTTGAAATATTTCATTGGGAATAAGAATTCTAACGTTATCTCCCTCGTCTCGAACGAAAATAGTCCCGTATTTA
>Ga0066637_10000399_pt1 | contig 26151 bp, 21 predicted proteins | sample CryGeyCG2014_020_FD_62737 | JGI IMG/M metagenome (GOLD analysis project Ga0066637, IMG submission 62737) | Groundwater microbial communities from aquifer - Crystal Geyser CG08_land_8/20/14_0.20 | ecosystem: Environmental > Aquatic > Deep subsurface > Groundwater | place: USA: Utah: Grand County...
GCCGCATAACCTTATAAATTATACCAGAAACGCGGGCGCATTTCAAGGGCCCGTGTTACATTTTTATTACGGGGCAAGGGGTGGAACGCCAGGAGGAATGCCGCCCCCGGGAGCCTCCGCGGGGAACGCGGCTCATCGAACCGGTCCGAATTCCCCGGCCCCCCTTCTCTGCGGATACTCCGCCCAAACCCCTTCGCACAGCGCGTTATACCTGCAGCCGGCGCAGAACGGGAATTTCCGTTTTATTTCCTTCCTGGCTTTCCGCCAGTCCTTCGGCGCAATATCCAGTTGTTTCAGCTCGGAATACTGGCCGGCCGCGTTATTAAAGTCGGAAGCGTATTTCTCGCGGCCGGCCAGCAGGCAAAGCGGTATGGCCTCTAATTCCAGGGAGAACGGCACGCCCCGGGACAGGTTGCGCTTTTCCACGAACCGGATAACCCCGCGCACATAAGGCATGACCCCGCAGTAGCGGGGAACGACCGCGTCAAAATTAGAACCGGCCGCCCCGTTGGCATGCGGAAAAGCGATATTAACCCCTGCCGCCCCCAAAAGCATCAGCTGCCCGGCCGTTTCCTTCAAGCGGCGATAGTTGAGCCTGGTTATCACTATCTTCCCCAGGACGAAGGAACCGGCCGAAACCAGGTTTTTAATGCCCAGGGCGGTCTGATAATACGAGCCCTTCATCCTTGTCGTCCTATCATGAATTTCCGCGCAGGGGCCGTGCAGCGCGATAACGAACCGGCCCACATGCCTGGAAGCGGCCTTCGCCAGCGGGGGATAAGAGAACATCCTGCCGTTCGACTGCAGGGTAAGATAAAACCCCCTGTTTTCCGCGAATTCCAGGAGCTTAAGAAAGTCCGGCCTTATGGTGGGCTCGCCGCCGGTGAAGGTAACCTGTTTTATCCCTCTCGACAGGGAATCCAGGAGCTCTTTTTTACACTCGGCGGTGGACCTGTCCTCGTTCCCCCTTTTCAGCCGCGCGGCCGCCCTCTGGTCCGACACCACGCAATGAATGCAGTTGTTATTGCACCCGTACCCCAGTTTCAGATCGAGATATGCCATGAAAATATACCGGCTTCTTTCCCCGGGGGAAGGCCCGCTGCGCGGATCTTATGTTTCGCGGAGGCGGCCGGCCGGCCTTGTACCCTTGATGTGCGCGCCATAAGCGGCCAGCAGCGCGCCTTGCGCCGCCCGGATGAAGGGGCGGGTGCCGGGCGGCTCATAACCGTGGGAGAGGTCCAGTTGGAAATCATCGGGGAACCAGTCGCTGCCGCCGTTGAACCGTTTCCAGGCCTGGAGGGAGACGCGGCGGGAGGCGGCGCCCATGCCCGCCCAGACAGCCAGGAAAGCCGCCGAAAGCGAACCGCCGTAAAGGGAGTCCGCCAGGTCCAGGTACATCTTGCGCGACCCCGGCGCGTACATCCAGACGGCGGAGAACAGCACCATGAGGCCTTCGGTCTTTATCCCGGCGGCCGCGCATTCCCTGGTGGAGATTATGTGGTAGGGCGGGATATCCCTGTGTTTTATGCCCAGTTCGCCCGCCCTCGTGCGCATCAGCGTCCCGTGCAGCGGCTGGGTATGGAAGAACAGCATATAGCTGACGGGCTGGCGCCAGGCCCAGTCGAAGGCGGAGCAGAATTCGGAGAAAGTCTCTCCAGGGGCCGCGAACATCATCTGCATCGTGATCTTGGTCCTGGGGGCCAGGCGGCGCATCTCCGCAAGTTTTCTTTCGACCAGGCTTTTAGGATAGCTCCGCCCCAGTATGCTCTGCACGGCCGGGTTCACGCTGTTCACCCCCACGTTTATATCGAATTCCCTGTGGTTCCAGGCCCGCATCAATTCGGCGTTCCAATGGTTCAGGTTCGTCTGGAAGATGAAATTACAGCCCTTTTTATCCGCGATATAGTTGAAAATCGCCGACAGGCGCAGCGCACGGGGCCGGTTCAGGAACATGTCGGAATCCGCCACGAAGATACAAGCGCCGGGGGTGTCTTCGGCTATCCGGAGAAGATCGGCCCCCACCCGCTTATCGGAAAAGTAACGCGGCTTTTTAGCGGCCAGGTCGGTCCAGACGCAAAAAGTGCATTTATTGGGGCAGCCGCGCATCGTTTCAAAGGTATAGAACCGCCTGGTGCCGCTTTGTATCCCCAGGATGGAGGCCGCGTCGGTGAAAGGCGACGGGATCGCATCCAGGTCGGGCAGGACCGGCCTGCGCGGGCCCTCCCGGGTGACCCCGCCGCGGCGGACCAGCGCGCCCGGAGTGCCCGCCCAGTCCCGCCCGGAGAGGTAGCGGGAAAGCAGTTCCGTGAACGTAAGCTCCCCCTCCCCCGTGACAAGGACGTCGGCGCCGCACTTTTCCAGCAGGTCCGCCCCGCGCCCCGTGGCCTCGGGACCGCCCAGGATTATCCGCTTGCGCGGGTATTTTTTCCTTATGACCCGGCAAAGAGATTCCACTTTCCGCGAATTCCAGAGATAACAGGAGAACGCCACTATGTCGGGGTTCCAGGCGGCCACGAAATCCAGCGCGCGGGCGGAATTAAAATTGAAGAGGCTCAGGGTCCTTATCTCGCATCCCCCGCCGAGCTCTTTGTCGGCGTAAGCTTTAAGAAAGCCGCCGGCCAGAGGCAGCACCTGCTGGTTGCCGTTAAGGTCCCGGGAAAGCGAAACGATAAGCACCCGCGGCAGCCGTTCCCGCGCGGGGCGGCGCGCGGCCGCCCGCCGGGGAACGCGGCCCCCGCCCGGCGGCGGAAAATTATTTCCGGGCATTGACCGCCACGTACGCGTCTATCTCGCGCCGCGCCATCACGATAGCCCGCGGGATGTATTCCTTCCTGTCCAGGCCGCCCGCTATTATGAACCTGGGGCTGCGCGACAGGCCCAGGAAACCCAGCGCGGCCGTCAGCAGCGTTTCCTGCACGTTCATGTAAGGGAACCGCGGGTCCGCCACCGCAAGCCCGGGCGGGTAAAAGCCGTCCCGCGTCAGCAGGCACACCACGGGTTTTAGGGAAAGCATCTTCTTCCCGTAAAAGTAGTAGAGCCGGCTCGCTATCAGCTCGAAATATGCCTTCAGTATCGCCGGGATCGACAGCGTGTACATCGGCGCGGCTATCACCACTTCGTCGGCTTCGCGCAACTGGACGATGTACTTCTCCACCAGCTCCACCAGCTTCTCCGTCTCGGCCGACAGCTTCTCTTTCTTCTCACCGTAATACACCAGCTCGACGTACTCCCGGTTTATGAACGGCAGGCCTTCGGCGCACAGGTCCACCACCGTCACCCGCGCGCGCGGGTTCGTCCTCACGTACGCCTCCGTGAAATATTTTCCCATCTGCCGCGACACCGACCTCCGCTCCGGCGCGGGATTTGCCACCACGTATAACACGTTCTTCGCCTTCCCCGGCTTACCGGCCTTTTCCGTCTTCCCCGCAGCGGTCTTCTTTGTTCTCTTCACGGCTATCTCCTTCTCTATGCGCCGGAACTCCTCCAGCGTGTCCTTCTTCGCGTTCAGGCACAGCTCCACGAACCTGTCCGAATTCTCGAACTCCCTCAGCAGCTTCGACTTCATATCCGGCGGCAGCAGGTGAAGGTTATCTTTAACGCTCTTCAGTGTTGTCAGCTCTATAAACTTGAAAAGGTTCAGGTAATTGTCTATCTCACCCTCCGGCAGGAGCGGCCACAGCTGCCCGTGCAGACAGCCGTAATCCCTGTTCTTCAACACCCCGCGGTACTTCTCGTAATCCGGCGAACCCGGGAACAGATACACCGGGAACGGCGAGGGCACAGCCTTGAACTTCAGAATGGAAAGGTAGATCCTGAAAAAAGAGGCAAGATCGTCGTCCGGATACCCCAGAAGCGACGTGCACCGGCATTCGCTCATCTGCAGGCCGCTGCGCGCGGCCAGCTCTAAAAGCTTTATCGACGAGATTATCGTGTACGGCTTATTCAGCCGTTTCACCGCCTCGTAGTTCGCGCTCTCCATCGGCAGCGTCGCCGAAAATACCCGCGCGCGCACCATCTTCTTTAAAAGCGCTTCGTTCACCAGGTTCGGCTGCAGGCCTTTACCGAAACTTATGGTGGCGCCGTCCATCCCGCCGGCGGCGAATTTATCCAGGAATTCCCCCAGCTGCCGCGGGTACAGCGTCACGTTCGGGTCCCAGTTCCAGAAGCTCGTGGGCTGATACTTATCATAGAACCGCTTCATATAACCCAGCACCCCGTCCACGTCGAACTTCCGCGGACGGTCCTTGCTGACATGGCAGAACGAGCATTTGTTCACGCAGCCCAGCTGCAGCTGGAACAGGCCGTACTCCCACTTTTTCTGGGAGGAAAAATCCGGCTCGCATTCGTCCGCCTCCGGTATGCGCTCCGCGCAATACTCGTCGGCCCCGGCAGCCACCGCTATCCCGGGCGCAACACGCACAAAATCCCCGCCCGCTACGATCTTCACCGACGGCAGCAGCCGGCGCGCTATATCGGCGTACTCCCGGACAAGGTCGTAGTCGAACGTGAACGCGCAGCTTATCCACACCTCGTGCGGCTTACGCTCCAGCCCTTTAAGCCGTCTCTCAAAATGCTCGAAGCTCCGCCCGTGTATCCGCATCAGCGCCTTGCGCGCACCCCCGCTGCCCATCGGCTTTTCTTTCCAGGCATTGCTCTCCCCGGCGGGCGCCGGGGAGGACCTGTCCTGCACATCCCCTGAATGCATATTTATGTATTCGACATGGTTGCCGCGCCGTTTAAGGTACGCGACAAGCTTCAATATACCTACGGGCACCAGCCCCAGCGGACACAGCCGCTCGCCTGTAAAAGTAGGCGGCGTGGATAATATGGCGATATTCTTACCCGAGGGGATGTTCATAAATTGGCAGACGGCTCAGCAAAACCGCGCTTTAAGGCCTGACAGCCCGGCTCAGGCCCGGGCCTTTTTTCCAGCCAGCCTGGCCTGCGTCGCGGACAAAGCCGTGTAAACCGCTTTCATAAAAGGCTTGGTCCTGGGCGGCGCATAGCCGTACATCAGGTCCAGCTGAAAATCGTCGGGGAAACAATCGCTGCCCCCGTTGTAATAGTCCCAGGTCTCAAGGGCCTTCCTGCGCGCGGAACGGCTCATGCCGCGCCATATCTCCAAAAAAGCCGCCGAAAGAGAACCGCCAAAAAAGGAATCGGCCATTTCCATGAACAGCTCCCTGGAGCCCGGCAGCGCCATCCAGACGGCGACGGTCAAGATCATAAGGCCTTCGGTCTTTATCTCGCCGGCCGTGCATTCTTTGGTCGAAATTATGTGGTAGGGAGGGATATTGCGGCATTTGATACCCAACTCAACCGACCTTTCGCGCATCTGGGTGCCGTAAAGCGGCTGCGTATGAAAGAACAGCATCGCGGTCACCGGCTGCCGCCACGCCCAGTCGAAGGATTCGCAAAAATCAGAAAAAGTCTCACCGGGAGCCGCGAACATGAACTGCATGGTGATCTTGGTCTTGGGGGCTAAGCGGTGCATCTGCGCGAGCTTTTTCTCGACGAGTTTTCTGGAATAGTTCCGGCCCAGGATCGCCTGTACGGCCGGGTTCACGCTGTTAACGCCCACGTTTATTTCGTATTTTTCGTGGTTCCAGGCACGCATCAGTTCCCCGGTCCAATGGTTCAGGTTCGTCTGGAACACCATGTAGAAGATCTCCCCGTTGACGGCCGCGCGGAAAAGCGGGGCCAGTCTCATAGCGCGGCGGTGATCCAGGAACAGGTCGGAATCGGCCACGAAGACGGAGGTGGGGGTTTTTTGGGCCATCCAGCACAGATCGGACGCCACTCTTTTGACGGAGAAAAAGCGTAATTTCTTGGCCTTCAGCTCGGTCCAGACGCAATACGTGCACTTATTGGGACAGCCGCGCATCGTCTCGAAGGTTAAAAACGATCCGCGCCGCGCGCCCATGGTTGAATCGGCGTTCCTGAAAGGCGTGGGGATCGAGTTGATGTCGGCTATCAGGTCCCTGGACGGGCCCGCATGAACGGCCCCGCCGCAGCGTACCAGCGCACCGGGCGTGCCCTTCCAGGGCGTTCCCGACACAAAACGGGTAAGCAATTCGGCGAAAGTGGCTTCCCCCTCGCCCAGGACAAGCGCGTCCGCCCCGCATTTCCGAAGCATCTCTTCTTTCCTTCCCGTGGCTTCGGGACCGCCGAGAACGATGCGCTTGCGGGGATACTTCTTCCTTATCCTCCGGCACAGGGATTCCACCTTGCGCAAATTCCAGAGATAACAGGAGAAAGCCACTATATCCGGGTTCCAGGAGGCGATGAAATCAAGCGTCCTGGCATAATCGAAAGTATAAAGGTTCAGCGTTCTGACTTCGCATTTCCCGCCAAGCTCCCTGTCCGCGTAAGTTTTAAGCAAACCCCCGGCAAGCGGGACGACCCTGCGGTTATCGTGGAGATCCCTGGAGATCCCGACGATCAGCGCCCTGGGCCGCGGAGCGCGGCCGCGCGCGGCATGTTTTAACGTGAGAACCCGGGCTCCGGCGGCCGGCGGTCCCGGAATGATCTTTACTCGCTGTTTGGGAATAGTGGGCATTCAGGATATTTTAGCAGAAATAGAGAACCGCTGCCGCACAAGGGGCAAATCACCCGTCCGTCCGGGTTATCTCCCCGCCGGAGGACCCATGTGCCCGGCGGCGAGCCTGGCGGCGCCGCCGCCGGACTGTATGGCCATGGTCATCCCGGAGCCGGGACAGGTCCACTGCCCGGCCAGGAACAACCCGCGCACCGGCGTAGCCTGCGGCAGCCTGTCGAACAGCGTCTGGCCGATGTTATTCTCCCAGCCGTATATCGCCCCGGAATCCACGCCCGTGCGCGCCTCGAGGTCCGCCGGGTCCAGTATCACCGTTTCCCGCACTTTGCCCCGCAGGCCCGGAAGGATCTTCTCCGCCTGGCTGAGCAGGCTTTGGGCCCGGGCCTCGCGATTCTTCTTCCAGTAGGCCCTGCCCCGCCAGGACGCCATGGTGATGACCGCCATGGAACTGCAGCCGCGCGGCGCCAGCGAGGGGTCGGCCAGGGAATGCAGGCATAGCCCGAACGACCCGGGCCCGCCCTTGAGCGTGAGCCTGTAGTTCTCGTCATGGTCGAGGCTGGCATAGCAGCTGGTGGCGTAAACCGGCGGTTTGGCCAGCCGCCGCAAATCCAGTTCCGCCCCGACCAGCAGGTGCAGCGCCGACACCGAGGTGGTCATTGAAGATAGCCTGCCGAGATATCCGGCGGGAGCGTGCCTGCCTCCGAGCAGTTCATTGAACGTAAGCCCGGCGGCCGCGTTAGAAATGACGCACCGCGCATTAACCCTTGTTCCGTCGTCAAGCTCTATCCCCCGCACCCCGCCGGAGCCGGCCAGTATCCGCCGCACCGGAGCCCCGGTCCGCACCGTGCCCCCGCGGGCGGTTATAGAAGCCGCCAGGGCCTCGCTCAGGCTGCGCGAGCCGCCGCGGATATAAAAAGTCTTTTCAACCGTGTAGGCGCCCATCATGGCGACCATCATCATGGCGGACGCACGGCTTGGCGGAACGCCGAGATAGATCCACGTGCCGCCAAGTATGGCCGTCAACTCAGGGTCGCGGAAATTCTCCCGGCAATACCCGCTGAAAGACGACTTGAAGTAGCGCAGCATAGCTGCGGAGTTAATGGCGTGACGGATCTCTCCCACAGGGTCGGAACAATCTTTAAGCCTGTCCTTCCAGCTGCCGAACTTCATCAGACGGTCCATCTGGTAAAGGCTGCGGCCCTGGTCCAGCATACGGATTATGGCGGCGCGCTCGGCCGGGAAGCGCCGGCAGAGGGCCGCCTCAAGCTCCCCGGAATCTGCGGGGAAGGTGAACCTGAGGCCGGGAAAGACCACCTCCATGAACACCGGCAGTTTTACAAAATCCACCTTCCGGTCCACGCCTATCTCTTTGAGCAGGCCGGCGCTCGGCGTGCCGGGGCTGCCGAGGCCGTAAACCTGGTGCAGCGCGCGCTCAAAAGAGAAGCCGCCGCGCTCTACAAGACTGGCATTGCCGCCGACCATTTCGTTCCTCTCGGCCAGAAATACCTTGTAGCCGCGTTTGGCCAGCAGGGCCCCCGCCGACAGCCCGCCCAGCCCGCCGCCTACTACCGCGGCGTCATACTCCCGTTCCTTTCCCTTCATTTTTTCACCCCGAATATCCCTCCCGAAATAAAATCGCCGAGTTTCTCCTCAAGCTTCTTTAAATTCCTTTTCACGGCCGCGGGATCCGCCCTGAACGCTTTTTTCGCTGTCCCGGCGCAGTAACCGCATTTCTCGCAGGAAACATTGCGGCAATCCATATTCCTGAAGAAATCCAGGAATCCCTCCAAAGCCCCGTTATCCAGGAACTGTTCTTTAAGGTAAAGCGCGCCCGAGAAATCGCGCAGTTTTATGATCTGGGCGCAGTCCGGGCGGAAAAGGTATTTCAATTTCACCGGCAGTTGTTTTTTAACTTCGGTCTTGGTGTTAAGTATGTCGAGGAGGTTCCCGCGATATTTCCGGGCCGCATAGGCCCTGGCCGCGCGCGTGAGAGTTTCGGTGGTGTCGGACCTGTCTATAAGCTTAAAGTGGTCTATACCTATCTTCTCGTAGGCGCACAGGTCCTCGGGCCTTATCCAGCGGGATTTTATCAGTTCTTCCGGGGACAACAGCCTGATGCGCGTGCAGTTCAACACGCAGTAGTCTATGTAAAAGCCCTTTAAATGGTGCCCCGTCTGAGAGCTGTGGCTGCCCACATTGGCGTGGTAAAGCTGGAACGGGCAGCCGAAGAGGCAGGTTCTGTTAGCTATAAGCTGTATACCGCACCTGACGCTTTTTCGCAGGGCTTGCAGGAACCCGAAATCGCGGTTCACGTAACCGGGAAGGATCATGCCGTCCGCCCCCAGGTCCTCGTAGAACTTCGCTATCTGCAGGCTGTTAATGTTCGCAAAAGAAGAGATAACGACTTTCAGGCCGGGAAAACTTTTTTTCACCACCTCCAGCAGCCAGGGGACGGAGACCGTCACCGAATCAACGCCCAGGGACTCCACCCACCCGATGTATTCCAAGATCTCCCCGCGGGACTCAGCCCGGTATTCCATATTGCCCAGGCAGGAAGGATTGAGCAGATAGTTGAATTTTATTTTTCGCTTATGGGCTTCCCGGATATAGTTCCCGACCTCTTTGCGGGTAGGCTCGGGCAGCAGGAAGGAGGACCTGCCTCCGCCCAGTATATCGCTTCCGGGTTTGGCGTAAACGCTGTGCACCGGCAGGCCTTTAAGATTGTCCAGGAGCGCCTTGTCCCAGTTGGCGGCCACGGAAAGTTTCATAACCGGTCCGCCCTCCCCGCGCGTGCCGCTTTCCCGGGCCGCCCCTCCGCGCCCGCAACGAAACCGCCCAGTTTCCCGTCAAGCTTCTTCAAATTCCTTTTAACGGCGGCCGGGCTTATCCTGAACGCTTTTTTCGCCACCCGTCCGCAATAACCGCATTTTTTGCAGGAAAGCTTGCGGCAATCGGCGGTCTTGAAGAAATCCAGAAAGCCGTCAAGCGCCCGGTTATCAAGGTACTGCTCCTTCAGGTAAAGGGCTGATCGCAGGTCGCGCAGCTTCAGGGCCTGGGGATAATCCATTGCGCGCAAACATTTCAGCGGCACCGGAAACTGCCTGGCGGGATCGGTTTTGGCGTTCATTATGTCCAGCAGGTTCCCCTCGTATCTCCTGGCGGAGTAAGCGCGGGCGGCGCGGACCAGCGTCGCGGTGGTGTCGTATCTTTCGATCAGCTTAAAATGGTCCAGGCCCAGCTCTTCGTAAACGTGAAGGTCCTCGGGCCTTATCCACCTTGATTTTATGATCTCCCCCGGGAACAAAAGCTTCGCCCTGGTGCAGCTCATCACGCAGTAATCGAGATAAAAACCTTCCGCCCCCTCGCCGGAGCGGGAGCTGTGGCTTATCACATTGCCGTGGTACAACTGGAAAGGGCAGCCGTAGAGGCAGGTCATGTTGGCGATAAGCTGGATATCGCATTCCACACCTTTACGCAGCGCCTCCAGGAACCTGAAATCGCGGTTCACGTGCTCGGGGAGGATTATCACCTCGGCGCCGAGTCCCTCGTAAAATTTCGCCAGCTGCAGGCTGTTAATGTTGGCCAGGGCCGAAACCGCTATTTTCAGCCCGGGAAAACGCCGCTTGATGACCTGCAGCAGCCACGGGGCCGCGACCGTGACATAATCGGGCCGCAGGCCGTTGACCCATTCGAGATAGCCGATTATCTCCCGGTGGGAAGCGGCCGCATACTCTTTGTTGCCGGTACAGACCGGGTTGAGCAGGTAGTTGAACTTGATCTTGCGCTTATGGGCCTGCCGGACATAGGCCTCCACTTCTTTGCGCGACGGTTCGGGAAGCAGGTAAGAAGCCCTCCCGCCGCCGAGCACATCACTTGCCAGTTTACCGTAGACGCTGTGTACCGGCAGACCCTTAAGGTTGTCCAGCAGGGCCTTATCCCAGTTTGCTGCCACTGAAAGTCTCATAACTCCTTGAAAGGAACCCCGCTCAGGTTTTCCGCCCCGCGCCCGCCCGGGCTTTACTCCGGCCGCCGCGCCTGTCGCGGAGAAAATCCTCGAAAGGCTGGTAATTCTGCTGGCGCCAGGGATTACCGGTAAGGAAACTCCGCCCCATCTTCGCGAAGCACTTGTAGTAATGGCGTATCATGAACTTTTTGGAGAAGAAAATATTACCCAGGGCTTTCCAGTTTAAGAGCAGGGCCCTGCCGACCACGGTTTTATAATACAGGTCGGCTTCCGGCGCCGAAAGTTCGGCAGTGCGGGTCACGCAGTCGAGCATATTGAATTTGGAAAGGTCGCGGATCTCTATCGCGCCGGCCGCCTCGCATTCCTTGTAATAAGGAGTGCCGGGCCACGGCGAAACGGCGTTGGGCCCGACTATGTCGCAGTTCTTCAGCAGGAAATACAGCGTCTTGTGCAATCCGGCCTTTGTGTCCCAGGGAGCGCCCCACATGAGCATCCCCATCACAATGAACTCATGGGTTTTCCCCAATTCAACGGCTTTTTTCACCAGCTCCATGTTCTGCGGCTTATTGAGGCGCCTGAGCACGTCGGGCACGGCGGCCTCTATGCCAAGCATCACCTGGTATACCCCGACCTCCTTGAGGTCCCTGAGGAGCTTCTCGTTCTTGACAAAGTTGCCGCAGGTGGTCTGTATCCACATCTTCACTTCGGGCCGCCTCTTCCTCATCAGCGCGATAAAAGCCTTCGTCCGCGCCGGGTCGTGCAGAAAATCATTATCTCCGATATAGAAGATATGCTTGCCGTATTTTTTGCTCAGCACCTCAAGAGTGTCCACCATGTATTTGGCGCCGTGGCCGCGCCAGGTATGTTCCCACTGGACCGCCTCGGAACAGAACTTGCAGCGGCCCACGCAGCCGCGCGCAAAAGTCACGGTAAAACCCACGTGGTTGCCGAGCGACGCCAGCGAATAGCGCTCCATGGGGAACAGGTCATAGGCGGGCGGAGGCAGTTCGTCCAGGTTCTTGAGGAACGGCCTCGGGGCGTTCTTGACGGGAACGCCGTCCTTCATATACGCCAGCCCCAGTATGCCGGAAAGATCGGTGCTTTTCCCCTTCAGCGCCCTTAAAAGCTCCTGCAGCGTCGCCTCGCCTTCCCCCACCACGACGAAGTCGGCGGCCCCGGTCCTGAGGGCTTCTTCCCAGAAGATGGAGGCGGTATAACCGCCGGTTATTATCCTGGCCTGCGGCAGTATTTCGCGGACCAGCCCGGAAGCGTTTAGCGTGTCGGGCCAGAACGCGGTTATCGCGCCCGTTATGGCTACCACGTCGGGCCGCTCCTTTTCCAGGTATTCCGCGGTCCTGTCCCACGGTTTTTCCGGCTCCATGGAGGCGTCAAAAACCCTGATATTGAACTCGCGGCGCGTCACCGCGGCAAGGTAGATAAGGGCCGGCGAGGCGGTAAGGCCCCTGAAAAACTCCCAGCTTTTATGGAGAGGATCCAGAAACAGAACTTTCATACAGTCTCCTTTAGGTGCCGGACACCAGCGATTCCGCCGGCTCTAAGGCGCGCGCGCAGTAAGTAATTTTCAATTATACTACAAAAAAATGCCGGCACTTTTCCGCGGCCGCGGGGTGTCAGAAGAACGATCGCTGCGGCCCAGGATTACAGCCCGATGCCCCTGACCGCTATTTCCGCCCGGTCCTCTATGCCCGCGTCCGAAAAGGTCTCTTCCTCCACCGAGTCCAGCTCCAGGGCCGTTCCCGCCAGGGTTTCGCGCATCACCAGCGGAAAGACCATTACGGAGAGCAGCGCGTCCACCATAAAAGGGATGGAATGCCGTCTGACCGAGCTGGCGGGGCGGCACTCTGCGGCCAGCAGGGCCACCACCTTTACATACTCGGTGAAATTCGCGTCCGTGAACCGGGCCATGGCGTTCTTCCCCGGGACCGCCTCCGCCTGCCGCGGCGGCGCCAGCTTCCTCGTCTTCCGGGAGAACTTCCCTACCGCGATCAGCGCGTTCTTGAGCCTTTCGCGCGGCGTACTGCCCACTATCCACCCGGGCCGGAACTTCTTCACGAATTCCGCGGACATCTTCCTTACTGCGGCTCTGAAGAGCTCCTCTCTGGCGCCGGAGCGCGGGCGGAGCGCGCCGGCTTCCCGCACGGCCACGGCAGTAGTCCTCTTTTCCTTAAGGGGCCTGCGGCCGGCGGACCTGTGCTTTTGGCCGGTTACCGGCTTCGATCTCTTCATACCGCCTCCCTGCGTCCCGCCTTTCCTTTTATTACTCCCTGCCCGCCATACGCGGCCAGCAGCGCCGCGTGAGCGGCCTTAATGAACGGCCCCGCGCCCGGAGTGATATAGCAGCGCATCATATCCAGCTCAAAATCGTCCAGGAACCAGTCGCTGCCGCCGGTGAACCGCTTGAGCGTCTTGAGGCCGAAGGCGCGCACGCCCGGAGACATGCCGTCCCAGATTTTCAGGAAAGCCCCGGACAGCGAACCGCCGCAGGAGGACACCGCTATGGCCCTGTACATATTACGCGACCGCGGCGTGGACATCCACACCGTGGAAAAAAGTATCATCAGGGATTCGGTCCTTATCCCGGCGGCTGCGCACTCCCTGGTGGAAGTTATATTATAGGGCGGGTTCTTTCTGCATTTTATCCCCAGCTCACCCGCCTTATCCCGCATCTGCGTGCCGTGCAGCGGCTGGGTGTGGAAGAACAGCCTGTAGGTCACCGGCTGCCGCCAGGCCCAATCGAAAGCTTCGCAAAAGTCCCGGAACGTCTCACCGGGAGCCGCGTGCATCAGTTGCATCGTTATCCTGGTCTTCGGGGCGACGCGGTGCATCAGGGCGAGTTTTTCCTCCACCAGGCTCTTCGGGTAACTGCGGCCCAGTATCTTCTGCACCGCCGGGTTCACGCTGTTGACCCCCACGTTCATCTCGAAATTTTCATTATTCCAGGCGCGCATCAGCTCCTCGCGCCAATGGTTCAGGTTCGTCTGGAAGATCACGTAGCAGCCCCCGGGACCGGCGGCCGCGTGGAAGAGCGGGGCCAGCCGCATAGCGCGCTCGTGGTTGAGGAAAGTGTCGGAGTCCGACACAAAAATAAACGAGGACGGGGTATTTTCGACTATCCGCTTCAGATCTGACTCTATCCGTTTGTAAGAAAAATAACGCAGCCGTTTGGCATTAAGCTCGGTCCAGACGCAATAGGTGCACTTGTTGGGACAGCCGCGCATCGTTTCATACGGGAAGAACCGTTTGCTCCCGGCACGGACGCCCAGCGACGAAGCGGCGTCCCGGAACGGGGAAGGGATCACGTTGAGATCCGGCATAACGGGCCTGGACGGGCCCTCGCAAAAGGTTTTTCCGCTGCGCACCAGCACGCCCGGAGTGCCGGCCCACTTCCGTCCCGACAGGTGCCGGGCAAGCAGTTCGGTAAAAGCGGCCTCCCCTTCCCCGACTACAAGGGCATCAGCCCCGCATTCCCGCAACAGCTCCGCCTTCCGGCCGGTAGCCTCGGGACCGCCGAGGATCATCCTGATGCGGGGATATTTTTTTTTAACGCGCCGGCACAGGGACCGCACCTTGCCGGAATTCCAGAGATAGCAGGAAAAAGCCAGTATGTCCGGTTTCCAGGCGGACACGAAATCGAAAGCCAGGCCGGCGTTGAAGCTCAGCAGGTTCAGAGTTTTGATGTCGCACTTCCCGCCAAGCCGCGCATCGGCGTAGTTCTTAAGGTAACCGACGGCCAGCGACAGCGCGCGGGGATTGCTGTAAAGGTAGCGGGAGATACCTACCACAAGCACGCGGGGCAGGCGCCTGGCGGCTTCTGTTTTGGGTTCCTTCGCGGAGCGCATATTGTATTTTAGCAGAAATAACGGGGCAGGGAAAAAGGTAGAATACGAAGACATGGAAAATCGTGCGGCACGCGAGCCCGGACAACGTCAAAAGGATACCGCCGCGAATTTCGCCGGCAGGCGGAAAAGCAAGGTCGTCCTGGTCGACGGGACGCTGCGCGAGGGCGAGCAGTCAGCCGGGGTTTTTTTCACCTTCCGCGAAAAACTGGAACTGTTGAGGCTGATGGATAAAGCGGGCGTCCGGATCGCCGATTGCGGGATGCCGGCGGTCTCGGACGAGGAGTTCCTCACCCTGAAAAAGCTCGTGTCGGCGGGTTTCAGGACCATAAGGATAGGGGCGTCCATCCGCTGCCGCATTGAGGAAGCGGAGCTTTTTAAAAAGACCGGCGCTACCGATTGCTTTATCATCGTCCCGGTCTCGGACATCCACATCAAGGTCAAATTCGGCATGGAAAAAGCCGCGTACGCCGGCTATGCGGAGCGCGTCGTGGCTCATTGCGTAAAGCTCGGGATAGAACATGTCCACGTGGTCCTTGAAGACGCGACCCGCGCCGACCCGGAATTCATCCTGTTCCTGCTCGGGAAGCTCCGCGGCCGCCCGGTGGAGGCTTTTTACATCTGCGACACGCTCGGCGTCGCCCTGCCCGGGAACATCTCGCGGCTCGTCGGCGCGGTGAAAAACGCGCTCTCCCCGGGCTCGGCCGCCGCGGTGGGCGTCCACTGCCACAACGATTTCGGGCTCGCCCTCGCCAACACCCTTGCGGCTTTCGACAGCGGGGCCGCTTTTCTCACATTTACCCAGAACGGCATCGGCGAACGCGCGGGCAACGTTAAATTCCACGAACTCGCGCTCGCGCTCGCGAGGCTGAAAAAAGTTCCGCTGAAAGTCGATCTCGGCATGATCGCGGAATTATCGGAAGCCGCCGAGAAGATGTCGGGGATCTTCATGTCGCCGGTCGAGCCCGTGATCGGCTTTAACGCTTACCGCCACGAGAGCGGCATCCATGTCTCGGGGCTTTTAAGGAACCGGAAGGTCTATGAGGAATTCAGGCCCGAGGCGATCGGCCGCAGGAACGAATTCGTCCTCGGGAAGCATTCCGGGGTCTGCCTCATCGATAAATTGCTCGGAGAATTCTTCTCCGGGCTGAAATTCAGCCCGGCCGAAAGGTCCTCGATCCTGAAAACGGTAAAAGAAACGCGGGTGAAGGCGGGAAAAGCCGGGAACGCGAAAATGCGGAAAACGCTTTCCGGCTTTTACTCGTCCGCGCTCGGCGGGCTTTCGAACCGCGACTTCGTTGAAATAGTGAGATCGCTGGTCCGGGAACGCGTCTGATGGCGACGATCTACAGGAATTTTTACGAAAAGATCTTCGAGCTGGCGGTCGCCGGAAGCCCGAAGCCGGCCGGCGGATATTACGCGCTCGCCCCCGGCCTTATCCTTGGCCACGATCCCCTGATCGCCCTGCTGGTGGACGATTTCAGGGAACTGCGGAGAAAAATGCCGCGCGGCGTAAATGGAAAATGCTTCTTTACGGCCGACCATTTTGCCCCCCCCTCGACCATAGAACGGGCCGGTATATTAAAGAAATTCCTTGATTTTTCCGCTGAAGAAAAGATCCGCACGGTCAAGGTATTCGAGGGGATCTGCCACCAGTTGCTGGTGGAAAGCCCGCAGGCCCGTCCTTTTTCATTTATCATCGGCTCGGATTCGCACACCGTCACCGCCGGCGCGCTGGCTTCGGTCGCCGCGGGCTACGGCTCGATGGATATCCTCGGCGCGCTCGCGACCGGCGCGGTCCGCGAGAAGAAATACCCCGTCATCGGGGTCCGCTTTACCGGGAAAAAGAAGCGTTTCGTGACCGGCCGCGACATCGGCCTGGAAATAATAGCCAGGATCGGCGAGGGCGGCGCGGCCAACAGGGTCCTTGAATATTCCGACGAAACCGCCGCCCGGATACACATCGACGACAGGTTCTCCGTTTCCAACGCCTCCGTCGAATGCGGCGCGTTCACCGGGCTCTTCCGGCCCGACGCTGTTCTCCTGGAATATCTGGCGAAGCGCGACAACAGGTCCGTAAAAGAGCTCGGGCGCTATTTCTCGGACTATGCCTCGGACGTCGGCGCCGGCTTCGATTCCAGCCTCGGGATAGACCTTTCCGGGCTGAACCCCAGGGTCGCCCTCCCTCACGATTTTTCCGACATCCGCGACGTTTCGCGCCTCCGCCGCGGCGTGGCGCTGGACCAGGTCTTCATCGGCTCCTGCGCCTCGGGCAGGCTGCTTGATTTCAAATATATGTGCGACACGCTCGACGCGCTGGGCACAAGGTACAGGAAAACCGCGGTAAAAAAAGCGCCGCGCGTGAGGCTTATCGTGACGCCCTCTTCGAAGAACATCTACCTCCGGGCCATGCGGGCCGGATACCTGGAAAAACTGGTGAACTTCGGCGCGGTGATAACGAATCCGTCGTGCGGGCCGTGCGGCGGCATAGACAAAGGGATACTGGGCGAGAACGAGGTCTGCCTTTCGACTTCCACGAGGAATTTCAGGGGCCGGATGGGCCCCTTCAGCTCTGAAATATATATTGCTTCGCCGGTTACCGCCATTCTGAGCGCCTTCACCGGCAAAATAACCCCGCCGGAGGAGGTCTTTAAATGAAAAGGTCCGGCTCGAGCCTCAGCGGCCGCCTCAAGGTCCTGGGCGACAACGTGAACACCGATCTGATACACAATCCCTTCGATTTCACGATAGAGAGGAAAAAACTGAATTGTGAGCTCCTGGGCGGTCCGCCGGGAAAGAAAGAAAGGTCCGTCTTTCTAGCCGGCAGGAATTTCGGCCTCGGCTCATCCCGGTTCTCCACGGTCCTGGCGCTCAGGAACTCGAACCTGGCGGCCGCGCTGGCGGTCTCATTTTCCAGGATATTCGAGCGCAACCTTGCGTGCGCCGGGATCTTCCCGGTCAAGCTGGCTCCCGGAATTACCGGGACTTTGGGCAGGATCAGGGAAAACGACGCGATCAGGCTTGTTTTCAGCCGGCAGCCGGGCGGTTCTTTTTACAGCGTTGACGCCGGGCTCGGGAGCCGGAGATTTCCCGCGCTAGGCGCGGTCGACGGCTACCTTTATGAAATAGCCGAATGCGGCGGAATGGCGGAATATCTTGCGAAAACCAAATAGCGGCGCTCTTATAGACCTCGCGGTGGTCGGCGGAGGCCTCGCCGGGCTCTCCTGCGCGGTCCGGGCGAGGTTCATTAAATCGCACGGCTCGTACCCGATGAAAACCGTAATTTTCGAGGCGTCGCCGGAGATCGGCGGCCTGGCGGCGCTGGCGAACATCAGGGTGACGGGGCCGGGTTTCGGGATCTCCGGGAAAGAACTCGTCTCTAAACTGGCCGCCGACGTGAAAAGATACGACATCCCCGTCATAAACTCCAGGATCGTCAAAATAGGATATTCCGGCGCTTCAGGCCGCCTCGTCCTGACCGGCGCCGGCGGCGAGGTCTATAAGGCGAGAACGGCCGCCGTCTGCACCGGCATGCGGCCGCTCGCGAACGACCGCGATTATTTCGGCAAAGGCGTCAAAATAACGTTCATGGGGTATGACAATGTCTGCGGGACGATAGGCGACTGCATAGATAAGAACGACGAAAACGGATTTTTGATCTACGGCAACCGGTTTACAGCGAACCTCGTCAATTTCGCGCTGAGCGCGCTTTCAAAGAAATACGGCCCCGGCCGCAGGCGCTATTTCCCGGTTTTCCTGGTGAACGACCGGGAAAAAGACTTTTTTCGCGCCAACCCCGCGCTCCCGCACGGCGAGCTCTTCAGATTCGGGCGCATATTAAAATACCATGGCGGCGTGGCGCTCGCGGCGGTCGATATCCTGAACGAAGGTAAAATAAGCCGGCTGAAATTGAGATCGCTGCTCCTGGATTACACTTCTTTCGAATTAAGCCCGGATTTCAGCATTATAATGCCCGGGAAGAAGGGCCCGGGAGCGAAGGACGGTTTTTTAAAGATTGATCTTCAGATGAGAACGGCTTTACCCGGAATATTCGCCGCGGGCGACGTTACGGGACCTTATTTTTGCGCCGCTCGCGCCATTTCGAGCGGCATAACGGCGGCCTTTTCGGCGTATAAAGCGGTCATGGCGCAAAAAGGAATGCCGGATCCCGGCCTTTTCGCCTACCAAGCCTCGAACCGCCGGTTCGACGCTTCATACCGGGAAGTGCCGGTGCTGAAACCCGCCCGCGGAACAATGACGCTTTCTGAAAATTCAAAAATAGAGCGGTTTTTCAAGGCGCGGTTCGCCGGGATCGGGCGCCCGGACCTGAAAAGATTACTTAATGTCACAAACCGGGATAAGATCCTCGGCCGCAGCGATTACGCCGAAATTTCCGGGATCCTGAAGGTTTCGCTCGAAGAAGTGATGGTCCTGTTCACGGATATGATACTCGAAAAACTTGCGACCATCGCCTGAAGCAGGGGACATGCAACATCTCCAATATTCCGAAGAACTGACCGGCTTGCGCGGGGCGATCAAGGATTTCATCCTGAACGGGGGAACATTGCCGGACAAGGAACGCTCGGATAAGTTCAACGAATTATGCCTGAAAGTTTTCGCTCTTCAGTTCGACAATATAGACTCCTACCATAAGTTCTGCCTTCAAAAAGGCACCCGCCCCGAAAATACGGCTTTGTTTACCGGGATCCCGGCCGTTCCCGTCCAGGCGTTCAAGGCCGGCGACATCTTTATCTATCCAGCGGCGGAGGCGCGGGTGACGTTCAAGACCTCGGGGACTTCCGGGCATAAGGCGGGCAGCGCGTATTTCAGCGAGACGGGCGCCGCTCTGGCGTCCCTTGCTATAGTCAGGAACGCCCGGAACTACCTGTTCCCCGACGGCCTGGACGCCCGGTTCTTCCTTATCTCGCCGACGCCCGAAAGGGCGCCGCACCTCACGATGGCCTTCGGCATTACCGAGGTCATGAAAAATACCGGGCCCCACGGCGGGAAGCACTATATCGGTCCCGCCGGGATCTTATGGGACGAGCTTTTTACCGACCTGAAGAAGGCGGCGGCCGAAAATGTCCCGGCGGCGGTGATCGGACCTTCGTTCGGCGTGGTTTTCATGCTAGACAGGATGGCCGCCGGAGGCATGAAACTCAAGCTGCCCCCCGGGTCGCGGCTTCTCGACGCCGGCGGCTTCAAAGGTAAAAGCCGCGAGATCAGCAGGACGGAAATGGTCGAAGCGGCCGGTGAAATGCTCGATATACGGCCGCAATACTGCGTAAACACGCTCGGGATGAGCGAGCTCGGCACGCAATACTACGACAACAACCTCAGGAATTTTATTTTAAACAGGGAATTTCCCGTATACAAAGAGAATCCGCACTGGGCGAAGACCTTCGTGGTCGATCTCCGGGATTTCCAGGTCATTCCCGAAGGCGACGAAAGCCGCACGGGGGCGCTTTTACATTTCGACCTGACCAATATCGACCGCGCGCTCGCGATCTTGACGGACGATCTCGGCCGGTACAGGGGGTCCGGCTTCGAGATCTGCGGCAGGATAGCCGCCGACGACATAAAAGGCTGCTCCGTGACCATCGAGGAGATGCTGACAAAGAAATGACCTATCAGACGTTCTATTCACCTCCGCGATACCGGAAATATTTCAAGGCCCGCCCCGCACAGGACGCGAACGGGGTCCCGGTAGGGCACGCGGACGTCGACGCCGGCTTTTTCCCGGCCGGGTTCGACGAGTTCGCGAAGAGCGCCGCCGGCGCGCTTTCGAAAATGAAGATCGAAGAGATAATAGAGCAGCTCGACCTGGTCTCCGGGAAATTCCTGGACCGGGGTTATGACAAGCGGCTCCGGGCGGTCGACGCCATTTCGAAACTGACCGGCTTTTCGGGACCGGCCGTGGAGCGCTGCATCGACCTGGAGTTCGGCTCCTCGCGCGCGCCCGGGATGCGCGCCGCCCTGAAGAACGAATTCGGAGATTACGGGGCGCTGGACGGGTTCGTATACGACGAAAAGCTGAAGGGCAGTTTCAGGGTCGTCCCTAACGCGCCGGTTTTCGCGGTATGTTCGTCGAATATCCCCGCGCTGCCGCATCTTTCGATAATGAGGAGCTTCCTGACAAAAAACCCGCTCATCCTTAAAACCTCGATGGCTGAGCCTGTTTTTGCCCCGCTTTATATGGAAGCTTTCCTCGAGTCCGGCCTGCCGCTCGCCGAATGCGCGATAGTTCTGTGCTACAACAGGTGCGAAGAGGGCCTGACCGAAAGATTAATAGCCGGCTCCCGGACGGTAATCGCCTACGGCGGGCCGGCCGCCGCCGGTTATTTCTCGAAAAAGGTCGCCCCCCCGAAGAAACTGATAATGCATCCGCACAAGCTCGGCTTCGGCATAATCGGAAAAGATTTCACGCGGGACATCGCGCCCGGCGGCCTGGCAGCGCTCGCGAAAAGCGTGGTTTTCGACACGGTAACGTTCGAGCAGCGCGCATGCCTTGCGCCCCATATTTATTTTTACGATGAATCGGGCAACGTGCCGGCCGGGGATTTCGCCGCCGCGCTGCTCAGGGAATTCGAGATCGCCGAAAAACAGGTCCCTCCGGCGGTCCTGAGCGCCGAAAAATCATACGCCCGCAGGGTTTACCTTGAAAGCGCCGCTTTTTCACCCGCGGTGAAAAAGGTCTTTTCTACCGGCGGTCTCCGGAGCGCGGTGATACTCGCCTACCCGGCGGAGTTCTTTATTTCGCCGCTCGACCGGGTGCTCCATGTCGTGGTTTACAGGGAAAAAGAGGAAGTCCTGAAATTGATCGCGCCATACGCGAAATATCTGCAGAACGTTTCACTGAACGTCCCAAGCGCGGACGTTCCCGGCTGGCTCGAAACGCTCGCCGACCTGGGGGTTTCCAGGATCTGCCGGGCGGGGGCGATGCCTTCCCCTTCGATGATGTGGCATCACGACGGCCTCCGGCCGCTTTCAGAAATGGTCAGGTTCTGCGATCTTGAAGGAGCGGCAAGCTGATGGCCCCGGACTGCGAAGTGCTTTTCCTGCACGTGCCCAAGTTCTCCAATTATTACAAGCCGCTCGACGAGTTTATGAATATCACTTACGCGCCGATGGGCGTTTTCGCGCTCGCCGACCTGCTGGAGCGCGAGGGGCGCCGGGTCAGGATCCTGCACGCCGGGCTGGAATGGATCCTGGACCACGGCTTTTCCATAATTGAATATATCGGGGCGCACGGCGGGATCAAAATAGTCTTTATGCCTCTTTTCTGGCATTACCAGTCTTATGACGTGGTTTCCGTGGCGCGGAAGATTAAAGCCCGGTTCCCGCACATCCGCGTGTACCTGGGCGGGTTCACGGCCTCCTATTTCGCCGAGCAGCTGGTCGGGGAATTCGATTTCATCGACGGCGTAGTGAAGGGCTGCGCGGAAGAGCCGGTGAAGGTCCTCTGCGAAAAGATCCTGGACCGTCCCGCGCAGCCCGGCGATATCGACTTTTCGGACGTGCCGAACCTGGTCCTGCCGGAGCGCTTAAAAAGGGTCCGGGCCGGAGGGGATAGCGCCGCGAAGACCGGCTGTTACGTCACTTCGCAGCAAAGTTTTGACGGCCTCCGGTTCGCGAACCTCGCGCTCCTGGAGAACTTCGTGCATTACGTAAAATGGTTCTCGTTCCCGCTGGCGTATTCCAAGAACCTGTCCCCTGCCGAGAACCTGAAACTCAACAACATGGGGCTCACGATGTTCCCGGTCGAGGTCGGGCGGGGCTGCTCCACGAGCTGCGCCTGGTGCGCCGGCTCGGCGCCGAACCAGCGCCGGATGAACCACGGGCCGCTGGTGCTGTGGCGCGCGCCCGGGAAGGTCGCCGACACCATTTCGGAGGCGCTGGCCTTCGGCTATAAAACCTTCGCCGTCTGCTTCGACCCGGAACCGGCGAAGCAGCAGTATTACCTGGAGCTGTTCGAGATAATCCGCAGGCGCAAAATAAAATGCGGCCTGTATTTCGAATGTTACGCGCTGCCCGGGGCCGGTTTCATCGAAAGTTTCAAAAAGACCTTCGAGCTTGAAAGGTCGGTCGTCGCTATCTCGCCCGAATGCGGGGATGAGGCCGTGCGGCGCGGGAACAAGGGCTTTTATTTTTCGAACGAGGAATTTTTCAAAACGCTCGGCGCGCTTGAATCGAACGGGCTCAAAACCGACGTTTTTTTCACGATGGGCGTGCCCCATGAGAACATAAAAACGCTTTTTAAGACCAAAGAACTGATATCGAGGATCCATAGGGACTACAGGAACATCGGCCGGATGATGACCTGGGGCATCCAGACCGAACCGGGGTCGCCGATGTTCGAAAACCCGTCGGACCACAGCATTATCACGGACAGGAAGAGCTTTTCGGATTTTTACCGGATACATTCCGGCCTTCATGCCGACACTTATTCCGCGCTCGGCTATTCGGTCGCCGATTATTTCCTCGACAAGAAGACCTATTCCCCGGCGGAATTCTCGGAAAAGATCATGCGGATAAAATGCCGCCATTTCTGCTTTTTACGCAATGACTGCGCTTCCCATAACATGCCGTTCGCGGGCAGGCTCACCTGCGGGTTAAGGGCGGTGAAATTCAAACTGAGAGGGTTCGGGGCCGCAAGATATTACGGTTCAAAAAGGGCCGAATTCAGCTGATGGGGAGCGCCGTACGATATTTTAGCCTGAATTCCGCGGTTCAATGTGGTTTTTATTATAAAAATCAGGGAACAAAATTATCCTGCGGAATTCCCCGCGAAGGCCGCCAGATGGGCATAGCTCCTGGCCGCTTGATGCGCATAGCGCCTGACACGGCACAGCCATAGGCTAATATTCCTCCCGCAGGGCGCCCGCTATGCGGGCGGAAAACTTCAACTGAAGTTTTCAGGTTAGCGGAAATAACCGGGCAGTTTACCCGGGGAGCTTCAGCGGAGCTATAAGAACACTATCCTGAAGCCGGCCCCGGCTTTTTCGGCCAGGAATTTTTTCGCTTCGGCGGCTATCTCGGTAAAAGCCTCCAGGTCCGCGGGCGCGGCCGAGAGGAACGATCCGGAGTTCTTTACGGCAAGCACATAGCCCTTTGCGGGAATTCCGTCCGGCAGGGAGCGCAGGCAGTCCAGCAGCGCGTCCCAGTTCTTCCCGAAATAGGCCGGGAAACTGAACGCCGCGGCCAGCGCCTCCATAAGCGCCGCCTTGTCCGGGACGGCCGCACCGTCGATATAAGTTATAAAATGCGCGGGCGGAGGAAATAGTTCAGCTATTTCCTCCGCCTTTGCGCCGGGCAGGCGCAGGAACAGCGCTTTGTCCCCCGCCCCGGGCATTAATAAACCACTATGAACTGTATATAGGTCTTGTAATGGTCCGGGGTGTAGTAGATCTTTTCTCCGCCGCCGATAATGATGCGCTCCGAGCCGCGCGCGCTCAGGTCGGGCGCCACCTGGTAGGTGGTCTCGCCTATGGTCACGGTATGCGGGGCGTTGCCGGTGAGCAGCGTATACTCCTTGTAAAAACCCTTCGGCTGGACCGGCAGGCCGCCTTCTTTATTGCTGAAGGTCGCGCCGTCCTGGGAATAAGGCAGGTGGACGCCGTTGTAAATGTCCGAGATCAGTTTCATTATGGCTTTTATCCTCGCCTGGTCCTGGACCACAGGCAGGAAGTCTTTGCCGGGTTTGGGGGCCGCGGCGCGGACAAGGTCCGGGGCTAACACGGCTGAGGCCGCGGGCGGACTCACCCGCTCCGCCGCTATCTCGACGTAATTGGAAGGGCCGGCGGTATCTATCAGCGAGTTCAGCGCCGCGGAACCGGCGCCCCGGGCCCCGGCCAGACCGAAAGAAAGCAGATAAAAAGCGAAAGCCGCCGCCGCGCTCAGCCTGATCTTCTTGTTTCCACGCATGATGGAAGTCCTTTTGCCCGTGTGTTATATTGACCGAACCGGGAGCCGCCGCGTCCCGGGACGCAGCCGCCCATTATATTCTAACGGGTTAAAACTGCCTGCCCAGGGTTCAAAGGCCCGACTGCGCATGGGACTTAAGGCCTATCAGGCCCGGGCCCCGCAGCGGACGAATCAACCGCTCTTTTCACGGCCGGGCTGCTTTTAACGTAGCGGACCGTGATCCTGAGACGGGCCAGGAAACCCCGGTTCCAGCTTGAGAGGCCGTGCGCCCTTTCGCCGAGCGTAAGCGCCAGGCGCTTCACCGCGAACCCTTTCCCCAGCGCCAGGGCGTAGGCGTAAAGGTCCAGCGAAAAATCCGCCGGCGCGCCGTCCCAATGCTCCAGCAGCGAGCGGTGAAAAAGGGTGGGCTGGGCGTTTATATCGCGGAACCTGGCGCCGAACAGCAGCGACTCGAAAGCGGCCATGCCCGCGGTAAAAAACCTGTCGGTCAGCGGCCTGGCGCCGCGCAGCCCTTTCAAAAAGATCTTTTTCCCGCGCGCGGGCCGCAGCAGTTCCACGGCCTTCATTATCTCCGCCGGGCTGTACTGCAGGTCCCCGTGCGCCCAGCCGGCGTACTCTCCGCGCGCCGTTCCCAGCCCCTGCGTGATGCCGTAGCCGTAGCCCTTGTTCACAGGAACGGTCACCGCGCGCAGGAACGGGAAGCGCGCCGCCAGGGCGCGCAGCGCGGCGGCGGTACCGTCGGAGGAACCGTTGTCCACCAGTATCAGTTCGAAATCGCCGGGGCCGGAAGGAGCGCCCAGCGCGGCGGCGAAGCCCTCAGCGAGGGGGGTGAGGTTCCCCTCCTCGTTATAACAGGGGATGACAAGCGAACAGAAGATACCGCCGTCAGGGACCTTCGTCATTTGAAGCCAGCCTCTCCACGTCTTCGGGTGTGCCAAGCGGGGTTATGGAACGCGCCTCGTCCAGGACGAATTTGCGCCCTGCGGCTACCAGCTTGTTGTATAGCGGGGCCACGTAAAGCTCCCCGGCCGCGCCGGCGGACACCGCTTCCGCTGCGGCGGAGAAAAAATCCGAAGCCTGCGTATAATGGTAGAGCCCGGTAAGGGCGTTCCCGGAGATCTGGACCTTCTCCGCCACCTCTTCAACAATGCCACCCGGGCCGAGGCGCGCGAAGCTCCATTTCGGGTCTTTGGCGGAAAGCCTGAAAGAGCCCAGCACGCCGTCTTTTTTCTCGTCGGAAACCAGTTTGTCAAGGAGGGTATCCGAAGCGAACTTCGTGTCTATGTTATAGATCGCCAGCTCCGAGCCCGGCGGCACCGCGTCCTTCGCCTTCAGCACGGTCTCCGCCTGTCCGCGGGTCGGGGCGTCCAGCAGTATTATCTCGAGCTCCGGCCGGAAATCGTGGCCGCCGCAGATAGCGTCAAGCTCTGTAGTAATAAACTTCTCCAGGCCGTAGCGCTCCTGGTGTTCTTTCAGGGCGATGAAGATTATTTTGCGGGCCGGTTCCAGCGGCAGGCTGCGCAGCGAGTGCGAGAACAGCGTGGCGCCGGCGGCGCGTATCATGTATTTCGGCTGCACATAGCCGGCCCGGGAGAACCTCGTTCCCAGCCCGGCCATCGCTAAGGCGTACACCAGGTTCTTTGACATCTGCGCTCCGCGGGCGGCAAGGCCGCCTACATCTTTTCGGCTACCAGTGCGGCCAGCTCGCTGCGCTCGGTCTTGGTAAAGGAAACATGCCCGTAGAGCTTCTCCCCGCGCATGCGGTCCACTATATAGGTAAGGCCGTTGGAGGCTATATCCAGGTAAAGGTTGTCTATCTGGTACGGGTCGCCGGTAACCACCACCTTGGT
>Ga0066637_10000403_pt1 | contig 26007 bp, 23 predicted proteins | sample CryGeyCG2014_020_FD_62737 | JGI IMG/M metagenome (GOLD analysis project Ga0066637, IMG submission 62737) | Groundwater microbial communities from aquifer - Crystal Geyser CG08_land_8/20/14_0.20 | ecosystem: Environmental > Aquatic > Deep subsurface > Groundwater | place: USA: Utah: Grand County...
ATTTAATCAGTTTGGATGGCGCTGATATTTGCTGGCAGCCGCCGACTCTTAAAGCTGATTTTAATTGCGATGGCAAAGTTGATGTTCAGGATTTTGGCATTCTGCTGTCGCATTGGGAAAAAACCGAGCCACCAGCTAATTTGGAACACTACGCAAATGCTGGTTGCGCTGGCACTAATACGCCGGAAAAGAATCTGGATTTAAATTGCGGAACAAAAATAGTTAATAACCAAGTGGTTAGAGATATTAAAATTGATGGCGCTGATTTAGGCTCTCTTTTAAGTTGCTGGGGCACACCTGATCCAAATGTCAGTTCTGTTTGTTATGGCACACTAACTTGTCAATAATAAAAAAATACCCCCGGTAGGAATCGGACCTACATAGCCTGCTTAGAAGGCAGACGCACTATCCATTGTGCTACGGAGGCAAAAATCACTATAATTTTAGCTCGCTTTTAAAAATCTTGCAAGAATTTAAGAGTTGTGTTAGAATAAAAAATATCACAATTAACCGCGATTTTCTTGGCAAAAACTTTTCTAACAGAGTTCTGCTCGGATAATTGCGAAGGTAAATATTATGTTAGACAAAAAACGCAAAGAAAGCATTATTAAAAAATTCAGAGTTCATGAAAACGATTCCGGCTCTGCGGAAGTGCAGATCGCGATTTTAAATGAGGAAATAAAAGATCTGGCCGAACACTTGAAATCTCATAAAAAAGATTTTTCTTCCAGACGGGGACTTTTAAGAAAAATCGGCCAGCGGCGCCGCTTGTTAAAATTTTTGGAAAAAGACAATCCAGTTAGCTTTAAAAATTTAATTAAAAAATTAAAAATAAAAAAAGTGAAAGAACCGGGTGATGAAACAAAAGAAACAACGGACGATGACGCTCTAATTAAAACCGAGGAAAAAAACTTGATAGAATAAATTTTATGAAAGACATTACTCCTTTTGAAAATATTTTAAATCTTAAATTTAAAAATCAAAATCTCTTAAAGCAGGCCTTAATCCACCGTTCGTATCTGAATGAACACCCTGATTTTGAATTGGGCCATAATGAAAGATTGGAATTTTTAGGCGACGCTGTTTTGGAATTGGTGGTGACAGAACATCTTTATAATCATTATGAAAATCCAGAAGGTGAAATGACAAACTGGCGCGCGGCTCTGGTCAATGCCAAAATGCTCGCAGAAATTGCTCATGAGTTGCAGATTGAAAAATACCTCTATCTTTCCAAAGGCGAAGCTAAAGATAATAATCAAAAAGCCCGTAATTATATTTTAGCCAATGCCATGGAAGCTTTAATCGGCGCGATTTATTTAGATCAGGGCTGGGATATTGTAAAAAATTTTATTATCCAAAATATTGTTATTAAATTGCCTGAAATTTTAGACAAAAAATTATACATTGATGCAAAATCCAGATTTCAGGAAATGGCCCAGGATAAAACAGGCATCACACCTTCTTATGTAGTTTTAGAAGAATTTGGGCCAGATCATAATAAAAAATTTGTCATTGGATTATATTTAGAAGATGAATTAGTAGCCAAAGGCACTGGCACTTCAAAACAAGAAGGCCAGATGAGCGCGGCTGAACAAGGACTGAAAGTTAAGGGATGGTAAAGAAAATTTTTAATTTTTAAATAAATCTCAATTTTAAATTTTAAAACTCTCTCTCCAATTGTCATTCCCGCTTTTCTTTTTTGTCATTCCCGCGAAAGCGGGAATCCAGAAATTATAAACTATCACACAGAACATATTTTTGGATTCCAGTTTTCATGGGAATAACAATTATTTTTTATAAAAACAAAACAAAAAAGAGGAGGAAGTGTGATAAAAGCACTTAAAAATTTTTTAGAGATCATTAAGTTGATAATTCTTTCTGTGCCATCTTTGTTTCTTTTTGGGGCGATTTGTTTAGTTTGTTTAATTCCAGAAAATCATTCTAAAGACAAAAAAGGAGTTGTGAATGACAAACAATGATCAACTTGTTGAGCGAATATCGCATACTACACAAAATGCGAGCAACGGTTGTTGCAATACATCATGCAAGGGTCCAACTAAAAATCCAGCCACCTGCCCGCATCGTGACAAATGTGATATTCCACAAACATATAAATCAAAACAAAAATAATTTCGTTCTTTTATTATGGAGGAAAAATGAGTAATAATTCTGGTGATGATGTTGAATATACGCCAAGCCCTGCAATGGAAGAGCTTGGTTTTGCAGAAAAACTAGAAAAATTATTTAAAGAAAAGAATCCTCAACAACAATTCACGATCATTGATCCGTTGCTACCACTAATTTACAGTGAAGACGGTCAAGCTCGTGTTTATTTACACGGAAGATAATAACATAACGGCCCACATCGCCCTGGACAATATTGCCCAGGGCTTTTAATTTTATTTATCCGACCAAAAGGTCGGAGTTACAGATTACCAATTACAAATTACGGATTACAGATTCCTTGACCTCCTCTTGAATTCGCTGTATAATTGTGTTAAATAATTGCTTCGCACTATTTTTATGTTAAAAAAACAATCTCAAACACCTGATAAAATTATTCTCAAAGGCGTGCGTGTTAATAATTTAAAAAATATTGATGTGGAAATTCCGAAAAATAAGTTTGTGGTCATAACCGGGCTTTCTGGCTCTGGCAAATCATCTTTAGCTTTTGACACTCTTTTTGCCGAAGGACAAAGGCTTTATCTGGAAAGCCTTTCCACTTATGCCAGGCAATTTGCCAATATCCAAACCAAGCCGGACATTGATTCTATCACCGGACTATCGCCCGCGATTGCTATTGACCAAAAAAATATTTCCAATAATCCCCGCTCAACGGTGGCCACCATGACAGAAATTTATGATTATCTGCGATTGTTTATGGCCAGAATCGGAAAAATATACTGCCCCAATTGCGGAGCTTTAGTGCAGAAGCAATCTTTAGAAAAAATTCTGGAAAAAATAATCAATCATTACAAGAACAAAAAAATCATTATCCTCGCGCCAATTATAAAAAATAAAACAGGCCTGAATCAAAAAATAGTTTTAGATATCAAGCAGGCTAATTTTTCCCGCGTGCGGCTTAATAAAATAATCTATGCCACGACTGATCTTTTGGCTCAAAATTTTGAAAAAGAAAAAAAATATGCGCTGGAAATAATTATTGACGAATTAAAAGTGCCAGACAATTTTAAACAACTGAAAAATATTTTGATCACGCCTGATAATAAAAATCTTTACACCGGAGAAGAATACATTACTTTTAAAAAATTTCTTAAAGCTGTTGATCTGGCTTTTGATTTAAGCAACGGCTTATTAACTGTTTTGGATCCCGCAACCAATCAGGAGCAAACTTTTTCCAAATTTTTATCTTGCCCTAAATGCGATTTTAGTTTAGAAGAATTAGAACCGCGGCTTTTTTCTTTTAATTCTCCCTTTGGCGCTTGCCCTGCTTGCCGAGGACTTGGCTTTAAAGAAAAATTTGAGCCGGAATTGGTCATCCCAAATAAAAAATTAACTATTGCTGAAGGCGCCATTCGTCCTTATGTCAGAGTGCTGGCTAAAAACCAAAATAAAATAATGGCTGATTTGGCGCTCATGGCGGAAAAAAATAATTTTTCTTTAAACACGCCCATAAAAAATCTTTCTGACAAACAGCTTTCTGTTTTGCTTTATGGTGATAATGATTTTGAAGGCATTATCAATAATCTTAATAAAAAATATCTGGCAAGCGATTCAGAATATCTTAAAAGCGAACTTAATCAATATCTCCGCGCTTTGATTTGTCCAGCTTGCGACGGACAGCGATTAAATAAAACAGCGCTTTCTGTTAAAGTGGCGGGAAAAAACATAGCAGAACTGACTGCTTTTAATCTAACAGCGGCTAAAGAATTTTTTAAAAATTTATTAAATAATAAAACAAAAGAAAAGCTCACCAGCGATGAAATGATTGTGGCCAGCCAAATTTTAAAAGAAATTATCAAACGCTTAAATTTTTTAATAGCCGTGGGTTTAGAATATCTGACTCTTAATCGCTCGGCTCAAACTTTATCTGGCGGCGAAGCGCAACGGATTAAACTCTCCACTCAAATCAGCGCGGGGCTAACAGGTGTTTTATATGTTTTAGATGAGCCGTCAATCGGACTGCACCCAAAAGACAATTCTAAACTCATCGCCACTTTAAAAAAAATGCGTGATTTGGGCAATTCTATCATAGTTGTGGAACATGACAGAGAAACCATGCTGGCGGCTGACTGGCTGATTGATGTGGGGCCCGGAGCTGGCAAATACGGCGGAGAAATCGTGGCCGCTGGCACGCCCTCGGAAGTTAAAAATAATCCAAGTTCTTTAACTGGGGCTTATCTAGCCAAAAATAAAAAAATAGCGCGAAGAAAAAACTCTTTGTTCGCTAAAAAAACAGCAAACAAATTTTTAATTGTTAAAAAAGCAGAGGAATTTAATTTAAAAAAAATTGATGTTAAAATTCCTTTAGCTAAATTAGTTTGCCTGACTGGCGTGTCAGGATCAGGCAAATCAACTTTGGTCACAGAAATTCTTGGCAAAGCCTTAGCGCGTCATTTTTATCATGCCAAAGATTTGCCGGGCAAACATGAAAAAATTCTGGGATTAGAAAATATTGACAAAGTCATTGCCATTGATCAGGCGCCGATTGGACGCACGCCCAGATCAAACCCAGCCACCTATACTGGTGTCTTTACTTTAATCCGTGAATTATTTGCGGCCACGAATGAAGCAAAAATTAAAAGATATGATGTAGGCAATTTTTCCTTTAATGTTATTGGCGGAAGGTGCGAGGCATGCCAGGGCGATGGATATAAAAAAGTTGAAATGAATTTTCTGCCTGATGTGTTTATCAAATGTGAAGAATGTGAGGGAAAAAGATTTAAAAAAGAAATTCTTGAAGTCCATTACCAGGGCAAAAATATTGCGGAAGTGCTTAGTCTCTCTGTTGACGAGGCATTAGAATTTTTTAACCGCGAACCAATGTTAAAAGCCAAACTGCAACTTTTGGTTGATGTGGGTTTGGGTTATTTGGAATTAGGCCAAAGCGCGACCACATTATCAGGCGGCGAAGCGCAAAGAATTAAATTAGCCGCGGAACTGATGCGCCGAGCCACTGGCCAAACATTATATATTCTTGACGAACCAACAACCGGACTTCATTTTGACGATATCAACCGCTTGCTCAATGTGCTTTATCGCTTGGTTGAATTGGGCAACACTGTGTTAATTGTAGAGCATAATTTGGATGTGATAAAAAACGCTGACTGGATTATTGATTTGGGTCCTGAGGGCGGAGACAAAGGTGGCTATCTTGTGGCTGAAGGCGCGCCAGAACAAGTGGCTCAAAATTCCAAGAGCTGGACTGGCAAATATTTAAAGCGGGTGTTAAAATAAATCCAGCGCTAAATTTTTTACTATCCCTTCTTTTTGTCATCCCGATGTTAAATCGGGATCCAGAAAATTTATTTATCAATCTCTTCCGCCCTCGTGGTATAATGGATAACACATCAGGCTTCGGACCTGGGGTTGTAGGTTCGAATCCTACCGAGGGCGAATTTTATTTCAGCCCTCATAGCTCAACTGGCAGAGCAGATGCCTCTTAAGCATACGGTTCCAGGTCCGAGTCCTGGTGGGGGCAAATTAAATTATTTCCTAAACAGCTTTATTAAAAGCTGTTTTTGTTTTTAAAAACAATCATGCTATTTTCCTACACCTCTATTACCACTGGCAAAATCATAGGCCTTTTGCCAGTTTTAGAAAACACGAATTGTCCTAAATCATTCCTGATTTTATTTTTCAGATATTCATCCTGAAGCGGCAGTTTAGGGTCTTTGGCCGCCATGATTTTAACTATTTTTTTCCGCACCTGTTCAATCAAAATTTTATTCTCTTTTAAATAAACAAAGCCTCTGGAAATAATATCTGGATTGTGGATCAGTTTATTAGTGCGTCTGGAAACTGTGGCAATGACAACGAGCATGCCGTCTTCTGATAAAATCTGACGGTCCCTTAAAACCACATTTTGCAAATCAGAAACCCCGAGGCCATCCACAAACACCGGATCTGTCATGGCTTTTTCCTCTAACATTTTTACGCCGGTTTTCTTGCATTCTAAAATTGAGCCGTTATCTGGCACAAAAATTTTCTCATTTGTATAACCAACTTCGCGCGCCAGTTTGGCCGCTTCTTTTAACATGTAATGATTGGCATAAACCGGCATAAAATAAGTGGGAGAAATTTGTCTAATCACTTCTTTAAAATCTTCCACTGAAGCATGCCCTGAAGAATGCACATCCATAATTTCAGAATGAATCACATTGTCGCTTTGGCGATAAATCAAATCTTTTAATTTTTGCACGGTCCGTTCATTGCCTGGGATTACTGAAGAAGAAAAAATAACTGTGTCTTGTTTTTTAAACTTAATCTGACGGTGTTCACCATTAGCAATACGCGCCAAGACAGCGTTCTCTTCCCCTTGTGCCCCAGTACAGATTACCACAACTTTATTATCTGGAAAATTATGAATTTGTTTAATATCAATTAAAATTTTCAAATTAAATTTTATATAACCAAGTTTTTTAGCAATCTCAATATTAGTTTTCATACTATAACCATCAAGAGCCACTTTTTTGCCGTATTTTTCGGCCATTTCTAAAATTACTTTAACACGCTCTATCATAGAAGAAAAAGTGCCAATGATAATTCTGCCTGGTGCCTCACTAACCAATTTTTCAATATTTTTATACATCTCACGTTCTGGCACTCGTTCTTTAGTATGTGTAGCACCAATACTTTCCAACATTAAAATAGTTGGTTTTTTTAAACGTGCCAAAGCTTTATAATTAACAGCTTCACGGTCAGGATCATTCTCCAACATCCAATCACCAGGATGAATTACTGTCATGGTGGGGGTTTCTAAAATCACACCCGCGGAATCCATAATATTATGGGAAACTTTGAATAATCTTAACTTAAAGGCACCCAGTTGTATTACTTTATCATATGAATCCACCAATTTTATTTTTAAATTTTTAGCAGAGCCTTTTTTATAATCTTCTTGTCTCGCTTGAAGCATATGGACAGTTAAACGGCTGCCAATGATTAAAGGATTGCCAATTTTATCCATGAGTAGTGTAGCAGCGCCAGTATGATCCAAGTGACCATGGGTAAAAACCACAGCGCGAATATTTTTTTCTTTGCCTTTTAAATAATCAGTATTAGGAATAATATAGTCCACGCCCAGCATATCCTCTTCTGGAAATTGCATACCCATATCCAAAATAATAATATCGCCGGTTGGCAGATATTCAAACACGGTCATATTGCGGCCGACTTCTTCACAACCGCCCAGGGGTATAATGCGCAATTTTTCATCCTTGGACTTTTGTTTAGGCGTGTTTTTTCTAATATTAGAATTCACAAATCTGCCAGAACCGCGCCTTCGGCTGGAAAAAATTCTTCTACCTGGGTTTTGTTTTTGATTAAATTGTTTTTGCATAAAATTTCTATATCTTAATCTTATTATCTTATTATTTTTCTTTGCCGAAGAGGAGATTTGAACTCCTATGGCCTTACGACCGCTAGCACCTGAAGCTAGTGCGTCTACCAGTTCCGCCACTTCGGCTTGAGAAATATTTATTACTTTATTACTCCTTATTTCAAGACCCTTTTTGTCTTCACATACCAATTCTCAATATTACAAAACCGACCAGCCGGGGTCGTAATATTTTGAGTTTCTATGCCTTTGATTTCCCCGGTAATTGGATAAACATATTGGGGAGTATATAAAAATATGGCTGGCAAATTCTCAGCTAAAATATTTTGAAATTGGACATACTTTTCATGGCGCACTGTCGGGTCAAAACTTTTTCTCGCGTCTTCCAAAAGTTTATCCGCGTCTTTATTAATAAAATTGGCCAGATTCAAGCCAGTGCTACCGGCTTCTGAAGAATGCCAAAACGGGTATGGATCTGGGTCAGCGCCCAAAATTTCCCCAAATAATAAAACTTCAAAAGAACGATTTTTAATGATATCCTTAATTTGATTGGCATCAACCAAATTTAATTGAACCTTAATACCCAAGGCCAGCCACATTTTACTGATCAGCCCGGCCACGCTAGCATTTTCAGCCTTATTCACAGTGGTCAAAGTTATTTTTAATTCGGCCTCGCCTTTTTTACGGCTTGGCTCGCCCTGTTTTTGCAGATAACCAGCCGCGTCTAAAAGCGCTTCGGCTTCGGTTGGATTAAAATTATATTTTTTAATATTAGGATGATAACCGATCATGCCGGAAAAAATCGGCCCGTCAATCACCTCTCCCGCTCCCAAGGCTTGGGCCACAATTTCCTTTTTATCAAGTCCGAAAGCCAAAACTTGGCGCACTTTTAATTCTTTTAAAGCCGCGTTATTCGCCTGATTGAAAAACAAGGCCGTATATTGGGGCAGGCGCAAATAACAATAATTTAAATCTTTGCGGGTCGCCAAATTGTCTTTTAAATCTTTAGGGATAAAGGATAAGCCGTCAATATTATGATTCTTTAAAGCATCGGCCGCGCTATTATAATCAGTATAAAATTTAAATGTTAAAGTTTCTAAATACGGCGGTTGTTCATAATACAATTCATTTCGGCCAAGAGTGTATGTTTTTAAGTTGCCCAATTTATCTTTGGCAAAAGATTTGAATTTAAACGGGCCAGAGCCAATCGGTTTTAAATTATAATCAGCCAAAGCCATATTAACAGGCGCGACTTCAGCCCAAATATGTTGCGGCAAAATTCCTACTGTTAAATTTTCAAGAAACGGCGCGTAAGGCTCGCTCAAAATAAAACGCAATGCTGTCTCATCAACTTTTTCCACTTTAACTCCCTGGAAATTCGGTTCAAGCGGACTTTTATATGACGGGTTTTGAATCGCTTCAATCGTGAACACCACATCATCGGCTATTAATTCAATGCCATCGTGAAACTTTAAATTATTTTTTAAATAAAAAGTGTAAATTTTTCCATCTGGTGAAATTTGCCAATTCCCGGCCAAATCTGGCCCAATCAATCCTTGATTATCAATTTTTACCAGGCCAGAGTAGACCAATCCAGAAAGATCGCTGTCAACCTGATTTAATGAAGCGTATAGGGGATTAATTAATTTGGGCAAGCCAACCAAACCCTCGCTATATTCACCGCCATTTTTAGGGCCGACAACAGTCATCACATAATACAAATTAACCAATAAGCCAAAAATCGTTAACACTAAAACTGCCGCAGCGATTTTTATTTTATTTTTTTCCCGCGCCAAAAGAATCGCGTTAAGATATTTCCATTGCCTTATCCCCGGCCATTTTTTTTTAGTTTTATTTAGATTGATAAATAGCCGCTGATCCAAATCATCGCGCAGGCCAGGTTCAAATTTTTTTTTAAAAAACCTAAAAAAAACTTGGGCTCTTAAGAGCTTGGGTTTAAGGATATAAAATGGAGAGAATATCTTTTTCAGGATGTCTAAAAAATTAGACATAAAGTATAAAATTCAAAACTCAAAACAAATTCAAATATTAAATTTTAAAAATAACTTTTAACATTGGGATTTATGATCAAAACTATTTGAGTTTTTACAAAAGTATTCTGGCTACGCCCAAAGCTAAAAACAGAACCGAGAGAATAATGGTCAGGATAAAAATAGTTTTTTCAGCGCCGCGTTTGGTAGAATAAATGTCTCCGGAGCCGCCAAAAGCAGAGCCGAGCCCTGAGCCGCGCTGTTGAAGAAGAATTAGAATGATGAGAAAAATAGAAACGCCGATTTGGGCGTAATTTAGGATATTTTGCATAGAAATAGAGTTTTAAAAACTGGTATCAGTATAGCAAAGCGCAAGAAAAAAGTCAAGATTTTGCTTTTTCAATTGTTTCCACTGGTGTAGGATCTACTCCATTCAAAAGCGCCAAATAATAACTCGCCCAGTCGCCTAAAATTACCAATGAAAGTTTCTGTGATAAAACATCTTCGCCTGTTGCTTCAATCAATTCATAAGCAATATTTTTTTCTTCCAAAATATTTCTAAATACCTCTGTTTTATTCTGCGATTCCGGCGAGTCAAAAGAATTAGTTAAAATTAAATAAACAAAATCATTACGAAAACGGACCGGCCAATCAAAACCAGCAACCGCGTTATGCAGACATTCTGGCAAAATTTCTGTAAAAGCAAAAGACTTGGCATTCTCATTCAACTGAGTTTTCCAGCGCCAAGCCACTGATTTTAAAATCCCTGAAGAAATAATAACAGGCAGATGATCAAAACAAAAATAGGCTAAATTTTTTGCTAAATTTTTTTCTGTGAGAACTTTAGGGTTTAATTCCTGGTTTAATTTTTTCAAAATTGCAAGCGCTGGCGTGGTATTATAATCAATCAGCTTAATTTTTTTCAAAAGACTAAAAATCGCGCCAAATTGGAAACCAAGAGCGGCGCGTGGTGAAGCAATAGTGTCATAATCAAAAACCAACGCGCCTTCACACTCACCCATTTTCTCCAAAAGTCCACGCTCAGCAATCACAAAAATTTTTACTTCTCTTGCAGCCGCGTATTTAAAAGCAGAAATAGTTTCTTTAGTCTGGCCAGAATGACTGACAATAATCACTAATGAATTTTTATTAACCCAGTTTGGCAGTTCATAACCGCGGATTACCATCATGGGAACTTTGCGATCCAATTCTGGCAAATTTGCCAGAAGTGCGCCGGCTGTGGCTGAGCCGCCCATACCAACCAAACAAACATTTTCTATTTTTTCCCAGTCATCAGGCACAGCTATTTTTTCCATTTTCTTCACCGCTTCTTCAATTTGCGCTGGCAAAGCTAAAATATAGCTGGCCATGTCAGCTTTATCCAAACTTTTGATTAATTCAATTTTATCTAAATTAGTCATAAGGTAATTATACAATATTTAATGAAATAATAAAATACTCTCTCGCGACCATTGCTTTTTCAGCTAAAATTTACTACAATTATATTATAATAATTGTGTAGGTCGCCGTGATGCCTTTGGCATAACACGGCGCCCGTTTTCGGTATTCGGAGCAAAGCAGTTTGCTCCTCATTTAACCCTCAAACTATGTCCGGACATTCCAAGTGGGCCACCACAAAAAGAAAAAAATTTCTGATTGACGCTAAAAAAAGCGCTGTTTTTACGAAATTGGCCAATGCCATCAGCGTGGCCGCGCGCGCCTGCGCTGATCCAACCGCTAATTTCAGTTTACGCATGGCCATTGATCAGGCTAAATCTTTTAGTCTGCCAAAAGAAAATATTGAACGGGCAATTAAAAGAGGCGCAGGTAATTTAGGCGAGGCATTTTTTGAAGAAACAACTTATGAAGGATTTGGCCCTGGGAATGTTGCTATCATTGTGGAATGTTTAACTGATAATAAAAACAGAACCTATAATGAAATCAAAATAATTTTTGATAAACACGGCGGGGCTTTGGCTGCCCCTGGCAGTGTCATGTGGAATTTTGAAAGAAAAGGAGTCATAACAATACTCAACACTCAATTAGCAATACCCAAAGAAAAAATTATTAGTAATAATTCGCAGGATTCTAATTCGCAAAATTTGCAATTAACAGAATTAAAAATCATTGATGCCGGCGCTGATGATTTTATTTTTGGCGAAAAAGAAAATGAGCTTATTATTTATACCAAAACTGAAGACCTGCAAAAAGTTAAAGAAAATTTAGATAAAATAGATTTTAAAGTAAAGTCAGCTGGTTTAGAATATGTGGCTAAAGAAAAAATAAGTTTATCTTCTGAAAATGAAGAAAAACTGCAAAATTTACTAATGGCTTTAGATGAACAAAATGAGGTGAGTGAATATTATACAAATACAAATGGTTAACCCACGACTTTAGTCGTGGAAGAGAAAAAAACAATGGACACTCCAAAAACTGGCGCACAAATTATCCTTGGCATTGACCCTGGCTATGCCATTACTGGCTGGGCTGTTTTGGAAAAAAATAATCAAAATCTCAAACTCCTGAATTGCGGCGCCATTATGAGCCATAAATCTTTGGTGCATGCTGAAAGATTAAATTATCTTAATCAGGAACTTATGAGAATTATTAAAAAAAATCAGCCGCAAATTATGGCGGTGGAAGAATTATTCTTTTTTAAAAATCTCAAAACCGCGCTTAAAGTGGCTGAGGCCAGGGGCGTAATTTTAATGACTGGACTGAAAAATAACTTGGAAGTCAGGGAATTTACTCCTTTGCAAATCAAACAGGCGCTCGTGGGTTATGGCCGGGCAGAAAAAAAACAAGTCCAGCAAATGGTAAAAATCATTCTAAATCTAAAAGAAAAAATTAAACTGGATGATGTCGCTGACGCAGCCGCCGTGGCCATTACTTGCGCCAATACTACTTGTCAAATATAATTAATATAATTCTTATGCCATACTATTCTCTCGCTCTTGATATTGGCGCGACTAAAACTGTCGGCGCCATAGTTATTAACAACAAAATTATTAAACTAATTAAAAAGCCTACCGCCTCAAGCACTGGCCGATTTAAAATTCTTAAAAACATTGAGCAAATGATTAAAGATTTGATAGCTCAAAAAGAAGTAGCCGGCTTAAAATTAAAAGAGATTGGGGTAGGTTTGGCTGGCCAAATCAATCAAAAAGACGGACTTGTAATATCAACGACCAATTTCAGTTCTGATTTTAAAAACATTAAGTTAACAAAAATTTTAACTGATAAATTCAAAGTGCCTGTTAAATTAAATAATGATGTCAAATGTTTTACTCTGGGCGAAGCGCGTTTTGGAATCGGCCGCGGTTATCAAAACATTATTGGCCTGACTTTTGGCACTGGCATTGGCGGCGGCATCATGATCAATAATCAAATTTTAACAGGTAAAAATAACACGGCTGGCGAATTCGGCCACATGAAAATTTCTGGTCATTGGCTTGGTCCAGTGCATGTTTGCGGTTGCGGAGAAAAATTTTGTTTTGAATCAGTGGCTTCTGCCAAGGCCTGGCTTAAATTAGCTAAAAAATTTAACGAAAACAAAGCCAATGAAATTGTGGCCCATAATATTGCCATCGGCCTACAAAATCTTTGCCAAATTCTGAACCCGGAAATCATAATTCTTGGCGGCCGTTTAATAAAGCAGGAAAAAATTTTAGTTAAAATAAAAAAAGAATTTTTGAATCAAACGAAACATTATCCTTGGTTAAAAAATACCAAAATCGTCGCCACCAAATTAGGCAGTGAAGCGATTCTCTTGGGCAGTTTAATTTAATTTTTTATACTATTTATTGATTTTAACTTTTAAAACTTAAGTTTTGAATTTTGACTTTTGAGTTTTGAATTATATTTATGCTCTATTCCCCCCAATCATGGAAAAAAGCTGCGCAGAAAAGAAAAAAATCTGCTCTGACAAAATGGCAGAGCAATGCCATAGACGCAAACGGCTTTAAAACCAAAAAAATCAAAAACGAACAGGGTTTAAAAAAACTCTGGCGATTTTTTGTTAAAACCGCTGTTATTATTTTTTGCATTGGCCTGATTACTCTGACTGGCGCGTTTTTTTGGTTCTCTCGAGATTTGCCCAAATCAACTGAACTTTTGACAAAAAACCCTATTGCTTCAACTAAAATTTATGATCGCACGGGCCAAGTTTTATTGAATAATGTTAACAGCGATTTTAAACGAATAAAAATTAAATTAAGCGATCTGCCAGAATATGTCAAATGGTCGGCCATTGTGGCTGAAGACAAACAATTTTATTCTCATCGCGGCATTAATTTCAAGGGCGTGCTCCGCGCAATTTTTATAGATATTATGAGGGGTGGCTCTACTTCACAAGGCGGTTCTTCTATTTCCCAACAATTTATTAAAAATGCCCTCTTGACTTCTGAAAAAACATTAGTCCGTAAAATCAAAGAAGCCATTCTAACCTGGCAGTTAGAGCGCAAATTTACCAAGGATCAAATTTTGGAAATGTATTTTAATGAAATTCCTTATGGAGGAACTGCCTATGGCATTGAAGCCGCGACTGAAAAATATTTTAATAAAAGCGCCAAAAATTTGAATTTGGCTGAAGCAGCTACTTTGGCCGCGATCCCTCAGGCGCCAAGCCTTTACTCACCTTTTGGCACGCATAAAGACAGACTTTTAGCACGCAAAGATTGGGTTTTAAATTCTCTGGCTGACGAAGGCTATATCACCCGCGCCGAAGCAGATGAGGCTAAAAAACAACAATTAAATTTTTCGCAAATTTCATCTTCCTCAATTATTGCCCCGCATTTTGTCTTTTATATCCGCGATTTGATTGCAGAAAAATATGGCGAAAAAACTTTAACCGAAGGCGGCTTAAAAATTATCACGACATTAGATATGGCTCAACAAAAAACAGCTGAGAAAGCGATTAAAAATCAATTAGAAAAAAACACGACAAAATATAATGCGAAAAATGCGGCCATTGTCGCCCTTAATCCAAAAACTGGCGAAATAACGGCCATGGTTGGTTCAACTGATTATTTTGATGAAAAAAATGACGGGGCAGTTAATGTGGCTTTAAGTCCGCGCCAGCCAGGTTCTTCTTTCAAACCTCTTGTTTATGCTAATGCTTTTGAAAAAGGTTATTCGCCTCAAACTATGCTCTTTGATTTATTAACCACTTTTAAAGTTCTGCCTGAAAATTATACGCCGCATAATTATTCTGACCATTATTTTGGCCCGGTCTCTATGAAAAAAGCTTTGGCCGGTTCTTTGAATGTGCCGGCTGTGAAAACAATGTATTTGGTTGGCGTGGAAAATATTTTGAATCTGGCTGAAAAAATCGGCTACACAACTTTTAGCGACCGCTCCCGTTTTGGTTTATCAATTGTCTTGGGTGGCGGCGAAGTCAAACTTTTGGAACACGCAGTTGCTTATGCCACTTATGCTAACGAGGGTATTTATCACGCGCCATTTGCTATTTTAAAAATTGAAGATAAGGACGGGAAAATTTTAGAAGAAAATAAACCGGAAAATAATTTAGCAAAAAAAATCTTTGAACCGCAAATTATAAGAGAGCTGACAGACATCCTTTCGGATAATAATGAACGGGCTTATATTTTTGGCGCTAAAAATTATTTAACTTTGGCTGATCGGCCGGTGGCAGCTAAAACAGGCACGACTAATGATTACAAAGACGCCTGGACTTTAGGTTATACTCCATCGCTTGTCGCTGGTGTCTGGGTTGGCAACACTGATGGCGAAAAAATGAAAACCGCGGCTGATGGTTCGGCCGTAGCCGCGCCAATCTGGAATGAATTTATGAAAAAAACTTTGGCCAATACGCCAATAGAGCAGTTTGCTAAACCTGATGAAATTATTTTGCCAAATAAACCCATGTTAAATGGAGAATTTTATCACAATGTTAATGTGAGGATTGATAAAACTACCGATTTACCGGCTGCTTCAAATACGCCTGACGCGCAGACAGAAATAAAATCCTTCCGCGAAGTGCATAATATTTTGCATTATGTTAATAAAAACAATCTCTTAAGTCCGTCCCCTGACAAGCCCTGGGAATTGGATGAAAATTATAACACCTGGGAATTGGCAGTTGAAGAATGGGCAAATAAAAATGGCTATGCCACAAAAATAAATCTGCCAGCTAACTGGGAAAACGCGATTGTAGAAAATGTTCAGCCGGAAAAAGTTGCGGAGCCAATCAAAATTATTAAACCAGTTATGGATGAAAAAATTTATGAAGAAAGTTTTCCTTATCCTATGCAAGTGCAAATCACAGAGCCTGATAAATTTAAAAAAATTGATTTTTATCTAAAAAATTCAACCACCAATGCTACGGATTTAATCGGCTATCAAAATGTTTCTGGCCCAAGCGCGGTTTTCACTTGGACCACTACTCTGCCAGTTGGCAATTATTTGATTTATATTATTGCCACGGATAAAAATAATAACACAACTAAAAGCCAAGAAATAAAGATTGAGAGGAAATAGAATAAGAAATGTCAAATATAAAAACTTCGCGTATAGCGAAGCTTTTATAAATTTTTTATTCTTTTTTTATTTCTTCTGCTGGCGCTTCTTTTACTTCTTCCGCTTCAGCAGATTTTGTTTCTTCCACAACCGCCTCTTTTATTTCTTCTACTGGTTTAACTTCTTCGGTTTTATTTTCTGGCAAAGTTTCTGTTTTTAACACCTCTGCTTTTTTATCTGCCTCTAACTTGGCAGCTCTTTTTTTGCTCATCCTAACTGTTTTGACTTTGCCGTCCTGAATCAGTCCCGCGTCAATAAATAAATTATGCACGGTTGGAGTGGCTTCAGCTCCTTTGGCAAGCCAATATTGAATCCGTTCAGTTTTAAATTCTTTGGCTTTGGATCTTGGATTATACCAACCCAAAATTTCCAAGACATTGCTCTTAGGATTTTTTGATTTTTCCTGGATAATCAGACGAAAATGCGCTTGTTTCTTTTTGCCAATTCTTTGGAATTTAAATGTTAGCATATTTTAAAAAAATTAGTTATTTAAGAATTCGTCTCTATTTTACACTGATTGTTTTTTATGTCAAGACTTACCTATTGGTAAATCTCTCCGCGCTTTCTAATTTTAATGACAATAAAGCAGATATTCCATCACTGCCCATGGTCACGCCGTATAAAATATCAGCTTTTTCCATAGTGGCGCGATTATGAGTAATAATAATAAATTGTGATTGATGAGCCAAATGCTCCATAATTTCCGCGTAGCGAACTGAATTGGCCTCATCCAGAGCTGCGTCCACTTCGTCTAAAACTACAAATGGCGAGGGATTGGCTGAAATAATCGCGCAAAGCAAGGCAATTGAAGTCATAGCGCGCTCACCGCCAGAAAGCATGCTGATTGATTTTAACTTTTTACCAGGAGGTGTGGCTTCAATATCCACGCCCAAATAAAGATTGGAATTTAATCTGTCTTTAATTTTTTCCATTGTTGCTTTTTCTTCAACCATCTTAGTTAAAAACGACTGTTCGGCTGCAATATTTTTTTCTTCTTGCTGTTTATTATTTGCTTCTTCCTCTTCCTTAACCAAAATCAATTTGGCACTGCCGCCGGCAAACAGCACTTTAAAATATTTTTGAAACTGCTCGTTAATAATTTTAAACTGGCTGTCAAATTGTTTCTTGACTGTCTCGTCTAAATCTATAATTAATTCTTCCAAAGAACCAATGGAACTTTTTAAATCATTAACCTGACCAGATAAAAAATCAAACCTTTCTTTGGTTCCGAGATATTCTTTTTGCACTTCCGGATCAATGCCCCCGATTAAATTTAGCTGATGTTTCAGCCGGCTGATTTCCATTTGCAAATTTCTTTTTTCTTCTTCAGGCATCACAACGGAAGATAAATTACTGCCTTGGGTCATAAACCAATTCTCGCCTAACTCCTGTCTGATTTCCTGTTCCAGATCATCTTTATGTGTTTCTAAACGCGCCAATTCCACGCGCAAATTATTGGTTTCATTTGCCAACTGATTCAAAACATTCTGCTCGGTTTGATATTTTTGCTGGTAAATCCAGATTTGCGAGCGTTCATTTTTTTCCAGCTCATTTTGCGCCTGCATTTTTTGCTGGATTGCCAAAATTTTCTCATCTGTTTCCTTTAGTTTGACAAATAAATTTTTAATTTCTTTTTCCTCAACATTATTTTTTGTTTCTGTTTTCTGCTTATCATCACCCGATTCCTGATTGTATGGTTTTAAAATTTCTTCCATTTTCAGAATTGCCTGCCATTGTTCTGCAAAATATTGCTCCACTAATTCAAAGTTTGTTGTTTTGAGAGCAGTTGTTATTTTGTCTTTTAATAATTTTAAGGATTTTACAATTTGCTCTAATTCTCTAATTGCATGCTCGGGAAGATCAGTTTTTTTGGCTTTAACTGGTGCTGCTTCAATAGTTGCAGTTTTAATTTTTAAATCGGCCAACTTGTTATTTAAATTTATTTTTTCTGCAATCAAATCCTGATATTCTTTTTGCAATTCCTCTGTTTTTAAAGTATGCGCATTGCCGCGCGTCAAACTTTCTAATTCCTGTTGCAATTTATCAATAGCTGATTTTTTCTGCGCTTCTGAGTCTGCTGCTTGTTTTAAAGCACGATGCATTTTTTTCCATTGCTCTTCCATCTGGCTCCAATTAAAACCATAATATTTTTGCTGATAATCTTTCAGCCGCATCTCCAAAGCCGCCCGCTGTTCTAATTTTTTTACCTGCCGAGTCAAAGAATTAAGCCTAGGCCCAATTTCATTTAACTGAATCGCGGCTGTGACTAAATTTTCTTCAGTTGCTTCTAATTTATTAATGGCTTGAGCGCGCTTGATTTGCAAAGATTTTACGCCAGACGCTTCTTCAAAAAATTCTTTGTGATCCTCTCTGCTTGCCAATAAAAAAGCATCAATCTGGCCCTGGCCAATAATGGCATAAGATGCCTGGGCCACGCCAGCCTTGGCTAAAATCATCTGAATGTCAAAGAGTCTTGATTTTTGGTTATTCACCAAATATTCGCTCTCGCCATGGCGATAAAGCCGACGCGTAATCACCACTTCTGACATGCCAAGGTCTGCTTCATCTTGATCATTATTAAAATGCAAAATAACCTCGGCTAAACCAAGCCTGGCTTTTTTATCACTGCCTGAAAAAATCACATCTTCGCCTTTTTTGCCGCGCAAAAGTTTAATGCTTTGCTCGCCCAAAACCCATCTGATTGCGTCAGAAACATTTGATTTGCCCGAGCCATTGGGTCCGACAATCGCGGTAATGCCTGGCTTAAATTCCAAAATTGCTTTATGGGCAAAGGACTTAAAACCATTGATTTCTAATTTTTCTAAAAACATAAAAAAATAGACGACCTCTTATGAAGTCGTCTTAATTATAGCAAGAAAAAAATTTTTTGAAAAATAAAAATTAAAATGCTACAATAAAAATTGTTATGTCTTTATCTTCTTCTATTGCCAAAAACACATTCATCCATACGCTTGGCAAATTTTCCGCTTCAGGAATTGGCTTGATAATTGTGGCTTTAATCACGCGCTATTTGGGCGCCGAAGGCTTTGGCTATTACACCACTATTTTTAGCTACCTATTTTTCTTTGCCACAGCTGGCGATTTAGGGCTATATTTAATCGCCATTAACGAACTTGGTCGCAGCCAAGAGAAAGACAAGGAAACAATTTACAGCCACATTTTTACTTTGCGTTTTTTATCAGGCATATTTTTTATGATTGTGGCTGATAGTTTAATCTGGTTTTTCCCTTATAACCCAGCCATCAAATTAGGCACCTTAATTATTTCCATTTCTGTTTTAACTATGATGGTGGATCAGGTAGTGGTGGCAATTTTTCAGGAACAAATGAAAACAAAATTCGCGGCCATGGCAGAATTTTTAGGCAAAATTCTGACTTTGATTTTGATTTATTTAGCCATCAAATCTAATTTAAGTATTATTTATCTTTTATGGGCCACTACTTTGGGTTTAATTTTTCATGCTTTTTTTAATTTATTTTTTGCCAGAAAATTTTTACATTTTAATTTAAGCTATCACAAAGAAACCTGGCTTAAAATCTTAAAAAATTCCTGGCCCATTGCCACCTATTTGATTTTCTCCATGATCTATTTTAAAGCAGACACGATTATTCTTTCACTTTATCATCCCCAATCAACAGTCGGGCTTTATGGCGCAAGTTATAAAATTCTGGAGGTTTTAATCACTTTGCCGGTTATCTTTATGGGCTTGGTTTCTCCACATTTATCCCGCGCTTGGGCAGAAAATAATTTCTCGCATTTTAAGGCTGTTTATCAAAAAGCATTTGATCTTTTATCAACTCTTGTCTGGCCCATGATATTTTCAGTTTTGGTTTTAGCCAAGCCCATTATGGCTTTTATTGCCGGTTCTGAATTTTTGCCAGCCGCTCCGATTTTTCAGATTTTAATTATCGCGACCGGCATAATTTTTCTGGCCCACCTTTCCACTTTTTCAATCGTGGCTATTAACAAACAAAAAACAATGATGAAGTTTTATATTATCGCCGCCATTGTTGCTTTAATTTTGTATTTTATTTTTATTCCAAAATATTCTTACTGGGCCGCCTCTTTGATTACCGTGGCTGTGGAATCTTTTATTTTAATCTGCTCCTGGCTTATGATTAAAAAAGAAACTGGCATAAAAATTAATTTAGATATCAGCGCTAAATCTTTTTTAGCCAGTTTAATTATGGCTATAGTGATCAGCTTGACAAATCTAAATTTATTCGCTAATATCATTTTAGCAATCATTACTTACTTTTCTTGCCTCTGGCTCTTTGGAGTGATGAAAAAAGAAATGATAAGCGAATTTTTGAAAAAGGAATAAACCGAAACTTTCGGTCTTTTTTATTTTCAACAAAAAATGATAAAATCATTATGGAAGGGTGGCCGAGCTGGTTTAAGGCGACGGTCTCGAACACCGTTTGGGAGCAATCCCTCCAGGGTCCGAATCCCTGCCCTTCCGAATTTATAAACTAAATCACAAAAATATGCCAAACATAGAAAACAATATTTCAAAAAAACCAACTGCTGAAAGAGAAAGAGTTGACGCTTTAAGACAAACTGATAATCCTTACGAATATGGACATCTGATGGGCGATAAGTTTTTAAAAACTATTGCTAAAATCATAAAAGAAAACATACGGGAATCCGACTTCGCTTATAGATACGCGGGCGATGAATTTGCTGTTTTTCTGCCTGATTCAGACACAAAAATAGCAATCAAAGTGGCAGAAAAAATCAGACAAAAGATAGAAACTGATGTGCCTCAGCAGATGATTAATTTATTCAAAGCAACCATCAGCGTTGGGTGCGCTGATACGGATATGATACCAAGTTGGACAATGGATCAGTCAAAAATAGATATGCAAGAAATAATCAAGGAACTAATTGATAAGGCTGATCAAGCCCTCTATCAATCAAAAGATCAGCGTAATAAAGTTACAATCTATAGCCATGACTTACAAAAAAATAATTTATGAAATTAGTTCTTGATATTGAAACTCAAAATTCTTTCAAAGACATTGGCGGCAAAGCTAATTTGTCTCTCTTAAAAATTTCTTTAGTCGGGGCATACTGGTATCCGGAAAACAAATTTCTAACTTTTATGGAGCAGGAGCTGACTGGCCTGGAAGAGTTAATTAAAAAATCAGAATTAGTCATCGGATATAATCTCCTGGGTTTTGATTATCCAGTGTTGGCTAATTATTTAAAAAATATAAATTTTAGCAATGTGAAAACTTTGGATATTTTAAATGTGATTGATAATTATCTTGGATATAAAATAAAATTAGAAAATGTGGCGCAAGGCACGCTAAACAGCGGTAAAAGCGGCACTGGTATGGACGCTATCAAAATGTGGCGCGCAGGACAGATTGAAGAACTTAAAAAATATTGTTTGAAAGATGTGGAAGTGACAAAAAATATTTATGAATACGGTTTGCAAAATAAACAGATTAAATTCAAAAGCAGTTGGGATACTTATGAAATACCAGTGGACTGGCATTAAAATTTTTGCTATAATAATTTTATGAACAACAACAAACATGTGCCTGGGGGCACCGAACTTCTCAACCCAAGTGATTTAATTAAAAACAAATTAGGCGTTTTTTATGGTGCCAAAGTAGCTGATCTTGGCTGTGGTGGCGCTGGTTTTTTTGCCTTGCAAAATGCAGAAGTGGTTGGCCCCAATGGTTTGGTCTATGCGGTAGATGTTTTAAAATCAGCTCTCGCCAATGTGGAAGCCCGAGCCAAAATTTCTGGCTTCAAAAATATTAAAACCGTCTGGTCAAATTTGGAAAAATACGGCGCCACTAAAATCAATAATGAATCAGTTGATTTTACTTTACTTATAAACATTCTGTTTCAAAATAAAAATCATTTGGAAATTTTAAAAGAGGCCGCGCGTCTGACTAAAAAAGGCGGTAAAATTTTAATCGTTGATTGGAAAGAAGGTCGTTTTCCTATTGGGCCAGCGCAGGAAGACAAAGTTAAAGCAGGAGAAGTCACCACAATGGCTCAAAATCTCGGTCTTAATTTAGAACAGCAATTTGACGCTGGCTTGTTTCATTATGGTTTGATATTTATGAAATGATTTATAAAAAAATATTTTATTTTGTAGATGCAATTCATGAATCGCCTCTACACTTTAACTAAAAATCAAAAAACCTCAATTAAAGAGAGGTTTTTTGATTAGTATATTTACGATTTCGCTCGAACCTACTTTATCAAAAATTCGTGATATTGGATAGCGCCGCGCCTGCGGCGCGGCGCAAAACCGCAACGGCTCGCGGGCAAAAAATTTCCTCCCCTAAAACCCCTCCATTTTTTGCCCGCTCGCCAGAGATAAAAAATTGATGTTATGGTTTCTTAGATTGACGGACTTGCTGAATATAGAAAGAGATGGTAAAGTAATCTCGGAATCTTTCGAATGACCTTTCACAACTGAATAATAGGAGGAAAAACCGATGAATACACAAAAACCTCTAAACGCGCAAAAGCTCGCGGAGCGTTTGCGGAAAAAGTCATTTGATCGTCAAACTAAGACGATTCGCATGACGAAGTTCCCCGGCTCGGATCAGACAACGGATCTATTACTTCCGCCGAACTGCGGAGGATTTGGCAGGGTTCACCACTTTCGGTTTAAGCCAGATCCAAAATGGATCACGGATCCGCTACCGACGCACCCAGCTTGTAACTATCTCGGACTGCCAGTAACCAATGTTCTACTCGCCCAAGTATTTCAACTCTCTGCGTGCAACTTTCGTTGCTGGTACTGCTTTGTTGACTTCAGTTTGCTCTCGGCGAACCCCAAGTATTCGGAGATGGTGACTCCTAAACAACTTTTGCAGATGATGCTTGATGAGAAAGTAAACTCTCAAGTTATCGATCTCTCTGGCGGACAGCCAGAGTTGGTGCCAGAGTACGTACTCTGGTTTCTGGAAGCGCGGAAAGAGCTTGGACTCGAGCAAAGCCACTTTGTCTGGTCTGATGACAACTTGAGCATAGACTATACGTGGAGGTACTTGAATGAAGAGGAAATCGTGTTCATGACACAAACTCCTGGGTTTGCTCGGGTTGGATGTCTCAAAGGATACGATGCTGAATCGTTCACCTTCAACACTCGCGCCGATGGAAAATTGTTTGACCGTCAGATCGAATTGCTTGGCCGTTTCGTGCGAGCCGGTTTCGATCAGTACGGCTACATTACGATTACCACCATGAACACAGATAATCTCCAAAGTAAAATGGCGCGGTTGCTGGATGAAATTCAAAACCGCGTGCATCCGAACTTTCCGCTTCGGATCGTGCCGCTCCGCATCTTCGGCTTTAACGCCAATGCAAATCGGTATAACTTGCAAGCGGAAGAGAACCAATTCCAGGCGCTTGAGGCATGGCTTGCAGAAATGCAGCGGCGTTTCAGCGCAACGGAACTAGCGACACCAATCACAGAAGTAAATATCAGGAGGTGACAAAATGTCCCAACTCGAAAAGACACTCGCTCACTACGCGGTGATGCGTTCACTTGAACGTTCACCACAAACCTTCAAGCAACTCCTCGAGAGTTGCCACTCGCTCTTCCCGGATCAACCAACTCGCATCGTTGCTTCACGAAATGGAAAAGAACCATTTCGTTCAGCGTGATGGCGAGGAATACACGCTGGATATTTCAGTTTCGAACCGGTGGCGCAAAGTTCATGCCGACTGGAACGAAAATCTGGACCGAGCCTACACTGCATTGTCGGCGATTATGGGGCGGATACATCTGCCTCATTGTCTCGACTACGAGTGGTGGTTCACGCATGGCGGCCGGGAAAGGGTTGAGGATCTTTTGCTTCATAGTAACCCGCTACCAGTACCGGAATCCGTGGTCTTCCTAGGCTCACCGCTTTTCGGAGCGTTCGCTTCCGCCCTGCTTCCGGAATCGCAGATTCACATTCTGGATAAGAGCGGGGCAACGCTTGAAGCAATCAAAGAAGATGTTGACAGTGAAAGAGTACGTCTTGTTTGCTACGATGCCGAGGAACCTCTGATACAGGAACTGATTGGTATCGCGGACATGGTCTTCTTCGACCCGCCGTGGTATGTGGATTACTACGACCTTTTCCTGCGCCGGAGTATGCAACTCATCTTCAACCGCTACGCTACGGTAGCGTTCGTTCTTTTTCCACTCCTCACTCGTCCGGCTTCACTCCAAGAGCGTAAGCAGGTGTTTGAGATCGCGATGGCATACGGCCTGAGTCTTGTCGCGATGGAATCGCACGTCGCCCACTACTACACGCCGCAGTTTGAGCAAGAATCCTTGGCGATCAAAGGGATTGACGCAAAAAACTGGAGGCGCGGTGACTTGGCGATGTTCATCTCCGACGGGACTTGCTTGCCGGAAAACATTGCGTTGCGGGTTGAGGAAGGACGATGGCTGGAGTTGATTGTCAGTAAGATCAAAGTGAAGGTGCGGGTTAAGGACGAAGACCCTGATACCTACATCTCGCCTGAACTTCTGGATTTTGCAGACGGCAAGGTTGCGCTTCCTACGGTCAGTCGACGCGATCCGATCCGAAACGAAATCGATCTCTGGACTTCAACTCAACGTGGCTTTAAAATAAAAGGGTGGAAGGCAGTTTGGAAAATAGCCGAAGGCATTCGAGACAACTTCTCGCTTGAGGAAATTTTCGAACGCATCCGGCAAGATTACCCAAACGCAACAATCCCTGAATCGGAAAAGCCGGCTGTTGAGAAGGTCTGGCACGAGCTTCGCTCGCATTTCGGAAGCTAAACATATGGAAAAACAACAAAGACAACATCTGGCCATCTTCAATCCTCCCTTTCTTGATCTAATCTTGGAAGGGAGGAAAACCGTCGAGGGGCGTTTTAGCAAAGTGCGATGCGCCCCATACGGCGCGGTACAAAAAGGCGACGTGGTTCTCATGAAAGAGAGCGGCGGTTTGGTTAAGGGTTCGTTCCTTGTGGCAAAAGTGGAGAGCTTTGAGAATCTCACACAAGAGAAGCTCAAAGAGCTCGAAACGCACTACAGCGAAACTCTTTGCTCCAAGGCTGACTCGCAGTATTGGCAGAAGCGGTGTGCGTCCAAGTCCAAGTACGCGACTTTGATGCACGTCGCCGAAATAACTCGTTTCGAGCGACCGTTTCCATTCCCCAAGAAAGACCGCCGAGGGTGGGTAGTACTCGATGAACCAACCAACATTACAACCTGAAGGAGGTTTCCGTTGGATACGAAAATATACGTCACGGGTAAAATTTGTAGCGGCAAATCAACGCTTGCAAAGAAGATCGCGGAGAAAACCGGCTACCCACTGATTTCCTTCGGAGAAATTCTCAAAGCCCATCTGGTCAAGAATGACTTGCTAGTAACGCGCGAAGGTCTACAGCGCATCGGACAAGAACTCATCAACCAACTTGGCTACAACGGGTTTTTGCGATGGTCAATCGAGCACTCGCCGCAGATTCAGTGGAATAGTCCACTCATCGTTGATGGATTGAGGCACGGGGCGATTTACTCTCACCTCGTTGAGATGTTTCCTCGCAGTGTTCTCGTTTACTGCGTTTGCGGTCAAGAGACACAACTTGCACGTCTCATTGCTCGCGACCAGATAAACATAGAAGAAGCTCGGCGAATCATTACTCACAAAACGGAACAATATGTTTCCGAACTCGAGTCACAAGCCCACCTACTCTTTCGGCCGGGAGATTCTATGGAGGATTTCTTGGCGCAACTCGACGCATTCATCGCAAAGCTGTAAAGTTGCGATGAGGAGCATCGGACAGCATGGCCTCTTTGTGCAAAAAGCAGAGAGGCCTTTTTTATTTCCAAAATTTTATAAAACTTGATATAATGAAATTGTCTTTATGAAAAATATTGAAACTGAAATCTACAAGTTTTTAGCGGAACGAGGTTGGGATAAACTTCGTCCCTCTGATCTG
>Ga0066637_10000404_pt1 | contig 25999 bp, 27 predicted proteins | sample CryGeyCG2014_020_FD_62737 | JGI IMG/M metagenome (GOLD analysis project Ga0066637, IMG submission 62737) | Groundwater microbial communities from aquifer - Crystal Geyser CG08_land_8/20/14_0.20 | ecosystem: Environmental > Aquatic > Deep subsurface > Groundwater | place: USA: Utah: Grand County...
TCAGTTCTTTTCTCTTACAAACCTATTTTCTCTTTTCTTTTTTTAGGTTTCTTTTCTCTGACACACCTCAACTCTCTTTTCTTTCGTAAAGAAAAGAGAGGTTCGGTAACGAGCCCGTCGGGATTCGAACCCGAGACACCTGGATTAAAAGTCCAGTGCTCTGCCAACTGAGCTACGGGCCCATTTTGTACAAATAACTCTTTAGAGTAGTATTTAAAAACGCTATTTATTAGGAATGATTTCCTTGCAATTCAAATAAGGTTGTAAAACCTTTGGAACTTTAAAAGTGCCTTCTTTTGTTTGGTAGGTCTCAAGAAGAATTCTTAACAACCTAGTTGTTGCAATCATAGTGTTATTCAAAGTTGTGACAAACTTTTTCTCGTTACCTGCCATATATTTTATTTTAAGTCTTCTTGCCTGATAATCCGAGCAATGCGAACAAGACATTAGCTCAATATATTTTTGTTCTCTTGGGGACCAACCATTAATATCATACTTTTTTGTTGCAATTTCCCCAATATCCCCAGTACAAACATTTACTCTCCGGTATGGAATTTCTAATTCATCAAGCAAACTCTCTGAATTTTCAGCTAATGTTTCAAAAAGGCCCCAAGATTGTTCTTCAGTACAAAAAATAAATTGTTCAACTTTATTGAATTGGTGAACTCTAAAAAATCCTTTTTCATCTATGTTGTGTTTACCTATTTCTTTCCTAAAACAAGGAGAAAGACCCGCATATTTTATAGGTAATTCTTTTTCACTTAATGTTTCATTCATATACATTGCGGCTATTGGGTGTTCAGCTGTTGCAATCAAAAATAAATCCTCATCAGTTTTATATAATTGATTTTCAAAAAAGTCTAAATCTGTAACCCCCTTATAAGGCTCTTTTCTAAGTAAGAAAGGCGGCTGTATTGGAGAAAATCCTTTTTTAATTAACAATTCAAGAGAATGCCTTTGCAAAGCCATATCCAATAGCAAAAGTTGGTTTTTCAGATAAAAAAATCCAACACCTGAAACCTTTGTTGCCCTCTTGAAGTCAGCTAAATCTAAATTAACTGCTAAATCCCCATGATGAATAAGACTGAATTCGGGTTTTTTTGCGGCGCCTTTTGTCTTAACAACAACATTATCAGCATCCGATTCCCCATAAGGCACTGATTCGTGAAGGATATTTGGGATTTTTAATAATAAAAGATCTACTTCGTCTCTGAGTTTATTTTCCATATCTTCATTTTCTTTTATTTCTTTAGGCAGTTTCTTTGCTTCTTCTAACTTCTTTGCAATATCCTTTCCATTTAATTTAAGCTCATTAATCTCTTTAGAAATCACATTACGCTTACAATTTAAAGAATTCAAATTAGCAATTGTTTTTCTCCATAATTCATCTTTGATAATCAATTCTTTAAGCAATTTAACTTTTTCAGGATTCTTTCTTCGTTCTATGTTTTTTATTATTAAATCAGGATTCTGTCTTATTAAATTAATATCAAGCATAGGTAACACATATTAAAAAACAGTTAAATACATTTCTACTGGTTTCTATCATATGGTAAAAGATATTATTGTATTTAGGTATGGACACAGAATAGTGCGAGATTTAAGGGTAACCACGCATGTTTGCCTTGTATCTAGGGCACTAAACGCATCTAAAATAATAATTGAAGGATTTTATGATAAAGAATTAGAGAACACTATCTCAAAAATGAATGGTTTGTGGGGAAGCACTTTTAAGATTGAATTTATTGAGAATTGGAAGCAAATCTTAAAAGAGTATAAAGATAAGGGTTATTTGTTGGTTCATTTAACTATGTATGGGAAAGAAGCGTATAAAGAAATAAAAAAAATAAAGAATAAAGATAAAATTTTAGTTATTGTCGGGTCACAAAAAGTTCCAAATGAAATATATGAAATCAGTGATTATAACTTAAGTATTGGAAATCAGCCTCATTCTGAAATTGCTGCTCTTGCGATATTTTTAAATAAAATAACCGGAGATAAGAAGATGTATTCTGTTTTTAAAAATGCAAAAATTAAAATTATTCCAAATAGATTAAACAAAAAAGTTTTGAAACTGAATTAATTTTAAATAAAAAAATAGATTTGTTTATATACCTTTTTTTATAGAAAATAGCATATGGTAAAAAAATCTGTTTTTAAGTATGATTTTGTTAAAACTTTTTTGAATAATAGTGGCGGGCCATTAGCCTTACCTTTAGTAACTAAGTATTATTTATCAAAAGGATTCTCAGATGAAGATGTTGCTAAAAAGTTAAAACTTAAAGTAACTGAGATAAGAACTGCTTTAAATAGATTACATTATAAAGGGGTTGTTGAATATATACGAAAGAAGAATAAGAACACTGGTTGGTATTCTTATACTTGGAAAATTAATAATAAGAAGATTTTAGAGTATTTAATTAAGGATAAACAAGAGGAGATAACTAAATTACGTTCAGAAATAACTAAAATGCAAGATTATTGCTTCTTTTCTTGTGAAAAAGGTTGTTCTGAGGCTATTTTTGAAATAGCCTCGCAATATAACTTTATTTGTCCAGATTGCGGTAAAGAAATGAATTCTTTGGATAGTACTGTTAAAATTAAAAAGACGGATAAGAAGATTAGGGATACTGAAGGCATATTAAAAGAGTTTAGAAGGATGTTATAAAAACGCAAAAAATAGGACATATTTTAAAACAAAACACCAAGATTAAAAAAAGCCAATAACTTCTTTTTTTAAATAAATAGTGTTTTTTTTTGATTATAATCAAAAAAGGAGCAATATTTTCCTTTTTTATTTAATAAAAAGCCATAAAATAGCTATTTATATAGTAAAATAGCGGGGTAGGGCAGCCAGGAGTGCCCGTCGGGCTCATAATTTTATTAGGTGAAACCCGAAGGTCGAAGGTTCAAATCCTTCCTCCGCTATAAATTACTTTCTAATTTTAATAATAAATAATAAACTTTTAAGTAAATTAATTGAAATAAGCCGACTTACTTTAACAAGAACTAATAAAAAATCTAAATTACTACTTAAAAAACTTAATTTTTAAGATAAATGGGCTAGCGTCTTGAAAAAAACATGACTTACTATAAAAAAGATACATTAAATAAATAAGAAATCTTTAATATTTTATGCTTTTTTTATTTTTAAATGAATAATTAGTTAAAGGATAACACTTACCTAGTAGTAGTGTCTTAATAAAAATAGCCTTAGGTAATTACCGTAATATTTTTAAGTAAATACTATCATTATAGTAAATATGGTAATTAAGGGACTTATTAGGTTCTTCTTAAGAAAAATAGGTTCAATAGCATCTTGGGCTGAAGAAACACAAGAAAAAGACTTTATTAGAGCAATAGATGAACCTCTTATCCCTAATAAAGTTAAAAAGATATACTCGGTTTGGGACTTTATTCGATTTAAGAAAGATTCGCAAGCAGACCACCTATCAAAAGTGGTTGGTTTTGATGAATGGATTTCTATGGAAGAGATAAGACGAAGGATAAAGGAAGTAATTGGGATTGGATATTTAAATGAAAGAAGCTTATACCCTTATATAAAAACCCTTGTAGATGTGGGTCTTTTTGAGGCTACTAATGTGGGGGGTATTAGAAAATGGAAGAAGAGTGAGTTTTTATTTGAGATAATTGAAGAAAAAGAAGATAATAACTTAAAAATAGCTGAAAAAAAGAAAATAAAGCTTATTTCAGAAATTAATTAAATTTTATTGGAATTTAGAGGCTAATTTGTAAGATAATGCTTTAAAATCCTTTAATTTTTGTGATGAAGTATAAACTAAGCTAAACCATGGTTGTTTAGTTACCTTCTCTGCTTCGGAAACCAAATGTTTGGTATAAGATTCACTAACTTCTTCTGAGTCACATCTTTTTAATTCATCAAATAAAGATTTGCCTTCAGAAAGGTATGAACGATCGATTTGTTTCTCTAAAGAGTCTTTAATTGTAATAGGGTTAAGATCTTTCTCGCCAACATAATAAACTGCTTTCCAATTACCCTTTATATGCCATTTGTGGGTTGGGTTAGCCCCGGTTCTAAAGAAAGTAGTTAATTTTTGAAGTGCTGTTTGGGGAATTACAACACAGTTCTTTCCAGATCTAACATAAGGAACATCAGATAATACCCCCTGTCTATGGTATTTATAGCGTTTACCGTTAGATTTGAAAACTACTTGGGTGTATCCGTAAATAGCTCTAAATAATTTTTGGTACGCATATGATGAATGTTTAATTACATCAGGAAAAATGAATTTATATTGGACAAAATACCCCTTAACACCAGACATAATACCCCCTTACTTCCACTATTAAACTAAATTAAACTATTTTAAACTATTACGCTACTTATGTATAGAGATTATACATACAGATTTAAAACCCCTTGATTTAATTAAATAACTTAAATAAACATAAAAAAGAATAGTTAAGTTATTTATCTTCTGTGTCTTAATCTATAACTTGAAGCTGGTTGCATTGGTTTTTGCGCAACTGGTTCTTCCTCAGGTTCAACAACTTCTGAATTCCCTCTCACCAAAACAATATCCTTTACAGACATTACTTTTCTATAAGGAATGCTTTTCTCAGTAATAATCTTTCTAGCTTCTTGCTTTGATTTTACTTTTAATGATTCGGTTGTTATTGTTTCAATCCTGCCTTTTTCCAAGTTTATAACAAGATCAAAAATTTTTCCTTTATGTTCTGATTTGGAAGTGAAAATTTCCTTTCCAAACAGCTCTGAAAGCCTTAATGTCATTTAAATCACCCGCTTATTCCGCCCTTTAATTTATTAATTTTTTAGAATTATTTTTATATGATAATGTATTTTGTTTATTTAAATGTTTGCCTTTTTTTGCCTTTTTAAGAGGTTAAATTCATTAAAAAATAGCGGAAGTACGGCCCCATTATAACGAATCTAACGGACTTTTTACTTTCTTTAACTCTTCTGTGCTGACTGTGGTATATATTTGTGTTGTTGAAAGATTAGTGTGCCCTAATAATACTTGTATTTTTCGAATGCTTTCTCCACTCTCTAATAAATGAGTTGCATAAGAATGTCTTAATGTGTGTGGGGTGATATCCTTAGTTATTCCTGCTTTTTTTGCATATTTTTTTACTATCTTTTGGATAGTATCTTCAGATAATTTACCCCCATCAATACCACAAAAAACAAATTCACTACTTATTTTTCTATTTTTTAAATAAATTTTTATTTCCTCAGCCCATTTTTTTGATAAAATAACAATTCTATCCTTATTTCCTTTTCCACCCCAAACACTTCCTATATAATTATCCAAATCAAGATCATTTATTTTTAATTTTGTGCATTCACTCACCCTGCAGCCACTTGAATATAAAAAACCTAAAATTAAATTATCTCTTTTTTTTATTGCTGCCGCAATTAAGGAGGTAACTTCAGCTCTAGTAAGTATTATTGGGATCTTTTTTCCAATTTTAGGCCTTTTTACATCCTCTAAAATTGTCATTTTTAAAAAAGTTTTAAAGAAAAAATTCAAAGCAGAATAAATCAAGGCTAAAGTAGTATTGGTCACATTTTCCGATTTTTTCTTCACTAAAAAAGCAATAACATCATCATGTTTTGATTCAGTTACTGGTTTTTTTAAAGTATCTAAAAATTTTGAAACATAGCCACAATACATAGTTATGGTCCTTTGGGAATAACCTGCAACAATCAATTCATTTGAAAATCGTTTAATCAAATCTTCTTTAGAATTTGTAGATGTTGGTTTTGTTGCATCTATATTTTTAACTTCTTCCTGTGGCATACTCCTGTTGTTTTTAATAACCTTTTTAAAGAGTCTGGTCAATGTATATGTATATGAATAGAGAAGATCCCTCTTTTAAAGACGAATTTGTTTTTAAAGGACTTTTATCAGGTCAAGTGACTGACGACTTAAGAAAGAAGTTATTAGCTGAAGAGCTAAAGATGAGATCAAAACAGCCAAAACCATGGACTGAAATAAAATATAGGAAATATGCTAATTTTGGTAGGAACAGAAAACCATAATTAATTCCTAGTTATTTTTATGAATGTGTTTCAGCTGAAATCTCGTGCGAGACTACTTTACGATTCTTCTAAATATAGCACAGTTGCTTTTGTGAATGTGCCTTTTGGTTCTGCTTTGGAAGAAGAGAAATATGCCGGGGCGGCTCATTTTATTGAGCATTTGCTTTTTACAAAAACCAAGAAATATACCCGTAAAGAAATATCTTTCAATATTGAAAGAACCGGAAGTATGACCAACGCATATACTAAAAAAGAATCTACTGCTTATTACATTAAAGGTTTGCCTGATTTTTTCAAACAAAATTTAGATATTTTATCTGATTGTATGTTAAATAGTATTTTTGATGAAAAGGAAATTGAAACGGAACGTAAAATAATTTTAAGTGAGATTACTGAAATAAAAGATAACCCAACACGATTTATTTTTAAGAGTTTTTTATCTGATTTATACTATAATCATCCTCTGGGTTTCGAGACAGCAGGCACAGAGAAAAGTGTTTCTTCAATTAAAAAGAAAGATCTTGAGAGATATTTTAAGAAATATTATTCACCAAACTCATTTAATATAGGCATAACCTCATCAATCCCTGCAAGAAAGATTGTTGAAGAATTAAATGCTGTGTTTCCAAAACAACAAAACAACAAACAGTTCGCAGATATGAAAAAATTTAAGTTATCCTCTTGGAAGCCAAGAGAAAAAGAATTAACCAAAGAAGTAGAACAAACACATATTTGTTTAGGCTTTCCGTTTAATCCAAATAATCTCAATAATCTTTCAGTTTTCAATTTATTGAGCGCAATGTTAGGGGAAGGACTTAGCTCAATACTATTCCAAGAATTAAGGGAAAAAAGAGGCCTTTGTTATGATATCCATTCTTTTGTGGATAGTGACAAAAATCATGCATTTTTTTGCGTTTATCTTGCTGCAAATCCCAAAAATCAAAATAAAGCAATTCAATTAATAAAACAAGAATTTGAAAAGGTTAAAAAAGGAAAAATAAATGAAAAACAGCTAGATAGAGCAAGGGCGTATTTTAAAGGAAAACAACTTATTGCTAGAGAAGATCCATTAGTTATGATCGAGCAAAATATTTTTGCTGATTTGTATGGGTTTCAACAATTTGAAGATTTTGTAGAACTAGTGTCTAAAAAATCAAAAAAAGAAATACAAGAGGTTTGTAAAGAATCCATTCCTGCTAATTTTACCACAACAATTCTTTCCCCTAAAAAGTGATTTAATGCAATTTCTAAGGATTTTTAATGAATTAAAAAAGCATAATTTTAGCAAACCAATTATCAGATACAAGACTAGTTTTAAAGTTCTGATCTCAACAGTTTTAAGTGCAAGAACAAGGGATAAAAACACAAAACAAGCAGCAGATGCTTTGTTTGGGAAATATCCTACCGTTAAAAAATTAGCAAATGCGGATTTAAAAGGCATAAAAAAATTAATAAAAAAAGTCGGATTTTATAAAATTAAAGCAGCTAGACTCAAACAACTAAGCCACATTTTATTGGGCAGATGGAATGGAAAAGTTCCATCAACTCTGCCAGAACTATTATCTTTGCCTGGTGTGGGAAGAAAAACTGCCCAATGTGTTCGAATTTATGCATTTGATTTAGATGGGATTGCGGTTGATACTCATGTTCATCGAATTTCAAATAGGTTGGGTTTGGTAAAAACAAATAAACCAGAAGAAACAGAGCAAAAATTAATGCAAAGAGTTCCCAAAAAATATTGGAAAGAAATAAATAATTTGTTTGTTAAATTTGGGCAGAATATTTGCTTGCCAATGAGGCCAAAATGCGGCATTTGTAAGATTAGAAAATATTGTGCATATTATAAAAGTTTGCTCTTTATAAATAACTAAGGTATTCATTTCATGGCTTCAATGTTTTCAAATTTTTTTGATAATCTTTTATCATATAAACGAGACCAAAGTGTTGTTCAAGAATTTCAGAAATTGCTGGGTGAAGAACGCACCGGATTGGATGTTGGTTGTGGAAATGGCCGTTTGTCTAAAAAAATTCAAGAACAGTTAAACCTTGAATTGGTTGGTGTAGACGTGTATAAAGCAAAAAATGCCAAAATTGATGTTCATTTGTTTGATGGCCGAAAATTGCCCTTTTCAGATAACTCGTTTGATTCGGTGTTCTTAATTGACGTATTGCACCATGCCCAAGATTCAGAAATTTTGCTGAAAGAGTCTTTGCGTGTTGCCAAAAAATCTGTTTTAATTAAAGACCATTATTATGAAAACAAGTTCGGGTTGCAGGTCTTAAAGATTGCAGACCTGTTTGGAAATTTTTTAGCCAAAGTGCCCACTCCATTTTATTTTAAATCCAAAAAAGACTGGGAAATCTTTCTACAATCCTTTGATTACCAAACCATTGAATGGCGTTCATCGCTTTTGCCAAGGATTGCCTTTCCCCAAATTATATTCAAAATATCTAAATAGTTTGCAATAATTTTTGATTTCAGTGCAATACTTAATTTTATTATCTTATTAATACCCATTCATATTTGCAATGATGAAGTCATTGCTTATTGAGATGTAGCTGTTCAAAAGCACTTTCAGCACATTGTTTTCCAACAATTATTTCAACATCTTTAATATCTGTTTTTTTCAAGTCTGAAATTCCTTTAATCCCTGCTTTGAACAATCTTCTTGCCCTAATCCTTCCAATTCCTTTTAATTCAACCAATTCAAGCAATTCAGATTTTATTCCATATTTTAGCCTTTTTCTAATCTGTGAAAAATAAGCGACTTTTTCATTCTCACCAATTACATTAGCTAATTCTTGTATCGAATAAGCGATCCAATCACAGATAAGCAGTTTGCTGTGCAAAATGCCTGGTTGGATATTGTAATGTTCTAACAATTCTTGTTCTGCTTTTTCATTTATCCAATCAAGCAATAAAAGTGAGGAATAATATTTTTGCAATAAGTTAATATCCCACATTTGCTGCTCTTCAATAAATATTGGCAGTAAATTTTTATTTTCAAACATTTTTATGAGTATTTCTGATTCTCTTATCTTGCTTACTGAAAACCATGGTGAAAATTCACCCGTATTTGAAATTGTAAACATAGCAGAACTCTCATTGTTTATTTTAGGGATACATTCAATTATGTTTTTTGCTGATACTGGATCTAAATAAAGTTCTGAAACCCTTTTTCCAAGCAGGGTTATTCTGAATTTATTTTCATTTACCTCAATAAACTTAAATTCATTAAGCTCTCCTATAACTGATTTTAATTTTGTTTCAAGTGAAGATAAATCAGCATATTGTTTTGCATATAATGTTTTTTCAAAAAATAATTTTGCAGATTCATAATCTTTAATAAAATTAGTTGAAATTAATCCCAAAAGATGCATTCTAAGAACAGGCATCAATCCTAATTGGGATAGTACTTCTTCATCAAGTCCGAAAAGATAATTTTCAATAAGCCTTTGTTTGTCATTCTCATTTTTTGCAATCAATATTCCTTGCCCTTCGCTATCGTATTTTGGCCTACCAGCCCTTCCTATTATTTGATGATATTCCCTTACTGAAATTGGAATCATTCCCTGTTCCGAATATCGATAAGCTGAAGGGATAATTACCCGGTATGCTGGAATATTAACTCCTAAATTTAAGGTCGGGGTAGCAACAATTACTTTAATGTTTTTCTCTTTGAAATATTTTTCAATTATTGATAATTGTTTTCTCATTATTCCTGCATGATGAAATGAACTTCCTTGTTTAACCAAATCTGCGAGCATTTTGCATTGTTCTGTGGGCTGTTCCAACACATTTAATATTTTTTCAGCACAAAGTTCAAGAGATTTTTTTTCTTTTTTGCTTAATATTTTTTCAGTAATGCTTGAAAGTTTTTTTGCATAAGCAACAGCGCTTTTCCGTGAATTAACTGAAACCAAACATTGCCTCCCTTTATTAGTTAGAGTATCTTCCATAATCTCTTCAATAGGTTCTCCTGAATTATTTATTTTTTCTAAAGAACCATCTTTGAATTCTATGGATTCTTCCAATAAAATCCCTTCCTTCAGTGCTACCGGCCTAAAATCACTTTTTACGAAATCAGCGGAAAGCCATTCAGCAATTTCTTTAAGATTTGGGATAGTTGCAGAAAGGGCAATAATTTGGATATCCGGATTTAATATTCTGAGCTTTGAGATTACTATTTCTAAGGTTGCGCCTCTATTAGATCCGATTTCATGTATTTCATCTATTACTAATAAACCAACATTCTTCAGCCAAGAAGCACCATGTCTTGTCAAAGAATCAATTTTTTCATATGTTGTGAATATTGCATCATAATTAATCAAATATTTGCTTGAAGAATCCAAATCACCGGTGCTTAATGCAGCCTTTATTTTAAATTTTCTTGAATATTTTAATTTGAATTCAGAATAATGCTCAAAAGCAAGAGCTTTTAATGGACAGGTATACATAACCTTTTTTCCCTTATTTAAAATTGTGTTTAAAGAGGAAATTTCTGCAACAAGTGTTTTTCCGCTGCTCGTTGGCGAGGAAATAATTAAATTTTTATTAAAAGCATCCTTTTCAAAAGCCTCTTTCTGCACTGGGTTCAATTCTTTAAATTTATTTATTTCCAGAACTTTTGCCAGAAGCTGTTCTTGATTTATTTGATTTGACATTAATATCAATGAATTATTGTTTAGGGTAATTATTTCTCATTAATTTTTAAAGACTGTTTTCATCTGTTTGTTCGAATTCAGTTCCAAGATGCTGCTTTAAAGCAAGTGTTTCATATGCCTTGTTTAGGGCCATAATTGCTTTAGGAATATCATTTACCCTTAATGAGTTACTGCTCTTCCATTCTTCATCTTTGTTTTTATATCTTCTGTTAATTGTAACTGTGTTGAAGGTAGTTCCTTCCTTGCTCGCATTTTCCCATACAGCCACATTTATTACTCCTATAGAATATTTTACAACAGGTTTTACCATATTTTAACCCCCTAATAGATTGCATTTTTTGAGCATTTAAATGTTTTTCAAGAGTAGATTTCCGCTGAACTGCCCTTTCTTTTTCTTTTCTAAAGAAAAAGAAAGTGTAAGTTGCCCAAAGAAAAAGAAAACTAGCTGCTAAGTGAAAATAAAAAAATATTAACTAAATTAGATTGTTTTTGAAATTGCTGCGCCGCAAGCAGTTACAAAGCTTGCCTTTCTTGTGAAATTAAATTTAATTTCTGAAACAGAAGAATAAATTTTCTCTTCAATCAATTTTTTAATTAGTTTTGATTCAGACAGCTTTCCACTCAAAATCACTTCTTTTTGGTTGCAGGATTTTGCTGCAAAATATGCATTGGTTCCTATTCCTTGTGCAACTAGATTGAATAAACCTAAAGCAATATCCTCTTTTTTTGCATTTTTTATTTTTCCAAAATTACTTGCGGTAGCGTGTTTTTTTAATACCCCCACCCCGTCAGGATAAATATCTTTTAGCTCAAGATCAACATTTTCTAATTTACCTCTATCCGCTAACTTTTCTAATTCTTTGAAGTCTTCAATATTTAATAAAAGCTTTGATAATCCCAAAAGAGTCATCCCGCCAATTGGTGTGCCTCCAACATGCAATATTGTTCCATTTTTATATGAAACAAAACAAGTACCAGAACCTAGAGAAGCGGCAAGGAAGTTATTCTTCTTAAAAAAGAATTTTGTGCCAAAGGCAATAGCTTCAATCTCATCAATTTTATTTACTTTGAATCCATTAAAAATCCGTGGAAATGCTGCAGCCCTGTGTCCGGTTATATTTATGCGATCGATATTTTTGAAACTCATTTGTTCTAATTCTGGCAGAATATATTCAATAGGTTTAGATGCAGTTTGGTTTTCATAAATAATTTTATTTTTATCTAAAATTACAAGATCTGTGTTACTTGAACCAAAGTCTATTCCTAATATTCTAGCCATTTTATTTAATCGCCCATTTATTTAATTCTTGCAAGGCATCAAGGCTTTTTTCCAGTTTTGATATTTTTTCATCCAGCCTTTTAATATTTCTTAAAGAGTTTTCTTCTCTGAATTCTTGCAACTTTTTTGCATACCCGGCTACTTCTTTTTTATCCTTGTAAACTAAAGAATTTTCCACAGTCTCAGTTAGCTGATCTCTATAATCTTTATTTTCAAGAAATGTTTTTACCATGGGTTGCCATCGCTGATCTGCAACTAAATGTACAGGCAGCTTTATTTTATCCGCTTTAGTTTTGTAATCTTTATCTTGCAAACATTTTACTGTGTGTTTCCAATAAAGCGGGGATGAGAATTTTTTTATATTCTGCACAGCATAATATCTTTTAGCCCGGTCATATTTATTCTTCCAAACAGATTTCTTTTTTTCAAGGTCATTTTTTGCAGCTCGCTTTTCCTTTATTATCTGCAGTAATCTGGCTTTGGTCGGGTATGATAACAAAGTTGATTCTTTTGAAATATCTAGTTTTAAAATTCCCCCATCAGCAAAATAATATTCTATAGCTTTCTTCCTTCGCGGTAACTGTTCAAGATTTAGATTAGAAATTAATGATAATTCTTCCATTTCCGAGATTATTTTCTGTGGCATATATTATGGACAGGGTGTCGAACAAATAAAAATATATGTTTCATCCTATTATCCTTAATAATAAAGTATTCGACACAGTGCGACATCACAAACTATTAAATATTTACAAAATAATTTATTACTGCATATTTGCAATATGTCACACTGTGGACACCCTGTGGATACTAAAAAATAGATTAAAAAACAGTGCGTGCCTTGTTCCTTTAGTGAAAATATGTTTCCAGGCATGGGCGGGATGAATCCCGCACAAATGAAGCAGCTAATGAGGCAGCTGGGCATTAAGACAGAAGACATAAAAGCTAAAAGAGTAATATTTGAATTAGAGGATAAAAAACTTATTTTAGAAAACCCTGCGGTTACTTCAATAATAATGCAGGGGCAGAAGATTTTCAATGTTATTGGGGATCCAAGAGAAGAATCTCAAATACCTGAAGCAGATATTGAAATGGTTGCAGAACAAGCAAAGGTAGATAAACAAAAAGCAAAAAAAGCTTTGGAAGAAAATGAGGGGGATATAGCAAAAGCGATTCTATCCCTTAAAAACTAATTTTATCCAACGCTGCTATTAACTACTTTCCACAACAATCGGCTTTTCTTTTAAAATATCTATTAAATCCTTATTTTCAACCGCTTGTATTAAGGAGATTTTTCCCCTTTGGATAATGAAATTAACCTTTATTTTATAAGTGTCGCCTTCAACATGCTTCGGTATTAATAAACCCACAAAGTTTAGGTCATAGGCATAATTTACATCCTTTGCAGTTACTGGTTCTTCCAATGAAACACTTGCTTTTTGCCTTGCAATTATTAGAATATTATTGTTTTTCATAATTTTTTCAAGAGATAATGCAGTGTCATATAATTCTTTAGAATCAAATCTAGTTTCCCCCATAATATCTACAGTTATTGGTCTTACCGCAAATTGGTCATCTTTAAACCCTAAATCATTTAAGTATGATGAAACCATCCCAACAGCAAAAGCATAGTTCTCCTGCCCGTCTATTTCTATTTTTGCAATAAGTTTATTTTCATCTTCACTAAATTCAAGTTTTTTTATCATCAATAAATTACCAACATTATTAGCTAAGGCCTCTTTTGTTTTGTTTTCATCTAGAGCTTCAGTAAAAGCGGTTTTTAATATTCCAAAATAAGCAGTCGGTTCAAATGCATCTAATTCAATTCTAGCATAATTTATTTTAGGCAATTCCTTCACCACAGCAGTTTCAAGCATGTTAACATCGAACCCGTTATAGTCAAAAGGCCCTGAAAATACTAACGAATAATTTAATTCATGAATTTTAAGCAAAGCTTCTGTTGAATACTGCTCAGGAATTATAGAAATATTATTTGTTTCATATGCTGTTTTAGAAATTATCTTATTTCCCGATGCTTGAATAGCTAAATCAATTTGTATTTTATCATCAGCAATTGTTTGTATTTCAATTAATCCCTCAGCAAATGGCTGTTCAAATTCAAATTCTTTTTCTAAATTCAAATCCACATTTTTCATCTTTATTGTTTTTGGTATTTTTATTAACGCTTTCTTTGCAGCATATATATCAAGTAAACCAACAGTATTTTGAATATTATAAATAAATTCTGCAACATTTTCATCAGGAATTTTGGTTGTTATCTCAGCAATATAAATAAGCATGCCATTGCCCGGATCTTTATTAAAGCTTGAAGATAGGATATTGGAAATTCCCTTTACTGAAAAAAGTTTTTTATCTAATTCCGAAATATTTGTTTCATTTGTATGCCCGCTTAATTTAACAACCGAAAGTAGATTCTTTACGGTAGCATTTACCTTTTCTGCGGTAAAAACAAGGGTTTTTGGCGGTTCAACAACCGGAGGGTTATTTGTATCAGGATTCTGTTTAGGACTCATTATAAATGCAAATCCCACGATTGAGGTAAGCATTATAATTGCCATAATTAAATTAATTATCCGTTTATTGTCTTTCTTTGAATCTGTTATTTCTTTACCCATATTTTACCCTCGTGTTTTTACACCTAATTATCTTCGTGCATAATAATTAAATATTATTGGATTAGCCAAAGATAAGCGAATAAACCCGCGGATTACTTATAAAAACCTATTTGTTTAAAGAAATAATATTCTGTTTAACCCTATTTCAAGGTTTAACAAATTTTTATAAATTAATTAATGAGTGATACTATGGTAAATAATGGAGATATAATCAAAGTAGAATTTGTTGCGAAAGAGAAAGAAACTGGAGACATATTTGATACTTCTGTTGAAGCAAAAGCAAAAGAAGCAGGTATTTTTAATGAAAAAATAAAATACTCCCCCTTAGTTTTCATTGTTGGGGATAAGGAAGTTCTTCCGGCTTTAGAAGAAGAGCTTAAAGGCATGAAAGTAGGGGAGCATAAAGAAATAACCTTAGCTTCGGATAAGGCATTCGGGGAAAGAAATGCTGATTTTATTAAAGTAGTGCCTTTGCAGGAATTTAGAAACAGAAACATTAATCCATTTCCCGGGTTGGTTGTTGAATTGAATAATCTTGCAGGCAGGGTTCAATCCATATCTGGAGGGAGAGTTAGGGTTGATTTTAATCATCCTTTAGCAGGAAAAACTGTTGTTTATGATGTTAATGTTTTAGAACAGGTAACTGATAATAAAACTAAAGCAGAGCTTCTGTTCTCAAAATATTTTGATTTTTTAGACAAAACAGCATTGTCCATCAAAGAAAAAGAGGTTTTAATCAAGATTCCTGCAGACAAAGGAATGCAGACAGTGCACGCAATTAAAGTAAAGAGATTATTTTCAAGGAAGCTTATGAAAGTAACCAATATTGAGAAAGTAATAGTTCAGGAGGAATTCTTAAAGAGTGATATTAAAACAAATGAAGAAGAAGCAGAAGCCTAAGCGTTAAAAGTAGTTTTTTAAACATTCTGCTCCCTTAGCGTTCATATATATTCTATTTTTTTGGTGATTTTTTGCATATTAATGAAAGGGAAAAACTTAAGACAGGTACAACAACTGTAGCCGCTATTGGCAAAGATTGTGCAGTATTGGCTGCTGATATGCAGGCAACACTGGGTAATATGAGTTATGACCAGGAAGCCCAAAAGCTTTACAAAATTACAGATTATACTGCATTAACTAATGCAGGGGTCGTAGGTGACTCCTTAACTATTATTAGATTCTTAAAAGCGCATGCAAGCATGTATGAGATTGAAAGAGAAATAGAAATGACCCCCAAAGCAATGGCATCATTGCTTTCTAGCGTGCTAAATTCAAGCAGATTCTATCCTTATATTGTGCAGTTTTTATTGGCAGGCTATTTAGATAAGCCAGAGTTATATGAAATAACGCTAGAGGGCGGGGTTTTGGAAAGAAAACAGTATGCTGTTTCTGGTTCAGGAACCATGTTTGCAATGTCTGTTTTTGATCAAAGTTATAAGCCGAATATGGGGGAAAAAGAGTTAATCGATTTAGCAGTAAGGGCTGTAATGTCGAGCAAAAAAAGAGACATATATACTGGTGGAAAATCCATTAGTGTGATGGTTATTAGAAAAAAGAAGATAGAAGAATTAAGTGAGGACGAAGTAACTAAAATAATTGATCAGATAAAAGTTAACTAAATTCAAAGCAGAAAATACTGGGATAACTACAATTTAATTTTAACACAAACTAGGTTTGTTTTTTATATTATTCTTTTGAAAAATATTGCTTTTTAGTATTAATCAGAACTCAATAACAATTTAAAATTATTAAGGGGGAGAGGAGATTATTAAATGAAAATAGAAGATATCAAGGAAAAGATAAATGAGATACTGCCAAAAAATGCTGGGGTAAGTAAGATAGAGGTTGAGGGGCCTGAAATTGCCATTTATACTACTTCGCCAGAAGCCTTTTTTAATAATGAAGACTTTGTTTCAACTGTTGCCCATACTTTAAAGAAAAAAATAAATATCAGGACTGATAAAACCCTTTTGGAAGATCCTTCCACAGCAAAAGATAAAATAATGAAACTTGTTCCTGAAGATGCCCAAATTAAAGATATTTCATTTAATCCTTCTTTTTCTGAAGTAGTAATTGAAGCAATTAAACCTGGTTTGGTAATTGGCAAGGGTGGAGAGACCTCTAAGAAAATTATTAGTGAAACTGGTTGGGTGCCAAATATTATTAGGGCACCAACATCAAATTCAGAAATACTTAGGGGGATAAGGCACCATTTAAGCAAGAATAGCCATGAAAGAAAACAAATACTGAAGGAGATTGCTGAAAGAATTTATAAAGACCCTTCTGAGAATTCAAGTGAATGGGTTAGGATTGTTGCATTAGGCGGTTTTCAAGAGGTGGGGAGAAGCTGCTTGCTTTTGGAAACCCCAGAAACAAAGATTATGATTGATTGCGGGGTAAATGTTGCAGGGCAAAAGAAAAGCGCATATCCAATGTTGGATATATTGCACTTTCCATTGACTGAATTGGATGCAGTTATAATAAGCCATGCCCACATGGATCATTCAGGATTTTTACCATATTTATTTAGGGTAGGGTACAGAGGCCCGGTTTATTCAACAGAAGCTACCCGCGATTTAATGACTTTATTGCAATTTGATTATATTGATGTTTTTTCTAAGGAGCAGAAAGAATGCCCTTATTCTGAGAAAGATGTTAAGGAAATGCTGAAATACTGCATTCCCCGCGGTTATCGGGAAGTAACTGATATTGCCCCAGATATTAGATTAACATTTACAAACGCTGCGCATATTTTAGGTTCGGCATCCGTCCATTTGCATATTGGGGACGGAGCGCACAATTTAGTTTATTCTGGCGATATAAAATATGGATTTGTAAGATTGTTTGATAATATTGATTTGAATTACCCAAGGATTGAAACATTAATTTTAGAAAGTACTTATGGTGGGAAAGCAGATATCCAGCCAAATAGGAATTTTGCCGAGCAAAGGCTTGTTGAAATAATAAATGAAACTATTGAAGCTGGCGGAAATATTTTAATTCCTGTATTTGCTGTTGGAAGAGGCCAGGAAATAATGCTCTGCCTTGAAAATTTTTATAAAACAAAAAGAATTGATACAAAATGTTATATTGATGGAATGACTGCTGAAGCATCAGCAATACATACTGCATATCCTGAATATTTAAGGGAACAAGTAAGAAGAAGGATTTTGCAAAATGATTCTCCTTTTTCCTCGCCAATTTTTGAAGTAGTGAAAAGTGAAGACAGGGATAAATTATTGCAAAGCAAAGGCAATATCTTTTTGGCAAGCAGCGGAATGTTAACCGGCGGCCCATCATTAGAATATTTCAAGAAAATGGCTGAAGACCCAAGGAACACCATGATATTTGTAGGTTATCAATCTGAAGGTTCTTTAGGAAGAAAGATTCAGAAAGGTACAAGTGAAATCCCTATGACTGTTGAAGGAGGAAAAACCAGGTCCCTAAAGGTAAATATGCGTATTGAAACAGTTGATGGGTTTTCAGGGCATTCAGACAGATTGCAGCTTATTGAATATATAAAAAGGCTTAGGCCAAAACCAAGGCGTTTGATTATTGATCACGGTAATAAAATAAAATCAATGTCTCTTGCCCAAATAACCCAAGGCAAGTTTGGAATAAGGACTAATGTGCCACAAAATTTGGATGCTTTAAGGCTGAAGTAACTTTTTCTTACACTTTTTTTCTAAATATCTTATTTTTAGCTAAAAAGGAAACTATTTTTTTCTTTAAGATAGTTATTTGCCCCTATTTCTGCCTTATACATAAATTCATTTTTAGCAAAAAATAAAAGGAAAAAGATTTTTCCCATTTTTTTAGTTATACATAAGAAAAAAGGCTAATTTTGCCTTGTTTTTTGAAAAAAAGTTATATGCATTTACTATACATAAAATGGAGCATTATTCTTCCTTATTTTACCAAAAAGTATTTAAATAAGTTAGTTTATTCTATTTATCATAGGGGTAATATGAGGACTGACATAGATTCGAGCAATCTTAATAAAGAAAGAATTTTAGAATTGGTAAAGGAATTAGAGAGCGGCGGAATAGCCCTTTCTGATAATACACCCGCCTTACAAATTAAAAGATGAAGGCAAATCCTCATACCCCCTCCCCCTCTTTACTTTTTTTGTTTTTAAGCCTTAATTCTTTAGTTTAAGCTGTAGATACCCTGTTAAAATCTTCTTTTTACATTTATTTCATGAAAATTCTAATTACTGGAAGCCCGGGAACAGGCAAAACAACAGTAGCAAGATTACTTGCCAAACAGTTAAATTACCAAGTTCTGAATGAGAAAGATTTTGCAGCAAAAAACAATATCGGCTTTGTTAATAGGGAAAAAGAGCTTGAAATTCCCATAAAAAAATTTCAGGCTAAGCTTAATAATTACTTAAAAAAACAAGATAATGTGATTTTAGAAGGGCATGTTCTTTGTGAGGCAAAATTGCCTGCTGATTTTGTTTTTGTTTTAACTACTGATCCAGTACTTTTAGAGAAGAGATTATCTAAAAGAAAATATAAATATCTCAAAATATTGGACGATGTCTTTTGTGAAGAAACCAAATATTGTTTGAAAAAAATCCTGGAAAAATACCCTAAAAATAAGGTTTTTGAGGTAAAAAACGAAAAAAGTTTAAATTTGGTTATTAAACGTATACTTAATAAATTAAGTAACCTAAAATATGTAAAGAAAAATAAGAGGGGGAAAAATGAATAAGTTTAGTTTATTGTTAACTTTATTTTTTTTATTTGCTTTATGTCCAATGCTTTTTGCATCTGTGGAAAAAAGTTTTTCAGATATGGGCTATGCTGATTTCGTTGTTGATGGCAAAAATCAGCAGCAATGCACAGAGTATAAATTCCTAGATGAAAGAACAGCAGATGAATCTGCAATACTTTATCTTAAAATGAAGTTTTTTCCCCTAGCTACAGGAGCTGAATCTTTTGAGGTAAGCCTTAATGATTCTATGCTGGTTAAATCAAATCTTTTCAAAGATTTGAGTTTTTGTGATGGTGACTCTTGCAAGGTTAAGCTTCCCCTAAACAAAGAGGATATCCTACCAGAAAATATTCTAAAGATTTGCCTTTCAACAAGTAGTTCAGTAACCAAAGCAACAGTTTTGTCTGATTCAACAATTGGATTCTATGAAACCGCCATTATTAATTCTACCACTTTTGTTAAAACAATTAGCAAGGGATCACTGATCTTTGGTGAAATATTGCCTGTCACTTTAAAATTAAAGAATGAAGGTTCAAAAGAAGCTTTTGTTGATGTTAATTATATGAGAAACTTGGTTGAATCCGAGCCAAAATCTTACGAAATTATTGGTGATTCTTATTTTAGCGGAGTAATAGGCCCAGGAGAAGAAAAAACCTTTGAATATATGATTAAGCCATTAAGGACCGGAGTAATCACAATTATTCCCTCTTCAGTAGAATATCTTGATGTTTTTGGGGATAAAATAGTTTGGTTATCTAATGTTGTTGAAATAATGGTTAATGAATTAGATGATAAATTAATTGGCGAAATAATGTTAGATAAAAGTAAAGCAAAGCTCGGTGAAACAGTAAAAGCCACAATAGCTTTGAAAAATATCTCTAATTCAACAGTATCAAATATTGATCTAAAAGTATTCGAAAATGGCAAAGAAATAGGTTCTTTTACCTTTGGGAATATTGCTTCAAATCAAACAAAATATGAAGAAATAGCTATTAAATCTGATTTAATGAGCACTAGTGAACTTACTTGTAAGTATACTTATGCTGAAGGTGAAGAGTCAGCATGCAATATCGTCTCAGTTGCTTTCGAAAGGGAAGAATTAAGCTGGGCCATGATTCAGTCATTTATCCTTCTCCTTGTTGGAGTGGTAATATTTGGTGGTTTGTACTTTTACATAACAGGATCAGGCAAACCTAAAGAAGCTAAAAAGAAAGAAGAAACAAAAAAGTAACTGTACATAACTATTTTGCCCAAAAACCATCAAGGTTTTTGGCTCTTTTTTACTTTTCTGTCCAAACATCCAATAAATAATAAACAAACCAATAATCAATAAGGTTATCAAAATTCCCGGAATTATATAATTTTGTCCCCGCTTATCCTCAGAGGCATATGTTAACCCAGTTATTGTTATTGCTTTAGCAAAGTTGCCTTTAGCTAACTCGTTCTCTGCTTTTTGTGCAAGTTCATTAAATTTATTGTCATTTTTAATATTATTAGTTCTTTGAAATGCTTCTTCTTTCAACTCAAAATAAGCATTTTCTATTTTTTCCTTTATAAAATCAGTTCTTAGCTTAAGATAATCAAGGTCTTCCTTTATCCTAAAATAATTTTTAATTGCTTTTTTTGTTTCAACCCTATTATTTGAATAAAGAGGTTCAAGCAAGCCATCAATTTTTTCAGTTATCTCCTTCTTAATAGAAGCCATCTCTTTTTCATATAGTTCTAACTCAGCTAATGTAATCGGGGGGATATATCCATAGTTAGTTCCTTTTAACACATCAAAAACTTTTAGTTCCTTTTTTAACAAAGAATATTCAGTAATTGAGTCAAGATTGCTTATTCTTTTTAATTCACTTATTTTATTTTTGATTGAATTAATTAGGATATTCATCTCTTTTTCAATTGCTTTTTCTAATGAAACTATTTTTTTTGAGATCTCTTCATATTTAGTCTCAGCTTTTATAATATCTTTTTCTGACAAATTTTTATGTAATATTTCTTTATCTTTCATTAGCTCATTTATGTTTGCATCATAACAACAGATCCCAAAACCAGAAAGCTCATTTAAATTACTGACGATTTCTAAAATCATTTTATCAACATCCTTCTCAAATATTTTATTGACATTATCTACAGAATTAATTACCTGCTCAGCACCGGATAAATACTTTTCAGCTAACTTAAATTCCTGTGTTTGTAAGGATTTCTCTGCTGAAGTAATTAGGTTTTCAGCCTTTGATGATTTGTTTTCTTCAGAACCAGAAAGCTCTTCTAATCTCTGCGTATCGTTAATTTGCTTATTCAAATAACTTATTCTTTCCTGAATATCGCTTTTTTTTATTTTTAATTGGTTAGATTTGTTTTCTAATATATGAACCTCTTCAGCTATTTGATTAAGTTCATCTATCTTTCCTTTATTGTCCGGCATTTCTTTGGTTTTTATTAATCTATTAAGCAAATCTTCTGATTTATTTTTCAATTCAAAAAACTCCGAGTTATTAAATTCATTCAATTTCATTTCCAAATTAGCCATATTTGCTTTAATGTTTTCAGAATAATTGCTAATTATTATTTCCAAATCAATTTCAATAATAGCCTTAGGCTTCATTTTATTTATTTCTAAAAGTAAGAAGTTACCTGAATTTTTCAATTGGCCAGTGCAGCAAATTTTTTTATCAATTATTGAATCATTTGAGGTATATTCATTAAGAATTAGTTCTAATTTATCTATTTCATAAGGAAGTAAGTTAATTATTTTTAAAGCATATTTGTCCCGATATTCATTATCTAAAGTTTTATCGTGGGCCATTATTTTTTTATCAAAAATAATTGCATTTTCCAAAGTATAGTTTATGTAAATTTGGCCATCACTTAAATCCGATATGAATTCAACCTTCCTTTCATTTTTGTTAAACCTTAGTAATTTATCATTTTGGGTAAGGTACACCTTAGACATATTGAGATCAAAATCTTCTATGTCTTCAGAAAACTTAAAATTCTTGATTGTTTTTTGGCCAGAATAGCTTAAAATTTTCAGGAATAGCGCATTTGTACCATCAATTCCCAAAAACTCTAATTTTTTATTTATGTTCATCGTTTCTTCAGAAATCCAGTCAATAGAGCTAATTCCTGAAGGAATTTCTCTGAAACTAACTTGTATTGAATTATTTAAAGCGAATACCGTTAAATTATCTGTTTTATTTTTTATCTCCAAAAAACCAGGTGTTTGAATGTTTACGGTTATTTCTTCTTCAGAATAGTTAAATGGGGTTTTAAATAAAACAGAATTATAATAAGTAGCAATGTCTTTATTTGAATCGTAAAATTCTGAAGTTATTTCTGCGTTTTTCTCTAAAAATGATTTTATTCCGGTTTTTTCTTCATTCCTTATTTTTTCAAATAGGCCTTTTGTTTTAATCTTTAGAGCTAACAATCTACTATATTCAGTAAAATTCGCGTCATTTGAATTGTCTTTAAGTTGTTGTTGAAGATTTTCAAATTCTTTATATAATCCATCAGATGATATGTCATTACCACAATATTTCATAATGCTTTTTATGAAAATTAACTTTTTTGTTATTTTATCAAACAAAGACAGAATTTCTAAATAATCAGAATTTTTTTTATATGTGGTTATTTCCATTTCTTTATTAGTCTTAATCTCTTTTTGCATTTCTGAGTAATTCTCAAGTACTATTTCACAATGTTTAGCTTTCTCATAAAAAGAATCTGCCTCGTAAAACCACTTTATTCTTAGCAATATCTTCTCATTTTTCTCATTAAGTTTGTTGAGCTCCCCATAAATGCTTTCAATACGCCCTTTGCACAGGTCATCAACTGTTTTCAGATAATTTGATTTCAAATAATCGATGCTTTGCTGTAAACTTTTCAGTTGATTATTTATTGTCTTTAATTTGCTTAAGTAATCGCCTATGCTTATTCTTCCTGACAAATATCCCGAATTTAACGCATTAATTTGTATACTTAAGTTAATCACTTTAGCATGCAGATTATCTAAAGAAATATGTTCCCCATCGCCAACAAATGCCAGAAATTCCTTGCTTTTTATCTCCAGGTTTATATTTTCTAATGAATAAATCTTTTCATAATCGTAAAAATCAGAATTAAGCCCCTGTTTTGTAATTTGTAAATTTTGGGTTATTTCATAATTTAATTTATTGGCTTCGTCATAAGTGTTTTCGTAATTCAAAGACAATTTTTTTAGCATATCTATAAATTTTGCATTTACTGAATCTTTTTCAGAGGCTATTTTTGCATAAACTTTCAGAAATTCAAATGTTGGCATATTTTGCAGGAAATTGCTAGCCTCACCAATGTTTTTGCTATTCTTTATTTTTTCAAGCAAGAAGCCCGAAAAATCAAGGATAAATGGAAAGAAGAGGCTAGTTTTGTTTTCTTTGCTTTTTTCCATTATTTTTCTGCTTCCGGAATAAATAAAATTAATTAGATCATTTTCCTTTACAAACGTTGTTTTTATCTGAAATCTATTGCCCAAATCTTCAAATTCCTTTAATGTTTGATAATAAAAGTAAAAATAAGAGTCTGATTTGTGCGGACTTTTTTCTTGGAACTGGTTTAAATTATCTGATAACCTAATAAAATCATCAGCCAGTTTCTCTTCTTTTATTTTATTAATATCAAGGCTTTCGAGATATTCTTTTTCAGCTATGATGATTCTAAAACTGATGTCATTTGCTGCATTTATCTGATTGAATGATTCATCAATGTTGCAGGTTAATTCATTTAGGTTTCTCGGAAGTTCTGAGGTATTTGTTTGGCTGTAACAAAACCCATAAATATTTTTCAGATTTTTTAATGCCCTATTATAATAAAGCCAAGATCTTGCAATATCATTAGTATAATCTTGAAGTAGCAGTTTTGTATTTGCCGAAAAAAATTCTGTTTTGAAATCAAAATGTTTGTTTATTTCCAAGAAACAGGAATATTCATCTTCACATTTTGGTAAAATTCCTGAGGCATGTGAACTTAAATTCAAGCAATCAATTCTATTTTTTACAATGCCTGAATCATCTATGCATCCAGAAAAAAACAAAAGCAGAGCTAAAGCTAACAAAATCTTTTCCATTTCAACTCTCCTATCCTAAACCAATAAAAAGCCTTTAAAAAATCAATGCTAGTGCTTACAATATGGCTGAATTCAACTTGGAAGATGCTCAAGAACTTATTAAGCTTGCAAGGAAATCTATTGAATATTATTTACACACGGGCAGAATGTATGAAGCCATGCCTTTAACTGATAAATTTCTTGAAAGAAGAGGGGTTTTTGTAACTTTGAATACTTACCCGGAAAAACAACTTAGGGGTTGTATTGGGTTTCCTTATGCTTCTAGGCCCTTATGGTTTGCAGTAATTGAGGCAGCAACAAATGCGGCTTTTGAAGATCCGCGCTTCAGTTCATTGTCTGCATCTGAATTGGATAAAATCATAATTGAAATTTCAATTCTTACCGAGCCAAAAGTGGTGAATAAAAAAAAGGTTGAAGAGGAAATAAAAATAGGGAGAGACGGCTTGATTGTTATTAAAAAAACCATGTCAGGGCTTTTGTTGCCGCAGGTTGCAACAGAATATAATTTTGATGTCCAGACTTTTTTAAAAGAAACATGCCAAAAAGCAGGTTTAATTCCTTCAGCTTGGCAGCAGGGCGAAACAAAAGTTTTCAAGTTTCAGGCCAAAATTTTTACTGAGAAAGACCCAAAAGGAAAAATTGAAGAAGAACTTATTGGCCAATAGCAATTTTGGGATTTTTAAAATTTATTATATATTGCAATCTTTCTTGCAGGCAATTAATTGATCAAGGTTAGTTGAATAATCTGCATTTAATTTATCAAATTTAGTATTGCATTCATCCAAGCTATCTATGCAATCAGTTTTGTCTTTCATGCAAGCAATGTTCTCATAATTCAAAAGATTTTTATCAGAGTAACAAGCTTCAAGTGTTTTTTGCAGATTTTGCCCGATAAAAGGCTCTACTACATAATGCTGCAATGCAGCCCCAACCACAATAAAAATCCCAAAAACAATGCAATATTTGATTAAAGTAGACTTAAACTGGTTTTTATTGCTTTTTGGATTATCTTCATCAGCCATTCAATCACACAACTATTTGAGTCAAATGTTATATAAATATCCTTTTTTTGCTTCAAACAGCATTTATGTAGTCAATTAAGAAAAGTTTATAAATAAGTAAGACATTTACTAAATAGGGTGAAGGAATGTACAAATATACCATTGCAAGACAATTAGCAGCAAAGAAAATTATTACCAATAGAGGGGATGAGTTAGGAAGACTTTCAGACTTAATGGTGAATGAAGTTACCGGTGAGATTGAAAGATTGCTCGTAGAAGTTGACAAGGCAAGCAAATTTGCGAAAAGATTGCACTCAAAAGAGTCAACTATAACTGTCCCTTATTCAGCAGTAGTCGCTGTAAGTGATGTTTTCATTGTTGATGAAAGAGAGATAGAAACCGCAACAGAATAAAATTAGTAAGTATCACTGTTTTCTGTATATATAGTGCATAGTTTAGCTAATATTTATTGTGATTTTGCCATCCTTAATTTCAATTTTCTCTATCTGTGGGAAGCGTTGTTTAAGTTTAACTATAATATCTGTT
>Ga0066637_10000407_pt1 | contig 25894 bp, 25 predicted proteins | sample CryGeyCG2014_020_FD_62737 | JGI IMG/M metagenome (GOLD analysis project Ga0066637, IMG submission 62737) | Groundwater microbial communities from aquifer - Crystal Geyser CG08_land_8/20/14_0.20 | ecosystem: Environmental > Aquatic > Deep subsurface > Groundwater | place: USA: Utah: Grand County...
CGTGTTGTGACACAACATATTGAACATTTCCAAGTAAAATAAACAAAAGGAGGTGTTCGTATGAGAAAAGAACCAAAGGAAATCATTATGCGTTTAGTAGAGAACCAGGGAAAAATCAGACAGACCGCCAGAGACCTTGGCATTAGCCCAGGCACAGTCATTAACTGGCAAAAGAAAAGCAAAAGCATCTACAGTAGCTTTAAGCTCACCTACAAGGGCTTGAAGAGACAATCAACTAAACCTAATCATACCCGCTTGATTGCTTTTAGCGCCCATATCCAAGATGATATCAGTGCCACGAGGAAGCAAACCGGCTTTTGCGCTCAAAAGATAAAGAGTATATTAAAGCTTGGAGAGCATCATCGAACCGTCCACCGATTTCTCAAAAGAAAAGGGTTGGTAAAAGGTAAAAGATACCATCGTCGCCCGCTGTTTCAAGATACGAAACATATGCATACTAAAAATGTTACGACACTCGGAAAGCTCCAAATGGATGTTAAATATGTGACACCGGAACTGTCGGGATTAGAGCATACCTGCTATCTGTATGCCGTTATGGACATATTGTCCCGCTACAAACAAGGCATTATCTACCCGCTTCTAGACCAGGGCTACTCTATTGAGGCAATGAAATACATATTATCCATCTTTCCGGTTAATCCCGACTTTATTCAAACTGACAACGGGTTAGAATTCCAGCAACAGTTTGATCGGTTTATCACTCAAAAACTAAAACTTAAACACCACTATATTCACAAAAGCAACCCAAATGAGAATGCGGTCATTGAAAGATCGTTTAGAACCGATCAGGATGAGTTCTTTTATTTTCGCTTAAAGCAATGGGGACGACCGAAGGATATTATTGATCTTAATCTAAAATACCAACGATATCTTAAAGAATACAACGAGATACGCCCCCACTTATCATTACCAGAGATGATGACCCCAACCGAGAGAGTAAAATCATTACAGGAGAACAAATGAGTGTTCAATATGTGTTTGTCACATTAAGATAAGGGCTCGATTACTTACTTTTTGAGCACCTTATCTATCTCTTGTGAGAAATCGTCAACGGTACGGGCGTTGATAGTTCTGCCGTTTAAGACAAATGTTGGCGTTCCGGTAAGTCCGGCTACATCACCCGATGTCACATCGTTTGCGATTTTTTCATCAAAACGGGGGTCATTTAAATCTGTTTTAAATGTATCGGTGTTAAGTTCCAATGTCTGGGCATACGAAACAAGCGCATCGGTCGGGTCGGGGAGAACACTCCATTCTTCTTGGTGATCAAACAGAGTATAACTCATCTCCCAAAACTTGCCTTGTTTGCCTGCTGCTTCTGCTGCCTTTACCGTAGCAAGTGCATTTTTATGTTTATCCACAAGCGGATAGTGGCGAAACACTATCGCAACGTTATCTTTGTATTTGTTGGAAAGATCGCGCACAACAGGGTAATACAACTTGCATGCAGGACATTGGAAATCGCTATACTCGATAAGAACCACCGTCGCATTGGGGTTGCCTTCTACATGGTCGCTTGGGTCTACACGTGGTCCAAGGTCGTGTCCACCAATAGCAATTGTCGATGATGTTTTATCATTTTGTGTATTTTTCTGTGGCGTCCCTCCTTGCGCAAGCAAAAAGATGAGTACCCCCGCAGCAACAATAAGAAGAAGTGAGATAAATGTTTTCATCATTTCCTTTCGTAGGGATAGACTACTAAAAAAAGGATACTAGTGCAAGAGAGATCAGGTTCCGGATACGCGGAGCTTTTTCTCCAATAGAGATACACGTTTCACCAGTAATTCGTGCTCATCAACATCGACTTTTCTTTTCAGCATTCCTTTAATAAATTCAAGTTGGTCAGTGTTCATTGATACCATTTCCATGAGCGCGTCAATTTTTTTGCATATGGTCATTGTGTTTTTGAGTATGCTCTGACTGTACTTCTGCAACGATAGTGAGGCGACTGTCAAACTCTTCTAAAAGCATTTTTTGATGACGTTTAATTTCTTTTGTTTGCTCTTCAAACCGAGCGTCAATCTTTTGATCAAATACTTTTGACTGTGCATTAAGTTTAGCATCAATCTTTTGATCAAAGACTTTTGACTGTGCATTAAGTTTAGCGTCAATCTTTTGATCAAATACTTTTGACTGTGCATTAAGTTTAGCATCAATCTTTTGATCAAAGACCTTTGTTTGATCGTCCAATAGTTCTTTAAAATCTCTTTTTTCCATAAAAATTCCTTATCTTTACTATAGTGCAAATACTCTCTGTGTCAAATAGGGTCTGTCGGCGAATGTGCTTTTGAAAGCGAAAATTGATAATACGAAGTCGAAAATTTCTAAAAGAGACGACGCCTAACAGGTTGTTAAGCGGAGGAGCTTTTGGGAATTTGTCCTTCGACAGGCTCAGGATGGTGAGCGAAGTCGAACCACAGACAGTAGTGTCAATTTGCAGCCAAAATGGTATTTGTCGACAGACCCATAAAATACAAAAACAAGCATCAAGATGTGCTGGTTATTTCCTGTAAAGCCTATTTGTTTGGCAGATCAGTAACAATTTATTGCGCGTCTGCGATGGAAAGTCAGCGCGTATCAAAAAATTCTCTAGGGTCGATGTTAAACTTTAATCCACCAGTCTGTACACAAAACCAAACATCGTAATGCATTGTACAGGGATGTGCTTTATTATGTATAGGAGTTATGGTCAGGAGAAATGGTTTTGGAAGCTCCGTAAAGTATTTTTGCATACCAAGCTCTTCATCTATTTCACGATTAAGTGCATCTAATAATCCTTCACCTGCATCGATATGCCCACCCGGAGAGAGCCACAACCCAGATTTTTTATGATGGACAATAAAGACCTATTTATCGATCGGATTATACGGTAAATAATAGACGCAAAAATGAGATTGCGCATTTTCATCGCGCGTAAAAGCACCTTCTTTTAATCTTAAGAGAAACTGAGTACGAACATCATCAGGTGTAGGGCAAGGGTATTTAAGTATATTTTTGATTTGGTTATAGAGCATATATATTTTTGCCTAAATGTTAGAATAGTAAATTTCACATCCTTATATTCGAATAAACTTTTTGAACTTCTCGCTTTACTCGAAGTAAATGGTGCAGGATAATTAGGATAGTCCGAACGCATTTTGGACCCCCCTCCCCACCCGAAAATTTCCGACCTAATTTTTGAACCTTAACAATTTCCAGTTTTTCAGTCCCGAGATTCGAGGGACTAGGTAAAATATACCGTATTTTACCTCTGGCGGCAAATTTCTGTTTGTAGCATTTTTGGTTGGTAATAAAAAAGTATCAGCAGGCTAATTATTTTCTTGAAATTCGGCGGGGATTTTGGATTTTGCCCGCGCGGAGGAGGGGTCTGGGAAGAATCCGCGCGGGCTTCCTTTCGGATTTTTTGGCGGGCGGGCTATAGTACAACAAGGGTTAAAACTGGTATAATTAATTCTATAGAAAACAAGAACAATATTAAAGTTATCGCTTTTGACTTTGGTGGGGTTATTTATAACTACAGTCACAATGTTTTAATGAAAGATGTTGCAAAAGAGTTAAAACAGCCTGTAATAGCTGTTACTAACGCTTGGAAGACTAAAATAAATGAATATGAATTAGGGCAAGTAACTGAAAATGAATTTTGGAATGCTTTTTTGAGTAAGCTCAAAATTAATCATAATAAAAAAACTTTACACAGAGTAGTAATACATCATTTTTATCCAATAGTTGAATCTTTGAAAATATTAAAGTCATTAAAAGGTAAAGTAATTCTCTGTCTGATTTCAAATCAAACTACTTGGTTAGATGATTTGGAGAAAAAATATAAATTTAAAATTTTTTTTGATATTATAATAATTTCTGATAAAGTCGCATTACGAAAGCCAAGTAAAGAAATATTTAATTTATTTATAGAAAAAGCTAAAGTAAAATCCAATAAAATTATTTTTGTTGATGATTTTTTGAAATATAAGGAACCTACAGAAAGTGTTGGAATAAATTTTATTCATTTTAAAAATTCCAGAGAATTGAAAATCAAACTTAAAAAATATGGAGTACAAATTAAATAATATGGAAAAAATTATCATAAATACAAATGAAATGATACCATCAGAACTTGCAGAAAAAGTTTTTAACATCACCGACGAAGCTAGTGTGATTTTAAGAAAATATTTTCAACAAATTATAGATATAGATTATAAGAAAGACGAGTTTGACCCAGTGACTGTGGCCGACAAAGAATCCGACACTTTAATTCGAGAACAATTACACAAAGCATTTCCAGATGACCTCATTTTATCGGAAGAAAATGACAATATCCCCGAAAATTACGTGGATAGAGTTTGGATGGTTGACCCACTAAATGGTACAAAATCTTTTATTAAAGGAGTAGATACTTTTGGAATAGTGATAGGTCTTGTTGAAAATAGAACACCCACTTTTGGATGTGTTACTGTACCAGCGCAAAATAAAGTTTTCTATGCCGAGAAAGGAAAAGGTGCTTTTGAAAAAATTGGTTCAGGATTTGAAAAAATACACACTTCTACAATTTCAGAAATAAAAGGTTCTCGTCTAATTACACGAGAACCAAGTGGAGACATTCGCCCGATTGAAGAAAAATTAAATCAAATTCCATTCATACAAAGAATAGAAGAAGGTAGTGGCGCAAAACTCTGTACTATTGCAAAAGGAGACGCAGAATCTCATATAAATACTAATTTTAGGGCTGGTAAATGGGATATCGCTGCTCAGCAAATAATTCTTGAAGAAGCTGGCGGTATCGTTACTGATTTAGATGGAAAACCTATAGATTATCAAAAAGAATCTGTAAATCTTGAGCGTAGTTTTGTCGCTTCTGCAAATAAAGAATTACATGAAAAAATTATTGCAGAATTAACAAAATTGCAAGTCTAATATGCAAAACTACTTAATACTTATTGACAGACCAAAAGGATCAGGAAAATCTACTTTGTCAGAATTGCTCAAAAACAATCTTTCAAATACTGACTTTTTCAGTTTGGATAATGAGAGAAAACTCGTTGAAAGAACTGATTCGAGAGATAATGACAATAAAAAGCGTTCCAGATGATTACTGAAAAATTAGAGAAAGTTTTTAAGTGAAATAAAAATGCTGTGATTGATTGTAGACTTTCATCAGATGAACGAGTGAATGTTCTCGATACAATTTCTAAAAAGTAAACTATCTCCTCAAGAAGTTTTTGAGATAGTTTATTCAAAAATAATTTAGGTTTTTGATTTAGCCCGCCCGCCAAAAAATCTGAAACGGCTTGTCTTGGCTCGAACCAGCCAGAGAATTTGTCCTTAAACTCAAAAAGGCTGATGAATTAAAAATTTCTGGAGATTATCCAGAAATTCTAATATTTCTCAAAAATATCGGCTCGAACCATTATTTACAGAATCGAAAGTGGCTTTTTGAAGCAATAATTCCCTACAATTTGGTCGCCAAGCAAAACGAGGCGAACCAACAAAATTTGACATTTCCGATCTGGTGCGCCTGGTAGGACTCGAACCTACGACCACCAAGGTATAAGCTTGGCGCTCTGACCGACTGAGCTACAGGCGCATAGTGAGGGTGACAATTCTAACAATGTGCAATACGTAGGATGAATTCAAACAATCTCGCTACCTGCCCGCCAAAGTTCACACTGTTATAATACTATGGAATAGATTTAACAGTAAGAACGACGGAGGGAGCTACAGGCGCAAATAAGATCTTGACTATATTTTACCCAATAATTCTCAAATTGTCGAGTATCCAAGCGAATTTTCCATAATACATACTTCTTACTTCATAATACTATTTATATAACCTGCGATCGCACAAGATATACTTGACAGATACATCCATATCTGATATACTGTATGTAGGTTGAAGGGTTGATCACATCCCCAAAGGGATTATGAACAACCCATTTTTTATACATAATCCAGTTCGCATTAAAAAAAGTTCTCATATTTTTGCGACGATAGTCGTCTCATTTCTTTTATCTGTTTCGCCCGTCTACGCGACAGATATATCGTCACAATCAATCGTTGCACTCACCAATACATCTCGCGCAGAGCGTGGTATTGCAACCCTCGTACAAAACCAAACATTAACGCAAGCAGCATATAGTAAAGCAAACGATATGGTCAAAAATAACTATTTTGACCATTACTCACCAACCGGTTCCACTCCATGGAGTTTTATGCTTGCAAATGGGTATGACTATAGTATTGCTGGAGAAAACTTGGCGATGGATTTTGCAACTGCAGAGGGGATAAACAAAGCGTGGTTAGCGTCTCCATCGCATGCGCGTAACGAACTCAACCCCGATTTTACCGATATCGGCGTAGCCGTTGTGCACGGTCAGCTTGCAGGGAGCGATACAACTCTTGTTGTCCAAATGTTTGGTCGCAAGCAATCACCGCTTGCCAAAACCATATTGCAATCATCACTCGTGACAACCGTCAGTCATATATTAGGAATTAACTCATAATGAACGAATTACATATACATTCTCATAAAACAAAAGCATTTCGTGTCGGTGTTGTCTGCGGACTTACCGTCGCAGGGATAGGTTTTGGTATATTTGGATTTACAAAAGTTTACGCGACTAAAATATATCCATTTGTCTCAATTCAGGGAGTATCTGTCGGCGGACTAACAAAGGTGCAAGCGGTAGAAAAAATCAAGTCTGTCTATCCAGACTCCCGCGATGTTACGTTTTCTGCGTCAGACAAACCAATTATTGGGTCTGCACATGATCTTGGATATACTATTAATTATACAACTGCAGTAAACACGGCATTTTCTATCGGTCGCGGAGGAGAGTTTACACGGTCCATCGCGTTGACAGCAAATGCACCTCGCGTTAACGTGCTTGCAGTTCTTGTCAAAGAGAACCCAAATCTTGTAACAAAACCGGTTGATGCATCGTTTACTCTCACCGATGGCGTGCTTACCATGGTTGCACAAAAAGATGGCACAAATCTTAGTATTTCTGCGATCGCACATAGTATAGAAACGCAATTAGTACAAAAAGAATCCATAGTCGTTCCCGTCATATCGCAACCAACACACGCGCTGATTACCGACTCAATACTTAATGCATTAAAACCAGATGTACAAAAATATCTTGACACAGAACTATCCGTTGCCATCGGTAAAAAAACATACATACCAACCGTCCAAGATAGATTCAGTTTTTTGAACTTCCAGATCCGTGATGGATTGCCTACTATAGCACCAAACGATGAGGCGATTAAAACGTATGTTGCAAAACTCGATATCGATACATCGTATGCACCAAAACCAGATGTCTATTACACCACGGGAGAACTTTCATCGGAAGGTGTGGATGGGCGTAGCATCGACCAAGAAAAAGCAGCATACCAACTGTCGCAGGCGTTTGGTAGTCACGATACGAGTAGGATTACACTTGCAACAACGGTCGTCCCACGTAGTAAAAAAATTATCGAAGCAGAATATACGCCCGGACTCTACGGCGGTAAGTATATAGAAGTTGATTTATCGAGTCAGACATTATATCAATTTGAGGGAGAAACAATGGTGGGTAAACATAGTGTATCAACGGGTAAATGGTCAACGCCGACGCCTATTGGAACATATACCATCAATAATAAAGATCCGCGCGCATATTCATCAACCTACGATCTGTATATGCCGTATTGGATGGCGTTTATCGGAAGTAAATACGGGATACATGAACTACCGGAGTGGGCAAATGGCAGCAAAGAAGGTGCCAACCATATTGGAACTCCTGTGTCACATGGGTGTATACGGTTGGGCGTCGGCGATGCTGGGGAAGTGTACGATTGGACAGAGATTGGAACGACAGTCGTAATACATAGGTAAATAAAAATCAAATATCAAATATCAAAAATCAAAATGACATATCAAAAATTAAACATTAATACATTATAAATTGAATAAAAATTACTAATTTCAAATTACAAATTATCGACAAAGGAGGAAATATGACATTTGCACGTGACGCATAAACTCAAATTAATAGTAATAAGCAAAAAGGGGGAATGTCCCACTTCGCCAAATAGGGCTTCGAGGGACTTCCTAATCCGCCAATAGCGGATTGGAACGGAGGACAATGTAGCTAACAATGGATGATATATACATAATGTGGATAGTAATAAATAAGAATGAGACCGAGTATTCAACCGCTCGGTCTCTTTTAGTGTACATATTAAAATAGACTACATATGGAGTGATAATGGTCACAGTACTATGGTGTATACTATAGTACTATATCGTTTTGGACGGTAAGTTGTGGGCAATAAAAATAACCGGCGAGGAATGAACTCTGGAGTAATAAAAAAGCGACCGCCGGTGGGGATTGATCCCAAAACACGGCGGTCATTGTCATAGTCGGTGTTAGAGCTGGGAGTGAGTGATCAGTTCCCAATTCTCATCTGTTGCTTTCGGTTTGATGGGTGTAGAACCCATCTTGCACAAAGGACATTCTTCCGGTGACCAGTCATTAACTCGCCAATCCACGACTGGGAGGACTTTGAAATCGCCAAGTTCTTCAACGTGAACGCTGTCCAGTCCTCCTCGGTTAATGATCACTGGATTGAAAGGAACCAGATTGCATTTAGGCTGCTAGGCTTTTACCAATCTTGCAGCCTCGGTGAAGCCTGTTCCGCGGGTGCAGAAGTCTTCAATGAGAAGGACATACTCGTCCTCGAAAATAGTAGACAAGAGTTTCATATTCCCATCTACTTTCTCCATCGCAGCGAGATGCGTTCCTACGAAGAGTGCTACACCAAGACCAAGATCTGTCGCTCCGTCTGGAACTCCAATGACATGGTGTACAGGAGTAGACAACTTATCGAGGACTCTCATTGCGATCTGTCCTGCCATAATCCTGCGGATGTTGAGTGGCTTGAGGAGGATCTTCGAAACGAAGAAAGCGTCCGAGCATAATCCTGCCTTCAGTCTTGCATGATAGCCAACCTTGCCATCCTGATCGGCTGCATGGTAGTCATAGGTCCAGAATGCGCCGAGCGTTTTAGAAATGTGCACAACTTCATCAGGCGTCAAATATCGGCGGATTTCTTTCTCCTCCAATCCCAAAATGGCATTCAGATCCATTCCGAGAATGTTCGGTTCAGACATGTTGATTTTCACCTCCTTCCATTCCGTCCAGATTTCCGACCAACTGGTTTGCTCTTTATCCACCACCTTCTTTCGCAACCAGAGCAGCGGTGACCTCTTCGCCGATTCCGACCGCTGCTTTCACGGGGTCATCTGCCTTAGTGATCGGACGACCGATCACTAGATAATCAGCACCCGATTCGATAGCACTGGCTGGGGTATCGGTCCGCTTCTGGTCGTCGGCGTCGCTTCCGGCAGGTCTGATTCCTGGCGTAACGATAAGAAAGTCGCCGCCGCACGCCTGTCGGATGGGCACGATTTCCTGTGGGGAAGCAATGACTCCATCCAATCCGGCATCTTGGGCAAGCCGGGCAAGCCGGACGACCAATCCGTTTTTGTGGTAGTTCTCAATGTCCACCTTGTCTTCACACTCATCAACAAACTGGACCAGCCCGATGTCAATGAGTGCTTGATGGTCATGGCTGGTCAATATCGTGACTCCAAGCCCAAGAGGTCTGGCAATAGCCATCTCGTCGCAGATTTCATCTCGGGCTGCAACAGCGGCTTGCATCATCGCAAAACCACCGAGACAATGGACATTGAACATTGCGACTCGTTGTCTTGTCGCTTCTCTTACGGCGGCTGCGGCTGTTGCGGGGATGTCATGAACTTTGCCGTCCCAAAATGTGCTTCCGCCTTCTTTGTGGATTGCACGAACGACGTCACCTGCTTGCTGCGTAGTGATGAGCTCAAGCCCAATCTTGAAGGCGCCGACATAGGGTGCTAACTCTATAGCAAAACCTCGCGCCGTATCTGCATTTGAGACATCAAGTGCAACGATTATCCTTTTTTCACCATCAATGCCATCTGTCACTTGCATCACTCCTATAATCCGAGTTTGTAAGGGGCTTTCCCTTATTATCTTTATGTATATTAGCTTAATTATATATTTTCAATACACGACCTAATTGTGCGATCGCATATTTACCCCCACTTGACAAGCGTATATTTCTTTACTATTGTCGACAGGTACCTATGGATCAGAAACGTTTTAGTCCGCGTAAAGCGTGCTAGGGCACTCCTTACTCCTGACTATGGGAAAATGTGATAACGCAAGGGGATCGTTTCTTTCATATATGTTCTCTTCACAGGTTAGAACGGCATCAGATATACGCCGTCTACCGTTTTTGGTATACGTAAATAGTGAGTTCCTTATCTTGTAAAAATAAGTGGGAGGGGATAAAAAGGGGAGAATAATAATAATCAAAGGAGCATTATATGCAACTAACAATAAAAAATAGAAAATATACACATTGGATACAAAAAACAGCAACATGGCTGGCGATTATTGGACTCGTTATCCCGCTCAACCTTTTTCCACAAAGTGCGTTGGCTGTCTCCGGAACTCAATACGTTGCTACGACAGGTAACGACACTACGGGAAATGGGACATCGGGTAATCCATATTTAACAATACAAAAGGCAATTGACGTAGCATCTTCTGGCGACACAATCAGTATTGCTGCCGGAACGTATGTTGAATCACCAAACGTAACGAAGCCATTAACAGTAACTGGTGCTGGACAATCTCAAACTACGATTGCACCAACGGCTAACAGCGATGGTGTGACGATTAATTCGAGCACGGTAACTATGCAGGACTTAAAAATTCAAACGAGTAATGCACTTGCTACCCCAAATATTGCGGTCAAAATTAATGCATCTGATGGTGTAACGCTAACAAACGACACTATCGCCACAACAGGCGATAAAGCAATGGGCGTCTGGGTGGGAGGATCGTCAAATGGTATTTCTCCATCTTCAAATTTAACAATCACTAAATCAACCATAACTATTGCCGGAGTTGCGACTGGTATCTATGCGGCAGAGTCAACACCCGCGCATAGTGGTTGGACAATTGGCGGAAGCGCTATAAATGCAAATACTATTACAGCAAGTGTTGGTAACCCAATCGAGTTTTACGATGTAACTGGTTCTCAAGTAAGTTATAATACTTTAAATGCGACTACTGAATCGAGTTTAATTTGGTCCAGTGAATTATCGAATATAAGCAATCTTACAGTTAGTGGTAATACATTTAATGGGTCAGGTGGGAGCGAGTTAGCAATACTCAACGACTTTCCAACCAACACTGCTCCGGCGACAACAGTAACTACGGTCAACCTAAATAGTAATATATTCAATACTTGGGGATCACGGGCAGTTAGAATTGGTGGGAGCGTATCGGGTGTTACTTTAAGCACTAACCAATTTTTGAAATCTCCTGTCGGAGAAGCAGTCAAAAACGAAAATACATCAGCTACGATTACTGCCACTCAAAACTGGTGGGGATCAACGAGTGGACCCAACCACAGCACTAATCTAACCGGAACCGGTAACTCGGTTACCGATTTTGTAACCTTCCGACCATGGTGTAATTCTTCTGCGTGCACAAGTAACGATTCTACTGCGCCGACGGCAACGCTAACCTATTCAAAAGACGGTGGCACAACATATACTTCTTCTGTAGCGGCTAAAGATGCAGATACGTTAAGAATAAAAGCAACATTCAACGAAAACGTTGAAGACACTACCGGAGTAAGTGTAGCAATTGATAATAGCGTTCTTAGCACAATGGGTATGACAATAGTAAGTGGCACAGTTTACACATATGATTTAAATGTTCCTGTTGGCAATATTGCAACAGCCACCGTATCTCTGTCTAGTGTGTATGATACATCAGGTAATGCTCTAGCATCTGCTCCCGCAAATAATACATTTACTATTGATAATACAAACCCGGGTCTAGCAACACTCATTATAGAAGATTTAAACAGTGATTCGGCTGACGATGATATGGCTAGTTCTAAACTGGTCAGATTAAGTTGGAATGCATCAAGTGAAAGTGGATCGGGGATAAGCCATTATCTTCTCCGCGTCCGTCAAACATCATCGAATGGAACAATCGTTTCGGGGTTGGATGATTTAGACATTGGAAATGTTACCTCCTACACATTGACATCAGGACAAGGAGATTTGATTACGAGTGATGGATTCTATGTTTTCGGACTGCGGGCAGTTGACAACGCCGGGAACATGTCGGCTTCATATGCGTATTCAGATGGGATAACGATTGATACTTCTGTGCCAACAGTTAATGCAGGTAGTGATAAAACTATAAATGCAATCTTTACCCAAGACGCAACAGTCAATGGAGCCGTGGCGGGAGTTGCATCATATCAATGGAGCAAACAAACAGGACCAGGAACAATTACGTTCGGTTCATCTACCGCAGAAGACACAACAATTTCTGCAAATCAAGACGGAACATATACTATCCGTCTCACTGTTGTTGATAATGCAGGCAATACGGCATTTGATGAGATGTCGCTTATTTGGGATACAACAAAGCCAGCTTCGACGGTAACAACTTCTGGGATATACGGACCAAATACATGGGGAGGGAGCGTTGCTGGGTCAGCAAGTGATACATTAAGTGGAATCGCTTCGGTTAATGTCAAAATAATTAACCCATCCGGTGATGTATTTAATGGGACAACCTTTGTCCCATCAGGGGCAGGAGTAACTGCTTCTGGGACAACGAGTTGGACAAGCGCCATAACTTCTGCTCAACTAGCAGCCGGTGGGCAGGGAGTGTATACAATCCAGTCACGGGCAACTGATAATGCTGGCAATACTGAATCCACGGGAACATCAACGATAACTTGGGATTCCATAGTTCCAAATACACCAGTAATTAATTCCGTTACTTCTCCTGTTAATTCTGCATCTCAAACAGTAACAGGAACTGCAGAATCTGGGTCGACAGTAAATATTACCGGTGGGTCAGCTCCAGCATCGGGAACCGCAACCGGTGGTAATTATTCGATACTCGTTTCTCTCACTCAAGATGCAACCAATAATCTTTCTGTAACTGCAACAGACGGGGCAGGAAATAACACTACTTCTTCGATTCAAACCATCATCGTTACCGACAATGATGCACCGACAACACCGACAATAGGCATAAACACGGGGGCGACATATACCAATCAATTATCGTCTTCACTTGCCTTATCGGCAACTGATAATATCGGTGTAAACCAAGTTCGATTTAGTGAAGATCCAACCCTTACCGATGCTGCTTATAGTGCGATTGCATCTCCACTTGGTTATACATTATCATCCGGAGATGGAACAAAAACTGTCTATGCTCAGTTCAAGGATATAGCCGGCAATGAATCTGCTATTGCCTCTGATACGATTGTGTTAGATCGGACAACTCCAACCCTAACAGTCAGTAGTCCTATCGATGGACAAGTATTCAAAAACGATTCGCCGTCTGCTTCATACAGTGCGACTGATACCAATTCCCTGACCTACGAGGTCAGGGTGGATGATATGGTGGTTCTGGGTCATATGTCGGGATCACCGCTTGGAACCCTCACAGATGGCGACCATACGGTTATTGTTAAAGCAACTGATAGCGCAGGGAATGAAACATCGATAGCGCGCACGATCACTATCAATTCGTTGCTTACAAGTGAACCGTTGACAACCCAATTTATAGGAATACAGTCTAACCAAACTATCAATGATATCGCAAATACAGGTATCGAACTATCGGGGATAAACACTACAGGCGATGTGACGTTTAGTATCGGGGAATACGCAGGCAACCCGACATCAGAAGGTATCACTGGTATGCAAGCGTTTGGCAAATACTTTGATGTGAGTGTGTCAGACAGCACCAAAGTTACGTTTCCGATAATGGTAAAGATTTACTACACCAATGCAGATCTTGCGGGCGCCGGGATATCAGAAGATAAACTCGATGGGATTTACTTCTACAACACCGTTTCTGGTGCGTGGGAGCGATACGCAGATTCGGGTGTCCAAACATCAGATTTGGTTGCGGATGGTATCTCGTTTGCAGGGTATGTGTGGGCGAATGTTAACCACTTAACACCAATTGTTGCCGCATCGGATACAACGCCGCCAGTGGTCCCCACAAGTGTGACCACACTTACGGGGGATAGCACGCTATCGCTGTCGTGGAATGCGATTACGGGCGCATCGGGGTATACGGTTCGCTGGAGACCAACAACAACGGGTGTTGGCGGATATACGTATGCGACGACTACGGGAACAAATTATCAGATCTCCGGACTCAACAACGATTGGTCGTATGAGATAGGAGTTGCGAGCGCCGATACACACGGCAATATGAGCGATTATACTGTCGTTTCGGCGACGCCACTTGTTCCTATCACGCTAGAGCAGATAAAGCAGAGTGTTACTCCTGCGGTTGTTCTTGCATCAACACAAATAGCTGAGCCAGTTGTGCAACCACAACAGACGATATCTACCCCAACTCCAACGACGGCGACGACACCGGAGCCACAACCATCAGATGCCGATGGCGCAATAAAGGGGACAGAGACGTCACAAGAGAGCGGGTCGCAGGCGATAGTGGTCTTTGCAATTCTCTTGCTTGCACTTGCTGCCGGTATCGGTGGATATTACGGCTATGAGTGGTTTGTCCAGCGTCCATCTGCAGATGGCGGTCCCGTATTTGATGCCAAGCAAAAGAAGGGGAGTGACACCACGCCAGTGCAACCAGCGGGGCGAGGACGACCAAAAAAGAACGATACATCGCGCGATGGGCGATGGTAGAATAATCGTTTGTCAAGTAAGTAAAGTAAGTAAGTATTTTAAAATCCCTGCACGTGCAGGGATTTTAATTAAACAGGGGAGAGGTGGCGGTAGAATATAGAATATACTAGAAAGAAGCACTTGAGTCCTCAAGTGCTATGAAGGGGGTTTTAGACTCTCTGTAAAAGTATATATTCATGGGGAGGGCATCACTTTCGTGATGCCTCTCCCCTACTGTTAAAATTAAATTATCGCTATAGAGCATGTCGCAGATATTCGCCGGATCTTTTACAATTGCTGGCGATGCGCTATACTTACCTATGATGGCACATACTAAGCGCGATTCGATTCTCCAAACATTTGGCGGTCTCACGCGAGCTCTTGTAGTTCTCGCGCTTATCGTCTATGGAGCGTATGTGATAGGTAGGTCGGTGTTTGCAAACTACACTATCAACCAGCAGATAGCATCACTACGTGGACAAATCCATCAAATCGAAGTTGATATCGCAGAGCTTAAAAATCTTATCGTTTACTATGAGTCCGATAGTTTTAAAGAGATCGAGGCGCGCAGACGGCTTGGTATGCGTGCACCGGGCGAACAGGTGGTCATCCTTCCCAAACCAGAAGATAGGAAATTGCCCGATGGCACACCAGAAACCGTTATCGAAGCGCAAAAAGAAAAAGATGCTATCCCCAACCCTCAAAAGTGGATATCATATATTTTAGGAGTATAGATGCGTCAACCCTTCCTTTCAGTCTGCGCCCTCGTTGGCATTATGATGATCAGTTGGTGGTTTGGGAAGCCCGGCTCTCCCCCACCTTCTGCGGATAATCCGTTGTCGGCGTCAACCAAACCACAGGTAAAGGGTGCAGTTTCTGATACGATGCCACCAACGAGCCATTGGAATGCAACCGATCAGAGTGCAGGTTTGGGAACGGTGTTAACGGGTGAAACGTCCGACCTTGGCGATGGCGTGAGCACTGTCGTGGTGCAGCTCCAGCGTGCAACCGACAAAGCAGTGTGGGATGGGTCACGGTGGCAAGCGAGCGTTGGTGCAACGTTAGATACAACGCTCCGTGGCACAACATTTTTCTACACTATCCCCGTCCCCCTCCTTATCAATACATCCTATGTTGTCCGTTCGCAAGCGATTGATGCACGCGGAAATACGCAGACAACGTGGAGCGAGATTACGCTGCGAGGGCGAGATCAGGGGGCAGCGCAACAACGCTGATACATACGATAAACAGGTAATTGTATATAAACTAAAGGAGGACAGTGGTCGAGGGTGCACTCGAAATATATTTACAACAACAACTTGGGCAGACCATATCTCAAAAAGATTTTGCCCAAGCACTGGAAACAGCGCATAGTTTTAAAGTCCCTCTTGCACATATCCTTCTTGATAAAGGGTTAGTCAACGAAGATATTCTGGGCAAAACAGTTGCAGCGTATCTTGGCGTCCCCTTTGTGTCACTCAAGGGTAAAACGATCTCACCCGATGTGCTTGCGCTCATACCAGAACAAACGGCACGTCAACAGCATGTTGTGGTATTCGAAAAACAAGGAAATGTTCTCTCCGTTGCGATGCTTGACCCCAAAAATGTGGAAACAATCGAGTTTTTAAAAAAGAAAACAGACGGGACTATCACTCCTTTTTACACATTAGAAAGTCATCTGCGAGAAGCGCTCAATCAATACAAAGTAAGTTTGCGCAAAGAGTTTGAGTCGATTATCAAAGAAAATATCGAACAAACGGGGCATTTGGAGCGGGATTTAGAGCGAGCAGCAAAAGAATTACCTGTCATTAAGGCGCTCGATACGCTACTCGAATACGCCATTGCAGAAAAAGCATCGGATATCCATATAGAAGGAATAGAAGAAAATGTGATTATCAGGTTTCGCATCGATGGGGTTTTGCACGATATGATCACGCTTTCAAAAGAACTTCACCCTGCGCTTGTCGCTCGCGTTAAAATTCTCTCAAATCTTAAAATTGATGAACACCGCCTCCCCCAAGACGGTCGGTTTAAATTTAGTATGGGTGATGCGGATATCGCATTTCGTGTATCAGTGATACCTGCTTTTTATGGAGAAAATATCGTGATGCGGTTGTTGCCAGAAAGTGAACGCCCTAAAACGCTCCCAGAACTCGGGTTTAGCGGACGTAATTTACAGGTCATCATGAACAATTTGGGCAAACCGCATGGGTTGGTTCTTGTTACCGGTCCCACGGGGTCGGGCAAAACAACGACGCTGTATAGTTTACTCAATATTGTCAACTCACCCGAAATAAAAATTTGCACAGTAGAAGATCCGATAGAATACGGTATGCGTCGTATATCGCAAATTCAGGTAAATACAAAAACGGGTTTGACGTTTGCAGAGGGGCTCCGCGCACTATTGCGCCACGACCCCGATGTGATTATGGTTGGTGAAATTCGTGATACAGAAACGGCGAACATCGCCATACATTCAGCGCTCACCGGGCATCTTGTTTTATCAACGCTCCATACCAATGATGCAATATCAGCGATCCCCCGTTTTATCGATCTCGGCGTCGAAAGTTTTTTGGTGGCGACAACGGTCAATGTGATTATCGCGCAACGGTTAGTGCGCACCATCTGCGCATCGTGTAAACAAACCATCACGCCCAAACCAGAGTTACTCGCCGAGATCGCCCAGAATGTTGGTATCGATGTAAACGAACTTTCTGCGCATCCATTTTACGCCGGTGCAGGATGTAGTGAGTGTCACCACACAGGATATTCAGGACGGATGGGGATTTATGAAGTGTTTGAGATCGACGACGATGCGCGGGCGCTTATCACTAAACAAGTATCAACGGCGCAGCTCGCAGAGCACGCACAACAAAAAGGAATGTCGACGATGATGCATGATGGGTTTGCAAAAGCAATTGCAGGTCAAACAACGCTTGATGAGGTGTATCGGGTTGCGAGGGAATAATGACTAAGAACTCATTGCACATCTCAATTGACAGATACAACAGAAGCTATTATGGCTACGAAAAAAGAATAGATTGTCAGCGTAACTCAGTTACGCTTCCTCACGAGTTCTTTTTTCTCGCCTCTAATTTCTTCAGTTTCTCTCCTAAAGGAGATGTGCAATGAGTCCATTGTATCGCTATGAAGCAGTTGATGCACGAGGACGCACGACCGAAGGCGAAATGAACGCACCGTCCGATCAGGAGATTGCAAATGTGCTCAAAAGTCGCAATCTGACTATTGTTTCTATAGAAAATGCCACCGATCGTTCGCCTATCGGGGGGCATCGACCCAAACGGATTGGTGTCAAAGAAAAAATACTTGTCACCACCTATCTTGCCACCATGATACGCGCGGGATCCCCGCTCATCGCGGGTATCGATGTGCTACTTACCGACGCACATAATACAAATTTTATCCGTATTCTCCAAGGTATCAAAGAGGGACTAGAAAAAGGACGGTTGTTGTCGGAAACGTTATCACTCTACCCCGATTCGTTTGACCAACCGTTTGTCGCCATCATAAAAGCAGGTGAGACAAGTGGGCAGTTAGAAAACGTTTTGCAGGGTTTATCGCAAAAACTCAAACGAGATCAAGAGATGACGGGTCGAGTTAAAGCGGCGCTTTCTTACCCGCTTGTTATTCTCATCGCGCTCGTCATTATCGGTGGTGTGATGATGATTTTTGTATTGCCAAAACTCATCGACATTTTTTTAAAAGTTGATATCAAACTGCCGTGGACAACGATGCTCCTTGTACGTTGGTCACAGTTTATTACAAACAATACACTGCTCGCAACAGGGTTATTTTTTGGAGGACTTGGTGCGTGTGCTCTGGTAGTGCGGACACGTGGCGCGCGGACACTCCTTATCAAAATAGGGACAATTATTCCAGTGACGCGGAACCTCTTTTATGCAATTGATATGGCGCGCCTCACCTCAACCCTGTCGATACTGCTCAAAACGGGCGTTCCCGTAGAGCGTTCACTCGCCATCGCATCCGATGTTGTCTCGAGCAATACACTTAAAAAAATATTAAAAAATAGTGTTACGCAGATTACCCAAGGGGTAAGCATCGCACAAAGTTTGCGCCAAAAAAATGGGCTTATCCCCGAGATAATGATTAAAGTGATTCAAGTGGGAGAAGAAACAGGGAGTTTAGACCAATCGCTTGATTCTCTCACCGATTCGTTTAACGAAGAGGTGCATAATCGCTTGCAAGCGTTATCGGTTATTATAGAACCGGTTTTGATGCTTATCGTCGGCGTTGTCGTCGGTGCATTTGTATTTTCTATTATCGGACCGATTTATCAAGTGGTGAGTAGAGGGGGACAATAAAAGCCGAAAGTCTATAAAGTCTATAAAGTCGGAAGTCAGAAAGTCGAAAGTTAGAAAACAAATAACAGATTACAAATAACAAATTACAAAAATAAAAGTGAAAAAAAATACAAAACGTGGGACTGCATATATCGAGATACTTATTGCGACGCTTATTATCAGTGCGTATGCTATTCCGCTGTATACGTGGATAGGGCGTATCGATGGCATTCAGTCAAAAATAGAACAGCGCGCGGTCGCCCGTTCGCTTTTGGAATCAGCGGTGGCAACCTACCGTGCAACGCCCAAAGATCAACGAGCTCCGCTCACACAGACGACACCCGTGAGCGAACTACCATCCGGGCAGATAGCGGTAACCGTTACGGAGAACGATAGTGCGCAACCATCGCTTCTATCATATACCGCAACACTAACATGGCAGAGCGTTGGAGGCACCCAAACAATGCATATTGCAACATATATCAACAACGGAGGATGATGCGCAGGCGTGGATTTACCCTTATCGAATTGATGGTCACCACCGCGCTTCTTGGCGGGATACTCATCGTGCTCGGTATTATTTTAAGTGGGAGTTATCAACAGACTGCATTTCTCACCGGGCGCGGAGCGATGACAGGCAGTGTTACCAACGCACTCGAAACAATAACAAGCTATGCACTCCTTGGAGCAGACATGCCCGCAACGTATACATATAGCTCAACAACGTATACGCGCAGTCCGTCAACGCTCATCATGGCGATCCCCTCTCTCGATGCACAGGGGGCTACTATCCCATCGAGTAGTGATACCGTTATTTTTAATTACGTTTCAGCAACAGGTGAGTGCACACTCTTTATTTACCCTGCAAATGGGAGTAATCGATCACAAACGCAACGAGTTATTGTGAATGGGTTATCAAACGCAACATTTACGTATGGACTTACGCAGGGGCAAAAACAAGTTACCGTTACGCTCACTGGCAAACAAGATAGTCATGGAAATACCATCACATTTCCCATAACGCAGACAACCTATCTACTCAACCAAGCACTATGATATACACACGCAAACAAAAAGGATTTACCGTCGTCTTTGCCGTCATCGTCATCGCGTCGCTCGCGGTGTTGGTGCTGGGATTATATTCTCTTAACTCAACGATGTATGGAAACACGGGTCGCCTTGTCGCTCTTTCTCAAGCGCGGTCGCTTGCGCAGGGTGGGATCGATAGAGCGGTCCACGCACTTTCATACGATCAGTCATATACAGGGGAATCGGATCTTGCGCTTCCTCCTGTCGATGGAGTTCTCGATATAGTAGTCTCTGCGCCCGATGCAACGACACGGATAATCACGGCAACAGCATATATACCAAACAAAGTATTACCGCTCATAACCTATACCACGTCAGCGCAAGGAGTCGCATCACTTGGGTCGCAAGGGAATGTATTTTCATTTGCATTGCAAGTTGGTCAAGGAGGGTTTTACGCATCTAATAATGTGCATATAAATGGGAATATCTATTCAAACGCGGATATTGCAATAGAAGGATCGGGTTCATCGGTTCCAGGTGATGCAAGCGCAGTCGGTGAGGTAGAGATTAATGGACATGTAGGCACGATGCATGAGGGTGTGCCGGTCGTCCCCATGACACAGGTTGATTTTTCTGCGTGGCACAATGAAGCCCAAGCGCATGGGACAACGCATGTAGGCGATCTGGCAATCAGTTCTAACTCTCCACTCACACTTGGTGGTGATGGTAATATATCGGTCATTACGGGTCGATTGTTAATCAGCTCAAGTCCACAGATCACCCTTGCCGGTCCTGTTTGGATTAAGGGGATTGGGGGTAGTTCTTTAGAAATATCGGGTAATGCAAAGTTCACCATCCCATCATCATTTGCACAGTCGACAACAGCGATTATTGCAGACCAAAAAATTACTATTTCTGGTAACGCACAGTTTTCCACAGATAAAATGGGGGCGTATATGATGATCGTATCAGATTATCCGGGGACGTTAACACCAGATACTCCTGCTATCGATATCGCAGCAAACGCAAAGTTCGACGCTGCAACTCTTTTTGCCCCCAACGGAAAACTGACATTTACCAGTGCAACATCGGGTGTATCTGCGATTGCGTTTGAAGCGCAAAAAATACACATTGATAGCAATCTAACCCTAAATTATCAGCAGGGGCTTGCATCATTATCGTTCAAACAACCCAACACTCCATCTGGTGGCGGGTTTACTATCACCCCGGGATCGTATAGTGTGCCCACTCCATAATTATATTAATAAAGATACCCAAACCCTGACCTACGAGGTCAGGGTTTACGGTCCAAAGGTGATTTGATACTATTGGTGTATGAGAAAAACATCTTTGATGCGTAATGAGTATTACCATATATTTAATCGCAGTATCGCAGGGTTTAATATATATAATAAAAAGCGAGACTATCTTCGCTTCATTAATCTTGCCGAGTATTATAGATTTTCTAACCCGCCAATGAATTTTGCTGAATTCGATAGGTTAAACACGCAAACGCAAATATCTTTTCTGAGTAAAAGAAGAAACAACGAACAGCTTGTCGATATTGTTTGCTATTGTATCATGCCAACTCACTTCCATTTTCTACTTAGACAGAATGTCGATGGAGGTATCACCGACTATATTCGACTGCTTGAAAATAGTTATAGTAGATATTTCAATATTTCTCATAGTCGTAAAGGTCCATTATGGGAGGGACGGTTTAACGGCGTGCACGTAGAAACAACAGAACAACTACTCCATCTCACACGTTACATACATTTAAATCCGACTTCTGCGGGGCTAACTGAAAAACCCGAAGAGTGGAAGTATAGTTCTTATCATGAGTATATTGATAATAATCAAAATGAAAGTATTTGTAAGTTTAGAGATGTTGTCAATATGCAAGTTAAGGATTATACGGAGTTTGTGAATGACCGCAAGCACTTTCAAAGAGAATTATCTATCATTAAATCACAACTTATTGACAACTACTCCGGTTAACCTTATATACCAAACCCTGACCTACGAGGTCAGGGTTTGGTATATAAGGTATTTATTAATTATATATTTCTGGTATACTATATATATTGTAGGGAGGGAAAACGCGCACTGATTTCTTTACATTAGTATACGGTGATTCATACTGCCGGGTCCTTGCCCGCACGGGGTGAGGGTCGCTTTTGTATGGAGAAGAAACACTCGAGCCGGGGACGGTGGTTGGTGGGAAGATTGTCCAACCAGAAATATTTGCACGCCACCTCACCACAGTTCTGGACAGCGCACATGGAGGGGCGATACGATCACGTCGTGTAATCGTTGCGATCCCCGAAGAAAAAGTATTTATCCAAATCGTTACCATACCCAAGGTAGACAGTGACAAAATTGCAGATGTTATCCGATGGCAATCAGAAAAATTGATATCATTTGCCATCGATAGCGTGTCCATGGATTTTACGGTCATCGAAGAAAAGAAAACGACAATGGAAGTGTGTATCACTGCTTCGCCCAAAGACGTTGTCGATTCTATCATCGTTGCGTTAGAACGAGTGGGGTGTCGCGTTATTGCGCTCGATACTCATTCCGATGCGCTCGCCCGCTTATTCGCCGTCAAACCACATATACTTTCTTTGTTGGTGAGCGTTGAGCCACACAAAGCGACACTGGTGATCGCAAAAAATAATGTTGCTCGGCTTGCAACAGTTATCCCATTTGAAGGCGATGCGCGCGTGCTCGAAGAAAAAATTCGTGAAACGATGCAGTTTTACCACGAACGGAAAGAATCTGATAAAAAAATACAAGAGATTATATTATTCGGCGATATTAAATCGTTAATTACTGGTGGAGCGCCCGAACGGTTAGGGGTTCCTATGCGATGGGCACAGTTTAATGAATTTATGAAAAGTGCACCCAGCGACCTACTTAATCCATATAGTATTAACGCGGGGCTTGGGTCAAAACATCAAAGTGGGATCAATCTACTTCCTGATGATATTAAAAAAACGATCAAAAAAGAAGATCTCTATTATTTTTTAAATACGAACATACGCGCTGCTGTTTGTATATGTATTATATGTGGTATTACATTGGGATTATTTATACTCTGGCAAAAGCAAACGATCACGTCACTCTCTTTGCAGAGAACAGAGCAAACATCAGTTCCCGATACAGCCGACAGAGTTACATTAGAAAAAAATGTAACACTTCTAAACGCTCGGCTCCAAACAATGAAAAAAGTAACACTCGAAGCTTCGCCAAGTGGTGGTTATATTGAGCAGATTATCTCACGTATCCCTGCAACAGGCACGCTGACATCGCTCGAATATATACGATCGACACAAACGATTGTTATCGAAGGGTTGGTCCCCGATAGGACAACACTGCTTGCGCTTCGTAGTGCGATAAAAGAAATCAAAGGAGTAAAAACAGTCTCTCTCCCCCTCACCAATTACGATTCATCGACAAATATACCGTTTAATATGACCATCACGCTATGAACAAAAACAACTCTTCGACAATCATAGGTATCCTTATCATATGCATCATCGGCATCGGCGTTTTGGATGTCGTTAGCTCCCGATTAGCCAAAGAAAGCACACGTATTGCGGGCGAGGTGCAGTCCGGTGAGCAACGCGATGAACATTATACACGGCTTACCAATGATTGGGAAAAAATTGCATCTCAAGTGCAAGCGGTACAGTCGTTACTTCCCGATGAAACGTCATTTCCGCTGTTTGTCGATTTCCTCGAATCGTCAGCAAAGTCCGCTGATGTCACACTACAACCTGACTTTGATAACTCATCAACCCATGCATTGCCTAAATCGACAGCGCTGCAGAAATCAAAAAGTGATGATGCAGCGCAGACTCAACCAAAAACATCGTCATCTACGGATGTGCCGACCATAACATTTGTGCTTGACGTGACTGGACCGGTAAGCGGGATAGAAACTTTCTACAACGCGCTAGAATCGAGCCCCTATTTTTTACGTATTGATTCTGCCATACTTAAAACAGCAGACGGGTTAGATAAACCCGCAATGCTCACCACAACACTTACATTATATGTCGATACATCACTCAAACAATAATTTTCTTCTCATTCTTAAAATACTTTGCATAAGTGGCTGCGTTGTTTTAGTTTTATTTCAGCTTTGGTTTATGTATACCCGATTTACAGAGTCGATAACACCCTCACCGGATGCACAAAAAGTAAGCACAGTGGGATTAGATAGTGCAACCTTTAACGCAATGGCGAAGCGGTTAGGAGAACAGTGATATGAACACATTGCACAACTCCACATTTGGTCTTTTGTTTGCTCTTTTGGCTGCAAGAGTCTTATCGCTCGTCATCGTAATATCTATTACGCTTCCTCACGCTTCGCCTCTTTCGCCTAAAATATCAACCAAAATCCTTCAAAAGCGAGGTGTGCAATGAGTTCTATGAATCTATATTTCTTAAAGCGTGGTTTTACGCTTATGGAGATCCTTGTTGTTATTGCAATAATGGGGATTTTGGCAACGGTTGTCTATACAAGCATCAACCCTGCACGCCAGTATGCACAGTCGCGCAATGCGCAACGACACATTGATGTGGCAGGTGCCGGTAATGCACTTGCGCAGTATCGAGTCGAACATAGTGGGAGTTTACCTGCGGGTATTACGCAAACCCCAGCATCACTTGCAACAGTTTCATCGGCTCTTGTGCCAACCTATCTTCCCACGCTCCCTGTTGATCCAAAAGGCGGTGAGTATCTTGTTAGTATCGATGCGCAAAATCGTGTTGTCGTAAATGCACCGCAAGCAGAACTCGGAGTCGTTATATCTGCGATTCAATAAGGTTCAGTTTGTGTGCAAATCCAACCCACAATACTAAAAAACCACCCTACGGGTGATTTTCTACTATCTTGGTTGCGGGGGTAGGATTTGCACCTACGACCTCAAGGTTATGAGCCTCGCGAGCTACTACTGCTCCACCCCGCGTTATTAAACTCTAAATGGATCGTATCAGTTCTTGATAAATAAGTCAATGTAGCGTATACTGTAAGTCAGTCTGTCTGTTGTTATTCGGATTCTGCCTCCCCGCTTTTTGGCTTTGTAGACTTTTGACTTTGCAAACTTTACAGACTTTACGGACTTTTGACTTTATTGACTATCTTCCGCCAGCGTAGCTCAGCGGCAGAGCAGCAGACTCATAAGCTGTTGGTCGGTGGTTCGATTCCACCCGCTGGCACCAAAAATAGATACTGTATCATAGATAAAAACCCATACTACATAATACATACTACAAATTATATGAACGAACGCATTCGCAGAACACTTTATCTCATCATCGCACTATTTATTATTGTGATGTTTTACCAATACTATCTCCCGGGGACACCCCCACCAAAAGATGTCACCATTTCTGATATAACAACGTTGGTCAGTAACCAAGAAATTGACAAAATAACTATCGATGGCAATACCGTTACCGCTCAAAAAAAGGACGGATCATCGGTCAAATCATTTAAAGAATCGGATGCAAAACTGAGCGATTATGGTATTACACCTGACAAAGTTCCTATCACCGTCGTAGACCCCGACAAAGGGACACTTTTGCCGATGCTTATTTCTGTTATTCTCCCGTTTGGACTTATCCTCATTGTCATCTATATAATGTTTCGCAGCGCGCAAGGCGCAAATATGCGCGCAATGAGTTTTGGTAAATCATCCGCGCGACTCTATGAGGGTAAGAA
>Ga0066637_10000409_pt1 | contig 25813 bp, 29 predicted proteins | sample CryGeyCG2014_020_FD_62737 | JGI IMG/M metagenome (GOLD analysis project Ga0066637, IMG submission 62737) | Groundwater microbial communities from aquifer - Crystal Geyser CG08_land_8/20/14_0.20 | ecosystem: Environmental > Aquatic > Deep subsurface > Groundwater | place: USA: Utah: Grand County...
ATTCCAAAAGAGAAAGCGGACGAGTGGGTGATAATCGCCAGCGTCTTTGTGCATCCGCAAGCAACGGACTTCCGCAAAATATATCACTACAATTACAGCGCAACCAAGCTGGCGTTGAAAAGAGCCCTAGCGAAGTATCCGACACTGGAGAAAATCTTCTACGACAAGGACAGAGCCAAACACCCAATAATGGGATTCAAAGTACCCCGCCTGTGGAGACCGCCATACCTGCAGATTTCGCTTGACGTGCCAGAACTGGAGAGAACAAAGAAAATCATATCTCAACTTCCAGGCAGCGACAGAATAATCCTCGAAGTAGGCACACCACTCATCAAAAGGTATGGGACAAGGATAATAAACGATCTGAGACAGGTGGCCAAAGACATATTCTTCGTCGCAGACCTCAAGACCTTGGACGTTGGAAAAGTAGAAGTTGACCTAGCCTACGAAGAAACCGCAGACGCTGTTGTCGCCGCTGGGCTGGCGCCTGCCGAGACACTCGACTCTTTTATCAACGAAGCAAAAAGACTCGCAATATACGCCGCCGTGGACATGCTGAACGTCGAAGACCCCATAAAGAAACTCAAATCAATCAAAGAGTTCCCAGACATTGTCATCTTGCACAGAGGAATAGACCAAGAAACTGGAAGATCGCTCGGATTAGAACTTATACAGCAGATAAGACAGACCTTCAGCGACAAGCGTTTCCTGATCGCAGTCGCAGGCGGCATAGTGCCCGAAACAGCAAAGGAAGCCCTCTCAAAAGGAGCTAACATAATCATCGTAGGAAGATACGTAACACAGTCAAAAGACATTGAACGCGCCGTCAGAGACTTCCTCGAATCAACGCCTGAAATGCGAGAAGACATAGACCTGTTCAGAGTGCACGTAGAATAGCAAGTTCGAAACGCCCGCCTCCACGGGCCCCCATTTTCTTTCAAGCAAAAAACTTGAAGGCGACATACGCTAAGCAGAAAATTATGCCTGCAGCCGCAAACACGTGGAGAAAGCCGAACGTCTGCGCGATCAATGGACCGACGAAAGAGCCAAAAGCTCCGCCCACGCCGATTAGAACGTTGAACAGGCCTGCTTTTCCCGCAGGGATGAGCTCCATAGACAGTGAAAGCGCATAAAGGAGAAACATGGCATTGGCAAACCCGAGCAGGACCAAAATCGTAGTTGCCAATATCACATTGTACGAAGGCATTTCCAACCCTGCAATCAGCAAGAAAGCGAGCAGACTTCGAAACATCACGATCTTGCCTACGCCAATCTTTCCAGTTGACCGGGTTGACCTGCTGCCTGCCAAGAAGTATCCTCCAACCCCTCCAGCCGAATTCAGAACGAAGATCGCAAAGACAAGACTAGCAGGCAGACCTGCCTCGCTGACGATGTTAGAGACAAAAATCGGCATGGGCGTAAAGAGTATGCTTGTGGCCAATGAGAACAGTACCAGTCCACAGCAGAAGGCCGTGACATTCTCTCTTTTTAGTCTCTCATCCAGTCCGATGCCGTCCATCATTTTGGAGGCCAAGAAAATGCCGCGAGACGCGAAGTCCACCGTCTTCTCAAGGGTTACAAGGCCCCTTTCAAATATCATGGATGGGTCTACCACGAGTATTGCGGAAAGAACAAACGCCATGAAGTTTAGTCCTGCGACCAGAAACAACGTGCTCGCTGGGCCGAAACCACAGCTTGAAGCAAAGAAGCCCAACAACAGGCCGATTAGCGACCCGACTTCCGTGAAACCCTCGTAGAAGGCGAAGTTCTTCTTCCAATCCTGATGAGAATACAGTTCAGAAATTAGAACGTTCTTTGGAGCCTCATGAGCCACGTGGAGAATCGACATTATCGCGTAGATTGTAATCAATAAAGCTATATTCGCAGTGAACGTGAAGAGGCAAAGCATGACGGTTGAGCCGAGGAATGCGAGTAGAATGTAGCGTTTGTAGTGCCGTGTTTTGTCGCACAAGTAACCCCAGAAGAAAGAGGCTGGGATAGCCGCAAATAGGGCGATGGCTGTCATCAATCCAACGTAGAACAGCCCGTTGGTGGAGTCGATTGAATACAAGTATAGCGGCAGGAAAATGGACAGTAACCCGAAGCCCATTTCGTGGAAGAAGAACCCCAGCCGCCACATAGCTAGAGAACGTTTTAGAGGTGGAATTAAAACTTTTACCCGCACCAGCCCTCATGAACATCTCGTAAATCCTTAATAGAGAGAGCTTCAACTCTCATACCACTACTGGAGAGTCCACCGTCAATGGCTAAGTTCAAAGTAATCGTCTCAGACCCAGAAACCGGAACTTCAAGCATAGTTGAGCTTGAAGAAGCCCGCGCCGCCCCGTTAATCGGAAAGAGAATAGGCGAAACAATCGAGGGGTCGATAGTGAACCTGCCAGGGCACAAGGCGCAGATAACGGGCGGCTCAGACAAGGATGGTTTTCCAATGCGTCCAAGCGTTCACGGTGGGGTGCGGCGGAGAGTCCTGTTAAGCATGGGAGTAGGATATAGACCTCAGAAAGAGGGAATGAGGAGACGCAAGACAATCCGCGGAAACGTGATAACGGACGAAATAGTCCAAGTGAACATGAAAATCGTGGAGAAACCAAAAGGAGCGAAAGAAGCCAAGAAGACGAAAGAAAAGAAAAAAGAAAAGCCTCAAAAAGAAGCCGGTGCAGAAGCTCAACCGCCAGCCAGCAAAGAGAAATGAAGGACTTAAGATTTATTAACTCGCATAATTTAATCCTTCAATAATTTGTAAACTAGTTATGGGAAAAAGGAAAAATGAGCAGCGAGAAAAGCGCACCTCTACCGAAACAACCTGAAGTAAACGTTGGAACCATTGGCCACGTTGACCATGGAAAGACAACGTTAGTGCAGGCGCTGACTGGCGTTTGGGCGTCAAGACATAGCGAAGAACTGAAGAGAGGCATAACAATAAAGCTGGGCTACGCGGACATGGCCATTTACAAGTGTCCCAAATGCGAACCGCCGAAGAACTACTCCACACAACCAACTTGCCCAAGCTGCGGGTCAAAAGCAACTTTCGTCCGAGCGGTCAGTTTTGTGGACGCTCCAGGCCACGAAGCCTTGATGGCCACTATGCTTTCAGGAGCCGCCATAATGGACGGCGCAATCCTTGTGATAGCAGCAGATGAGTTGTGTCCGCAACCACAAACAAGGGAGCATTTGGCAGCGGCAGATGTCATTGGCATAAAGAACATTATTGTCGTTCAGAACAAAATCGACATCGTTGACGAGAAGAGGGCACGCAAAAGCTACGAGGAGATAAAGAATTTCGTCAAGGGAACCGTCGCCGAAGACGCACCCATAATACCTGTGTCCGCACAGCGCGGAGTAAACATTGAGGTGCTTCTCCAAGCAATGGAAGAATTCATACCGACGCCGAAGAGAGATGAAACGAAGCCGCCGTTGATGTACGTAGTACGTTCATTCGACATCAACAAACCGGGCACTATTATTGAGAAAATGGAAGGAGGCGTTATCGGAGGCACAATACTGCAGGGCAAGTTCAAAATCGGCGAAGAACTGGAAATCCGCCCGGGAATAGCTATAGAGAAAGAGGGAAGAAACGCATACAATCCTCTGTTCAGCGAAGTTGCCAGCCTGCAAGCAGGCGGACGAAAAGTGGACGAAGCGTATTGCGGCGGGCTTGTAGGGATAGGAACACTCTTAGACCCGTCATATTCAAAAGCGGATGGTCTAAGGGGGAACATTGTTGGAAAAGCAGGTATGCTTCCGTCGACACTATCGGAGTTGACGTTGGAAACGCAGATTCTTGAGCGGGCAGTAGGTACAAAAGAGCTTGCTCAAATCGAGGAAGTCAGCATGAACGAGACTTTGCTATTGCACGCGGGTGCAGCAATAACTGTCGGAAAAGTCTCTTCAGTAAGAAAAGACAAGGTCACATTGAAGCTCACCCGACCTGTCTGTGCACAAGCAGGTTCAAGAGTCGCTCTGAGCAGAAAATTGGCTGGAAGATGGAGACTCATAGGATACGGAATGATAAGATAAGATGAAAACAGAGCCCAATCAAACAAAGAAAGCGTTGAAAGTAATATTAGACTCAAACGCTTTGTTTGTTCCGCTTCAGTTCAAAATAGACATTTTCGAAGAACTAGGCAAACTTCTGAATGCCAAGTTTGAACCAGTTTTGCTTTCACCAGTTCGCCAAGAAATTGAGAGGCTCGCAACAGAAGCCTCACCACAAGTCAAGAGAAATGCGTCGTACGCCCTAAAGCTAGTCGAGAAATGCAGGTTGGTCGAGATGGAAGAAGAGCCGGGAGTTCTTCCCGACGACGTCATTGTGGAAATGGCCCGCAAATGGGGCTGCCCTGTCTTTACGAATGATAGGCAGCTTAGAAAGAGGCTAAGAGATATAAATGTGCCAGTGATTTATGTGAGACAAAAGTCACGCCTAGAGGTTGACGGGAGGCTGTAATCTTTGTTTAAGCTTATAACTCTGGAGGACACGATTCGCATTCCACCTGAGACTTTCGGCAAACCCTTAGAGGCGGTAGGTCACGAGCAGGTTAGGGCAAAATACGAAGGCGTTGTTGACGAAGAACTCGGGTACGTTATAGCTGTAACTCAGGTAAATGTGAGCCAGATTGGCAAGATAATTCCAGGCGACGGAGCCACCTACCACAAGGTAGCTTTCTCTCTGTTAACGTTCTATCCCAAAATCCAAGAAATAGTAGAAGGTGAAGTCGTCGAAATCGCCGACTTCGGAGCCTTCGTACGCATAGGACCCATTGACGCTTTACTTCATGTCTCTCAGCTCATAGACGATTTCATCTCCTATGACGAGAAGCAAGGAGTTTTGTTGGGAAAAGAAACAAAAAAGAAGCTGATGAGTGGAGACCAAGTGCGCGTCAGAATCACCGCAGTCTCGCTCGGAAGGGCAGGAAGCTCGGGAAAAATAGGAGTGACCGCTAGGCAGCCTTTCCTAGGCAAGCTGGAATGGATCGATCACGACGTACAGAAACTTAAAGAGGCAAGCGAAAAGAAACCGCTTGAGAAAGCGGAGGCAGCCAAGAAGTAAGCGGTGGTCATACATGATTGAGAAAGCTTGTTCAACATGCCACTTCATAACAAAGGGAAATGTTTGCCCAAAATGTAAAACATCAAGTTTGAGTGACGATTTCAGCGGTATAGTGATAGTTTTTGACCCTGAAGGTTCAGCCATTGCAAAAGCGATGAACATCAAAGAGAAAGGGCGGTATGCTCTAAAGGTCAGATAGCATGGGTATTGCATACCGTCTTACGCCCTATCTGCGAGTAAGACTGAAGGACCCCATCGGCACGCTCATTCAAGGCTCATTTATTGAGACGATGAATAAATTCAGGGAGCTGGTGGAGAAGGAAAAGCCAACGCGAATAATCGCTGTTGGTGATACGGTTACGAAAAACCTCGCCAAGAACCGCATGTTTCCTCAACTGTCAATAATAGACAACAAGTGCATGAGAAAAAGCACACGGCCAGCCATACTTGCAGCCGACGTGACCGTTTACGTCAAGAACCCCCCAGCAACGATAACAGAGGAGGCCATCACAGCAATCCAAGACTCCTTGAGAAGCAACAACAGCACCAAAATAGTCGTTGATGGAGAGGAAGACCTGTTAACACTCATTGCCGTTCTACATGCACCCGAGAACTCCTTCGTGCTGTATGGACAGCCACACGAAGGCATCGTCGTCGTCAAGGTCACACCCCGAAAAAAAGCAGAGGTTGCCGAAATTCTAAAAGCCATGGAAGATGCTCGAAAAGCTAAATAGGAAGGTATTGCATCAAGTCAACACCGCACGCAGGGAAACACCATGGAAGTCAAAGTGATATCAGAGACAAAAAACCCACTGCTCAGACGTACCGAGGTCCAGTTCGAACTGGAACATGCCCAAGCAGGGAGCACACCGCCGAGGCTCGAGGTTAGAAAAGCAGTTGCCACCGCGCTGAAAGCGGACGCAAACTTGGTTTTTCTTAAGAGGTTTGCAACTAAGACAGGAACTCACTCTGCCTCGGGAATAGCCCACGTTTACGATTCTGTTGAGCAAGCCAAACTTATCGAACCTGAATACATTGTCAAGAGAAACATTCCGCCTGAAAAACCCAAAGAAGAAGTAAAGGAGCAGAAGTAGGCAATGTCTAAGAAAGCAAAAGAGGCAGAACCGCCGAAGAAAGAGTTGAAGAAAGGTGAGAAGGTAGAAGAGGCGCCGAAAGAAGCGCCGAAGGAGGCGCCTGCGGAAGAGGCAAAGCCTGAGAAGCCTCAGAAGGCTCCGAAACCTGAGAAGAAAAAGAAGAAAGAAAAACGCATCCACACGTTGTACAAGCTGGAAAATGACAAGGTTCAGAGGCTACGCCCGGTTTGTGAGCGTTGCGGACCTGGATATTTCATGGCAGACCACGGCAACAGATACACTTGCGGGCACTGTGGTTTCACACGGTACAAGCCTGCTGAGAAATGAGCAGCTTTAAATTAGACAACGCTTAGATGTTTTCTGATGGTTTGAATGATAAGGGTTAATGTTTCTATTTCTAGTGTTTCTGCTGAGCGTTACTTGGATTTTAGGAAGCCCATCCCGCCGATTCAGATAAACACTAACCTCAACTTGACAGGTATGGAAAAGAAGCCGGACGATTCCTTGGAAGTTCCGTTTGTCTTGACGATTAACTATAACCCTTCCGTAGCGCAGATAAGCATGAAGGGAAGGGCGTTTGTGGTTGGTGAGAAAGGCGAGACTGACAAGATCTACAAGGATTACGAGGAGAAAAAGCCGCCGCCACCCGTCATAGTGCAGTCAGTGTCAAACATTGCCTTCATCGAATCTGTTCTGATTTCCAGAACGCTGAACATTCCGCCGCCGATTCCCCTGCCGCAGATACCAGAAGCAGGTAAACCAACCGACAAGAAACCTTCAGGTATGGATTACAGCGCCTAAGACGAGCTTAGAAAACGAGCTACTTTAATGGTACGTACATTGAAGAACGAGAGGCGCCGATGCCTGGAGTGCCATGCCTTACAGGTTTGTTTGTGATTGCAAACTCGCCTAGAGAGTGCCCGATCATTTCAGGCTTTATTTCCACAGTCACAAATTCTTTGCCGTTGTGGATGAGGATTTTGATGCCTACCATTTCGGGGAGGATGATCATGTTGCGAACATGTGTTTTAATTGACGCGTCGCCTCCGCTTCTGAGAGCTTCTCTTGCCTTTCTCAGTTTCTCGAGGAGTATTCTCTGATCGGATTTCAAACCGCGGTGGAGGGTTCTCCTCTGCCTTGACGGAAGCAGGTTGATGAAGTCGTCCATGGACATGCCTTGCAGTTGTTCAAGCGAATAGCCGCGGTAAGCGAATTCCTTTGGCATTTTTCCTCACCCTACTGGTAACTCTAAATGCTATAAACCTTCTGCTATGGCGGCGGAGCGTGCACTTTTCCCCTTTCGACCTGCACCTCTGGCGGCGATCAATCCGACCTTCTGCCCAGGCGGCGCACCGTGCGATGTGGTAGTGCCTCTTCGGGCGCTTCTCTTGCTGCTGCCGTAAGGATGCACATAAGCGCCCATTGCTCTTCCGCGGGTTCTCGGGTATTTGTGGCCTTTCGCCTTCATGAGATGGAACATGGAGCCGGCTTTCAGCATGGGTTTGTCGGTTCTGCCTCCTCCTGAGACAACGCCTATTGTTGCTTTGCAGTTGTCAGCTATGTATTTCTTCTTCTTCGACGGAAGCTTGACGATTGTTCCTTGAGGAGTGTGTCCGACAACGGTGGCGTAGGCTCCTGAGCTTTTCGCGATTTTGCCGCCGTCTTCAGGCCGGAGCTCTATGTTGCAGACCATGGTGCCTTCGGGGATTTTGCCGAGTGGGAGGATGTTGCCGATTTGTACTGAGGCTTTTTCGCCTATCTGGATCTGTTGGCCTGCGCCTATTCCTTCAGGAACAACGGTGTAGCATGTTTTTCCGTTTTCGAATCTTATCAAGGCAAGTGGAGCTCCTCGTCCAGGGTCATGAACGAAATCCTCAACAACACCGTTGACTGCTTTTCCAAGATATTCCTTCGTATTAACTGATAAGGGATACCGTGAGGGAGCTACGCGTTTGTTGGTTGAGGCTCTGAATGTGGGGGCGCCGCGCCCACGCCTTTGAACACGAATTCGCTTTCCCATTGACTATTCCTCTTTCGATGATTTACAGTATTCCAAGTTTGATTGCGACGTCAGCTGCCTTGAAGTCTGGGTGGAGTGTGACGAAGGCTTTCTTTCCTCCTTGAGGCGTAACTAGAAGGTTGACTTTCTCCACCTTAACCTCGTACAGCTCTTCAACTGCCTTCTTCACGTCGCTTTTTGCCGCTTTCAAGCTGACCATGAAGACTAGCTTGTTTTCCTTTTCAACCATGAGACTTGCCGCCTCAGTCATCAAGGGATAAAGGATAACATCATAAGGGTCCATTATGCCTGTTTTCCTCCACCGTAGAGTTCATTCAGCCTTTCAAGGGCGCTGTCTGTCCAGATTGTCAATCTTCCTGGATGTGTGCCGGGGGCAAGCATTTCAGCGTTCAGACTGCTGACTCGGGCTACGTCTACGCCGGGTATGTTTCTTGCGGCCTCCATTATTCCTTTGTCTTCGGCCACGACTATGAGCGGGCCGACTGCCTGCTTGATCTTTCTGCCTCGGCTTTTACCTCTTCCAGCGCGGACTTTTCTGCTCTCTTCCACTCGGTAGATGTCGGACAAAACGCCTAATCGTATGAGGGTTTCTTCAACCTCTCTTGTTTTCTTCAGCGATTCGAGGTCGTTGGTTACTACCAAGGGGATTTCGAGAATGTCAACGATTGAGTGACCCCTTGCAGCTACGACTTCTTTCGAGGCGGTAGCAGCTATTGCGGAGAGCAGAGCTAAGCGTTTTTCTTTCTTGGGGATTCGTTTGACAATTTTCTTCTCAGAAACTGGCGGATGTGATTGCCTGCCGCCTACCGTTCCAGGCGCAAACGCTGCTCGTCCTGATTGCCCTTTCAATCTGGGTATTCTGGCCATGGCCAACCCTGTGCCTCTGGATTCGGCTGAGGTTCTTTTTCCAGCCATTGGATCTCTTCCCTGCGGTTGGAATCTGGATGATTGTATTGCCAGAACGGCTCGTTTTATGACGTCTGGCCTCAGTGGCGTGGCAAAAACAGGTGGCAGTTCTATCTTGCCGGTTGATTTTCCTTCGAGGTTGAAGATTTTCACTGTTTTCTTAGCCATCTGCCTTCACCGATTACCTTCCCTGCGGCGATTCGAGAGATATCTGCGTGATCTGCGGTGGTTCTTCTGCAACGTCTCTCGGTGGACGTGCTGGATAACGCAGCCGGATTGCACGTTTCTCAGTGCCTGCTATGCTGCCTGCCAGAAGCGCGTATGATCCGCGGATTTCGCCGTATCTTATGAAGCCTCCTTTCGGTGTGATTTCTTTGCCGTCTGCACCCATTTTGAGGATGCGTTTGTTGTATTCTGTTCTTTGGTGGTAGCCCATCTGTCCAGCTCTTGGTACGCTGTACATCACGTGGTGCGGGTTCCATGGGCCCAGGGTGGCAACGCCTCTTTTGGTTTTTCTTCCTTTGGCTTGAAGAATGGTTACTCCCCAGCGTTTCACTGGCCCTTGGAAGCCTTTTCCAGTTGATATGGAGGCTACGTCTACGAACTGGCCTTCCTTGAAGATTTCGGGGAGTGTTATGGTTTTTCCCAGCAGGTTTTTGGCGTACTCGAATTGCTGTTGGACTGTTCCGCCGCCTACTTCTATTTCGGCTATGTCAGGTTTCTTCTTTGACAGACTGGTTTGTCTGGGTTGGGTGATGGCGATGACGCGGATTTTCACGGTTTTAGGCAGGTTTTCCTCGATTTTCTTGAGGGCCTCTTCCGTGCTGAAGTTTTCTGGAAGCGTAAACACACGTTCCAAATCGTCTGGCGGGTCTTTCATCCATGCCTCGTTCAGGGTTCGCATACCGTAAACGGTTTTTGTGTAGGCTTTCACGGCACATACGAGGACTGGGGGGGTTTCCAACACTGTGGCTGGACGTATGACTTCTTTGCCGAAGTCAGGTGAACGTTTTCTATCCTCAATCGTGAATACGTGAGTCATTCCGGCCTTGAAGCCCACAAAACCGAGAAGCCGAGGCGCTTCTGCCTCTATTTTCGGCCAAAAACGTATTCTGGCCAGCAAGTGTGTGGCGCGTTTCCTGGGTAAGTATGCGAGAGAACCATGTCTAGGTGCGTGGGTTTTGCGATGTCCCATCGTTTTTCCGCTTCGTATCTTCTAGGAATGAGAACAATAAGTTATAAACGTTACCGTCACTTTTTCGGCTCAACCTGTAACTGTGGCCACCAACCATTCCATCGTTTTCGATAGGCTTTCGGGACTCGCCTCTTCTAGGCCCCCGCAGCCAGCTGATGTTATTCCTACGCGTCTCGGAGACGCCTACCCCTACTCTACATATAGATTGAACCAAGCTTTCAATAGAAGATTCAGCATTAGGACTGAAAGGTTAAAGGGGAACAGGCGTTTTGGAATGGAGTGGGAAGTGAAAAATCGTGGGTATTGCAGAGGCGGGGTTCTGCGGGGACTATTGCGGGAAATGCCCTAACTATCCAGACAAGTGCCGAGGCTGTGTTCCTCCAGACCACATGGACTGTTATTTTGCGAAATGCTGCTTGAACAAAAGGATTGAGCATTGCGGGTTTTGCCCAGGTTTTCCATGCAAGAAGCTGACTGACTTTTGTCCTGACGATAGACCTGAATGCCCGCCCGGATATCATATTGAGAACCTGCGTGTTCGCAAAGCTGTTGGGACGAGGGCTTGGCTGGAGTCTCAGCGGGAGAAATGGAATAAAAGATAGTGTTGAGAAGATCAACCGCAATCCTCAAGCATCATGCACTTGTACTCGTTGAAGGCGCCTAAGCCAATTAGATAGGCTTCGTGTTTCCTTCAGGTGAAGAATGAATCGGATAGTGGAATATTGCTTCAGATTCATATAGACTGAACTTCTGGGCCAACAGAAAAGGCTTGTCCAGTTTGTGGCTTGTCTCTGGCAAGTGTTAAATTTTGAAAGGCCTAATCTTTTTGGGGTTTGAAATGGGTGACGTTGCGTCTGAGGTTGCGAGTGCGCTCTACCGTTCTGGTTGTTTGAAGTTTGGGAGTTTCCGCATCAAGTCCGGGGTTTTGAGTCCGTATTACATTGATCTTGCGTGTTTACTTTCTTCCCCGAAGGAACTGTGCAAGATTGCGGAGATCGCTGCATGCGAAATAAAGAACCTCATGGCAGTTGAGAGAATAGACAAGTTGGCTTCGATTGAGTTGAAAGGTGTGCTGATCTTGCCCAGTGTAGCCTGCGAAGTGAATCTGCCGTGTGTTGTGGTGAGGAAAGAAGAGAAGGCTTACGGCGTGACTGGCAGAATCGCCGGCGCGGAAGTCGCTGAGGGTGAGCACATACTTTTCTTTGACGACGTCGTCAGCGAAGGACTGTCCAAGCTTGAAGGAATAAAACCCTTAGAACAGCTTGGGGCCCGCGTCAAGCATGTCATGGTTGTCGTGGACAGGGAGCAGGGCGGCAGAGAAAACCTTGAGAAGCTAGGCTACAAAGTCCACGCACTGGCCAAGATCTCCGAATTAGTTGACCGTCTGCTGCAAAACAAGCTTATCTCCAAGGAGCAAGCCCATGCCGTTTTGGATTACATCAGAAAGTTCAAAGGGGAAGACACTCAGTCTGTCTGAGTCCACGATTACCATAGGGTTTGGGGGTTCCTCGCAGGGATATCTCTATATTACTCATTGAAGTTTCATCAATAACGGAAAACTGCCGAGCGCTCTGAAGGAAGCAGATTCGATAAATGTCGGTTCAGAAGCAAGTCGTGGAAGCTCTGATGAAGCCTGAAGCCTATGACGAGGAAACGGGCAGAATTGAACTGACTCAGACCCACATATCCTTCGTTTTTCTGACCAGAAACTTTGCCTACAAGGTGAAGAAGGCTGTGGACCTCGGGTTTCTAGACTTCACGACTCTCGAAAAGAGACGTTTCTTCTGCGGAAAAGAACTGGAGCTCAACAGGCGGCTGTGCGGAGACATGTACCTTGAGGTTGTTCCCATCAACAGATCAGATGTTGTCAAGATAAAGGGCGAAGGACGAACTGTTGAGTACGCTGTGAAGATGAAGAGATTGCCTCAAGAGAGGATAATGACCAAGCTGCTCGAAGAGAACAAGGTAGATTGTAAACTCATAGATAGAATAGCGAAGATCATCGCGAAATTCCATTCAAAGGCGAAAACGAATAAGAGGATAAACGAGTTCGGCTCCTTGGCGATATTGGAAACCAATTGGAAAGAGAATTTCGAACAGACACAAGAGTTTGTCGGCAAAACAATATCCCTGAAGGATTTCAAGCTAATCCGTGAAAGAATCGACGATTCCATGAAGAGAAACGTGTCCTTTTTTGAGAAGAGGATGACGGAAGGCCGAGTCAGAGATTGTCACGGGGACATTCATTCGGGTAACATATTTGTTGCAGACCGAATCTACATTTTCGATGCGATAGAATTCAACGAAAGATTCAGGTATTCTGATGTTGTCGCTGACGTTGCCTTCTTGGCCATGGACTTAGACTTCAAAGAACGAACCGACCTGTCTAGTTTCTTCGTCGATAGATATGTTAAATATTCTGGAGACCAAGAGTTGACGAAACTTCTTCCTTTCTACAAATGCTACCGAGCCTACGTACGTGGAAAAGTCACCAGCTTCAAACTTGAAGATCCTAGCGAAGGCAGTGAGGAAAAGAGCGCAGCGATGACAGAGGCAAAAGCATACTTCAAACTAGCCTCCACATACGTGAAGACTCTTTGATCAGGAAAGATTCATTCAAAGCTTGAATTGCTTAGCTACATACTCGGGGACCTTCACCGCTCCCATGAGGATCGGCTTCTGATGGCAATCGCTTCCCCCAGTCATGATCAGTTCATGTTTTTCTGCGAACTCCACATAATGCTTCGTTGTTTGGAGGTCATTTCTGGAGTGCCAACACTCTACGCCATCAATGTATCTCAAAAATGATTCCTCGATTATCTCTGTCTGTTCAGGCAGCGATTTAGTTAGACTGACAAGTGAGGTTCCGTGAGGATCGTTAGGATGAGCCAAGACTATTATCCCTCCAGCATTTCTCACCAGTCTCGACGCCTCTTCAATGTAAAGCGGATATTTGGGCACATCACATTTCACAAGATACTTGTCAAAAGCTTCCTGCTTGGTTCTGACAATTCCTTTTTCCACCAAATAGTCTGCTATGTGAGGTCTTCCAAGCACTCCGTCAGCGGAATCCTGAATCTTCTTCATATCATTCTTCGTTAGCTTTTCGATTTCTCCTTTTTCAAATTCGGCATTAAGTTTATCCAAGATCTTTGCTGCTCTTTCCTCTCGGTACTTCGCCATTTGTTGAAGTTTGTCCTTTAACTCCCTGTTCTTTACGTCAAACTGATAACCCAAGAAATCCAGCGATATTGATTTGCCCTCGCGACATCTGGGATGCGAAAAGGTTACGTTCAACTCAACCCCAGAAATATAGCGTATTCCATTTTGCCTTGCCAAAGCCATAGCTTTCTCTTGACAGCCAATTGAATCGTGATCTGTAATCGACATTAACCCAATTCCTCTGGTCTTGGCTTCTCTAACGATTTCCTCAACTGTAAAGTTTCCGTCAGAACAACTTTTTGAATGAATATGCAAATCTATTATCATGACAAAACAGTGCCCAGCTACCTTTTTTCTATCTCGATAACGTACCAATCCTCAGGAGCATCATGCTCTGTGTCGACTGTTAAGTGCATTATTTTGAGCTGCGGATACCTCTTTTCTAAGTCGTCCAAGTCAACAGGTTCAAACTTTTTTTTGTTGCTAAGGTAAGCCTCCTTGGTTAAGGCGTTTGACTCATAATTCTCTTTAGTTCTCCTCAAAATCCTCGCGAATGACGCTTCCTCAGAGCAGTGAGTTTGAAGTATGACAAAAGCCATGTCGTGCTTTGCAGCAATCTCAGCGGCACGCCTTCGCAGTTCCTGCGTGACAAACGTAGCATCCAGAATTACGCCTTTCCTGCTCTTCTGTACAAGATCCTCTGCTCGGCGAAACAACTCATCGTAAACAGACAGCCGTTTGCTCATATTTGACGCAACTTTCTCGTCAAAGACATCTTCATTCCTGAGAACCTCTAACCTAATCAAATCGCTTCGAAGGATGCGGTATCCCTTGATTTTTGAGGTCTCCTCTGAGGTCTCCGTTTTCCAAGTTCCTGGGAGCCCACATGTAATCAGCAGAGTCCCGGGCCTCAACTCTGTTTTGACAAACTCGGCAAAAGGTTCCCTCAACTGGACACACCTTTGCAGTTAAGTTGAGACAGAACAAGATTAAACCTTTACGCCGCGCTTCTCAAGTAGGCAGGTTTTGGAGCCACAGCCTTCGCGGAGCAAAGATAACAGTCGCGCATTAATGCCCTTCTGATTGAGAAGCTCAAAGCAGGCACCAATCACAGTGGTGATGCGTTTGCCTACCGAGATTACCGGGCGCAGGTGCCTTTCAGGCTCTCCTATTGGAATTGTTGTCCTTGTACCATTTCAGTATTTCACTGACGGCCTTATCCGAGTAGCCGGTCTCTTTCAACGCCCTTTTCAAGTCATCAAGAGATTCAACACTCAAGTCGGACACCAGACGCAATAGAACCTTTAGCCTGAAACCCTATTTATCCTTTCATCTGTCAACCGATATCCGGGGTCATCATAAGCCCATCGTTCACGCTACGCTATTCAACGTAAGAATGGACACCTCAACCTGAAATTCTGGCCTTGGACACTGTTCAGTTCTCAGTTCCGCCAAGAACGTTCACCCGGAGTCAAAGCGTATCAGTCAGAGGTTAAAAATATACCGTTACTACAAACAGTAACATTCCCCAACAAGCACACATATCAGGGCAAGAGGAGAGGGCACAAGCATGAACATCATCATCCAAAGCGGCACGATAGTCACAATGCGGAATCGGAAGGTAATCCACCAAGGCGCTGTTGTCATAGAAGACAAAGCCATAGTCGACGTTGGAAAAGCACACGAGCTGAAACGTAAGTACGGAAGAGGCTACGAGAGAATAGACGCGAAAGGCAAAGTCATAACACCGGGCCTCATAAACACGCATCAGCATGCAGCGATGAGTTTACTACGAGGATACGCAGACGACCTGCCGCTTCAGGAATGGCTGAAAAAATGGATTTGGCCCATAGAAAAACACATGACACCACACGACATCTACGTTGGAGCCCAACTAACAGCCGCAGAATCCATAATGAGCGGAACCACAACCGTCAACACAATGTACCACTACACACCTGAAGAAAACGAGGCAAAAGCCTTCGCAGACGCAGGCTTAAGAGGAGTAGTCGGCCACGTTTGCTTCTCATGGAGAAAAAAAGGAGACAAGAAAGCACTTTCAGACTTGGCTAGGAGCTGGCACAACAAGGTTGACGGACTGATTCGAGCAAGCGTCGACCCTCACGCGCCGTACACTGTCGACCCAGAATACATGAAAGAACTGAAACAAATCAGAACAGAATTGAACAAGAAATATGGCTCCAAAAAAGCGCCGATAATAGGCCACATCCACGTAGCCGAAACAAACGACGAAAAGGACAAACTTCGGAAAGCCTTCAACGTCAACGTGAAAGGCGGACTGATGGAGTACTTGGATTCTTTAGGCGCCTTGGACAAGCATGTAATCGCTGCCCACTGCGTGGCACTCACGAACAAAGACATAGTGGTAATGAAAAACCGCAACGTCAAAGCATCACACAACCCAATCTCAAACCTCAAACTCGCGTCAGGCATAAGCCCAGTGCCCAAAATGCTCAAAGAAGGCATAACCGTCTCGCTTGGAACCGACAGCCCATGCTCAAACAACACGGCAGACATGTTCGAAATCATGAAAACCGCTGCCATTCTGCACAAGGGAACAAACAAGAACCCCACATTAATGCCGGCAGAAAGAGTTTTAGAAATGGCTACAATCGACGGCGCAAAGGCCCTATCATGGGAGAACGAAATAGGCTCGATAGAAACGGGCAAAAAAGCAGACTTGGTGGTAGTAAATTTCACCAAACCACACTTGTGTCCATTGTACAACGAAACAAGCCATCTAGTCTACGCGGCGAAAGGGGCTGACGTTGAAACCGTAATAATAAACGGGAAAATCGTGATGGAAAACAGAAAGCTGACAACACTCAACATCCGAAAAGTCATGGAAATGGCTGAAAAAGCGAAGAGAAACCTTCTTGAAAAGCTGAACGCCAATGTTAAATAGTCAGGTCATAAATCAGCATACGAGAAGGGAAAACCAGATGGAAAATTTCAAAGTAAAAGACACTTCCCTCGCACCTAAGGGGCATTTACAGATAGAATGGGCTTCAAAACACATGCCCGTCCTCAACCAGATAAAAGAAAGATTTAGCCAAGAAAAACCGTTGAAAGGCCTAACCATAGGCGCATGCCTGCACGTGACAAAAGAGACAGGTGTCCTCATTGAAACCTTCCTCGCTGGCGGCGCGAAAGTTGCGCTATGCGGTTCCAACCCGCTTTCCACACAGGACGACGTGGCAGCAGCTCTGGCAGAAAAGGGCGTTCACGTTTTTGCTTGGCGAGAACAGACCACGGATGAATACTACTGGTGTGTGGAGCGAGCAATAGACTACAAGCCAGTGATAACACTTGACGACGGCGCAGACCTCGTCGGCACAATACACAGCAAAAGAACCGAAGCACTGCAGAACATCAAAGGCGGAACCGAAGAAACAACAACAGGCGTCCTACGGCTGAGAGCCATGGAGCAGAAGGGAGCGCTGAAGTACGCCATCATAGCTGTTAATGACGCCTACACGAAGTACCTGTTTGACAACCGCTACGGAACAGGGCAAAGCACCCTCGACGGTATCATGAGAGCCACAAACATCCTCTTCGCAGGCAAAAACTTCGTGGTCTGCGGCTACGGATGGTGCGGAAAAGGAATAGCCATGAGAGCCCAAGGGATGGGAGCAAACGTGATAGTCACCGAAATAAACCCGCTCAGGGCCCTTGAAGCCACAATGAACGGTTTCCGAGTGATGCCAATAGCCGAAGCCGCAACAGTGGGCGACATATTTGTGACTACCACGGGCGACACAAGCGTCATAAGAAAAGAACACATGCAGAAAATGAAAGACGGCACAATCCTAGCCAACAGCGGACACTTCAACGTAGAAATAAACATCAAAGACCTTGAAGAACTCGCCAAGTCAAAAAGGACGATCAGACAGAACCTTGAAGAGTACACGCTCAAAGACGGCAGAAGACTCTACTTGCTAGCGGGCGGAAGACTTGTAAACTTGGCATCAGCAGAAGGACACCCTTCGGAAGTTATGGACATGTCATTCGCAAACCAAGCCCTCTGCACTGAGAATCTGGCAAAAAACAAGAAAATGCCGCCGAAGGTTTACCTAGTGCCGAAAGAGATAGACGAAACCGTCGCGAAGCTGAAACTCAAGGCCATGAATGTGAACATTGACAAGCTGACAGGGGAACAGAAGAAGTATCTGGCAACTTGGGAAGCAGGGACAATCTAGCGGGGAAAATCCGAAAAAGCACGGTAAAACTTAAAAGGTGTAAAGATGTAAACATGGCTTACATGTGGTGATGTACAAAAATGGTTAGCAAAGATCAATCAATCGGCGGAATAATATTCCTCCTGTGCGCAGTAATTGCAGTGCTCTACGTTGTAACGCTATTCTACCCTGCTTGGATGGTAAACTCGGGATGGGCAAGCAAAGAGGCTGATGTTCGATTCTGGGTAATAGCAGTGCCCGTTTTCATAGCCTTCGTCGCCATAATGGGCATAGGCGCATGGATAGGCTGGACAATGGCCACGACCCCACCGCCAAAGCCGATAGAAGAAATCACAACAGAGATCGAAAAGAAAACAACAGTTGAAGAAGAAGCCAAACCAGCAGAGGAGCCTAAGGAAGAGAAGAAACCCGAAAAGAAAAAGAAGACTGAAGCTTAACAGCCTTTCTAGAAATTTCATTCACCCAAGTTATTTCTATTCATATTTTACGTAGAAGACCAACAGTAAGCCTTACAGTCCGAACATTTTAAACGCAAAATACAATCCAACGTAGACGACCGCAGAAACTCCGAACCTCATTATGATGATTTTTGGGGAAAACGACGCAGAAGGCTCTTCGCCAATGGGTTGTATCTGACAAGATCTGATCTCATGCGTCTTGGCGTCAATCTGACGATTGCCATAAGCTTCCTCAGTTCAACCTCAACAGTATAGGTGCTCTCTCCCAGCGACATTCGTTTGGCTTTCAGGCTGCCCTTGTTTCCGATTCGTCTCAGAAAACCAGTTGCGATGGCTGTCACTATCTCGGCGTCCAATTCCCCAGTCTGACGAGTGGTTGACGTAATGACACCAGGGGCTCTTTTCTGCAAGGTCGCAGACAGCTATACTGTCTCCTGTCCATTCTCACAAAATCTGAGCAACTTAAAAGGGCATGTACGTATCATCGGTAACCAACTTGGCCAGCTATGGTTTTGAGCATGCACTGCACCATGTTTTCACACATCATGCATTCTTCAGGTATTTTCTCCTTTGAGTTACACTTGCTCAAATATCCAAATTGGTGCGTCCACTTCACTTTCGCAGGACGCTCAGTCAACTTTCTTTCAGCATGCTGGATGATCGGTGGCTCACTTTTCACTTTGCTCACCTCTAATTCCGGTCTGTCTTCAGCGGATTCAGAGGTAGTCACAACTGTAATGTCAGTTAAGCAGTAAGGGCAAGGCTCATGACATTCAGTCTTCTTTGCGCTATGGTTCTCAGCCTTTATGGGGTTGTCAAAAACTCTGCCGCATGAGGGGTTTGGACAGGTGAAGCTTCGATTTTCCCCGACAGGCTCCTTCTTTCTTATGATGAATAACCTTCTGTCATCATAGAATCGGAGTCTGAGTTTATAGTATTAATGAACCCAAAATAAGCATCCCAAGTACTTGTTGACCAGCGAACTATGGAGAAGCCAATCTTTTGAGGCTCTCTTCACCCTCAGCATAGCCCGAGGCAATTATGACATCGCCTGCCTCAATCTTGGATTCAGGCTTGGGTCTCACACATTTGTCTCCGCGTTTTATGGCAAGTGCCCACATGCCAGTTTCCTCAGGGATTCGAGCTTCCCGCAGCGTCTTGTTCACCAAGGAAGAATTCTGAGCTACCTGCGCGTAGGTGACCGTTTCTTCAGCCTGCTCTATCGTGAGCTTCAGCACAGGATGTGGCTCTATCCCTCTCAAAACAACCTCAGATATCTGCGCCGCTGCATCCGCTATTTTTTCGGTTGCAACGCCCAGTCGTATCAGTCCGAGAAGACCTTTCGCCTCTTCCTTCTTGAACTCGCTCTTCAAAACCAGCAGCTCAAAATCCGTGTGCAACTTGTCAACGTACTCCTCAAGCCTTTGCACTTCATCAGCCAACTCCTTGCTGTTCATCAGTAGAGAGGAGTAACTTAAGTCGATCATCAACTCAGAAGTATCTTTAAGCTCAACGAAGCTTTCAACAATCTCCTCAAACTGTTTCTCATTAACGTGTTCTGGCCTCCCGCTCTTCGGTTCCGAAGGTTTTCCTTCAACAAGCTCCTTGAACTCTTCAGTCCCCCAAGCTGTGCCGCGAGTGATCAGCACGTCACCTGCCTGTATTTCTGCAGTCTTCTTCGGGTCTATTATCCAATCCTTGCCCCGGCGAATGGCAATTATGTTGACGCCCATTTTCGCTGCTAGATCCAAGTCCGACACGCGTTTCCCAACTATTTTTGAAACTTCATCCACCTTAGCTTGCATCAGACGTTCTTCAACCCTCTCGAAAACCTTGGTTACAATCGGGTGCACGCCGATGCCCCGCGTCACGATTACAGCTATGTCCGCTGCCGCATCTGAAATTTTGTCCGCCGCAGAAGCCACTGTGGATACTCCCGTAAGCGCCTCCGCGTCTTGAGCGTCTCTTGCCGCGACCATTATTGTCATTTCCAGCTGGTAACCCAGGGTGTCAACGCGGTTCTCAAGTTCCAAAACGTCCTCAGCCAATTCTCTGTCATTGAACAACGCAGCTGAATAGGCTAGGTCAATCATTAACTCGGAAAGGTTCTTCATTTCCAGAAATAGTTCTCTGACAGGTATGGGCTTGTACTTCACCTTTTCTAGCGGGGCATATTGCTTAGGTTCGCTCCGTCTGGAACAATAGAACGCAGGGAATATTTTAATGCTATCCCAAATCAGCCTATCAACAACAAAGCCGCAAGCAGGGCAATTGACGTTATGACGCCGGCAAGCGAACTTTCGACTGGAATCACGAAATGATCAGCATCTAAGCCTTTCTGAAAAGTCAGGATCGCAAGAGCATAGGAAATCAGAACAATCGCAAGGATAGCGATCACATTTGACACTAGCATCATGCAAGCGAAAATCGAGAATGTGCATAACGAAAAAGCACCCGTTAGCATCAGTGACAACGCAGAAAAGTAGATGAACATTGACGCTGAAGCCATCCATGCACCCCAAGTCGGCGCAACATGCTTTCTTATGGCTGAGAATGATGGTTTAAGCAGTCCAAGCGCGAGCCTCGTCGTGGCCGTGGAGCTGACAACCAAGCCCACGTCTCCCACCACTTCGATCATAGCAGGATAAGCTATCAGGACTTCTTTCCGGCCATTTGCAGCAGCGCCTATTCTCTGCAAAACAGACCCTGTGATGTTGGTGATGAACGCCATGAGGGTCAATGCTAAGAGGGATTCAACAATGGGTTTCGTGAATTCCTTTTTGTGGACGTTTCTGGGCAATGTGAAAAGGACTAGGATTGCCGGCAGAATTGCAAAGAAAGAAACAAGGTATCTTCCCGAGATACCTAGGTTAAAGAACAAGATCAGGCTCAGCACGTAACAGATTGTTACCAGGAGGTCCGCAATCGCAGTTATTATTGGGCACGCTACACTGTCTAAGTCCAAGCCTTTCTTGAAGACGGTGAAAGTTATGGCTAAGACAAAGGGATAAACGATTAGCCCTAGACTCATGGTTGCCACAACGATAATCAGAATCTCGGCAAAATTCGCAAATGCCAACCCCCAGAACAGACTGCCAAAAAGCATGGAAAAAACGCTCATCATAACGCTGGTAGTCAAGGTCGTAGCGAGTACAGGTTGAAACAGGTTATAGAAAGTTCCAATGTTCCCTGAGAACCTAGGGTAAACTGTGCCGATGTGCAGTGCAGTGTTCAAACGTCCACTGAACAAGCCACTTATCACACTCATGGCAGTCAGAACGGTGGGGTAAACAGCAACAGCCCATGCAGACTGATGAAACAGGTCAAGCTGCCAAACAATTATGAAACCCGCCAGCATTCCACTGACGCCAGCCAAATGACCAACAAGAGTCTCCTTGAACGCTCTAAAGAAAACCTTCGAACTCGCAGCGTAAGTCACCATTCAGCAGCCTCCGTAAAACAGGATCTAGAACAGGCAGCAAGCATGTACAACCTGCGGGCTGAAGGCTTGTGGTGTTTTCGCATTATGAACTTCGTTGGCATGGCACTTCCGTAAACGCGTAGCAGCGTGTTGCCTTCCTTCGTCTTGCACGTCTTCAAAGTCTTCCTTTTCTCTGCCCATTCATAGGCACCCCTTCAACAGAGTCCCAGAGCAAGCCTTAAGCACGGTTGCCTTGCTTGCTTCCGAACCGTAATGGGTGTCGCGGCACGGTTTAAATAAGTTTCCAAAGCACAAGCTTAACCTGAATCATTATCCAGAATTCATAACTGTTTTAATTATTCACAGTCAATTGCTTCCATCACCAATGGAGTGGTGAAAGACTTGTACGCGGTATGGATCAAAGTTGACGAAACCCTGCCATGGATTGAACTCAAAGGAGCCTATCAAACTCGAAGGGAAGCAAGAAGGGCAGCGGAGGGCTTTCTGAACAGCATACAGATGAAAATCGTGTCGGTGCCTGAAAAGAGGAACCAGATGCGAGCACTGGCAACAATAAAAAGATAACCAACATGGCAACTTGCCATTCTTCCGTGCTGACTTTGGAATTTGCTGGCATAGTGGACCTCAGGAGAACAAATGGCGCCGGGGAAGGGACTCGAACCCCTGCGAGCCCGAAGGCCCACTGGCTTACTTGTCCTCTTCTATTTCTAGGCCCTCTTGCTTTTCAGAGCACGATCTCGAGGCCAGCGCGATAACCACTCCGCCACCCCGGCACTGTTTACAGTTTCTGGAATTGTGGCTTTTAGCTTTATCCGAACGAGAAAGAAATGCAAAGGCATTGTACTTGAAACTGACAATTGGAGGTCATTTTCCGCCACGATTAAGCTTAAGCATCAGCATTCAATAATAATCTACTCTGGAGAAAGCCCATCTTGTCTAGTGAACGAAGAAGAACAAAGTACGACATCTATGCCGACATAATAGAGATAGTTGCCAGAAAAGGCCTATGTTCGCTGACAAGAGTCTCATATGGTGCCAACATGCCAGTAGACCGAGCAAAGAAGGAACTCAGTTTTTTGGTCTCACACGGCTTCATCAACGAAGTAGCACTTGGAGACTCAAAGAAGTACAGAGCCACAAAATGGGGACTGGAATATCTTGAAACGTTCAAGCGCATGCGCAAGTTCTTTGCCGCCTTAGAAGAATAGAAGGCAGTCACAACTTGTGACTGCAAAACGTGTTCTCTTCATGTGCGTCGCCTTTTAAGGGATCCAAGACCCAATCATTCTCATCAAAAGAATGAGGTGGTAAGAAATGGCACGTCAAATCAGAAATGGATTGAGTTTGAAACAGGAAGAAAGAGGGAAGAACGCACCTAGAACAGGACTTTCCAGCATCATCAGAAATGTCTTCACATTAAGAGCTCCAAAAGTGGTGACCACGATGCCAGTGCAGATCAGCGTGGAAAGCCCGAGGAAACTGAGCGAAAAGGCGAATCTAGAAAGAGCTACAACAGTTGCCGAGGGGCTGCTTAGAAGAGCGTTGACACTTCAGTAAAGCGTTACTAGTCACCAAATGTGAGTATCTCTTATAACACCACGGAGAGACAGAGAGTTGGAGGAGTAAGTAATGAGCAACAAGACGTCCGTCCCGTCAAGAACCACAGTGACGTTAGATGCTGTCAATGGAGACTTGGAAATAGGCAGGCACACTGTGGTTAATGCGCGTGGGACCCCCGCTACGTTGAAAGTCTCAGGGACTGTTCACTGCGAAGGAGACAACGCCTTTGAATGTACATTGGTGGCCGCAAACCTCGAAGCCGAAGGCTCAGTAGTAATCCATGGAAACCTGCAGGTAGAGGATGCCGTTGAAGTTGAGGACGGCAGTCTGGAAGTCTATGGAGAAATGACTGTAAAAGACGCAGACGTAGATGACACCCTATACATTAGCAAGAACCTCACCGTCGGCGAAGCTGACGTAGGAGGAAGCCTAAAAGCAGGCGGAAACATAAAAGCCGAAAAAATAGACGTTGGCGGAACGCTTGAAGCAAAAGGCGAAGTGGCAGCAGAGGAAATTGACGTAGGCGGAAGCCTCTCAGCCGAATCAAAAGTTGACATCAGAACGCTAGACGTCGGAGGCACTGTCAAAGTCAACGGTGGCAAGATCAACCACATAGACGTTGGCGGAACTTTCGAGTCCAAAGGACCCTTGGAATTTGAGAACATTGACGTCGGCGGCGCCGTTCACCTTAGAAACGAGAGCAAAGGCAACGACATAGACGTCGGTGGATCACTCAAAGTCGAAGGTGACCTAGAGTTCAGCAACATCGACGTTGGCGGGACAGTAGAGATAACAGGCCAAGCGCAAGGACGCAGCTTGGACGTAGGAGGAAGAGTGGACATTGACGGATCTCTGATGCTTTCAGGGACTTTGGATGTTGGTGGGAAAGTCGATGTCAGGGGTGAGATCGTCGCGAAAGACATTGATGTCGGCGGTTCACTTCGTGCACAGAAAGTCACGGCGGAAGAACGTGTGGAGGTTGGCGGTTCAATTGCCACAGGCGACGGTGTTGCTGCAAGATTCATTGAAATAGGAAGAAGAGGCGAGGCCCACGGACTCTTGAGGGCGGAAGAGGTCATAGTTGGCAGAGACGCACATGTGGAAAGTGTATATGGAAAGAGAATAGTGCTGGAGAGTGGGGCGCATGTAGAAAACGTCTACGGAGAAGACATAACAATAGAGTCTCACTGCCAGATAAGCGGTGAAGTCCAATACACCCACGAGTTGAGACTAGAAGAACGCGCTTCGCTTGCAAAGGAACCCCGAAAAGTAGATAGGCTGCCAATCTAGACGTTGAAGTTAGACTTTTTTAGGCATGACTAAGTCTGATATGTCAACGCTGTGCTCGTAAATCTGACCCAAAGCAGAAGCAACCGCCAGAATCTGAGGCATCACATCAAGCGATTGGGCCCTTGCGATCTTCTCGATGTCAGCAAAAATCTTTGCAATCTTCTCCCTCATGTTTCGTACTTCTTCTGCCAAGTCGATGTCGCCTGAAAGAAAGGCTTTCACTGCATTCTCGTGCGCCTCAAAGCACGCAGTGTGAAAATTGACAAACGCCTTTTTCAAGTCCATCGCGAGTTTTGCACTGTTCAGCTCTCCGATTTTTTGAGCTGCATGTACACATTCGTCGCCTATTGCTTCTACTAAGCTTGCCGCAAGACGGTAGTCCAAGCACTCAATCTGGCGAACACCGAGCTTCTCGCTTAGTTCGGGGTTCTGAATTATTGTGCGTAATATTCGAACCGAAAGGAAGTAAAGCCTATTTACCTCATCGTCACGATCTATGACGTTTTTCGCTAAACGCAGGTCTCCGTCTACCAGAGCATTGACAACGTCGCGGTGCATACCAGCAGCGATGGCATAGCCCCGTCGCAGTATCTTTTCTGGCGGAAAACCTGAGGGCTCTAACAAGCACTGCACGACAATTCCGGTATAGTCCTCTTCCACGATCTCCAAGCCAACCAAACCGCTGACAGTCTTCTTTATAACCTCTCGCACTTCAGGACTAAGGTGGTCCTTTGACTCAACACGGATAATGTCAAAACCCAGCAAGTACTTGCCCATAATTTCGCGGCCTAGATAAGCGCTCGGCTTCAAAGTGATTGCTCGTGGGGAGGGTTCAACATTATACTTCGGGTCTATCAGAAGCTTACCGTCATCAGTCACGCTGATGGCCACAACAGCCCCGCGCTCTAAACCGTACTGCTGACCCCATGCTTTAGGCAGACTTACAAAGAACGTTCCGCTTGCAGTGCGCTGTACCTTGCGAACCTCGCTCACTCAAACCACCATGCAACAAGATGATATTCAGAACCAGAATATTAACACGTCTAAACAAAAAACCGATATATAAACTTGGACGTAAGTGTTAGGATTGAAACACAAACTATGATCGGCACAGAGCCAGCTGGGAGATGGGGGAAAGATTCAAACCGTCTTGGCAGGTATAGGCTTAAGCGGAGATCCTAGGGCTCGCACTTCAGCGTCATGGAATCGATGTGGCGACTGCGGCTGCAACAGCAGCTCTCCGCCTACAGGATCAAACAATGTCCGTGGGAAACACAGCACAAAACCACACAACACTTCCTAAGAGACAGGACCGGAGAAGTCAAGGCATGAGTGAAAACGAAAAACTGCAAAAAGCCGTGGAACTGACAATCGCGTCAGGATATCAACTCGACAAAG
>Ga0066637_10000412_pt1 | contig 25787 bp, 24 predicted proteins | sample CryGeyCG2014_020_FD_62737 | JGI IMG/M metagenome (GOLD analysis project Ga0066637, IMG submission 62737) | Groundwater microbial communities from aquifer - Crystal Geyser CG08_land_8/20/14_0.20 | ecosystem: Environmental > Aquatic > Deep subsurface > Groundwater | place: USA: Utah: Grand County...
CCCTTGGCGGAAAATGGGCTGGTTATTCAACAACCCACTGAAACAGCCTGAGTCGTCACAGTAAAAAAGCGGACATTTCTATTTTCTTGCAACACCGGACATTTCTATTTTCTTGCAACAAAAAAAATTTTCTTGTTGACAGGGTCCGGAAAAATTTGCTAACATTATTCTAAGTAGAAGTTGTTTCCGTATCTTACAAGCTGTTTGAGTATCCTGAAAGTCCAAAGACTATTCAAGCAGTGATGTCCTTGCAAGATTGCAACGCAAGGCGCGTTAAGTTTCCACCCACCCAGGGACTTAGCACAAAGTATCGGAGTATAATAAAAAATTGTATTCAAAGGAGAAGTAAATGCGATACATTGCTAAGTCGTTATCGATAATAATATTATCCTCGGTCTCCGCGTTCGCGCAGGCGGCCGTCGTCATACCGGACGCCTTTTTGACTTCCGACGCTCAATTCAGCGGCGATGTCGGCCAGGCCGCTGCGGAGCTGGAAAGGTTCGACGTACCGGCCCCCGTCAATCCGTTCGTGGAACCCGGCAAAGACTCTTCGGAGACCGCCGACCCCTACGTTTACCTCCCCATACAGGTCAGGATGGTCTACGAATATGAATATACCTCCAGCGAATTCCTCGGCTCCAAAAGGGTAACCGTGGAATACAAAGGTTATTCCGAAAAGGATTCCCTCACCAACGCCTCCATAACCTACTACAACAAGAACGGCGTGAAAAATTATGAATTCCAGATAAAAGTGAATCCCAACGGACTTTCGGTTTCGGACACCATCCTCGCCGGGGCCGCCAGGATAGAGATACCCTTCCCCCTTTTCAAAGGCAAGGAATGGACTGAAAACTCCGATAAAAACAGGGTTTCCACCTTCTCCGCCAAAACCTCGTTGCCCGCCGGCAACTTCGCCGGCTGTCTCAGAATAACCGCCAAGCTGGGCGGCGGCGACGCCGGTTCGGCCGAAAGGATATACGCCCCCGGGATAGGGCTCGTATCCGAAACCATAACGGCCGAAGACAAGCAGGAATCCCTGAAACTGATATCTTTCTCGGCGAATTAACCGTTTCAAAACGACAAAAACCCCGGACCCGAATCCGGGGTTTTTTATTTTATCGGAATTTTCTTTCAAAATGGCAGGTATAGCCGCCGGCGAGAGTGGCGATGTCAAAGTTAGTCATAAAAATAAGAAGAGGAATAGAGAAGAATGTAAAGCGTGAAGCGGAAAGCGTAAAGAGTTTTTTAAGGAACTTCCCTATACACCCTTTACTCTTCACTATTTACGATTTGCGATAAACTGTTATCCAGCCTTCTAATTCTCCAATCCTCTATTAAAACCCCATTCCCATGGCTCGTTTCGCGGCCTCCAGCTGGGCATTGCGGAAAGCTTTGTTTATATTCTCTTTTATGGACTCCTGCACCTTGTTCTTATCCAGGGAATCAAGGTCGCCCTTTATTTCCACCGCGAGCACTTCCAGCGAAGCGTTCACTTCCGTTTTCACCAGCGAGTCTTCGCTTGCGAATTTCAACCCGTCCAGTTCCTTCTTTAACTGTTCGGCCTTCTTCTTTAATTCCAGCATATCTTTCATCTTGTCGAACATAAGTCCTCCGGAAAATAGAGATTGAGATATTAAGAAATTAAGCAATTAAGGGAAAAACCTTAAAAAAACTTAATCTCTCAATCTCTTAATTGCTTAATGTCTTGTTCTCATTCAATCTCGAATGCCTGTAGCCGTACATAAAATAAATGATAAGCCCTATTATCAGCCATCCGACGAACCTGAACCAGGTTACCCTATCCAGTCCCATCATCAGGTAAACGCAGAACAAAATACCCATTACGGGCGTTAAGAAACCGCCCGGCGCCTTGAAAGGTCTCGTCCGGCCCGGGTCCTTTATCCTGAGCACAATCACGCCCATGCAGACGAGCACAAAAGCGAAAAGCGTGCCCACATTACAGAGATTGGCCATTTCGTCTATATTGCAGAAAGCCGCGAGCACCGCCACGAAAATACCTGTCCAGATGGTCGTAATATACGGCGTCTTGAACTTGGGATGGACCCTGGCGAAAATTTTAGGCAGAAGGCCGTCGCGGGACATGGAAAAAAAGATCCTCGGCTGACCCATCTGAAAGACCAGGAGCACCGCGGTATGCGCCACCACGGAACCCAGGGCGACAATGACTATTATCCATCTGGAAACGTGATTGTAATCCAGGCCCGCTATCAGCGGTTCGGCGATTTTGTTCTTTAATTCCAGGAAAGGCATCATGCCGGTAAGGGCCACGGTGACCAGTATGTACACTATGGTGCAGATAACCAGGGAACCTATAATACCCAGGGGCATATCCCTCTTCGGATCTTTCGTTTCCTCGGCCACCGTGGAAACGGCGTCAAAGCCTATATAAGCGAAAAAGATGGTAGCGGCGCCCACCTGTATGCCTTTCCATCCGCCCGGGGCGAAAGGCGTCCAGTTTTTTATATCGAAATAGTAGAATCCCACGCCCACAAAAATAGCGAGAACAGCGAGCTTTATCAAAACCAGGAAGTCGTTGAACCTGGAGGTTTTCCTTATGCCGACTACCAGAAGCGCGGTAAGCGACATGACTATGAGCACCGCAGGGAGATTAAAGATCATGGGTATCCCGAAGACGTGAGGCGCGGCGGCGAGATCAAATCCCTTCTGCACGAAAGTTCTGTAATCCAGCCTCAGCCAGAGCGGGATATTCACTCCGAAAGCGTTGTTCAGAAAATCGTTAAAATAACCCGACCAGCTTATGGCCACGGCCACATTGCCTATGGCGTACTCTATTATCAGGTCCCAGCCTATTATCCAGGCGACAAGTTCGCCCATAGTCGCGTAGGAATAAGCGTAAGCGCTTCCCGATATCGGGACCATCGCGGCCAGTTCGGCGTAGCAGAGAGCGGTGAAACCGCAGGCTATGGCCGTTATTATGAAAGAGATTATCAAGGAGGGCCCCGCATTTCCTTTTACGGCCGCTTCGCCCACCATGGCGAAAATACCGGCGCCTATTATGGCGCCTATGCCTATCATCGTAACGTCAAAAGCCCCGAGAGCTTTATCCAGTTTATGCCCTTTCTCATCCGATTCGGAAAGGAGCTTATCCACCGATTTGATTTTGAACAAATTGCTTACCATAGTGAAATTATACCAAAAGTTGAAAGTAGAAAAAGCGGAGAAGCCAAGCAGTTAAGAGGATTAGAAGACTGGATGATTGGAAGATTGGCTTAATAAGGAGTTCCTTGACTTCTAATCTTCTAATCTTCTGATCCTCCAGTCCTCTACTTGTAGAACAGGTCTTTTTTGCGGCAGCGGTCGGTTTCGAACTGCAGGGTGGTGTGATGTATGCCGTATTTCCCTTTCAGTATCTCTTCTATTCTCCTGGAAATTCCGCAGGAATCGGTCACGGAACATTCGTCCACTTCTATATGGGCCTCGAAATAGACGGTATTCTCGTTGCTCATCCAGGTGTGCACGTGATGTATATTCTTGACCCCCGGAACCGCTTCTATGTCCTTTTTTATGCTCCCGTAATCCAGACCGGCGGACGACTGCATGAGGATATTGAGAGAATGAAGGAAAACTTTGTAAGTCTGGGAGATTATAAAAACGCTCATTACGACGGAGAGGACGGGGTCCAGCCAGAAGAGCCCCCAGGTCTTTATCGCGAAAGCCCCGGCAAAGACCGCCAGCGAGAAGAAAGCGTCGCCGAGCATATGCAGGTAGGCGCTTTTCCAGTTCAGGCTTTCCTTCGAATCGCCGTGAAGCAGGAAAACCGAGATAATATTGGCCAGAAAGGCGGCGCCGGCCATCAGCATCATAAGGCCGCCGTCTATCGCCCGCGGCTCCAGGAATCTTCTCACCGCCTCGAAGATAAGGAAGGCGCAGACGGCGGCCAGGAACAGGGAATTCACGAAAGCGGCTATGACCTCGGCTCTCTTATAGCCGTAAGTCCTGTTCTCGTCGGGCCTTTTAAAAGAGATCTTCCAGGCGAAAAAACTCAGCGCCACCGAAGCCGTGTCCTCGAGATTGTGGAAAGCGTCCGAAATGAGCGCCAGACTGCCGGAAAAGACGCCGGCTATTATTTCCAGTATGGAGATGGATAAATTCAGGACTATAACGGAGAGGAACCTGTTCTTGCCTTTTTCATTTTCGTGACGATGATGCGCGTGACCGTGTCCTTCTTGCACCCGGCCACCCGCTTGCCCCGGTTTATCGGGGCCGCTTTTCATATCAAATCCTCGACACCTGCTTGCCCGCAAAGGGCTTTCTGCCCTAAGCAGGTGTCGGGATAAGCAGGTGGCAGGGCCATAGCGATATCTTATCAAATTTTTAAACAGCCGGTTTTTTAAACACCGCCCTTAAAGATTCGAAAAGAACCACGGCCGAAAGGAGGAGCAGAACGGCCGCTATGTAAAAGACTATATTGAAGCTCCCGGCGGAAACGGACCCTTTAAGGCTGAGAAAAAGCGCGCTTATGGTGGTCACTATCATGAAAAAAGCCGGCAAGGCTATGACCGCTCCCTTGACGGAATTTTCCTTTTTGGCCCAGAGGTATATTATTATAAGCACCAGAGCGGCCAGCAGCTGATTGGTTATTCCGAACAAGGGCCAGATTATCTTCCAGCAGGGGATAGGCGTTCCGGAAGGGCCGGCTATCCGGAGATTTAAAAGCGCCAGCGGCAAAGACAGGGAAATAAGGGTGGCGAAAAGCTTGACTCCGGCGCCCGCCACGGTTTTATCTATCATTTCCTGGAAGATATACCTGGCTATTCTCGTCGCCGTATCCAGAGTGGTGAGCATGAAAGCGGAAACGACGAGAAAACCGAAAGTCTTTCCAGCGGCCGGGGGTAATCCTGTCAAAGTAGAAAAACTCGCGAGGCCGGAAGCGAAGATCTCGGCCGGAGCGGACTTGAGCGAAGGATTATCCGAAGCCATAAGCATAACGGTGCCCAAAGCTATGATGGCCACCACCGCCTCGAGCACCATGCCTCCGTAACCCACGAACCTGGCGTTCTCTATCTTGTCTATCTGCTTTGAAGTGGTGCCTGAAGCCACCAGCGAGTGGAAACCCGAAACCGCCCCGCAGGCTATGGTGACGAACAGGAAAGGGAACATCGTCCCCACGGATTCCGAGGAAAAAGAGACGAAGGCGGGATAACGGATCTCATGGCCGCCGAAAAAAAGGCCTATCAGCCCCAAAAAAACCGAAGCGTAGAGGAGATAGCTGGAAAGATAGTCCCTCGGCTGAAGCAGAAGCCATACCGGGAGCAGGGAAGCCAGCACGCAGTAGGCGAGAAGTATCATTATCCAGACGTTCTTATCCAGAAATATGACCTGGTATTTAAAGCTCAAGACGCCCCCGGCCAGAAGCGCCGCCAGGGAAAGAATCGTCAGCAGGGAAAGCCCCGCCTTTTTCCTGAAAAGCAGGGAACCGAAAACGAAAGCCACGAAAATATAGATTATGCTTATCTGCGAAACGGCCGCCTCTTTGGCGAAGGTATCGGCCGTGATATCGGCGAAAACCGCCACCACGTACATAAGGGCCAGCCAGGTGAAAAGCAGGAAAAGCTTGTAAGTGCGCTTATTGATGTAAAGATTGGCCACCTCCCCTATGGATTTTCCTTTGTGCCGGATGGAAATTATAAGCGAGGAATAATCGTGAAGACCGCCTATGAATATCGTTCCTATGAGCACCCACAGTACGGCCGGCGCCCAACCGAAAGCTATTCCGGCTATTATGGGTCCCACTATCGGCCCCGCGCCGGCTATCGAGGAGAAATGATGGCCCAGTAATATGAATTTATTGGTCGGGACATAATCTATGCCGTCGTAAAGTTCTTTGGAAGGCATCTTTTCATCGGGCTTTACCGAATAGAGCTTTTCCAGGTAAGACGCATAAAACCGGTAGCCCAGATATAATACGGCGAAGGAAACTATAGAAATCAAAAGCATGGTTTTCTCCTATGGAGCGGCTAATCAAGCCGGACCCGCACTATTACTCTATTTTATATAAAAAAAAGCGGTTTGTTAAATCAGAGGGAATTGAAAAAGGCGATTATTTCGCCGGCGGAGGCCTTGGCGTCGGGGCTGAGCCCTTCCTTGTAGTCGATATTCTCCGGCTGCACGCCGAGAATAACTATTTTAAGGTCCGGCAGATCTTCTTTTATTATCCCGAGCAGGACTTCCAGCGGAAAACTGTGGGTGGAGACGATTTTATAGGAGGAAAGCTTGTCCGGAGGCAGTATTTTCATCTCCCCGGGCTTCCCGCCGAAAAAAGCGGCGTCTACGATTATAAGTTTGCGGGGCTTTGAGGAAATTATTTTATCCAGGTAATTCTCTATGACCGAAAAGGCGTTTATCACCTCAAATTTACTCTCCTCCCCCTCCCGCCTTAAGCCTTGGGCCTGGTCCATTGCCTTATGCCTTATGCCTTCCGCCTGCCCCATTGCCTTCAGCCTCGCCCCCACATAGGGTCCCAGGCCGTCGTCGCCGCGCAGTTCGCTGCCTATGCAGACTATGACGGTCTCCCCTTCAGGCGTTATTTCCTTTTTTATTTCTTCGTCCATATTTTCTTCTACACAGAAATCAGGAAATTAGGGAAATTAGGGACAGCGCCCTATTTTTTCAGGCGTGGACGCCCCACGGAAAGCGCGCGCAGCCTGCGACCGTACTCCCGCTCAAGTTTACCCACGAAAACCTCGCCGCCCAAAGGCCTGCCGCTGCGCGTATAAGAACGGATATCGGATATCTCCGCCGGCTTGTCGGACTCCATAAGAAACTCCCTCCAGCCGGACTTATTTGTCCCCGTGTATTCCCAAAGGCTATCCAGCGCAAAGCCGAAATCCCCGTTTTCCCCACGGCAATGCGAAAGCGCGCTAGACCATTTCCACTCATCGGGAGAGCCCGGAAAACCGGCCCTTACGGGATTGCGCTCCACATAACGAGCCGCGGCCAGGAGCCGCCTTGAATCCAAAACGCAGGAAAAAAAACGACCCTGCCACAAGTGGCCGGAAACTTTATGCTTTCTGTTGAAATACTGGGAATACCTCATATGCGCCGTATTGAAAACGCGGGCCAGAGAATCTTCCTCCTCCGGCACAACGACAAAATGCACATGGTTATCCATAAGGCAATAAGCCAGCACAACAAGACCGTACTTGCGGCTGTATTCGGATACCCAGCGCAAATAACACTCCCTGTCATTATCGCCGTTGAAAATATTCTGACGATAATTACCTCGCTGGGTTATATGATGCGGAAGCCCAAGCCCCACGACTCTTGCCAATCTCGGCATAGTTAAATAATACGATTCTCGCTTGCGGTGTGTCAACAGATAAATAGGGCGCTGTCCCCTATTTACCCGAGTATTTCTCTGGGGGCAAAACTATTTATCCATGAGGCATGCAACGGATAAGGGCATCTCACCACAAGGGAACAATGTTTCCGTGTTTTTCTCATCAAAATTTTCAATTCCGAAAGCGTCCGTCGTTAAAACATGGGAACATCTGTTTGGATTAGAACTTTTTATAATTTCTCCTTTTCTGTGAAGGGTCAAAGCTAAATCAAGCCTGTAGGGCTTCTCACCTCTAAACGCCCACCCATTCAATAACGCAATCTCGAAAGCTTTATATTTTTCTTTTATTTCTTCTTTTTTGGAATTATTTGGAGTGTCGGTCCAACCGGGACTTGGCGACATAACGACATCCTGGATTTCTTTTGCCTTATCTTTGTCGCGTTTAGCGAGTTGGGAAACAATTGCAATTACTTCGCCCTGCCCGTTTTCCATATACCCCATCAACACGGAATCAACCATTCCATCGCCGTTAAAATCGCCAAAAACGGCAGATGGCGATTGAAGTTTTCCAAAACTGGATGAATCGATTATTCCCTCGCTAAAACTTTCAATGTCACAAATTCTGAAAACGGAATTACGTCTTTCTTCATATTTTCCCAACGCCTCAGCCATTTCAGAACTCAAACTGACTTTATAAGCGATTTCTGTTTTTTTGCCGACAACATAACTGTCATTATTTTCCCGTTTTTTTTCAGACTTATTATCGCTTCGCTCCAATTTACCAGACATCCCGAATGCCTGTGTAAAAGAGTTTGGTGAGAACGCAATTAAAATGAATAAGAAAAGAAAAAAATTACCTGTTGTTTTTTTCATTTTTAAACTCTTACAGAAAGCGGGCGCATTCCGTCAAATCAGGCGCCACATCAGGAGGATTTTCGGTAACCCCCTCTTGGATGGGAAATCTCAGATGAAAATGCGGTGCGGTGGATTTAAGCCAATTTTCCACCGGAAGCAGATCTATAAGAGTCCCGTCCTTCCTCTCCGGTTTTACCTCGACCCCAAAATTGCAGGCAATTTCCACTAATTTTTTCCACTGCATATCCGGCATTGCGACATAGGCAGTTGAAGACACCCAGATTATCCTTCTCACATCCACCTGATTCCCGTATCTGTGTTCGTGGTGACCGTTAGGCTCAGGGCTCCAATCAGCTTTCAAATCAAACAACCCGCCCCGAATAAGGCTCATATCGTTTATTGATAACGCCGGGAAAAGCGGGGCAGCTGAAAATTCGAAATAATAATTCCAGGCTATTTGTTTTAGGGAAGTCACAGTCGACCGACGACCGAAATGATTTATCGGATGAAAGGAAGTATCGCCGATTAAATCATAATAAGTGACTCCGGCATGCAGGCTGTCCTGATATGCCGGCGGCAGGGACATTAAGCCGCCTATTTTTATATCCACCGTGTCATAAAGCTGCCCCCCGCAATCCCCCCATCCGGAAATGGTATGTTCTGCTTTTGTGGCAAAAGCGGGAGCTTTATAATAAACAGGGATGTCGGTATTCACGGGAAGATCATAAAAACACCGGGGAGAGGGGGCCGGATTGTTATCCCAATCACTATACGGCGGAATGTTTTCGGTATGCTGATGTCCTCCGTATGAGGGATAAAACTTGTAATCTATACAAAAATTCCAGGTTCCACCGTCCGCGTCGCATCTTACCTTGTCATAAAACGGCTCATTAGGTTTGAATGTATAATAACCTTTACCGTCGACTTCTTCAGGCAAGACCTCGACTTCCTGCCCGTTTTCCGCGATTTTAAAAACTTTTTTACTCATTCCGGAAGTGGTTTTAAAAACCGGCGAAATATCCTGATTATCCGGGAATTGTTCGCTTAATGTCTTAACTTGCCCGGAAACCTGAATTTTACCGTCAAAATCTATATTCCCTTTTTCGGCGAAAAGAACGGTGTTTACCGGTATTAAAAGGAAAAACGCAATATATATCTTGGATTTCATCCCCCCCTCCCTAAAACTATATTAAATTGTTGTAAAAAAAAAGGCTGGAGTCAAGTAAAATACCCGCGCATTTAAAAGAAATCGGATAGGGCTCCAAAACTGGATGACCGCACCAAAACAGGGATGGTTTTTACTTCTTCCCTTCCGGCTTTTTCGTCTCCGGTCCGTCCCACTCCCCACAACGAAGTAGCCGCTCTTTATGCGGTAGCCCAATTAGACGTCCCATTTCCTATAAATCCTGAGGTCGGGGACAGCCGCTCTTTATGCGGCGGGACTGTCCCTTACCTTATTAATTTTTAGGAAGAGGGACGCCCTTTATCGTCCACGGTTTGCCGTTTATCCGGCCGCTTACCAAAACCCTCACCCCGTGAGCCGGCACGCTAATCCCCCCGCCATTTATCTCTATGGTGTTCCCGGTATAAAGCTCGGTGTAAGTCCCGGCGGGGACCTTCTCCGCGCCGAAAGAAGCCTCACTCAAACCCTTGTTCAGAAAAACATAAGCCGTCTCGCCGCGGTAAACCCTTTTAAAAGCGTACTGGTCCTTCGAAACATAAAGCGAGCTTTGCTTCCCTTTCTGAAGAACGGGGCTGGCCCGCCTTATCGCGTTAAGCTTTTTGAGATGATGATAAACCGGATCGCTTTTCGCCTTGCTTATCCCCTCGGCGCCCAGCATCTTCCTGTTATCGGGGTCGTTGCCCCCCGCCATCTGTATCTCGGTGCCGTAATACACGCAGGGAATGCCTCTCGCCGTGAAATAGAAATTAAGGGCGTCGAAATACTGCTCCGTCGTCGCCGCACTTCCGTCCCAGCCCGGCCCGTTGAACCTGGGCTTGTCGTGATTGTCCAGGTAGGTCACCAGATAGGTGGCGTCCTTGTATTTAGGGTCGTTCTTCAGGATTTCCCCGGCCTTGGAGTAATCTCCCCCTTTGAAAACCGGTTCCAGTTGGCCCCAGGTCCCCATGGAAGAGGACGGCATATCCAGAACGCTCATCCCGCTGTTCATCGGGTCCCCGCCGCCCAGGTGCGTATAGCCGGCCAGCAAGTTGTAATCGCCGTTGGTCCAGACCTCGCCGAACATAAAAAAATTGTTTTTATTTTTATGAAGTCCCGCGGTGAAATCCTTCCAGAACTCCGGTTTCATCCAGGCCACGGTATCCAGCCGGAAAGCGTCCACGCCCATATCCTGGTAGCTTTTATAAATCCCCAAAAACCATTTCAAAACTTCCGGGTTGCTCTCGTTGAAATCCAGCAGGTCGGCTATGGCCGGCCCGGTGTGGTTGAACCATTTCTCCTTGTCGTTCAGGTAGTCGTAGGTTTTCCCGAGGCCGGAAACCTGTCCCTTCCGGTCATACCACTTCACCGAAGGATTCACCCAGGCTCCATGGGCGTGATTGGTCACTATATCCTGGATTATTTTCAGGCCCCTGGAATGGACCGCGTCTATAAGGTCCTTGTAGGAAGCGCCCGGAGATTCCAGGTGCGGATCTATTTTGGAAAAATCCCAGGCCCAGTAGCCGTGATATCCCGAAGCGTCATAGGAGGTATTCAGGTTCTGGTAACGGCCGGGCGGCTGTGCCACCGGCGGGGTTATCCAGACGGCGGTAAAACCCATTTCCTTTATATGGTCAAGGTTGGCTATAAGTCCCTTAAAATCCCCGCCCTGATAATATTTCAGGTTCCCCTGCATGTATTCGTCGCCGTACACGTCGTTGTTCGAGGCGTCGCCGTCGGCGTATCTGTCCGTCATGAGAAAGTATATGGTTTCCTCGCGGAAATCGCCGCCCGGAGTTTTCTGTTTTCTCTCCCCGGAAGCGGGAGGAAGCCCCGAGGCCGGGGCCGAGGATTTACCTACCTCGCCGGCGGGGCATAAGCTAGCGAAGAATAAAAATAAAAAGGGAAAAAGAAACGTTTTTTTCATAAAACCCCTGTGGAACGGCAATATTTCAGTTATTATACTAAGGTTTTAACCAGGACGACAGGATTTTTTCGGCTCGCGCGGTAAAAGCGGGAACCGCTTTTTTTATTACCGGCGTCAATTTTTCCCCAAAAACTTCAGGCGGTTCTATCTCTATGGCGAGCATGCGGATATCCGGAAGCGGGATCTTGAGTTCCCTGGCAAGCTGAAGCACGTCGGGGAGGCCGGTGAAATGCATGGAAGGGACCGTTATTTTCTTGAAGTCTTTCTCGCCGAACTCGCGTACCTTTCCGGCCGGAGAGTCCCCCATAGTAACCGTGTCTATGATAAGGGCGTGATCGTAGTCTTTAAGGAGGTCCAGCAAGGCAAGCCCCGATTCGCGCGACTTGACGAAGTCTATACCGGCGCGGAACTTTTTTTCGAGCCTTTCCGCCGCCGCGAAAGCCGCGCCGTCGTCTCCGAGTATGTCGTTGCCCAGCGCCAGAAGAAGTATCTTAGGCTTTTTCTTTTTCATTTATTCCAGAAAAGACGGGCGGAGAACGTGAAAACGTATTTTTAAAAAATAAAACCAAAACAGAATAAAACTTCCCCTTTTATCCCTTATCCCTAATCCTTTATCCCTGTTCTACCGTCTCATCTCCCCTATCACGCGGCCCGAGCGGTCGCGGAACTTCACGATAAGAGGCATCTGGCCGGGCAAAGAGTGGGTCGCGCAGCCGAAACACGGGTCATAGGCTCTGAAAGCCATTTCTATTTTATTGAGGAGCCCGTCCGAGACTTCCCCGTTGCGGATAAGGGCCCGGGCCGCCTTGTCCACGCTCATCGCTATACGCGCCGCGTTATTCTGCGTGGCCACGATAAGATTGGCTTTTTTGATAAGACCGTCCGGGCCGGTCTCGTAATGATGGAACAAAGTTCCCCGGGGAGCTTCCACCACCCCGATACCGGTTTCGGGCGTTTTAGAAGGGATAACCCTCAGGTCCTTGCCGGTTATCCCGGGGTCGTTGAACAACTCTACCATTCTTTCGGCCGCGTAGATCATTTCCACCACCCGGGCCCAGTGATTCGCCAGAGTATGATGCACCGGCTTGCCCCCCAGCGTCCTGAACATCTCTTCGTAGGCCTTTTGAGCCTGAGGAGTGGCCATGCCGTCGGAAGCGTTAAGCCTGGCCAAGGGGGCCACCGAATAAATTCCGCTGCCGGCGCCGTCCTTGAAACCTTTCCAGCCTAGCGGCTTCAGGTAACAGAATTTCATGTAAGTCCAGGGTTCCACGTGTTCGGCCACGTAATCCAGGTACTTCTCGGCCGGGAATTTAGCGTATTCCTTCCCGTCCGGATCCACCACGCGGATCTTTCCTTCGTAGAAATTCACTTTATTTTTCTCGTCCACCATGCCCATATAGTAGGTCTTGTGCGTGAAGGCGTCGGAAGTTATGAGGTCCACGTAATCCTTGTTCTTGAGAACTATATTCCTGAAAGTCTCGAGCGTGAACAGGGAAAAGTCGAGGTTATCCCTGGCGAGCTCTTTGAATTTCGGAAGATCCTCGGGCGATATCCCTTTGGCTACGCCGCCGGGCAGGCCCATGACCGGATGTATTATTTTTCCGCCTATCTGGGTGATGAATTCCCTGTTCCTTCTGCGTACGGAAATAAGCTTCTTGCCTATCTCCACGCCGACTTTCTCTATGACGCCTACCACGTTCCTCGCCGCCTTGGGGGCGTCGGGCCCCACGATAAAATCCGGACCGCCGAGTATATAGACATGAAGCGCGTGGTCCTCGAACATGAACGCGTTATAAACGGCCTCTCTTATTTTTTTAGCCGTCGGGGTCGGCTCCACCTTGTAAAGACTGTCCAAAGCCTTGGTTCCCGCCATATGGTGAGCCGTAGGACACACGCCGCAGATGCGTGAGGTTATCTGGGGCATATCCTCGGCGGGCCGTCCCACGCAAAAGGTCTCGAAACCTCTGAGCTCGGGGATCTGAAGATAAGCTTTTTCCACGTTGCCGCTTCCGTCCAGGAATATTTCTATCCTGCCGTGTCCTTCGAGCCGGGTTATCGGCTCGATAGAAATTTTTCTTTTTTCCTGCGCTGTTTTCATAAATTTTCTCTCCTTCTGCCTTATGCCTTCTGCCTTACGCCTTTGCCCGGAACGCGGTCGGCCTTTCCTCTAAGCCTGCATTTCGCGAGCCCGTATCTGTAAAAAGTTCCGACCGGATCGGGGATACCGGCCAGCGTCTTGTCTATTTCGGCGTCTTCCTTTCCCGCGGCCGAAGAGGCCACGCAGGAAAGCATCTTGGCTCCCTGGTCCTTTACCCGGGAGGTGGGGCCGAAACAGCCGGTGCAGGGCATATTCCCCTTTATACAAAGGGCCTCGCAGCCGCCCCTCGTCGCCGGGCCCATACAGATGAAACCCTGGGCGAGCATGCATTTTTCCGGGTCTATTACCGCGCCGGACGGCATTTTAAATTCGCTTATCGCCAGGTCCGCGGGCTTGGAATCCTTTCTCGGACATTCTTCGCAAAGAGCGGTGTCCGGAGCCAGCGTCGAGCCGGCCGGCGGGAGTTTCCCCGTAAGCAAAGCGGTTACCGCTTCTTTTATAAGCTTCGGAGTCGGAGGACAGCCCGGCAGGTAATAATCCACCTTTATAACCTCGTCGAGAGGCCGCACCATTTCGCGGAACGCCGGAAGTTCCAGCGAATGGCCTTCGTCGCCTTTAGATTCGAGCTGCGGCCTGGTCTTAAGCTCGTTAATCACGCTGGGAGCCTGTTCGTAAACGTAAGAGAGAATACGCTCTTTTTCGAACTGGTTGGCGAGGGAAGGAATGCCTCCGGTACAGGCGCAGGAACCGAAAGAAATAACGGCGCCGCTTTTTTTGCGAAGCAGTCTTACGAATTCCTCCTGTTCCGAGGTCCTTATCGCCCCGTTGATAAGGGAGGCGGCTATCGAGCCGTCGGGCATGGCCTCGATATCGGCTTTTTTAAAGTCCATCGCCACCGGCCACAAAACTATGTCCACCGCGCTGACGACGGAAAGTATGTCTTCCGCCAGGTCGACTACGGCTTCTTCGCAGCCTCCGCAAGAGGCGCACCAGTAAAAAGCTATTTTGGGTTTATCAGCCATGATGAGCAGCTCCTTCTTTTTCTTCTTTTGCGCATATTTTTTCCTCAAGGACGGAAATCTCACTGTCCCAGTCGGCGAAACGGCCCGGCAGATTCAGCGGACCCAGCTTCCTGACTTTTTCCACCATCTCGTCAATAACGAGCTTCACCTTTTCCCCTTCCGCGCCCGAGATCCATTCCAGGCGGAACCTGTCCTCTTCCACGCACATATCCTTCAAAAACCTTTTGAGGAGCTTCGCGCGGCGCAGGGCCTTGTAATTGCCTTCCGAATAATGACAGTCGCCGGGATGGCAGCCGCCCATAAGCACGCCGTCCGCTCCTTTGGCGAAGGCTTCGAGAATGAATTGCGGGTCGACCCTTCCGGAACACATCACTCTTATCACGCGCGCGTTAGGGGCGTATTTCATCCTGGAAACTCCGGCCAGGTCCGCGGCCGTGTAAGTGCACCAGTTGCAGAAGAAAGCCACTATCCTGGGCTGCCATTCGTCCCTTTTCCTTGTTTTTATAAGGGTAGGGACTGTCCCGTCTACATGGGTTAAGGGGAGTGGGACGCCGCCCCGTTTCTGTTCTTTAGTCATTGGTCAAAACCCCCTCAATTTCGCTGAATATCTGCTCGTCTTCGAAAAGGTTCTGTTTTATGGAACCCGACGGGCAGGCGGCCACGCAGGTGCCGCAGCCTTTGCATAAAGTTTCGTTGATGACCGCCTTCTTTTTGACTTCGTCGAAAGAGACGGCGGTATAAGGACAGAGCGGCACGCAGGATTTGCAGCCGCTGCAGGTGTCTTCCACCACGAAAGCGGTATCCGGCTCCAGCTCTATATAAGCCTTGTCTATGAGCGCCAGCGCCTCGGCGGCCGCGGCACCGGCCTGGGCCACGGTGTCCGGGATATCCTTAGGGCCCTGGCAGCAGCCGGCTATGAAGATGCCGTCGGTAAAAGTATTTACGGGGGCGAGCTTGGGATGCCTCTCCTGAAAAAAACCTTCCGGGGACCGGCCTATATTGAACAGCCTCGCCACGGTCTGAGAATCTTTTTTCGGGGTGAGTCCCGTCGAGAGGACCACCATGTCCACCGGCACTCTCCTGACGAAGCCGGCGAGAGTGTCTTCCGCTCTCAGAATAAGTTTCCCCTCTTCTTCCGGCGACATGGCAAAATCGCTCACCTCGGAGACCCGGCCCCTGACGAAATGCACGCCTTCCTCGAGCAGCCTGTCGTAAAATTCCTCGTACATCTTTCCAGGCGTCCTCATGTCTATGTAGAAATTGTAGACTTCGGCCCCGGTATGCTCCTTTATCAGATGCGCCAGCTTGAGGGAATACATACAGCAGACCCTGGAACACCATTTATTGGTCTTGGCGTCGCGGGAACCCACGCAGTGGATGATGCCCACGGATTTCGGCTTCCGCCCGTCCCTGAGGACTATCTCGCCGTTAGTCGGGCCGGAGGCGTTCACGAGGCGCTCTATCTCCAGGGAAGTGTAGACTCCGGGATGGACTCCGTAGCCGTAATACGGGTCCTTCGCGGCGTCGAAAACCTCGAAGCCGGTGGCCAGCAGCAAAGTGCCGACCTGTATCTCCTTTATTTCTTCTTTCTGGTTGAAATCTATGGCCTTGCGGTCGCAGGCTTCGGCGCAGCTCTGCTTGCACTTGCCCGTTTTAAAGTGCAGGCAGGTTTCCGCGTCTATCAGGGCCACGTGAGGCGTGGCCTGCGGGAAAGGCATATACACGGGTTTGCGTTTGCCCAGACCCATGTTGAATTCATCCGCGAATTTCGGTTCCTTGAAAACGCAGTTGTCGATGCAGTCGTTGCAGCCCACGCATAGCTCTTCTTTGACGTAGCGGGGCTTGCGCTTTACGGTAACTTTGAAATTGCCGGCGGAGCCTTCGGTCTTGGCCACTTCGGAATAGGTCCACAGCGTGATGTTCGGATGGGATTTGACCGCGGACATTTTCGGCGTCAGGATACAGGCCGCGCAATCCAGCGTCGGAAAGGTCTTGTCGAACATGGCCATATGCCCGCCGATTGAAGGCTCGCGCTCCACGAGATAAACCTTCTTTCCCGCGTTGGCCATAGTCAGGGCCGCCTGTATCCCCGCTATTCCGGCGCCTACCACGAGCACGTCGGGATGGTACGGAACTTTTTTCTTTTCCAGGAATTTATGGAATTTAACCCTGCGCACGGCGGCGCTGCAGAGATCCTTCGCTTTGCGGGTGGCGCCGGGCTTGTCGGTATGCACCCAGGCCACATGCTCCCTGATATTGACCATCTGGAAATAAAAAGGGTTAAGGCCGGCCTTTTCGAGGGCCTTTCTGAAAGTGTTCTCGTGCAGCAGGGGAGAGCAGGACGCCACCACTATCCTGTTCAGCTTATGCTCCGTTATGTCTTTCCCCAGCAATTCCTGGCCCGGGTCCGAACACATGTACTTGTAATCTCTGGCGACTATCACCCCGGGCATCTTCGCCACGTAATCGCGCACGGCGGGAACATCGAGAGCCCCGGCGATATTCGTGCCGCAATGGCAGATGTAAAAGCCGATGCGGGCCGGGGCTTTGTCGGAAATTTTATCGTTTAAGTTCATTTTTCAGCTCCAGTTCATAAAAGTTTAGAGTTTAGAGTTTTTTATCCCTTATAATTTATCCCTGTTTTATCGGCGTCTTATCGCGAAATTTCGAGTATCTTTTCCGCGGACGCGAGGCAGCGGTTTATGCCGAGCTTCTCCGGGCTTATGCCGAAGGCGAGGCCCAGCGCCTGGGTAAAATACAGGACCGGCATTTCCGTTTTCCCGTATTTTTTAGAGATCCGGTCCTGATAGCCGTCCAGATTGAACTGGCACAGGGGACAGGGAGTGACCATAGCGTCGGCCCCGCGCTTTACGGCTTCTTTCAGCAGGGAGCAGGCCAGTTCCAGCGCGGCTTCCGGCACGGTGCCGGTAATGCTACCCCCGCAGCATTTGGTTTTCATGGAATAGGGGACCGGCTTCGCGCCGGCCGCTTCCATGAGTTTATCCATGCTCACCGGGCGGACCGGGTCGTCGAAATCGCTGTAGGGCCGCGTAATCTGGCAGCCGTAATAAGCGGCGAGTTTGAGCCCGAGCGGCTTTTTAACCAGCTTCTTTACCTTGTCGACTCCCACATCGTTCAGGATCACGTCGAGAGGATGTCTTACCTTTATTCTGCCGGAATATTTCAGCCCTGCGCTTCCCAGAGCGGAATCCACTTTGGCTCGAAGCTCCGGGTAATCGTTTAAAACGTGATTGGTTTTGTTAAGGGAAAGGTAGCAGGCGCTGCAGGGCGCGATTATATCCATCCCTCCCTGCCTTTCCGCCAGCGCGAAATTGCGGCCGGCGAGCGCCAGGGATTTAACCTCGTCCACGCCCATGTAAGGAGTCGAGCCGCAGCAGTTCCAGTCCTCTATCTCCTCCAGCTCCACACCCAGGGCTTTGGAAACCTCGAGCCACGATTCTTCGTAGGCTCTGCCCGTGCCTTTAAGGGAACATCCGGGGTAGTAAAGATATTTCATGATCAAATCCTCCTTATTTTCCGTCCACCGCGTTCAGGATCGTTTTTATCTCGGAACGGTTTTTGACCGAATCCGGGAAAAAGGACATCCTGCCCGCGCGAAGCAGGCCCAGCCCGAGCCGGCTCATCCCCAGGAATTTGAACCAGTTGGTCTTAAGGAACAACATCGTGACGAGGTAATTTTCGGTGACCCTTCCCCTCGAAAAGATCATATTGGCGAATTCTTTGGCCATTACCGCGGTCGGGAACCGCGCCGGGTACGTCCCTTCCCGTATGGCCCGCCTTTTCAGCGCGTACATTATATCGGTTATCTTTATTTCTTTGGGGCACTGGGCTCTGCAGGCATAACAGCTCGCGCAAAGCCAGATGGTAAAACTGCCCAGGACTTCCTTTTTAAAACCTTCCCGCGCCAGGTTTATTATACGCCGCGGAGTATAATCCATATAGGAGGACAGCTGGCACGCCGAACTGCAGGCGCCGCACTGTATGCAGCGCCTTATATCCTCCCCCCCGGCCACGGACCTCACCCAACGGGCGAATTCGGGATCCCGCCGGGATTCGCGTTTCACCTTTTCTTCAATTCGCATAAGTTCTCCCTCTCCGGCCTTTTTCACGCCGGTTCTTTCTCGTTTTTATCCAGGATATCATTGAAAACCTCACTCGACGAATTTGACGTCGAGATAATGGGCCGAGCAGGAAATGCACGGGTCATAGGCCCTCACCAGCATTTCCATTTTTAGCCTGATGTCTTCCTTCCCCTCGTCTATTATCTCGGGCAGAAGTTTCATCATATCGTACTCTATATTGTTTATGTTCTGGTTGGTCGGTATGATGCAGTTGGCGTTTTTTATAAGCCCCTTCTCGTCTATTTCGTAATTATGGAACAAAATACCCCGCGGCACTTCCACGGCCGCCACGCCGTTCCCGGCTTTGACCGGTATATGGCCTTTCTCATTCACGCCCACCACCAGTTCTTCGGAATAGTTTATTCCCTTCTTCCTGAGGTCCCTCAGGATATCGAGGGCGTGCTCGTAGCAGTGGACGACTTCCACCACCTGAGCCACGGTATTCATGTAGGGATTGTAATCGGGAGCTTTAAAACCCAGATCTTTAGCGGCCTTTTTGGCTTTGGGATGCAGCTTATTGGAGTTCAAATTGAACCTGGCCAGCGCGCCCACCATATAGGATTCCCTGGAAAGCTTGGTGAATTTGGCCGAAGATCTGGGATCCACGAACTCGTTCGTGGCTTCCCTGTAATCCTTCTTCGCGAACCTTCTTCCGTCGGTGGAGCCGATGTCCCCCGAAAGCAACGGATATTCCTCATCGTCCGAGACCAACCCGAGATACTCGGTTTCCCTGTAAAATTCGGGAAATTTAAGTTTGGAGGCCAGTGCCACAGTTTCTTCCATGTCTTTTCTTATTCCCTCGAACAAATCTATCATGGCGTCCAGGTCTTTGGGCCTGGGAAGCTTTGTGAACCCGCCTACTATGGAGGAAATGGGATGCACATGCCTGCCGACCAGTATGTCGCAAACGTCATTGCAGGTCTTCTTCATCCTCAAAGCCCTTCTTACCACCGCGTTATGGGTTTTTATGAGCGGAACGAAAGAAGGCGCCCCCAGAGCGTCCGGGGCGGCCAGCAGATAAATATGCAGGAGATGGCTGTCCAGGAATTCGTAGTCCAGCAGCACCTTCCTGAGCTTTATCGTCTGTTCGCTGGGTTTAAAACCCAGGGCGTCCTCCGCTCCCTGTATGGAAGCCAGCGTGTGACCGCAGGAACAAATGCCGCAGATCCTGGAAGTTATATGCTGGGCCTCGAAAATGGACCTGTCCCTCAGCATACCCTCGAAAAACCTGGGAGATTCCACCACATGGAATTCACATTTCTCTATGTTCCCGCTCTTTACGTCGACCACTATATTCCCGTGCCCTTCCACCCGGGTCACATATTCCACTTTTATGTCGAGATCTTTATTTTTTGGGCTCATTGGTAGCCTCCTTCGCTTTGTTGTACATATCAAACTTGTTTTTCATCAGGGCGGGATCAAGGCGGTATTTTTCTATGATATTCTTAGCGGCGTTCTTGGCCGGATTTTTCACCAGGCCCCTGCAACCGTAACAAATGTTTCCATTATTGGGACACCAGGAATTGCAACCCGCCTTGGTCCAGGGGCCGAGGCAAACCACTCCCTTTTCGTATAGACAGCCGTTTTCGTTCAGCTTACACTCGGAACAAACGGGCTTATCCGGAACCGAATAAGGGATTCCCCTTAAAGCGCATTTAAGGACCTCGACTACCTCCGGCAGATAAACGGGGCAGCCGTGAACGTAATAATCCACCTTTACCACCTGGTCCACCGCCTTTGTGGGCGTGGAATCGAAATATGTGTACCCGGCCCCGTAAACGTATTTCCTTATCTCGTCGAGTTCGAAGGAATTTTTCATCCCGTTTACGCCGCCCAGTGTGGCGCAGGATCCGTAGGCAATGAGAACTTTGGACCTGCTCCTTATCTTCTTTATCCGCTCCTCGGCATGATGGTCCGTTATGGAGCCCTCTATCATGGCCACGTCGTAGTCCTTGTCCCATTTCTCGCTCATGACTTCCCTGAACTCCACCACGTCTATCACTCCGAGGAGGTCCAGGAGGTCTTCCCCCATATTCGCTATCTGAAGCTGACAGCCTTCGCAACAGGCGAAATCAAAAAAGGCCACTTTAGGTTTATTCGAGATTTTCTTTTCGTTCTTTGGCATTTTTTTCTCCTTTGATTAAAGCTTTTTAGCGTCTTTGACTTCGTCGTAAGTGAAGGTCGGACCGTCCTTGCAGCAATAATAATTTTTAGGATGGTCTATCTGGCAGTGCCCGCATTTACCCATTCCGCACTTCATATGCCTTTCCAGAGACAGCACGATATGCCTTTCCGAGATGTTTTTTTTGAGGAGTTCGTTTATGACGAACTTGTACATTATGGGCGGGCCCACCACCACCGCGTAGGTCCTTTCCGGATTCAGGTTTATACCGGGGATAAGGCTGGTTATCAGGCCCACATTACCCTTCCACTCGGGGGCGCCCCTGTCGACGGTACAGGCGAAATTGACGTCCAGCCTTTTCTGCCATTCGCTTATTTCATTGCCGAACAACATGTCTTTCGGGGATCTGGAACCGAGAAGTATATCCACTTTCCCGAATTCGCGCCTGTTATCCATCACGTAATTTATGAGGGAGCGAAGGGGAGCGAGGCCGAGGCCTCCGGCCACGAAAAGAAGGTCGTTCCCCACCATGGTCTTAACCGGGAAAGGTTTTCCAAAAGGGCCTCTTACCGCTATATTGTCGCCCTTGTCCAGTTTATGCATCTCCCTGGTGACCCGGCCGGCGGCCCTTACGGTAAGTTCGAAACTGCCCTTTTTGGTGGGAGAGGAACAAATGGAAATAGGGGCTTCGCCCACCCCGAAAAGTTCCACCTGCACGAACTGTCCGGGTTCATGGTCCAGTTCTCCGTCCTCAAGCCGTATGTCGAACCACTTTTCGGAGACCGTCATCTGCCTGGCGTTTATTATTTTAGCTTTTCTCGACTTCCAGTTTGAATTTTTTATTTCCATTTTTCGCCTCCACGCTCAAAATTTGGATTCTTCCGCCACTTCTTTCAGGATCTCCTTGAGATTTATGCCGGCCATACAGGTCCTCGAGCAGCGCCCGCAACCGGTGCAGAAAAACCTGTTAAACTTGTCCACGGGGAATTTGAATTTCCTGTAAACCCTGTGCCTCTGCCTCATGGATCTTTCCCCCCTGAAATTTTCCCCGCCGGCCACGGCGGCGAAGGTCTCGAACTGGCAGGAATCCCAGGTCCTGACCCTCGAACCGGTTTTCAGGTCCAGGTTTATAAAATCCTCCATGTCGAAACAATAGCAGGTCGGGCAGACATTCGTGCAGTTGCCGCAGGAAAGGCATTTTTCCGCCACCTTTTCCCAGACCTTGCTGTTATAGGATTTGTCAAAAATCTCCGGAAGCTTTTTGGGGTCTATATCGACCTCGTTTTTGAAAATCTTTCTTTTTTCTTCCCTTATCTTGTCCATGGCGGCTAAGTCCCTGCCCTCCGCTTTGTCGAGACCGACGCTTTCCACGAAATCCTCTCCCTTCTGGGTATTGACGTTTATCACATACCTGTCCCCCACATCCGTGAAGAAAAGGTCGTAACCGCCGTTCGGAAGATGGGAATTGACCAGGGCGCAGCTGGCGTATTCGTCGCAGTATTTGTTGCATTCCACGCCTATTATAAAAAGTTTTTCTTTCCTTAAGAGGTAATTGTAGTCCCTGGGCCTTTCGTTAAAAACGATATTGAGACACTGTATGCCGGCAAGGTCGCAGGTATGAACTCCCATGATGGCCAGTTCCTCGCATTCCAGGGCGGCCTGAGCCGACGGGGTTTTCCCGCCCAGATCGAAATCTATCATCTTCTCCTTGTTGGGCATGAAATACTTCTTGGGCGGAAGTATCGTGGGGATATAATCAAGGCTTAGCTGGGAGGCGCTGGTGACTTCCTCAAACGCGTAATTATTGTGACCCTTTGCCACCGGACCCACCGCCTTCATTTTTTTGGAAAGGCTTCTTACGAAGCATTCCAGCTGATCTTTTTCCAGTATATGATATTTCACTTTCGCGACCTCCGTTACCAAGTTGATTCCCCCGAATAAAGCGGAATCTCACAAATCCATAGCTAAATTTTATTAAATTTGCCGGAGCATTTTACCTGTCTGAGACCGGCCAAGCGGCGATTATTAGAAAAACTTATAACCCGTAAGCCGGACGGGGGAACAAAAAGACGGCGGCGTATCCGCCTCCCTCCCCGCCGAATAAGAAAATTTAATACTCTTTCGGCGTCAATTTGCTAAAATTTAGATATGACGAATTTAGAACTGGTGCGGGCCATAGCCAACGAGGAACAAGCCGATATTTCGCTTTACGCCGGGGAAAGTTCTCTTTTCTTAAAAAAAATAAAGGGAGGAGCCGATATCGCCGGGACTTTCAAGGCTTTCGCCCTGGACGAACAGGCTCATCTGAACGCCCTTTCCGCGGCGGCCGGGCTGAAATTGAATCCCAAGCCCAGGAGCATACCCCCTTTTTCTTCCCTGAGAAAAACGCTGAGAATGCACCTGGCCAGGGAAAACGCCGGCATAAAGCTTTACGAAGCTCTCCTGAACTACTGCGAAAAAGAAAGCGAAAAGACCGCCATAAAGCGGATACTGCTGCAGGAAGCCCATCACCTCAAGGTAATAAAGAAATATCTTCTTCTCATAGGATGAATATGGAAATAGTTTTTTTCAGACATGGTAACGCTCTTTCCCTCTCCGAGGCGGGAGTTTCATCGGACGCCGAAAGACCGCTTTCCGAAAAAGGCGAGGAAGAAGTAACGGCTTCGGCCGCAAATCTGGAAAGAGAAAATTTCGCCCCCGAAATAATAATTTCCAGCCCGCTCAAAAGGGCCGGACAGACGGCGGCGATAATTTCCCGGCGTTTCAAGACGGAAGAGGTCCGCTTTCTGAATTCCCTGGCCAGTTCCTCGGATATAGGCTCGATTCTCAAATCCGTAATAGAACTCTCCGCCGGCAAAAACGCCTTAATAGTCGGGCATCAGCCCACTCTTAACATCCTCGCCAGGCTCATAAGCGGCGAAGAGGAACTGGACCTGCGCACCGCGGGGTACGCCCTGATAGAACTCGAAGCTCCCGACAAACCCGCCGGCAAATTAAAATCCAATTTCAACTTGTAGGAGAGATTTTGAAACTCAAAACGGCCGCCCTGTTTTCCATAATTATTTTTTCCGCCCTGAACGCTTTCTCCCTCGAGATAAAAGTCAGGCTCTTCTCCAACAAAAGCCTTAAAACGGTTTCGCTTAAAGCCTCCGGCGGAAATTTTAAAATAGGCAAAGCCTCACCCCGGGAAATCCGGCTCACGGCGGAAGACGGGGAAATCCGGGTGAGGCACGATTCCGTTTCCAAAAAACTCAAAAAAGCGGAGATACGCTCCCAGTGCGCCTTTTCGCTTAAAGCCGGGGGAAGGGAAAGGATCTATTACGGTAAACTTCTCGTGGAAAACGAGGGAGGACGGCTCAAAATAGTGAACGAGATCTCCCTCGAAACCTACCTTTTGAGCGTAGTGGCGGCCGAGAGCAGGGACCTGGCCAATTACCAGGCCTATAAAGCCCAGGCCGTAGTTGCCAGGACATACACTCTTGCCAATATAAACAGGCACAAGCCGAGAGGTTACAATCTTTGCGACACCACGCACTGCCAGCTGTATAACGGCTTTTCCGACATAAAAAAAGAAATTAAAAAAGCCGTGAAAGAAACCGAAGGAGAGATCCTGGTCTACCGCGGAAAACCGGCCTGGACTTTTTACCATTCGATATGCGGAGGCGTCACCGAGGACGTTTCTAATTTGTGGCAATACGAAAAAAAACCTTACCTTAAATCTGTGACGGACGGGGAGAACGGCAAGGCTTACTGCTCCGGCGCCTACGGCTTCAAGTGGCGCACCAAAATAGGGCTCAAAACCTTCGAAAAATTTCTCAGGAGAAAAATAATCTCCCCCAAAGAAATTTTTAAAGAGGCAAAAATCGTTTCGCTGAGCCCCTCGGGAAGAGTCATGGAAATGGAGCTGGTCACCGATGGAAAAGGCAAAAAGATTTCCGGGGTGGACTTTTACCATATAACGGGCCGGGACCTCGGGTGGAACGCTATAAGGAGCACCAAGTTCAGGATTTACCTGGAAAAAAAATATATCGTTTTTGAAGGTTACGGTTACGGGCACGGGGTGGGACTCTGCCAGCACGGCTCCGACGGCATGGCCAAACTCGGCTACGACTACCGCGCCATACTCAATCATTACTACAAGAACGTAAAAATGATAAAATTAAAACAGTTGTAAGAAGTTTGCCCGGGAAGCATGACAGTAAGGAGGACTAGAGGATTAGGAGAATAGAGGATAGTTTATCGTAAAGAGTAAAGCGTAAAGAGTAAAGCGTAAAAAGTAATATGGAAATCCCTTACAAACGCTTTCCGTTTTACGTTTCCCGCTTCACGCTAATTCCTTAATCCTCCAATCATCTGCCTTATGACTCTTTTAGAATACATTTTTCTCGGTCTCATACAAGGCGTGGGAGAATTCCTCCCCATCTCCAGTTCCGCGCATCTGGTTATCTTCCCCTATTTTTTAGGCAGGGAATATCAGGGGCTTCAGTTTGACGTCATGCTGCACCTGGGCACTCTGCTGGCCATAATAATCTTTTTCTTCAGGGACTGGATCAAAATACTGAAGGACGCGGTTCAAAAACCGGGAACTTCCGAAGGGAATTTTCTGTGGCTTCTCGTCCTGGCCACCGTCCCGGCCGGGGTAATAGGCCTCGCATTCGAAAAACAGGCGGAAGAAATTTTCAGGAACCCGTTTTTGGTAGCGGCCAATCTGATCTTCTTCTCCTTCGTGATCCTCTGGGCAGACAAAAAAGCGAAAAACTCAAGGGATGCTTCCTCCTTTTCCGCGAAAGACGCCCTTTTGCTGGGCCTGGCGCAGAGCATAGCCATACTGCCGGGGGCTTCCAGGTCCGGCATGACGATAATGGCCGCTCTTTTCCTCGGCTATAAAAGATTCGACGCCGCCCGTATTTCCTTCCTTATGGCGACTCCGGTGATTTTGGGGGCGGGTCTGCTGGAAGCGGGAAAACTGGATCTTTCGGCTCTGGATTCCGGACTGGCCGCGGCTTTTATAAGCTCTTTATTTTTCGGGATCTTTTCGATCAAATTCCTGATGGACTACCTGAAAGACAAAAACCTGACCCCGTTCATAATTTACAGGATCGCGCTCGGCGCGGGCGTATTCTGGAAATATATCTCGGACA
>Ga0066637_10000420_pt1 | contig 25571 bp, 28 predicted proteins | sample CryGeyCG2014_020_FD_62737 | JGI IMG/M metagenome (GOLD analysis project Ga0066637, IMG submission 62737) | Groundwater microbial communities from aquifer - Crystal Geyser CG08_land_8/20/14_0.20 | ecosystem: Environmental > Aquatic > Deep subsurface > Groundwater | place: USA: Utah: Grand County...
AATCGGCTGGCGGCCGCTGCTGAAAAACGGCCCTTTTAAGGGTTGGCTGGGGGAGAAGGATTCGAACCCTCACAAGCAGAGTCAGAGTCTGCTGTCCTACCATTAGACGATCCCCCAGGGCTCGCTTTGCTCGCAGAAAGTGAATAGTAGAAAGCAGAACGTAGAACGTAGAACACAGGATTTCAAACTTCCTACGCTCCACGATCTACTTTCTACTATCTAATATGGTAGTCTCCACCACAGCGGCCTCACCGCCAAAATAAACAACCCGTACAACGTAATAAAAACCGACAGCCCAACAAAAACCAAAAACCCACTCCGAACTGGCTCTTGCCAGCGCTTTTTCATCCACCAAGCAAACAAAAACGCTAAGAGGCCAACAATAAGAACTCCCCCACCCTTAAAAAGCGGGTTCATATTGGTAAACTGAATTAATTTAACCCCAAAGTCGCTCATTGCAAGTTTAATTTTAACACAACTTAATGTATAATAGAAGTATGATCAAATGCGACTTCCTCATCGTCGGCGGCGGGATTGCCGGCTTATCCGCAGCGATTGAAGCCTCCAAACACGGCAAAATTATTGTTTTGACCAAAGGTAAAATCGGCGAAGGTTCCACAGGCAAAGCTCAAGGCGGCATTGCCGCGGCTATTGACCAGATCCAAGACTCCACTGAATTTCATTTTGAAGACACCATTGCAGCCGGCGCAGGATTATGCGATGAAAAAGCCGTCAAAATTCTGGTCACCGAAGGGGTTGAGCGGGTTAAAGAACTGATTGAAATGGGGGCTCGCTTTGACCGGGCCGAGACCGAGGCTGGCAGTGGTTATGCTTTAGCTCTTGAGGGGGCGCATAAAAGACGCCGCATCCTCCACGCTGGCGACGCTACTGGCGAAGAGATACAAAAGACCTTAGGCGCCAAAGTGGTCAGGGGAAAATTGGCCGAGATCTATCAGCACACCATTGGCCTGGACTTGATTATTGAAGCTGGCCACTGTCTGGGGATAAAAACCCTGGATTTAAAAACCAATAAGATAAAAACCTTCTTGGCAAAAGCTACTATTATAACCACTGGCGGCTTTGGTCAAGTCTATCAGTACACAACCAACCCTGAAATCATCACTGGCGACGGCGTAGCCATGGCTTATCGCGCTGGCGCAGCTGTAACAGATATGGAATTTGTCCAGTTCCACCCCACCTCCCTAGTCCACTCAGAAGAACTAAAAAAACTGATTGCCCTGCCCCGCTTTTTAATTTCCGAGGCAGTGCGTGGTGAAGGCGCGGTCTTGCTAAATTCAAAAGGCGAACGTTTTATGCAAAAGTACGATACCCAAGGAGAGCTGGCACCGCGCGACATAGTCGCCAGAGCAATTTACAATGAAACCAAGACAGGAAAACATAATCACGTTTATTTAAGTTTGGCTGGCATTGGCGCCGATAAAATCAAAAAGCGTTTTCCCGTCATCTACAAAACTTGCCTGGAAAAAGGGCTCGATATCACCAAAGATAAAATCCCGGTCGCGCCCGCTGCTCATTATTGTATGGGCGGGATCAAAACCGATACCAATGGTAAAACTAATATCCTTGGCTTATTCGCTGCCGGCGAATGTGCTTCTTTAGGCGTTCACGGTGCTAATCGGCTAGCTTCCAACTCTCTTTTAGATGGGTTGGTTTTTGGAAAAAGAGCCGCAATAGCAGCCACCAATGCTCCCTCTTCAGTCCCTAGTACCCAACACCCAGCACCCACCCCCCCCTCACACCCCACACCCCAAACCCAACACCTCAAACTCGTCATCAAATCAACCATGTGGAACCAAGTTGGCATTATTAGATCAAAAGACTCCCTAACAGACGCGCTCAAAAAAATCATGGCAGTTGAAAGTTGCTTAAACCAGTCACCATTAAATAAAGAAGAAATAGAGCTTAGGAACTTAACCTTGCTGGCCAAACTAATTATTCAAGCAGCGTTTGACCGAGAGGAGTCACGTGGCGCGCATTTTCGGCTGGACTTTCCAAAAACTGACGACAAAAATTGGGGCAGGCACTTGGTTTATCAGGCAGGGTAAATTCTTAAGCGCCGCAGCGGTTCCTCGCCCACTGACTCAGACCGTAAGCCAAATTCTTCCACCCGCTGGTGCTGCAACCTTCTAATATAAGCATTTTGCGGATTAACATCAATTGAATGGCCGCTTTTTTGCACGGTATCTATTGCTTCGTCAATTTCTCGCAAGGCGATCCCCTCACTATCGTCGCTACTACCCAATCTGAAATAAAATTTTAAAAACTTCATTATCTGCGCTGAAACATTCTTCTTAATGGCATGGACTGGCAGCCCATGTTCACCAGCCGCAGTCACAATCTTGGTTCCTGGCCTGGCCTTGGCCTTGGTCGTTAAAACAAAATCAGCCTCATCAATTTTCATTACAACAACCGCTGGTACGCCTAGCGCCAGGAGTCCTCTTTCAAGCTGGCCCCGGTTAACGCCAAAAGGGAAAATCCTAACCAACGCCTGATCCTTTTCCTTGACGCTGCGCTCTAGCTCCTCGTCAAAAGGCAGCGTCATCTCGACCGGCGGCTTCTCCACTTTGATCTTGCCTTCTAGTGTCCTAACCCGAACCTCTGGATGAGGCAAGCGTCCGCGCAAGAGGTCATCAATCGCCTTGGACACATTACTATAGATTGCAAACTTATCCCGCTCCACAATCTCGATTGCCACATCAAAGGTTGGCGGCGCCTTGCGCTCTAAGATCGCTTTCTGGGTGTGGCGCCTTTTGGCCTCTTCGTCCCCCAAGATAACAGTTTGGACCCCACCAACTAAATCAGATAAGGTCGGGTTACTTAAAACATTTTCCAGGGCAATCCCGTGGGCAGTGCCGATCAGCTGGACCCCGCGCTCGGCAATGGTGCGGCAAGCAGTGGCTTCAAGCTCGGTCCCAATCTCATCAACAATAATAACCTCGGGCATATGATTTTCCACAGCTTCAATCATCACGTGGTGCTGGAGCTCTGGCGCTGCCACTTGCATGCGCCTCGCCCGCCCAATCCCAGAATGAGGGATATCGCCATCGCCCCCTATTTCATTGGAGGTGTCAACCACGACTACTCTTTTGCCAAACTGGTCGCTTAAAATCCTGGCTGCTTCACGCAGTTTAGTGGTCTTGCCAATCCCAGGCGGCCCAAGAAAGAGGAGGTTTTTATTTGATTCCATCACATCCTGAATAATATCATTGGTCCCGTAAATTGCCCGGCCAACCCGGCAGGTCAGGCCGATAATCTTGCCAATTCGGTTGCGGATACAGGAGATGCGATGGAGGGTGCGTTCAATGCCGGCCCGGTTATCTCCTGAAAAGGAACCGACCTTGCTGACCACAAAATCAATATCGTCCTGGGTTACAAGATCACCAGAGATATAAAAAATAATCTTGGAAAAGCGGGCTTCTGGGCTTTTGCCCAGGTCTAGAATGACCTCAATTAAGGAATCGATATCCTTATGATCAAGCAAAGACTGCTTGACCCGTGGCGGCAAAACCTCAAGCAATTTGAGGAGTTCTTCATCTACCATTAATTATAGTCTTATTTGCCCTTTATTAATTTTTTCAAGTTGATCCCAGGGACAAAAGCTGGTGCCTGTGACTGCCCAATCTCAATTCTGGCACCAGTCTGCGGGTTACGGCCGATTCTCCCTTTGCGTTTTCTAACCACAAAGTTGCCAAATCCGACCAAACGGACCTTATCGCCACCAATTAAGGCTTGGCTAATAAAATCAAGCGTTGAATCAATAATCAGTTCTGCCTGCGCCTTAGTCAATTTTTCCTTCTTTGCTAGTTTTCCGGCCAATTGTTTCTTATTCATATCCATTTCCCCTTTCTATTATCCACACTTTTTCTGTAAAACTTCCCAGCGGCGGTCAACCTCTTTTTGGATTGACTCAATAATAGCTTCATTACCTGGTTTAAACAAGTGGCGAAAGCGGCCTTGGACCTTTAAGAACTCAACCACTGGTTTTTTGGTTTTAGGAGTATAGGTTAAAGTGTACTTACCATTTTCAACTTCATAAAGCGGCCAAACACAGGTATCAGCTGCCAAGCGGCCCAAGTTACAAGTATCTTCTGGCTTATAATCCCAACCCAAGCGGCAAGGCTGGAGCACATTTAAAAATTTGGGCCCGCGCTTTGAAAAGGCTTTTTCAGCTTTAAGGGTCAGATCCCGCCAAAAACCAACTGCAGATTGAGCTACATACGGCAGGTCGTGTGCCACCATGATCTCAGTTAAGTTTTTGGGAAACTGAAGTTTACCAGGAATAACCTTCCCAGCCGGAGCCGTGGTCGTGGCCGCGCCTTTGGGCGTGGCTGACGAGCGCTGGATCCCGGTGTTCATGTAGGCTTCGTTGTTGTAGCAAACATAAAGCATATCATGCCCTCGCTCCATGGCGCCAGAGAGTGATTGAAAGCCAATATCATAAGTGCCACCATCGCCGCCAAAAGCCACAAAATTAATGTGGTCAGTTTTCACCTTGCCTTGTCTTTTTAAGGACTTGTAGGCAGCCTCAATCCCGGAACAGGTGGCAGCGGAATTCTCAAAAGCATTGTGTAAAAAAGGGACCTTCCAGGCAGTGTAGGGAAAAATTGTGGTCACAACCTCCAGGCAGCCGGTAGCAGAAACAACCACTACTGGATCTTTACTCGCCATTAACACTTGTTTAACAATTATCGGCGCGCCGCAACCGGCACACGCCCTGTGTCCTCCCGTTAACGGCTCCTTTCGAGTAACTAATTCTTTTAATGTTGGCATTTAATACTCCTCTCTTCTATCAAGTCCTAGCAGCGAGGCTAAGAGCCTCGCCTACGCGACAAAACTATTCCCTTACACCAAAGTAAACAATCTTCCCAGACTGGTTACTTTTTTGCTCACTAAAAATCTGTCTTAAGTCTTCAAGATTAATCTCTCGACCGCCTAAACCATATATATAGTTAGAGAGTACTGGCTTAGTCTTAGCATCATACAGGGCCGAGCGAACTTCGGTATACAGCGGACCACCCTGACTACTTAAGCTGTCGCTCCGATCAAGCACGGCAATACTCTTGACCCCAGCCAGGACCTCGGCAACTTCAGCTGCTGGGAACGGGCGAAAAACACGGAGTTTAAGCATCCCAGCCTTAATCCCTTTTTCCCGCAGCTCATCAATCACTACTCGCGCTGTACCACAGGTTGAGCCCATAGCCACAATCGCCACTTCGGCGTCATCAAGCTTATATTTCTCCAGCAAACCATAGGGACGGCCGTATTTTGCCCCAAATTCTTGGCCAACTTTAAGGATAACCTCTTTAGCCTCAATCATTGCTTGGGCCATCGGCATCCGGTGTTCAAAATAATAATCCTGCAAGTCAAGTGAGCCTAAAGTAATTGGCTTTGTAAGGTCCAGGGTAGAATTCATCTTTTTATGTTCGCCAAGATATGTTTTGACCTCGGCATCTTCCAGTGTCTCAATCTTTTCCATGCAATGGGAAATAATAAAACCGTCGGTAGTTACCATCCCCGGCAGCCGCACCTTCACATCCTCAACAATCTTGATCATCTGCAGCACACTGTCATAGGCCTCTTGCGCGTTCTCGGAAAAGATCTGCAGCCAGCCAAAATCGCGCACTGCCATGGTATCGCTATGGTCACAGTGGATATTGATTGGGCCGGACAGCGCTCGGTTAACCTCACACAAGACAATTGGCTGGCGGAGCGCCGAAGCAATCGGTAAAATCTCTGACATTAACTGGAGCCCTTGAGACGAGGTCCCGGTCATAACGCGGCAACCAGCTGAAGCTGCGCCAACGCAGGCACTCATCGCCGAGTGTTCTGACTCAACAGCAACAAACTCTGTATCAACTAAACCATCGGCCACAAACTTGGAAAATATCATTACAACTTCGGTCGCCGGGCTAATTGGATAAGCCGCCACAACATCTGGATTAATTTGTCTCATGGCCTCAGCCATGGCTTCGTTTCCTGTTCTTGCTAATACTGGCATCCTTCTAGCTCCTTTCCTGTTTCATGACTATGGCTTTTTCTGGCTTGACCGGACATTCAGCCCTACAAATACCACAGCCTTTACAATGATCATAATCTATCCCTGCCACTTTATTGTCTTTATCAAGCAAGATTGAGGCATCTGGACAATAAACCCAACAAAAATAACAATTAATGCACTTTTCTTTGTTCCAAACCGGCCGCTCCGAACGCCAGTCCCCAGTCTTAAACTCGTTAGCCGTCCCAGCAGGTGAAGAATCCCCATGGGGAAGCTCTTTCCAACCCATATTCTTTTTCATCAGCCCTCTCCCTTCACAGTTTCATAAGCAGTCTTGATTGCCTCAATATTGCCTTTGATAATTTCAGGCTTATGGGCAAATTTTTTCTTAAGCTTTTCTTCTGTGTCTTTAATCATAGCACTAAAATCCAAGATCGCGGAAACCTTTGTCAGCGCCCCAAGCATCGGGGTATTGGGAATATTGCGGCCAATCTTCTCGGTCGCAATCTTTGAAGCATCAACAGTATAAACCTTACCCTTTTTCAGCCCTAGCTCAGCGCGAATCTCGGCAGGGCTCTTTGAAGTATTAACAATAATACTGCCGTTCTCGAGTAGCCCGCTGGTAACATCTACTGAGGCCATCAAGGTTGGGTCAAGGACAACCACAATCTTGGGACTGGTGATGCCGCAGTGGATAGTAATCGGGTTTTTGGCTAACCGATTAAAAGATTGGACCGGCGCCCCCATCCTTTCTGGGCCATACTCTGGAAAAGCCTGGATATACATCCCTAACGACAGGGCTGCATCGGCAAATAAAAGGGCCGCAGTCTTCGCCCCCTGGCCACCTCGTCCATGCCAACGAATCTCCAAAATCTCACTCATTTACTTTTGCCTCCTAACTTATTCAACACAATCCGCGTAAACAACCCTCTTAGGGTTACCACTATCACTGGTCGGCCTAAGAGGCTGACCTTACACGAAATAATTCTAACTTACCCACGCTTCAAGTTTCGAAAGTGCTATTTTATCAAACAAGAGCCCGATAATCAAGAGGATCACCAACGGCACCGCCGCCCCAACAAAGGCCCGCCACTTTGAGACCCCGTAGTTTTTCCGTCCTGAAATAGCCCAAAGGCCATAGACGTAGAGACAAAGCAGATAATAAACCACATTAAAACCAGCCCGAAAAAGCTGAAAAGAAAGGCCAGTGTATTTGGTCAAAATCACCAGGCAAAAAATAAACAAGGCCAATAACATCACTGCGCTGCTGTAAAAAATATTTTGTACTTTTTGATTAAAACTACCTTGGCCACCCAATAAAGCATAGGTCCAGTGAAGGACAAAGGCCGCCAAATAAAACATCACAAAAAAAGCCGCGGTAAATAACCCGCCCAGGATCAAGAAAGTGATCAAGAAAAAAACCGCTGCCAGGGTCAAGAGAACCGGCAGGATGATCAAAAACTGAACGCCAGAGATGTTTTCAACTAAAGTCCTGCCAATTGGCAGGTACTGGACAGTAAAAACAATCAGGCTCGCCCCAAAAGCCAATATCCAGGCCGTTAAAATTAAGAACGTCAAGGCCCCTGACTTCCAATCATCACCCTTAAGCCGGCTGTAAAAAAAGATCGGCCTCAGCATGATCGTCCACCAGGTTCTAAAATAATTTCTAACTTCGGATTTTGGATTTTGGATTTCCATCAAAGTTCCCTCCTTCCTTGAAAAGCCTTGGCCAAGGTTGCTTCATCAGCATAGTCCATATCTGCCCCAATTGGCAAGCCATAAGCCACTCTAGTTAATTTTAAGCCGAGCGGCCGGATCAGCTTGCTTAAATATATATTGGTCGCTTCGCCAGAAGCTGTTGGACTAAGGGCTAAAATGATCTCTTTGACATTTTCTTTAGCTAAACGCTGCAGCAGTTCCTTGATCCGCAAACTGTCCGGACCTAAACCGTCCAGCGGCGAGATCGTGCCACCTAGGACATGATAAGCGCCTTGGTACTCCCTGGACCGCTCAATCGCCATCAAGTCCTTAGGCTCAGCCACAACACATAAAACACTGTGGTCTCGCGAATCATTAGCACAAATTTTACACGGGTCAATATCTGTAATATTAAAACAAGTCGAGCAATGGGCCAATTTACTCTTAGCCTCCACCATGGCCGCGGCTAATTTATCAACCTCAGCCTGCGACATTGAAAGCATAAAAAAGGCCAGGCGCTGAGCAGATTTAGGCCCAATCCCAGGCAGTTTCTTAAGTTCTTCAATTAGATTTTCTAGTGTTTCTGCATACATAAATTTGACATTGGATATTGTCCGCCGGAGGCGTGCTCCATAGGCGCATCCGCCTCAGGTGGAGATCCGCCTTTGGCGGAGACATTTGACATTACAATCACATCCCTGGTAGTCCTGGTAACCCCATCCCCCCCGTAACCCCCTTCATCTTTTTAGCCGCAGCATCCTTCGCCGCGCCCAAGGCTTTTTTTAAGGCCTCTTTTAAGTTCCGCTGCAAATTATCTTTTTTAACTGGCTCCATCATCCTGGGCTCAATACTGATCTCTTTAACCTCCATGTCACCGCTAACCTTGACCACTACCCCATCAGCAAAACCATCATAGATCTCACGCTCTAGCTCTTGCTTGACCTGTTTTAATTTCCCCTGCATCTCCCTGGCCATTTTCATCATGTCACCCATTTGTCCAAAAATCATAAGCGCTTCCTCCTTTTATGGCGTTAAAACTTTTCCCCCAAAAAACTCAGCCACTGAATGGGCCGACAAACCAGCGGGTTTGCTGGCCTCATCAAATATAACACAATCAATCAATAATTTTTCCGCCAGGACCTCTTCTAAGGCTTGCTCAACCACCTTTTTGTTGGCCAGCTCCTCCAGCCGCTCTTTGTGAAAAGAATAGCCTCGCTTAAAAGCCACCTCAAGCTTACCTTTTTCATTGATCTTAGTCGGCTCCCCTTCATGAAGTGACACATAGCCAAAAATGCTCTTTTTCTTGACAGCGTCTAATATTTGGGGCCAGTTTGATTTTATTTTGGCAATCAAAGAATCGTTGATAACTTGGGCAGTCGCAACAGGTGAAAGGTCGGGGATTGGGCAAACTTCGGGTGCATTTCGCACCTCGTTTCTCGTTTCCTGCTTCGCTTCCCTGCTTGTCGGCAAGCCCCCGCCCACCACACCTCGCTCGTCCAGCAATTCCAAAAGCGCCACCTCCAGCACCAATCTCCCATGCGGGTGCCACTTCATGTCCAGCTCAGCGCGGGACAAAGCCTTAATAATCTCTTTTATTTTTGACAGTTCAAACTGGCTGGCCTGATTTTTCAGGCGCTCAAGATAGTCCGCAGTCAACTCGAGCGCGTCGGTTGAACCAACCTTAATATGTAACAAGCAGCGAAAATGACCGATCAAATCCCTGGTCACCTGCAAGCTAGAGCGCCCCTCGCCAAGAGAGCACTCGATTAATTCTAACACTTTCGGAATATTATTAGTCGACAAACTGTCTGCAAAAGTCAACAAAAGGTCTTCATTTGCTGTGCCCAAAAGCAGAATAACATCATCATATTTAATTTTATTGCCAGCAAAGGAAACCAATTGATCAAGCAAAGAGATCGCGTCGCGCATACAGCCATCAGAAGAACGCGCAATTAAATTTAAAGCCTTGTCATCAATTTCAACTCCCTCTCCTTCCCCCACCTTCCGCAGATGCCCTTCAACTTCCTTCATTTTTATCCGGCCAAAATCCAGCCGCTGACAGCGGGAAAGAATTGTTAAAGGGACTTTTTGCAACTCGGTCGTTGCTAGGACAAAGATAGTATGCTCTGGCGGCTCTTCCAAGGTTTTAAGCAAGGCATTAAAAGCCTCGGGGGTCAGCATGTGAACTTCATCTATAATATAAACCTTGTAGCGGCCCTCTACCGGCGCGTAGCGCACCCGCTCGCGCAGCTCGCGGATCTCATCAATCCCGCGATTTGAAGCCGCGTCAATCTCAATGACATTTACTGATTGACCAGCTGTTACCCTTTCACAATTTTGACAAGTGCCGCAAGGGTTTGGGGTTGGGCCATTTTCACAGTTCAAGGCCTTGGCCAAAATCCTGGCCATTGAGGTTTTGCCTGTTCCCCTGGGGCCAGAAAAAAGATATGCGTGGGCCAGGCGATTATTTTGAATCGCGTTCTTTAACGTTTGCACGATCGGGGCTTGCCCCACGATCTCATCAAAATTTTTTGACCGCCATTTTCGATAAAGTGATGTGTATGACATGAGAGGATTTTATCTTAGCATATTTTGGAAAGTCTATAAACCCTACTCACAAAGGTTATCTCAAAAGAGTGAAATTTTCTGACAAACTCACAGATATATTTTGGGGAGAGCGCCAAGAAAGCATGTTTTGGAACCTAAGAATGAAATTCTCGGTTCCAAAACCGTATGTTCTTTCGACGAGAAAAGGAACCGAGGCTTTCAGCCTCAGGTTCCGACTCCTAGCAGATTAGGAGTTTTTCGGAGCTCTCTTAGGAAGAGGGAAAAAAACAAAAATGAATATCGTTCGCATACCAGAGACTTCATTAAGGTTATTGGCTGGACCGCAAAAGCCGGATCAAAGACCTTTACCAAAATAGCCAATCGCAGCTACTCTGCCACACACAACTCTCTACTGTCCTCCCACAGGACAGATTCTTGAAATAAGCGAACACAAACGTCAAACTATCTTTAATAATTTTCTAACTACAGAGTTATCAAGGCTCTCCCAAGAATTAGGACTTCCCCCTATTGAGGAGGTCTCTATTGAGTGTATTAAGACCGGCTCTCCGGAGAAGACCCCCTGGACCAATGAAACACTGCAAGAACTACCATACCTAATTTTAGCTTTGGTTTATGCCACTAGAGAAACCAGAAACTATCTAGGCTCTTTGCCTGGCAAAGAACTTGACGCAAAGGCTGAAGCCAAGGATTCGTTTGGTGAGCTTCAGCCTGGACCGACTGCAGATTTATCTTTAGCACAATCTTGGCTAGTAATCTTTCGCAAGGAGATAAAGAATTTGTTTTTCGGATTGCCCCTAATTCCCCGATCAAAAGACACCCAAACAGCACCACTTTGGAGGGCATCTTTGAATGCCAAGCAGAAGAGGCCGCTGAATTAGAACAGCTTGGGCTAAATACAGATGATCTCTATGATGCTAGTCTGATTTCAAGAGGTCTAACCAGGGGATTTACTGTCACTGTCGCTATTACCGAAGAAGCAAACCTAGGCTTAGCTGGGGTTAACAAACAATCGACTGGACTATTATTAACTGATCCATTAGGCAATGTTTATAAAATCACTACTCAGCACGCTGGGGATCACCGATAAATCCTGGCCACCCTTTTGCCAATTCCGCAAACTATTTCATAAGAAATAGTGTCAGCCAGTTTAGCCACTTCATCAGCCGAGACAAGCTGGCTGTTTTGTTCGCCAATTAAAATAACTTCATCACCAACTGAAACTTGACTCTGACCGACATCAACCATAATCAAGTCCATGGTGACCCTGCCTACCACTGGATAACGTTTTCCGCGAATAATTACTTTCCCTTTGTTGGAAAGGCGGCGGCTATAGCCATCTGCGTAACCAACCGGCACTGTAACCACCTGCGTCTCTGTTGGGGTGACATAAATTGAGCCATAAGAGACAGGTGTCCCAGCCGATACTCGTTTAACATAAGAGACTCGGCTCTTAAAGCTCAGAGCTGGAATAAGGTTCACCTTGTTGCGGCCATTACCCTGAGGATAAAGACCATACATCATCAAGCCCACCCTGACTAAATTTAGATGGGTTTGAGGGTGAAAAACCACTGCCGCAGAATTGGCTGAGTGCTTAAGTGGAATGTTATCAAGCTGATCAGCTACTTGCTTGAATTTCTCAAACTGATCATTAGTAAAGGTATCGTGGGGCTCTTCTGCTAAAGCAAAATGAGTAAAAACCCCTTCAAGAAAAAGTCCAGGCAAGGAAGAAATTTTAGCAATAAAAGCCTTGGCCTCAGAAGGCAAGACCCCCACCCGCCCCATCCCAGTATCAATCTTCACGTGGACAGTCGCAGTTTTGTGACGCTTGGCTGCTTCATCAGACAAGGCCTTGGCCTCAGTAAAAGAATAAGTTGTCTGTGTTAAATCATACTCAATAATCTCATCAACCACTGAGGTCGGTGACTCGGTAAGGATTAAGATTGGCGCCAAAATTCCAGCTTCGCGCAGCTCCAACGCCTCTTTCAGATTGGCCACAGCCAGATACTCAGCTCCAGCCTCCACGGCCGCCCGCGCTGCGGCTACTGCCCCATGGCCATAAGCATTGGCCTTGACCACCGCCATAAACTTAACCCCGGGCGCTAAAAGGTTTCTGATTGCTAAAATATTATCTTTGATCGCTTTAAGGTTTATTTCAGCGTAAGTGTTCATTTTTTAACTGCTCCACATATTTATCATCGATCACAAATTCACCTAATTTCAGTCTCCGGCCGCTCTCCTGACCATGATGATCAGAGCCGCCGGTTATAAGCAAGCCATGTTTGATCGCTAAGTTTATGTAATGTTGGGTTTGGCCCTCATTATGCAAGGGGTAGATCGCTTCAATCCCGGCTAAACCAGCCGCGACAAAATCTGGAATTACCTGGTCACATTTTGAAACCCCTGGATGGGCATAGACCGGCAGGCCGCCGGCATCTAAAACAAGTTTTATTGCTTCCACCGCTTTCATCTTATAGTGTTCTGTATAAGCCGGGGCACCAAACTCAATATAGCCGCGAAAAGCGTCGCGAAAATTACTGATCAACCCCTCTTGGACCATGACCCTAGCTACGTGAGGCCGGCCAGGGGCTTGGTTCCCAGCCAGCGTAAGGACTGTTTCTGCCTGAAGGTTTATCCCCATCTTCTGCAGCTTCTCGCACATTTTATAGATCCTATCCTGACGCCCTTTTTGCAGTTTTTTTAAAGTTTCTTGAAAAGCGGCGTTGCCAAGATCAATAAAATAACCAAGAATATGGATTTCCGTGTTGTAATCATCTGTGGAAAACTCAATGCCTGGAATAACCTCAAGACCAAGCTCGGCTCCTTTAGCAACAGCCAAGGCTACCCCGCCGGCAGTATCATGGTCAGTCACGGCAATAGTGGTTAAACCGACTGTTTTGGCTAAGGCAACCAGCACTTCCGGCGTATCGGTCCCGTCTGAAAAATTAGTATGAAGATGCAAATCAGCAGACATTATTTTGTAATTATAACATGATTTTGATAAAGCTGTAGCGCAGACCTTTAGGTCTGCTACATTTTTTTCTAACCGAAGGTGCCCTACACGCAGTCTTAATTATTAGTAAAGAGGATATAGGTTAGATAGTCAAAAACTTGGGGTGATATTTCCAACTTAAGAAGTGTCTGGGTAAAAGCCTGGGCCGCAACCTTACTTAAGGCTTCAATATAGCGCTCCTTGACATAAGGACCAAGCTGCCAAGCCTTAAATTTATAACGTTTATAAACCTCGCCGATCTCTTGAAATTCCAAGTGCTTAAAAAGTTCATGGGCCACCATAAATTTTAAGAGATGCTCTGACAGCTCGCTGGACCTGACATAACGCAGCATTTTTTCGTGATGATCACGATAGACCACAATCTCCCTGCGCTCACGGCGATACTCGCTCCGCCTGGCCCGGCCTTTATCTTCACCAAAAACCTTAACCCCTAGCTCAGCTGCGATCCTTCGCGGATCACGGGTCCCATACTCTGCCACCAAAGAGTGGGCCACCTCATCGCCAAGGGTTAAGACCTCTTCAATCAATTGCTGCTTATAATCCTCGGCCAATTTTTGAAATGTTTTATCTTTTGACAGTTCTAAATAAGCTAAGGCTAAACGATTACGCTCTTGAAGGCTCCGCTCTCTAACTTTTTCAGAAAACTGTTCGCTCTTTTTTCCTCTCGTCATTACAGTTTAACAACCTCTTCAGTAATTTTTTCTCCGGCCACGGTTATTTTAACATAATGATAGAAACCACCCAAGCCTGCTGGTAAATGCAAGACACCCCCAGCCCCGCCACTCACTAAATAAACCACCCCACCCTCCCGACGCCGGGCATAGCCATGAATGTGCCCGGCACAAACATATTCAACCCGATAGCGGGCAAACAATGATTTTAACTCGGCCACCACCTCGTGCTCGGACATAACATAATCATCATAAAGCTCTAAGGGATCAAACAGCGGCCGGTGAAAAAAGACAAAACAATGGGCCTGTTTGTTCTGGGCCAGGTCAGCCTTGAGCCAATTTAGTTGCGTGGCGTTAAACATTCCGCGAAAAGCATTGTTCAAAACAATAAAGTGAGAGTTTTGATAATTAAAGGAATAATATAACGGCCCAAAATATTTTTTAAAGTAGCGGTCACCATGATTAACCAGGTCATGATTACCTGGAACCTGGTAGACCTTAGGCTGGAGCTTGCTTAGCTGGCTAAGGTAAAGTTGATACTCAGGCTCCGTGCCATTGACCACACAATCCCCAAGGTTTACAGCAAAAGCCAGATCAGTTTCCTGATTAAGGCGAGCCAGCAGCTGATCAAAAATCTCTTTTGAACCCTGATTATCGCCAAACACAACAAAACTAAAGCTAGGGTCTGCCGGCGGACGGGCCAGGGCAAAAGCCAGGCCAAAACTTACGCTCAGTAAAATAATCAGACTAAAAATTATCTGCAACTTAAATTTAGGTTTTAACTTAGGCGCGAGCTCACTCAAGATCGTCCACCGCTCTTCGAAATTCAGCCACTGTTTTTTTTAAGCCCTCAAGTGTCTTACCTGTTACTTGAGAGGTCAGCAGCAGCGCCTTAGCGCCAGTATCAGCCAAGATCGCGACCTCAGACGGCTTAAGACTGCGCTGACTAGGAATAATCACTGGCAAAGCCGAGGACAAAACAATAGAAATGTAATTTTGCAGATCGCCCACCACCAGCTCCCCGCCTCGGTCAGAACTCGGCAGGATCGCGGCGGTCAGGGCATCAAAATCGCTACGGGAAATCTCGACCACTTCTTCCAAAGTAAAACGGCTGTTCAAGGTCAATATTTTGGCAAGTCCGTTAGCCTTGATCAAGGCCGGCGATAAAAACTCCATCCCCAAGCTGATAAAATCAAAACCAACAGTTATCAGTTCGACCAGCTCTTTTTCGCCTAGCTGCTTTTCACCGCTCAGATTAAGACCAACCGGCACTTTCACGTCTGCCAGGCTTCGGATCAAAGCCTGCTTTTCTTTTTGCACGCCAGTCACACCTTCGGCCAAGCTAAGACAGAGCACATCAGCCCCACTCTCCACTGCCCCGGTCAAGACATCAGGATCACCCCCCGCTACTGCCACAATCAGGGTCAATTTGTTTTGCGCTAGCAGTTCCATTAACTTTGGCATAACACTTCCTTATAATCCTGGCGAGCAACCGCAATATTTTTGTCTGTACAATTTAAGTTGCTTGGCCATTGCTTGACTTTGACGATACCCGCACCTAAAATCTTGCCAAAAGAATTCTACACCAATCTCTACCCCAATTTCATCCCCTATTTTTTTGATCAGCTCAATCTTTTGATATGGACTAATAAGAAGCGTAGTTGAAAAAAACTTAAAGCCTAGCTCTTGGGCTTTTTGCGCTGTGCTAAGCAAACGCACGCGGTAGCAGTTTTCACAATCTTTTGGTCTCAATCCCCATTTATTCTCCCCCTTATCAAGGGGGAGATGTCGATCCGCCTCTGACGGAGAGACAGAGGGGGTAAGGAGCTCCAATCCAACCGTCGTCACATATTGTTTCATAGTTTCTAGACGACGCTCATATTCTGCCAGCGGCTGGATATTAGGGTTATAAAAATAACCGGTGACGTTAAAACCTTGCTCACGCAGGGACTTAACAACATAGGTACTGCAGGGGCCGCAACAAGTGTGGAGCAGTATTTTAGACAAGGCCAAGGTCTGCTAAAGCTTTGTGGACAACCTCTTTTTCCTTATCAGTAGCTTCAACTAAAGGCAGCCGCACGCCACCAACCGGCAAGCCAATCATCGCCAAAGCAGCTTTGACCGGGATCGGGTTGGAGGTGACAAAGATCGCTTCAAACAAGGCAGAGAGCTTATCATTGATCGCTTTAGCCTCAGCCTTTTTCCCTTCAAGGAAAAGAATGGTCATTTTTTTCATCTCTTTGCCAACCAGATGTGAAGCCACGGAAATAACGCCAATCCCCCCTCGCTCCATAACCGGCAAAGTTAAGTTATCGTCACCGCTGTAAATCGCAAAACTTTTTGGAGTAGCCTGGCGGACCGCTGCAACCTGATCTAAATTGCCCGAAGCCTCTTTAACAGCCACGTAATTCTTGATCTCTGCCAAACGAGCCACCGTCTCTGTCTCCATATTTTTACTGGTGCGGCCCGGGATATTATAAATAATTAATGGGAGTGAAGTATTGTCTGCCACAACCTTAAAATGCTGATACAGCCCCTCTTGTGGCGGCTTATTATAGTATGGGACAACTATCATCGCCGCATCAACCCCAATCTCTTCAGCTTTTTGGGTCGATTTAATCGTGGTCGCAGTTGAATTTGAGCCTGTGCCAGCAATGATTTTGCATTTTGCGCCAACCGCGGCTTTGACCACGCGGTAGAGCTCGTATTCTTCTTCGTGAGTTAAAGTCGGAGATTCTCCGGTTGTCCCATGCAAAACCAAACCTTCAGAGCCATTGGCCACTAAATGCGCGGCCAGTTTTTCAGCCATCGCATAATCAACTGAAAGGTCTTTTTTAAAAGGTGTCACCATTGCGGTTAAAACATTACCAAAATTAGTCATAAGATCTCCTCCTATGAATTTTATTGTAGCATAATTTCACCTGGACATACACTCGTAGCAGTGGTAATAATTACTGAAATTTAGCAGCTAGACATTTATTCCAAACGCCCTCTTAGGTCCTTAACCCTAGTCGTTTTCTAAAAATCAACCTAAGATGTTTAGCATATTTGACAGCCTCTGTAACCTCTTCAGATATCACCACATCCCCAGGATATCGAAACTCAACAGCATATGGGGTTAATTCTTTAAGCTGCTTGCGCATAGGAGCCAGCAACGAATCTGTACCCAAAAGCAAAACCAGTAATTCCTCCAAGTCATGGTGCTTGGAAAAATGTATTTTATGAAAAGTCAAAAGAGCTTTTAAGTATTTTTCAACGCACTGCTGACAATGAAAAGCAATAATACAACGTTGTTTAGGGCGCCGTTTTGATCTCAAATCTAAAATTGTCTCAAAATCACCCTCTGCTTTTTCAACCCACTCATCAACACATTTATCCCTTTTCATACAAAACCTTACCGTTACTTATAATATCCTGCAGAAAAGGATCGAAATTTTTAAGGCGGCTTTTTATCTCTCCAGGTGTTCTGATCACAAAATCCATAGGGATCAACCTTGGAAAAAGAGCATCACTAACAAGGCCATATCTTTTTTTAGAGCGGAGCTTGGTTTTTTTGACTATAAAAAGATCTAAGTCGCTATCTTTGCCTGGTTTACCATAAGCATAAGAGCCAAAAAGAATAATCTTTTCTGGTTTAACTTTTTCAACTATGCGCTGCGTTATATCAGCTAAAACACTAGCGGTAACAGGCGGCTTTATCGGTTTTTTTTGCTTTTCACAAGTCATATTAATATTTTATCACATCCCAAACGCCTTTTTAAGCTCTTTGATCCGATCCCTGATCTCTGCCGCCCGCTCAAAATTAAGCTCTGTGGCCGCCATTGCCATCTCTTCTTCCAAAGATCTAATTAAATCAGGCAATTCCTCCTTGGGAAAGAACTCTTTTAGATGCTTGATCTCTTCAAGTTTGCTCTCCTTAATCCGCTCGGAAATATCTGCAATTTCTTTAACAATAGTCTTAGGGGTAATTTTATGTTTTACATTATACGCCACTTGCTTTTTGCGGCGACGGTTAGTCTCATCAAGCGCCCGCTCCATCGAGCCAGTCATGTTTTCCGCGTAAAGAATAACTGTCCCATTAATATTCCTCGCCGCCCGGCCAACAGTCTGGATCAGCGAGGTGTCAGAACGCAAGAAACCCTCTTTATCAGCATCAAGGATAGCCACCAGAGAAACTTCAGGTAAATCGAGTCCTTCACGCAAAAGATTGATCCCAACTAGCACATCAAACTTACCAAGTCTCAAGCCCCGCAAAATTTCAATCCGATCGAGAGTTTGTACATCCGAGTGCAAATACCTGACTTTTATCCCAGCCTCATTTAAATACTCGGACAAATCCTCAGCCATTCGTTTAGTTAACGTTGTAACCAGGACCCGCTCTTTTCGCTCGGTCCTAATTTTTATCTCTTTAATCAAATCTTCAACCTGGCCTTGGGGTTTTTTCACGATTACCGCAGGGTCAATTAAACCAGTCGGCCTAATAATTTGCTCAACAACTTGCTTAGAATGCTTGATCTCAAAATCAGCCGGGGTCGCTGAAACAAAAATTGTCTGATTAAGCCGCTGCATAAACTCGTCAAATTTTAACGGGCGGTTATCAAGGGCAGATGGGAGGCGAAAGCCATATTCAACCAAATTCTGCTTACGTTTCTTATCCCCTTCATACATTGCCCGAATTTGCGGCACAGTGACGTGTGACTCATCAATAATCAACAAATAGTCGTCGGGAAAATAATCGATCAAGGTGCCCGGAGGCTCGCCAGGCGCGCGGCCGTCCAAATGCCTAGAATAATTTTCAATGCCCGAACAATAACCCATCTCGCGGATCATCTCTAGATCATACTTGGTTCGCTGGGCTAAGCGCTGGACCTCAAGTTTTTTATTCTCTCGATCTAACTCTGCCAAGCGCCAATTTAATTCTTTTTTTATAGATTCAAGAGCCACATCAAATTTGCCTTGAAAAGTAACGTAATGCGTAGCCGGGTAGATGCCGACAAAACCGCGGGCTGACAAGACCCGGCGCGAAACTGCTTCAACTTCAGCGATCTTTTTTATTTGATCATCCTCAAGCTCTATCCTCAAAAAATTAGTATCATAAGCTGGCTGCACCTCAATCACCCCGCCCCTGACCCGAAACTTGCCCCGGGATAGTTCCACATCATTGCGCTCATATTTGGTTGAAACCAGATGGGCCATAATTTCATCGCGGGAAATCTTTTGGCCCAGCTTAAGGATTAAAGTACTTGCTTTATAATCCTCTGGCCGGCCTAAGGCATAGATACAGGAAACAGAAGCCACAATGATCGTGTCGCAGCGCTCTAAGATTGACATGGTTGCCTGGTGACGCAAGCGATCAATCTCCTGGTTGATTGACGAATCTTTTTCAATATAAGTATCGCTGGCGGGGAGATACGCTTCTGGCTGGTAGTAATCATAAAAGCTAACAAAATACTCAACCGCGTTTTCTGGAAAAAAACTGCGAAACTCCTGGCACAGCTGGGCCGCTAAAGTTTTATTAGGCGAGATAACCAAGGTTGGTTTTTGGACCTGCTCGATTACATTGGCCATGGTAAAAGTTTTACCCGAGCCGGTTACTCCAAGCAAGGTTTGAAAATCTTGGCCTTTGTCCAGCCCCGCAACCAACTGCTTAATGGCTAGGGGCTGGTCCCCTTGGGGTTTAAAGTTTGAAGAGAGCTTGAACTTGCCCATTTAATTCTTTTCTTGTCCCATTGTTGTCAATCACCACATCAGCTAATTTGAGATAATTTTTTTGGCCCATCTGCGAATTTATCCTGGCCAGCGCAGCCTCTTTTGATAAACCTTTTTCTAACAATCTGGCCAGTCGAGTTTTCTTAGAGGCCATTACCACCCAAACCTCATCACAGAACCCAATCAAACCTATCTCTTTGAGCACCGCTGCATTGATCACTATCATTCGACTATCGAATTTTCGAATTTTCAACTTTTCGAATATCGTTTTCTTAAGTTTCGGATGCACTAACTGATTTAGCTCACGCAGCTTTTGGGGGTCACTAAAAACTAGCTCAGCTAGTTGTTGACGCTTGGCCCGGCTTAAACCCATTAACCGATGAGCCTCTTTGTCTACATCAATCACAAAAGCGCCATGCCTAGCCAAAATCTTAGCCACTTCACTCTTACCCGAAGCAATTGGCCCTGTTAATCCAATAATTCGACATTTGGCGCCAAAGGCGCATCCGCCTCTGGCGGAGATATTTGACATTTGACATTTATTATATCACCCCCCATTGCCAAACCAAAATAATTATAATAGCATTAGCTTATGTCTAACTGGCTCTATTATCTAAAATCATCTCTAAAACAAGCAAAAAACACTGACCAACTTACCCAAAACAATCAAAACAACCAGGCCGGGGAAAACATCAAGGTTCTGCTCCCTTTTATCAAAAAGCATTGGCCAGCAGGGCTGCTGGGGGTTTGCTTAATCATTGTTAGCAGTTTTCTCTCCTATCCCCAGCCCATGATCACTCGTTATCTCATTGACAAGGTCCTGCTTGGCAAACAATTCAACCTGCTCGGGTTAATCATCATTCTGCTAGCAGCTATTAAGCTACTGCAAACAATCGCGGACCTTTTTCAGCGTTTTTACTCGACCAGCTTTGAACAAGCGGTCTTGCTTGATATTAGGCATGACCTCTTAAATCGGGTCTTGCATTTTCCCAAGGCTTTTTTTGACAGTCAGGAGACTGGTTACCTTATGTCCCGCTTAAACAATGACTTAGAAAGCTTAAGATGGTTTTTTTCCAGCACGCTTGTCCAAATCCTAACCAATAGTTTGCGCTTTGTAATCGGTCTTGGCTTTCTCTTTTATCTTGAATGGCGCATCGCCCTGGTTACCATCATTGTTTTACCGCTCCTCTCGCTTTCAGTTAAATATTTTTCCCAGAAAATAAAAGTATTGAGCCGTCAACGCATGGAAAAACAGGCCAAGCTCTCTGCCCGCTTAAAAGAAGCCCTCGGCTCTCTCTCCTTGATCAAATCATTCTCAACAGAAAAACGCGAGATCGCTAAGATCATGCAAGAGGCTAAGCAAGCCAATGAGATCAATCTGCAGCAAACCGCCCTTAGCTCAGTAGCCAGCCTATCAATTAGTGGGCTCTCCGAACTTGCTTCCTTAATTCTCTTGGCTGCTGGCGGCTGGCTAATTATTAAGGGGGAATGGACAGTTGGCTCGCTCCTTGCTTTTCAAGCTTATCTAGGCTTTGTCTTTGGGCCAGCCCAATTCTTGGCCAATTCCAATTACATACTGCAAAGCGCCTTGGCTGGACTGGAGCGGGTAGCAACTTTTTACACTATCCTGCCAGAAGAACATAATGAAGCTGGGCAAAAGCCAGCAAAACTCAACGGTAAAATAGAATTTCGCCACGTCTCCTTTTCATATAATGGTCAGGAAATGATCCTTAAGGACCTCTCTTTTATCATTAACCCAGGTGAAAAGATCGCCATTGTCGGCCCAAGCGGGGCTGGCAAAACCACCCTGATCAGTTTAATGCTGGCTTTTTATTCCCCAATTAACGGCACAGTCTTATTTGATGACCAGCTTGTTTCTGCTTATAATCTCAAATCATTGCGCGAGCGGCTCGGCTATGTGGCCCAAAGCACGCAGCTTTTAAGCGGTTCAATCATCGACAATTTAAAATATGGTAATGAACAGGCTACCCACGAGGAATTAGTCAAGAGTGCCAAGGCCGCGGGGATTGATGAATACATCTCTAAATTGCCAGCTGGTTACAATTCGCTGCTGGGCGAAAACGGGGTTAATATGTCCGAGGGCCAACGTCAGCGGCTCTCCATTGCCCGGGCCCTGGTCAAAAACCCAGATATCTTAATTTTTGATGAGCCAACCTCAAACCTTGATCTAGTAACAGAAAAAAACATTCTTGACCTGCTTAATAATCTCGCCAAAAACAAAACCTTAATCATCATCAGCCACCGACCGGTCCCTGCGGACAGGATGATAGCGATCAGCTAAGCCTGATCGCCTCTAAGAATATTTTATCAGACTGCGCACTGGTCATTATATCATGCGCCATTCACCATTCGATTTTTTTAATATATGACCTAGGTCTTAGCACCTTCCCTAAAATTTCTCCTTGACTAATTTAATCTACCAAAGTAAAATAGTCATATCATGTATAAGCAGCGTTACTTAGAAAAAACCGTTTTAGAGCTCAATCGCTCTTTTAAGGTAATCTATCTGGCTGGGCCACGACAAGTTGGAAAAACAACCCTCCTCCAACACTTGGCGAAAAGGTTTAAGCTGAACTATGTTTCCCTGGACGATATGGAGCTAAGGCGTCTGGCCCAAGAAGATCCTGCCTTGTTTCTACAAAGATATCCCACTCCCCTTTTTATTGATGAAGTGCAATATGCACCCCAATTATTTTCTTACATTAAAATTAAGGTCGACCAAGAGAGCAGGAATGGCCAATACTGGCTAACAGGTTCTCAACAGTTTTCAGTCATGAAAAATGTCAAAGAATCCCTTGCTGGACGGGTCGGGATTATTAATCTTTTAGGTTTTTCCCTGGCTGAAAGCAGGCAAAAAAAACAGCCAGCCCAGCCATTTTTACCAGGGCGACCGCTAGGCAGGATACCAGCACCTGATATTAATACTCTTTTTGGCCAGATCATTCGCGGGTCTTTCCCTGTTTTAACACACAAAAATGCCCCTGCACTCTCCTTTTTTTATAATTCTTATCTCCAAACTTACATTGATCGCGATTTAAGGGATATTTTTAAGGTGTCAAAAATATCGGATTTTCATAAATTCCTCTCTCTTTGCGCAGCACGAACAGGCCAAGTCTTGAATGTTTCTGAGCTAGCCAGGGACGCAGGGATTTCTGTCCACGCGGCCAAGGAATGGCTGGGCATTTTGGAAGCAAGTTTTCAGATTTATTTAGTTCAACCTTATTATCGCAATATCTCTAAGAGGTTAATAAAAGCTCCAAAACTCTATTTTTTAGACACTGGCCTGGCCGCCTATTTGACCAAATGGCAAACAGCCGAAACGCTCGCCCACAGCATTATGGCAGGGGCATTTTTTGAAACCTTTGTGGTCACTGAAATCCTTAAAAGCTACTGGTTCCAAGGCAAGGAAGCCCCTCTTTACTATTTTCGAGACAAAGAAAAGCATGAAGTCGATCTGTTAATTGAACAAGAGGGGAAAATATATCCAGTTGAAATTAAATTATCAGCCCGTGTTCACCCAGCTGACTTTAACAACATAAATTATCTGCGGGAAAAGCTAAAAAACACCTCAACAGGCGCAATCATTACTGCTGGACAAAAACAACTCCCTTTTAACAAAGAAAACGAGATTATCCCAGCTAGTCTGCTTTCTTAGGCAAGGGAAAACCAGGCCTATGACCTTTCGAATTTAAAATCTCGAATTTGTCCCATTTACCATATTTAACAATAATGCTCCGGGATCCCGATTCGATCAAAGACCGACATCGGGATTCCGGATTTCGACCTTTAATAATATTCGAGTTTTTCAATATATAAGCTTGGACATGGACCCTGGGAAATAGTACCTCCCCCTTGATGCCTAAGTATAAATTCAAGGAGTTTTCAAGATGCTTAACTAGTTTGACTATGCTTTTATAATAATTTATACTTTTATTATTATGCAACCCCTAATTAACGAGCTAGTTCTTTTTTTTGAAAAGAGAGAAGATCTCCTGCTGGCTTTTTTGTTTGGTTCACAAGCAAAAAACAGGGCTGGCAAGGAATCTGATTATGACATTGCTGTCTGGCCAAAAACTCAGCTATCACGGGAAGCCGTTAATCAACTGTGGCAGGAATTAGAGTCGCTGCTAAAAACTAATGTGGATTTAGTCCTACTCCCCCAAGCTCGCCCGACCGTCGCCTGGTCAGCCCTAAGGGGAAAACGGCTACTCATTAGGGATTTTAAGCTTTATTTAAATTTATTCGTGAATGTCTCAAGAGAAGCAGAAGACATCCAAGATTTTCTGATTGATTACTGGCACTTAAAAAAGAGGTATGCGGCAGCATGACACCATTAAACAAAGACCAAAAACAAGGTATTGTCGAGAGGATCAATTTCATGAAAGTCGAACTAAAGGACTTAACGGACAAATACCAAAACGTTGATTGGGAAACCTACTCAGTGGACCGCGAAACCAGAAGAAACATTGAACGCATCATAGAAAACCTTGCCAATGCATCAATAGATATCGCCAAAATAATGCTAGCTGGCGAGACAGTAGAAATCCCAGGGACCTATCAGGAAATCATATTCAAGCTCGGAGAGCTCTCTTTTGTCAGTAAAGATCTGGCAGCAAAAATAGCCGCCCTGGCAAAAACAAGAAATGTCTTAGCCCATCAATATCTTGATCTTAAATGGGATTTAATAAAACCACTCGTCAAAGAGTGCCCGATTTTTCTAAATGACTTTATTAATAATTTAAATGTTTAAGACAAAAAGAAGTTTTAGGCGACAACCAGCCACAAACACGGGAAACTTTGGAATAATATATATCAATATTCAAAATCATGCCAACAAAATTCTCTCTAAAATTAGCTGATGGTTCTTCTTGGCAATTTATTGCTTTTGGCAAAGCCAAGCCCTGGCTGCGAAAACTAGCTAGGATAATGAAACTTAAAAAAAAGTCTAACAAAAAAGCAGTTAATGTTTTTATCCTCTTTCAAGATGGTTCCAATTTACCAGGGATAGCAAAAATCCCACTGCTTTATAGAAATAACTTGCCACTCAAAGGATGGCAAAGTAATGGAGATCAGCAAGCAGAACGCTGGACTCATCCTCAAAGGTCACACACTATTTTTGTCCTCAGAAAGCCATTCAATCATCAAGCAATGATCATCCAGATGTGGCGGACCCTCGCCCCTGTTTACGAACAAGTAATTGCAAATGGCGGGCTAGCTTTTCATGCTGGCTTAATAGTCAGAAATAAAAAGGGGGTACTCCTCTCCGCTCCTGGCGGAACCGGAAAATCCACTTGCTGCCGCAGGGTCCCTAAACCCTGGCAAGCTTGGTGCGATGATGAATGCTTGATCGTTAAAACCAGAAATGACTATCGAGTCCACCCCTTCCCCACTTGGAGTGAGTACCTTGGTGACCAAAAATGCCAGCATAGTTGGCCAACTATGCAATCTGCTTGCTTATCAAACATATATTTCCTAGAACAGGCAACAAAAGAAGGGGTAGAACCCATACATCCAGGAGTCGCTACCGTCCTTATCCATCACACAGCTAAAGATATGACGCAAAAAGCTTGGCCCCAGCCAAAAACAGCTTTTCCTCTAAATATGAAGCATAAAATTTTTATCAATGCTTGCCGGCTGGCAAAAAAGATTAGCTGCTTCAATCTAAAAGTTGAAAGGTTTGGCAAATTCTGGAATAATATCATTGCAAAAAAATAAAAGTACGCTATAATAAATCCGTAGTTTTTTGATTTAATAATGTTAAGACATACTATAAAGTAGTCAAGTAGAAATTAGTTATCAAGGATCAAGCCCAAATGGGCAGGGACATTGAAAATTTAAACGGCAACAGCCAGATTTAACCGGATCGGATCAAACTCTG
>Ga0066637_10000424_pt1 | contig 25505 bp, 23 predicted proteins | sample CryGeyCG2014_020_FD_62737 | JGI IMG/M metagenome (GOLD analysis project Ga0066637, IMG submission 62737) | Groundwater microbial communities from aquifer - Crystal Geyser CG08_land_8/20/14_0.20 | ecosystem: Environmental > Aquatic > Deep subsurface > Groundwater | place: USA: Utah: Grand County...
GTTCCGTTGGCTATTATGGCTATTGCGCCGCCAGCCCCGGGGTTGCTGCTGTGGCCTGCACTGCCCAAATCAAAGGGATAGAATGCAGAGCCGTAAACCCTGTTGGCATTGCTGCTGGCGCCGCCGTATGATGCGCCAGAGTATGCGGCGTTGTTGTATCCGCCAGGACCCATGTTTGCGACCCTGAACCCTTTCCCGGTTGCATTAAGCGTGCCCGAAGCGTTCACGAACACATTAACTGCCGCAAACTGCACTCCCAATCCGTCCATATTCGTTGTATAATTTCCAGTGGCATTAATCATCCCGTAAATAGTTATGTTTCCCGATGCGTTTACCAGCAGCGGCGTGCCTCTTTGCGTGCCGCCTGCGACCAGGACCTGCCCCTGGCCGACAACCAAATTAGTGATGTCACAGGGAACGGCACTTGTGTCAAGGCCGGTATTGCAGGTGGCATTGTTGTGCGTCCATCTCGTGCCGCTTGCCACAAGAGTATAGCCGGAAGCAGGGCAGCCATTTTCATTCAAAATTGGGCCCACGCAATAATTGGTTGCAAACAAAACAGGCGAAATAAGAAAAACGAGAGAAAGCAGAAGGAGAACCCTAATCAAACTGGATGCCCCCATCTTTTTCATATTACCGACTTTGACCATAATAGTGACCGTTGACTGTGTTTTGCTGCTTAAACCTCGTTTTGATTACAGAGATAATATTTATAAACGCTTATCCTTTCTTTTCCCGAAGCTTTCGTGGGCATTGCCCACGAGCTTTTTGCCAGATGGCAAAATCCAATTCTTTTCTGGGAAATCGTGAGCTTTGCTCACGAGCTATGCTGCATCAGCAGCATTCAAGAAAAGGCTCAAATGCTGGCAATAGTTGCCAACAAAAAATTGATATGCTGGCAGGGATTGAATGCGCCTGCTGGCGCATCAGATGCACCTCTTGGTGCATATCTCGGCGACTATTGTCGCCGATAGCGCTCGCATGTTTCACATGCTCGGCGCACTTGCGAAATATTTAAAAACTTAATAATCCATTAAGTATCCATGAAAGGTGCAATTGAGCATCCAAAGGATGCGAGAGCTATGCTTCATCAGAAGCATTCAACCGACCCAAAGGGGATCGATGGCAGCAGCCGTCGAGATTTTTGCCAACAGACAAAAAGCCAGCAGGCGAGGGCTATGCTTCCGCTGAAGCATTCAACCAAGCCAAAAACTAGGCTTACATTGACCCCCCTGGAGCAAAACATCTATTTCGCGGCAAAAAACGCCAAAGACGGAGTGGTATCCCTGGAAATTATCAGATCCTGGAAACTTGCCGGCAACAATACGCTTCAGGTTACATTGACCAACATGGTAAAAAAGGGATGGCTTGCCAGATTGAGAAAAGGAGTCTATCTCCTGAACGAGAGCCCCGGCGTGGCAGTCAAGGACCCGTTCAGCATCGCAACCTACATCTTCCCTGGGTATATCGCATTCAGCTCTGCGCTTTATATCCACAAACTAACTGACACGCTGCCGTTTGAAGTGCAGGTGGCAACCAGAAATGAAAACGGCAGCAGGAGAATCGGTGAATACACATTCAGGGCAATTCCGCTGGGAAAACGCTACTCATTGGCCAAACGGGAAAACGGCTGCCTGGTTTCAACCGCCCCGAAAACATTGTATGACTGCCTTGCCCATCCGGATCTTGCAGGCGGTTATCCGCAGATTTTAAATGCAATAAATGAAGCCAAATTATCAGAAACAGAATGGCGGGAACTGCTGTATTACGCTGAAAAATTCGAGCCACCCGCTTTTTACCAGCGGCTGGGCTACATCCTCGAACTGCTCCCGAAAAAGAACAATGAAATCAATGACATTATCAAAATCTGCCATAAAAAAGTAAAATCCAATATCTACCTGTCCGCGCGTAGAAAAGGAAAATATATCCCCAGGTGGAAATTGGTGGATGACATCGGAAAAGATGAATTGCTGGGGTGGTGGTATTGATGGCTGGGATAGACGAGCTGACTCTAAGGGCGCTGTCTGCAAGGGCAGGCCTGCCAATGCAATTCGTTTTCAAGGAGATCAAGCTCCTGGAAGCATTATCCGGGATATTGTCAGCAAACAGGGACGCCGGGCTGCGCCTGGTAATGAAAGGAGGCACTGCACTGAACAAAATTTACCTTAGGGGCGTGCAGAGATTTTCAGAGGACATTGATTTCGACCTTTTTTCTGAAACAAATAATTTGAAAAAAATCGTCGCCATTGACGGGTTTGAAACACAGGGACCGTGGAGGAGAAGGGATACAATACGCTACCACCTCGCGTATAACTTTGCAGGGCAGGCTGACACAGTAAGAGTGGAATTTTCAACAGGCAAACTATTGAAAACCGTGAACCCGGTTGCCAATGAAAATGTTGTTTCGGATATTACAGGAAATGTTTTATATGGAGCGCCGGTTTATTCGCTGGACGATTTGGTGGCACGGAAGATGAATGCACTCCGCACAAGAACCGAAGGCAAGGATGTATGGGACTGCCACCATGCAATCCCAAAAACAAAAAAATTGAAAGACGCCATTTCGCATGCACTCCTATCCGAAAAGCTCAGCCTGTCTGCAGAGGAAGCGCTCGGGCAGACCATTGCAAAACTGGGAAAAATTGACCCGAAACGGATTATGAAACTCACAAACCCGTATATCCCTGCCTCATTAAGGCCTGACGACTGGCAATCTGTCGTAGATGAATTAACACGCCAGATAGAAATGCTGTTGAAACCTGACTGAACCAGCAGAAAACATCTCCCTTTTTTTATCTTTATGATAAATCCATTGATTATGAAACGAATTTTCATCCTGGCAGTGTGCCTTTTGCTGGCCAATGGCAGCTTGGTTGCATTTGCCGCCTGCACAGGCTCTTCGGATGTCAACATACCCGGCGTGCAATCCGAGGGTGCCAACATACTCACTGCCCACATTGCACTGAAGGAAGGCAACGGCACTGTGTATGTTTCCACAAGCCCCAAGCTTGCCGTGAGCACAGAGGAGTCGTTCGAGAAATCCGCGGACATTGCCATGCTGCACGAGGACAATGTGTGCGACGTGCTTATATCCTTCCCAAAGATAGCAAGGTCAGGCAATGTGATTGAGGGGCCGAGTGGCGGGCTTGCCATAGCAACCGCGGCAATCGCCGCGCTCAGGGGCGCCCATGTAAGGCCCAACCTGGTGCTCACCGGAGACCTGGACTATGCCGGTGACGTGCAGCCGGTGGGTGGCCTTTACGAAAAGGCAACGGCTGCTTCCCAGCTGGGCTACCCGATAATCATGCCCGTGCTCAGGGCGTATGAGCGGGTGAGCCTGTTTCCGGTAATTGAAAATGGCGGCATTGTTTATCAGGCGCAAACCCTGGACGAGGTGCTGAAGCTCGCGCTCACAAACACACCCATCAAATCAAACATCAACATCACGGATTACGAGGAGCTCTACGATGTGCCTGCCTATGCGAAAAGCGCAGTGCCTGAATTCGGCACCCTTGTGGGTCTCATGGAAGGGGACCTGCTCGGCCTGCTTGGGAACATGGATGGCGGCGGCGCCACCCTGAAAAATTACGTGGCAAAGTATGTCCATGACCAGGAGGGGCTTTCCAATAAGGGCTATGCCTACCCGGTTGCCAATAATTTCTTCCTGCTCTATATCAACCTCTTGATGACAAAGTATGCCTCGCCTGAGCTTGGCGCCGACACCTTCGGCTGCCTCAGCGAATTGGGCAGGAGGAACATCACCATCACTGAAAATAATTATGAGTGGTACATCGGCTATCGCACGCGGCTCGGCTGGGCAGAGCGGAAGTTCAATGAAAGCAAGAACAAGGACGACCCGGAGAGCATGCGCAGCATGGCAAATGCAAGGGCCTGGTGCAATGTGGCTGGCAGGCTTGCCGACATCGCACAGGAGAGCGCGGCAATAAAGGCAACTCAGGCAAATAAAAACGCGCTCCGGCCGATTGCAGAAGAGCTTATCAAGATTGACATCAATGACTCTGATGCAAAATGGTACTCGGATGCGGCAAAGGAATTTTACAGGAACGGCGAATACGGCGCGGTGGTTTATTCCATGCTCTATGCGAAAAGTTTCGATAACGATGGGCGAAACCTGTCGCGCGAAGAAGTCGGCAGATACCTGCTGGAGAATACTACCGGCATTTGGAGCAATATCTACAAGCAGCAGGTGGCTTACGGATATTACACAAACAGGACCAGCGAGGGTGTCTACAATTACGCGCGCGACCTGGAGGCATACAACAGGCAGATAGGCGAAAAACTAAGGGAAGCCGGAACTCCGCAGGCGCAAACCCGGAACCAGACAACAATAGGGAATGCTACTGCCTCAAAAAATGAAACCAACACCGAACGCAGCAACATTGAAAGCAATGAAAATAATGGATATGGGCAAAAAACCGATTTATCTGCAGCTGGCTATTATGTGTTTGCCGCAGGTGCCGGGATAGCTGTATTTGCAGGGATGGTTTTGATAGGTATTTTAATATTCAGAATGAGAAAGTAATGCAACAACGTGATTTGTATTTCTGTGGATGGCGTGTGATATGAGCAAACGAACCCTCTCTTTTTACACAAAAGATTGGATTCTCCTGCGGAGAAAGCTCTTGAATCTGTTGGTTCAAGAGAGCGTTCACGGAGAGAAAAAGTATTTGTGTTAAACTTTTAACCTTAAACTTTAGACCTTAAGACATTGTAGGGGTGTGATTATGAGCAAACTTTTAGACAAGGTGAAAAAGAAAATAGGCAGCAGCTATTCCGGCATCAAAAAATGCGTGGTTGCCTTTTCAGGCGGGCTTGACACCACGGTGATATGCTCGCTCTTCCAGGAGATGGACATTGAAATAGTGACAGTCACCCTGGACATCGGCCAGGGGGATGACATAAAGGAAATTGAGGCCAAGGCAAATCGGTTCAATGTCTCGAAGCATTACACAATCGATGCAAAAAAGGAATTCGCAGGCGATTTCATATTTCCGGCAATAAAAGCCAACTGCCTGTATGAGGGCTCCTACCCTAATGCGACTGCGCTGGGCAGGCCGCTCATTGTGAAACACCTTGTCGAGACAGGCAGGCTGGAAAATGCAGACGCAGTCGCCCACGGAAGCACGGGCAAGGGCAACGACCAGGTGAGGATTGATAACGGGGTGCGTGCGCTCTCAGACATGAAAGTGATTGCACCGGTGCGTGACTGGGAGCTCTGGCGCGACGAGGAAATCGAATACGCCAGGGAAAAAAATCTGGATGTGAATCTCACCAGGGACAAGGCATATTCCTTTGACCACAATCTCTGGGGCAGGAGCATGGAATGCGGGCCTATCGAGAAGCCTGACCTGGAAGTGCCAGAGGATGCGTATGAATTGACTGCAAACCCGAAAGATGCGCCTGATGAACCGCAGACAGTTGAATTGTTTTTCGAAAACGGCGTGCCTATCAGGGCAGACCTTGCCGGAGAGCTGGTAACTGACCCCGTGCAATTGATAATGAAGTTAAATAAGCTTGCAGGAAAGCACGGCGTTGGAAGGATAAACCACATGGAAGACAGGGTAGTCGGGTTCAAGAGCAGGGAATCCTATGAGTCTCCTGCCGCGCTTGCCATCCTGCCAGCCCATAAGGACCTGGAGAAATTCATCCTCACAAAGGATGAGCTGCGCCTGAAGGCGGATATGGACATCAAGTTCAGCGAAATGGCTTATGACGGAAAATGGTTCTCGCCGGTGAGGCATGCGATAAATGCATTCATAGACGAAACCCAGAAGCATGTAAATGGCAGCGTGAAGGTGCGGCTCTTCAAGGGCAGCGCAACTGTGCTCTCGCGCAAATCAGGCTATTCACTCTATAGCAGGGACATGGCAAGCTATGACAAAGCAACCACCACCTGGGTCCAGCAGGACGGCGAAGTGTTCACAAGGCTGTATGGACTGGACTACGTGATGGGATACAAAAGAAGGTACGGCAAGGGCAAATAAGGTTTAAGGTCCAAATAGGATGCATTAAACTTTAAACCTTAGACTTTAGACCTAATTTTGGCAATTGCCCTTCAAGCATGCTGCAACCGCCCTGTAACACTCTTTGAATTTGCCAAGGTTGCGCTCTGAAAAGTAGTCGCAATAGGAGAAATCCTTCTTGCTCGTTGCGAGCTTCATTGTAGCGCCAGCGATGCACTCTGATTTCTCAGGTTCCGCAAGCACGTCACAGACCTTCAGGTCACCGCTGCCTGAACTGCCTGAAACGCATTCCAGCAGGCAATCGGACTGAATTATTTTGTCCTTCACAAGGAAGCAGGTGTCCGGCTCGTTCCTAAGGACGGCCACATCAGCATAGCAGCGATCCATAGCTATATCTACGCTGTAATCAGGGTTCAGCAGACTTGGCCCCATCTGGCCGCAATAGGCCGTGTCAAGCTCGCCAGTTGCCTTTTCATAGAGGCAGCCGTTCTTGAGCTCGCCGGTTTTTGAATTGCAACTGGCAGCTGGCTTGCCAGTGCATCCGGCAACTAAAATTGTAAGCATAAGCATGGAAAGTAGTGCAAATACAAAAATACAATGAGTAAATGCAATTGAACCGCGTCTCATGCGCCACCAGTCCACCAGCTATACCAGGAATGTTTTCAATTTCTCATTCTGGTCAGACGAAACTGCAAATATGCCCTCGTCATTCTCCCTGCCAAGCATGTAGATTGAATAGATATTGACATTTGCCTTGGCTATCTTCTTGGAGAGCTTGCCAAGCTCGCCTGGTCTGTCCTTGACCCGCACAAGGAGGACATCGCTCGTCACTGAGGGATAATTGTTCTGCTTCAGGATGCGCTCGGTCGTGGCTACATCGTTAGTGATAACGCGGATTGACCCGGAATCGCCATCGCCATAGGCGGTTATGCCCAGGATGTTGATGCCTGAACTGCCGAGAAGCTCGCAAACATCTGAAAGCGCGCCGACCCTATTTTGTACTTTCACGGTAATCTGGTTCATGGTACATACACCCCGCAAATTCACAAATTAATTAAATTACCTTTTCGCCATTTTCTTTTTTGATATGGATAACGTTAACAGGGCACACGTCCGCGGCCTGCTTATTTTTCGCAAAATCAGCATCGCCTACCTCAAGGACTTCCCAGCCATCATCGCGCTTCACTGCGCCTTTGGCCGTAGACTTGCCGTCGTCGCCCATTTCCCAGAATTCCGGCGCAACCGCGGCACATGCCGAGCAGCCGATGCAATTTGACCTGTCATGCTCTACTTTGTATTTCATGCAATCACCATAACAGTTTTCAGTTTAGGGTTACGAGTTTCGAGACCCGGAACCCGGAACTCGAAACCCAAAACCCAGGACTCTAGACCCTGGACCCGGGGCCTAAGTCCTGAATGATGAGACAATGCCTTCCAATGCCAAGCTCAGCAGGTAGTAGACGAGGAATGCGATTATTATGAATACAGGCACGTACTTTATGTGGCTGTTCCTCTTGCCTGCGCGTATCACGCCTATGAGCATGGCAGATGTGATGGCTGTGAGTATAATCGTTGCCACCGAGAACAGCAGGAAATCATCTGCGGTAATCACCGGCTTCCTGGGCTGGAACATGACAAGGCCCACGTTCACCGGCTGGTCCACGTTGATATTGGCAAACGCCTTGGAAAGGAACTTCACCATGCTATGGGCTACGCTGAACAGCAGGGGTGTGCCCACTGCGGCAAGGAATGATATGAATATTATATAGGAGACAAGGGAAGCGCTTATGTTCTGCTCTGCGGTCTGGATGGCCCTGCTGTCCTTGGCAGTCTCTTCAAGCACATTGGCAATTTCTCCGCCGGTTATCATGCTTTGCTTAATGAGGTTGACGGCACGGAGAATCTGCTTTGAATTGAAGCGCTTCGAGAGCCGGTCTATGGAAACATCAAACGGCTCTCCGGAGAACGAGTTTTTTGCTATGATTTCAACCTCTTTGCTCAGGAGGCCGAATTCTGGCCTTGCGGCATACCAGAGCGCCTGGTCAATGCCCATTCCGGCACGCACATTGGAGGCAGCAAGCAGAAGGAAATCAGGCAGCACCTTCTCAACTTTTTTCCTTCTCTCCTCTGCCATGTTGCCAATCAGCACATAGGAAACGACCAGCACCGTCACCGTGGCAACCAGGAAGCACAGCACCAGCAAAACAATATAATATATTATGCTGTTCTGGATTAGGAGAAACACAAGGTCATGAATGTATTTTGCAGGCAGGCCCAGCCTCACGGAAAGGAATGCGAAAAGAAATGCGAAGAAGATTGCCAGTATGCCCAATAGGCCTATGAATGCCTCGGAAGAGAAATCTATGCCGGACCTGTCAAGCATCTTGCTGACCGACAGTAGCCTCTGTCTCGGCAGCAGCCTGCCCAGGGTTTCAAATACACTTTTTTCAGCCATTCAATCCACTGTTTTCGGTTTTCAGTTACGGGTTCCGAGTTGAGGAAACCGAAGAGCGCTGGCAGCCTGTATCGAACTGCGGTTCGATTGAATCGCCTTTCGGTGATAGCTCGTGAGCATAGCTCACGAAGACCTTGCGCTCATTCTGTTTGAATGCACCTGCGGATGCATAGCTCGACGCCTGTTGGCATCGATCGCCTGCTGGCTTTTCACCTGCGGGTGAAAATCTCGTCGACTGTTGTCGCCGATCGCCTGCTGGCATTTCTCCTGTTGGAGAAATTCTCGATGACTGCTGTCATCGATTCTCCAAGCCCCTTCGGTTCCCGAAACCGGAAACCCTAAACCCGGAACTACAGGTAGAACGCAGGCCTGCTTGCCTCTATGTATGTAATGAATATGTATTGTATCAGCGCTATCAGAAGAAACATCAGCAACAGGAACCAGGAGTTCAGCGATGCGGCAATGCCACCCACAAATGAAATTATTGTTATGACGAATACGATGCCCAGCGAGGGTATGACTATGCTGAACAGCATATAGAAGACGACAATGGGACTCAGCTTCTGACCGTATTCCTGCATCTTGCTGAGCTGCTCATTGGAAATCTGGGTTATGGTGCTCTCAAGTGCTTCGCCCACATCGCCGCCGGCTGCCAGTGAGTTCATAATCTGAAGCATAATCTGCCTGAAATACTGGGATGAGTTAGACTCAACCACGTCGCGGATTGCAATGGACATTGATTCGCCGAAGCTCACCTGTTCCACTATCTTGTAAATCTCCCTGCTGACCTCGCCGTAATCCCGCGAGACCGAAACAAGGGCGTCGAAAAGGGGCATGCCTGCATTTATGGCGATTAGCAGGTGCCTTGCGCAGAAAATCAGCTCCCTGTCGATTTCGTTCTTCCTTGCTGAGGCGCGCACGTTTGGATAGTACTTTAGGTAAAAGAACATGCAGATGCCAAGAGCCGGTGCCAGGATAATGGCTAACAGCACGCTGATTTTCATCGCGTAGAAAACTACGGCCAGGAAAATAAGCGCCAGCACTGTAGAGAGAACTGCATTCAGGAAGATGCCCCTTATGAACTCCTCAGGCTCGGCCTCCATATCAGCAAGCTTCAGCTCTTCCTTCAGCATCGGAAACTGAAAACAAATAAATTGGTAAAATGAATGCGCGCCACCGTTGGAGAACCCCTGGTTTTCATCAGCCGGAGCCTTGTTCGCATACTGTGCACCGCGCACATTGCCGCTCTTCACAACCATCAATACACCTTATAATTGGATTTCACAGCATATATTTTTATTCGCTATTCACTTGCCTTTTCCTTTCCTGGTGTCGGCCAACTCTGAGAACGCCTTGACCTCGCCTGCAACCGTTATCTTTTTCTTTCCAGGCGACTTGTCGAAATAGGCAGAATCCAGCCCGCGCTCCCTGGCTATATTCTTCCTTAAGGTCAGCCTGAACTCATCGGGCGTTATGGCGCCCACGCCCAACCTGTTGTAAATCGCCATGTCTTTCACGCGCGCATATTCCACAAGCTTGTAATCCGGCAGGGTGGCAATCTCATCATAGCGCCGCATCTCTTCAATGGCAAAGCCCCTTGCCAGCTCCATCTTCTTTATTACATCTGTTTGCTCTGTGGAGAGCTGCTTGTCAGCCGCACCGTATTTCTCATCAATCATCTTCCGATAAAGCTCGCTGCCGGCATCGGCAACCATGGGCTGCTGCTTAAAGGCCTTGAGGTCTTCCTCCCGCATTTGAATGCGCCCCTTGGCTTGCTGTTCCGGCACAGCTACATCAGGCTGGAGCACTGACTGCTCATAATAAACAGCCGCAGTCAGCTTTCTTATTTTTAGATAATAATTTATCAGATGTTCGGGATTCTGGCCATAGTCGAAGTGGATGTTGTCCTCCGGGTTCAACCTGAACTCACTCGGTACCCGCACTTCTGTCTTCAGGGCAGCCGCCTCATACTCCCTGGCAGCCCGGACAAGCTGGTCAAAATCATTCATTGGCATAAGCCGTCACATCTCAACCTGTCTTAAGGTCCTGTGTTTTGCCGATGGCAAAACGGTCTTCAAGTCTTCATATCCACTTTTTATCCTTTGTTACGGCATCCATCAGCTCATCCTTCTGCTTGTAGTAAGCTGCCATCACCTTGCCGACGCGCTCAATGTCATTGTACCTGTTCTTCACAGACCATTCCAGAACCTTCTTTTTCTCTGCAATGTCGTCTAGCATCTCTTTCTGGAACATCCCGGTATAGCTGGCCAGCCGTGACAGGATGTTGATGGAATCATTGACCTTGGCAATGGAATCCGCCCTTGGGTCCCATTTATAGAGCAACCTGAGGCTGCCCCCCTTTTCCATTTCGGCGAATTCAAGCGTCCGCCTTATGCCTAGGCGCCTCTGCCTGTATTGGACTATTATGCCTGCAAGGGAATCCACCACTTCAACCGGCATGTTGATTGGCGGCGTGGTGAGCCGTGTGATTGTCTCTGCTGAATTATCGGCATGGATGGTTGCATAAACGCTGTGGCCCGTGTGCATTGCCTCGAAAAGGATTTCAGCCTCGCGCTGCTTCCTGACCTCGCCGACAAGAATGCGGTCGGGCCGCTGCCGCAATGCATTGACCAGCAGGTTCAGCATGGTAACTTCGCCCCTGGATTCAACATTGGCCTCGCGGGTGACCATGGGCACCCAGTGCAGGAACGATGGAAGCGCAAGCTCGCGCGTGTCCTCAATGCTGACAACGCGCTGGTTCGGCGGAATCATGGTTGCGATGGCATTCAGGAAGCTGGTTTTGCCGCTGCCTGTTCCTCCGGAAATCAGGAATGACAATTCATATTGGATGCAGAGCCAGATGAACGCTGAAAGTTCGCCGGAGATGCAATTGAGTTCCATCAGCGTCGGGATTGTCCAGGGATTGCTGGAGAATTTCCTGATGGTGATAGTGTTGCCGTGGTTTGAAACCGGGAAAAGAGTGGCGTTCACGCGCTCGCCGGTAGGCAGGTGGGCGTCCATCAGCGGATTCAGCACGCTTATCTGCTTGCCGATTTTCCTGCCGATGCTTGAGGCGATATCATAAATCGCCGCCTCGCTCTTGAGCTGGATGTTGGTCTTGCACCAGCCGTATTTCTTGTGGTAGACCCAGATAGGCTCATTTGCGCCGTTCACCACGACTTCTTCAAGATAATCGTCATGCATGAGAGGCTCGATTTCGCCCAGACCGAGCGTGTGCTGAAGCACATAAGAAACGAGCACATACTTGGTTTCATCGGAAGTGCTCGGAAATTGCCTGTTGAGCAGCTCCAGCGCGGCATCCTCGAATTTTTTCTTGACCTCATCAACCTTCTTGGGGTCGATGACATCCGTAATGTCAACCTTCACTTTGGTGATTAACTCGCCCCTGAGCGTGTTCAGGATGAGCCGCGTGCCCTCGGCCAGGCCAGGGATGGTGAGCTCGTAGATTGGCACCAGGTCCTGGTCGGCCCTGATTTTCACATTGACCGGCATCTTGTCGCTGTTGAAATAGTAACCCTCGGAAAGCCTGTTTTTTATGCCCACGACCTTCATCTGCCGCACAGGGGGTATGCCCGTTGGGCCCGGAGAGCCAACTGCGTCCTTTTTGCCGCCACCTGGGGCTGCACTCCCGGAACCGGTGTCTTTCTCTTTGCTCGCCATGCGCATCCCTCGTTCTAATATGATGAATTACAATAGTAATAGGTATTGCAGGTATATTTAAATAGTTACTCCAACTGCACTGAAAAAAAAGTGGAACCGTAATATGTCAAGCAGCAAGCCACCATGGGGATGTTGCGGATGTGAAACGGCTTGCCGGACTGGTTGGCAATATCTTGAATATCAGAGTGCAGACGTCAACGTTGCTAATGGCAGGAAATTAAGCGCCGACTTTCTGTTTGATAAGCTTCAATTCCCGTCTAATGTCAGCAACTTCTGCATTAATGATTTCCTTCACTTCTTTCTTCAAAAAAGTCCCTAGATCGCTCCTTAGCCCCTTTATTTCCGAAAGCGCCTGATCCTGCTTGTAAAGTGCCTCATCCTGCTTACCCAACATCTGGTCTTGCTTCCCGCTTACTTCTCTTACTGCATTTGAAATATCCGCGAGATACTGCGCACCAAAATCCATGCTTTCAAGGAGTTCGTCCATTTTGTCGGCTCTTGTTATCTCGAAATCAGTATGGTCTTCAGGCGCCACTGCTTCGATCTTGGCACCGGTTACCTTAATCAGGCCGTTTACACTCTTAATTTTTTGGATGAATTGCTGTAAGACTGCTTCATTCGCATGCTCTGCAACTATCTCAACTTCCCCTGTCGGCAGATTTTTCACATAGCCGTTGACGTCCAGCTCATTGGCCAGCTGAAAAACCTTGTTTCGGTAGCCTCTCTTCTGAACCCTGCCGCTCACTGTTATCTTGTAGGCGTTCATGGATGCTATTTGAGCTTTCTTGCTATTTAAACACCCAGCTTTGATGCCTGCCGCTCTAACATTCGCTTACTGCCGTATTTCTCATCCGTTTTAAGCAAACCTCAACGTTTATTTAGCACTCTTGCCAGCGAAACAAAGAAAGGAGACAAAGCCGCAGAAGAGAAAATTGCCGAACTCACTGAGCTAGGTGTCGCCGAAGCCAGGCAAAGGAAGAAGGAGGAATTGGCATAAGCAAAAGCAGAACCGCAAATCATTTCGGCAGCGCCTGTAATAGAACCTCAGGAAGCCGCGCAGGTGGATGTGCAACGGCTTGCTGAACTGGTTGGCAATCTCCGGAAGATTGCATCGCTGACGCCAACGGAAGCGAGGAAGGCTGGTTGGCTGAATCTGTCTAATGAAAACGATCTGAGACAACTTCCTCCTGTCGTGAATTTGGGGGATATAAAAGTTCCGCGCGAGCGTCTCCGGCAGTTTGCGTTGGCCGAGGTACGGTATATCGAAAAGGAGGTCCTACCAACTGAGCTTCCAGTTATTAGACGTCGAGATTTAGCTTGAACTACAAACTATCAGGCAACTTTTTTATGGGACAACACAACAGACGACCATTCAGATTTCACGTTCAAGCATAATTTTAAGGACACCATTTTCGTACGAGGACATGGGTTCTGTGCACTTAACTTTACATGGAAGCCGAATCTGATATAGTATAGTGCCAGCTAGATCGCAAATAACAAGTTCCTGTATTTCCGGCATCAATAGGATGCCAACTTTGCATGTATCAAGCTTGGCAGATTCAACTATCACGCATAGATCTTTTTCAGTTGGTATGACCTCTATGGCATTCCCGTTATATTTAACATGGTTTTCTACCTCGTTGGACAATTTGATTGCAGAACGGACTAGCTCTCTCAGCCCATGTGCTGTCTTCTTGAATCCGCTTGCCATCTCTGGGGATAGCTTGGAATTAATGCTTGTAACAAAGATTTTTTTCAAACCATATTCGTTTGAATCAATGTACATTTATCGTTCTCTCCAAAAACAACTAATCAGTTTCCCTTCCAACTTGTTGCTTCAAGTATCTTGCGGAGTTCTGCCCGCCGGTTTTTGAATTTCTGCTCCTGCTCCTGAGTCAGCCTGAAGCGCTCGGCCACTGCGGCAATTTCACTATGTTCTGACTCTCCTCTGCCTTCCTGCATGCTTAACATTGCCATTCTTTTCTTTAAAAGCTCCACTTCCTTTGCCAGCACCTCGCGCTCTTCCTTCAGGTCGTCAAGCATCGTCTTGGCATCCCCAAGCCCGCGCATGCCCGACACGTCATTGTTGTAGATGTTTATGAGCGCCTGGAGCTTTTCGGCATCGCCTGCCACCTGGGTGTTGAATGCGCTGTATTCCGCCTTCAGCTCTTTCACGGAGTTGTTGAGCCCGCCCAACTCGTTGAGATAGGCGGTGCGCAACTGGTTCAGCCTTGAGGAGACGCCCTCGAACTTCTCCTTCAGCGTGATTTCCTTATTCTCCAAATCCACATAATTCTTCAGCTCGCCCTTTATCCTGCCTGAGACGGTGCTGATGCTGGATTTCACCGAGTCCACATTCTTCAGGTAATCCGTGTCAATGGTGTCCAGCTCCGCCTTGAAGGTTTTGGCATCGTCAAGCAGCCGCTTGTAGCGCTCGGGCTTTTCCATTATTTGCCTGATGCGCCCGATGCGCTCGTCCAAATCCTTCTGGTAATTCGGGACGTTCGCCATATACTTGTCCATGTCCTTTACGGTTGCAATGAGCGATTCCAGCTGCTTCACCAGCGGCTCGAGTTCCTTCCCTGAATCACCAAACGAGTCCAACTGCCCTTTGAGCGAGTTCACGCCGGTGACAAGGGTGCTGAGCTCAGAGGACATGGTGGAAACCTGCTCACGGTTCTTGTCCAGCTGCTTGAGGAACCGGTTATAATCGCGCAGGACAATGTCCATTTTCGAAACGTCGATTACATTGGCCTTTTTGAGCAGCTCGAAATTCTTCTTAAGCTCCTCCAGCTCCTTGATTTTCGCTGTGATGTCATCCAGATAGCCGGACATATCCGACACATCGCCGAACTTCTTCTTGTTTGCCTCGGTGCGCTCACGATAGTCCTTTTCCTTTTCAGAAAGGTATTCCAGCTGGCTGCTGAGCGACTCCTCAACCTCTGCAAGCTTGGCAAGGGCTTTTTTTATGTCAGCAACATCCTGGGTGTTCATGGCATCGCGCAGGGCTTCAAATGAGTGCTCCATGGAATCCAGCTCTTCCATGAAGCCGCTGAATTTCGAGCGCAATGCAGAAAGCTCGCTATTGTAATTCGCATTGATTGATTCGATTTTCGAACGGTAGGTTTCCAATTGCCTGAGTGATTCTCGCGCACGGTCAATGCCCGGCACCAGCTGGCTGTTGAGCCGCTCATACATCGCAGACAGCTTTTCCAGGTCATGGCTGCCGCTCTCAAGCTTTTTTTCAAGGGTTTCGATTGCCTGGCCTGTGCGCGCCCTGGCTTTCTCCACCTTTCCAACAGTTTTTGCCAGTTCCGTGGCAGCTTTCTCCTTCCACGCAATATATGTTTTGGTGAACATGTATTCCAGGGTGGCCATGCCCTCCCGCTCAAGAAGTTCTGCCCACCCGTCAGCGCGGGTGCGGGGAATTCCCAGCACGTTGGCAGCTTCGCTGAGCTCCACCTTCTTCCTGGCTCTCACCAGCTTTATGAATTCGTCAATGCCTGTGCTTATGAGCTCGCCGTCTTCTACCATTGTTACACCATACACACTATATATTGCGGCTCATTAAAAGGTTATATACCTTTTCGCCCAAAGCACTTATACTTTTTCTCACCCAGATGTCCCAAATGCGCTTACGCGCATATCTCGTAAGCCCAGCTCATGATAGCTCTCGCAAACAGTTGTTTGCTCGATAATGGGTGGAACGCGCCTGCTACAGCGTCATAAAAAAAAGTTGACTTGCAGAATACGGGGGAAACAAACAAAAGCAAGGGAAAACAATAAGGACTTCATGAGGAGTTACAAATTCCGCATATATCCAAGCAAAGCACAGGAGAAAGAACTGCGACATCATTTATGGGTCTCAAAGGAATTGTGGAACAAGCTTCTTGAAGCCAATAAGCAAAAATATTCAGAAGAAACGAAGTTTCTGACAAATGGAGAAATGCAGGAAGCCGTAAAGGGCAGCTATCTTTATTCTCAAGTGGCACAAACACTCTCTCACAGGCTTCATAATGCTTTGTGGCGCATGATAAAGCTGCGAAAGCAGGGGAAAGAATGCGGCTTCCCGCGTTTCAAAAACATAGACCGCATAAAGAGCCTGAATTACCCGCAATCCGGTTTCTCTCTTGATGAGAAATTGAAAGTTACGCCGTTTGGCGAGTTGAGCATAGTAAAGCACAGGAGAATTAATGGCAAAATCAGGTGCATGGCATTGAAAAAAGAAGCATCCGGCAAATGGTTTGCGATATTTTGCGTTGAGCAGGAAGAGAATTTACCAGGAGAAAATAAGGGGATAAAAGTTGGCGTTGATTTGGGCTTGATGAGATTTGCAACCCTATCCGATGGTGCAGTCATAAAAAATCCACTTCACCTCAAAAAGCACGAAGATAAGCTTGCGCTGATTCAGAAAAGACTGTCCGAAAAGAAAAAAGGTAGTTTTAACAGAAAGAAGGCAAGGATACACGTTGCGAGGGTTTTTGAGAAAGTCGTAAATACAAGAACCGATTTTCTTCACAAGGCCTCGACCCTGCTGGTCAATTCCTATTCCATAATAGTATTGGAAAAGCTTTCCTCACGTGAGATGGCGGAACGGCAATTTGGCAAGCAAATCAACGACGCTGGGTGGGGGATGTTTGCAAACATGCTGGCATACAAGGCTGAAAGTGCCGGATGCCACGTGGTGTTTGTGAACCCAAAAGACACGACAAAGGAGTGCAGCAATTGCAGGAATTTGACAAAAAAGGAACTCCGGGAACGGATGCATACCTGTCCCTTCTGCGGTCTGTCAATGGATAGGGATTTGAACGCTGCACGTGTTATACTCAAAAGAGCTACCGACCCGAAGGGGAGGGCTATGCGCCAACAGGCGCATTCTACCGCAGGAACTGCGGGAAGTAACGCTTCCGGAGATGTTGCAGTGGCGATGTCTATGAAGGAAGACGCTGCCTGTTTTAACAGGTAGTAGTTCACGGATTATAAAGCTTGTGGGAAAATAAATAGGTGACAATAGTAAGGTAATAGAAAGATAACGATTAGCTGTTAATTTGTGATTTTCATGGATTTGCTGCCAAAAAGAAAGGAGTCCGGCCCCCTCGAGCGCTTCAAGAACCAGAATGCCGTGCTCAAGCAGTTCGGCGAGCCTGGCTACCTGCTTTACAATGCCATAGACGGCGCCAAGACGCTCACCGTGCTTCAGGAAGAACTCGCCATTGACGAGGCAAAGCTCGTTGAGATGCTGGAATACATGCAGGGCAGGGGCATGATTACAATTGATGAGGTCGAGCAGGAGATACCTGCTCGAGCTATGCCGGAAGAGGAAGCTGCAGGCGAACCAGCGCCTGCACAGGAAGAGGAGGAATCGCCTGCCCCTGAGAACGTGCCACTGGAGGAGCCAGCTGAAGAAAAGAGAGATGAACAGCCATTTATCACCTCTGCACCTGGCAGGATTGCTCCGATAGAGGAAGAAGAATCAGCTGCCAAAAAGAAAAAAACTCCGAAACCGCCGCCAGTGCCAAGAGGTGTGCGGGAAGACGTGAAGACCAATAAGGAAGACCAGCGCGATGAAGGGGTTTGGGGAAATCAGAATGAGCGCGCGCATGCAAAGCAGCCAAGCGCTCTTCAGTTTCCTCAACCTGAAGACCTCAAGACCATTAAGCAACAGCCCATAATACAGGCAATCAGGCCGGATTCGGCAAAAAAGGAAACCACGCCGAAGTTGAGCGCGCTTGAGCGGATCATTTATGACAAATACGGCATGATAGGCATCAGGGTCTACAACCTGATTGACGGCGAAAAGAGCGCCGAGGACATACTCAACGAAACAGGAATTTCCGAGGACAAGTTTATCGAGATGCTTGAGTTTATGGACAAGAACGGCATCATCAAGCTGGAAAAGCCCTGGCAGGAAGAGGAAGAAAAACAGGCAGCCTCGGCTGCTGAAAATAAGGAAGACGGAGAGGCAGCGCCTGAATCAGAGCCTGCATTCCCGCCTATGGATGAGAATGAAACATCTGCCATGGTGCCAGAGCTGGAAGCCAAGGATGCATTGCCCATTGATTTGGTTGCCAGGGCAAAAGTCAACGGCCTCAGGGAGATACAGGCAAAGATACAAATCGGGCTGAAATACGGCAATGCCGGGCTAAAGGTATATGACCTTATTAACGGAGAGGATGACATCGTGCATATATCGCTCAAAAGCTACATTTCCCTTGAAGCGCTGGATGCCATATTCGCCTATTTTGGAGAGCTGAAGCTTACAATGTTCAAGAAGCTTTCACGGGAGGAGATTGCCGCCAAGTACGGCGAGGACGGCCTCATGATATTCAAAAAATATGGGCGCGAAGGCATACTGCTCTATGAATTGATTGGAAAGGAGAAATCACTCAAGGATTTGATTGCCAGGAGCCAGATTGACCCGGAGCGCGCAGTGAAAATTTTCCTGTTTATACACAAAATACTTGGGCTTGATTTCCCAATTAATATCAACACTCTTTACAAACAGCTTGGGATAGACCCCAGCAAGCCAAAGCCGCCTGAAGCTAAGAAATGAACATTTGGGCAGTCACGCTTTTTTCTTCCAGAAAATGCCGAAAATGCGCCCAAGCACGATTGGCAGACCGATAAATAGCGAAGCCAGCACAATCACCAAAACTGCGGCAAAAACAAGAAAAACTACTGCTATGCCTGCCAGAATAATTACCTGTTTAGATTTAGATGGCATTATCACGTCACCCACCATCTCGTCGCCCACATATAGGAAATCGTAGGTGTTTTTGCTGGGATTCGGGTAATCATTAATGCCCGGGATTGAAGACTCATTAGTTGTAGCAATATACATGGCACTGTAGGCATCAATGTTTTTCTTAGCGCAATCACTTGGGCAGGAAAGATAATCCTCCTCGCCTTCGCAGCGGGAATTCCTATTGCACAGGTTGGTGAATGTATAGGTGGCGACCCTGGCGCCTTTGAAATACAGGCTGGCAACCTGTTTTTCCGAAACATATGGGACATAGAGCGAAATGGATGAGGCGTTCTGCACCGTTGCGCCGCCGCCATCGAGCGTGTCGGTAAACACCATTTCCTCAGGCCTTGGGAAGCTCTGGGAAAAGATGACCTGCTGGTTTTCAACCACATCCAGCCTGTAATCCCCACTCACCTGAGGGTCAGCGGCCACAGGCGCGCCGCCCATCACGGTTGCAGCGGAAAGGATGTAACTTTCATTCATCCAATTTTTATCCATCCTTATTGACAGGTAGAGATTGTTTGCATGGATGGGCGCCGCTAGCACCATGAGGAATATTGCCAACACAAACACCATGCCAAGGTTTTTCATCGTGCATCGGCCTCCTCTAGTTGTTTGAGTATGTGGGCAAGGCTTTTGTCATCAAACCGCCTTTTTGTGATTGGCCTGTTGCCATTCCACCAATCCACCTCGTCGCCGCTGCCCATCACGGAATAGGTGCCATCGCCGAAAACCACCCCTGCACAGCATGGCTTGCCTGGTCTGGTATTGGCGCATATGCTATCGCTGCAATTAGAATTTTCAAGAGTTGGCTTTGGATTCTGACATGAATCGAATAGGTAGCCGTTCTGGTCTTCCCACTTTAGCGAATCATAGTCATCGCACAGGCCGAAAGTGTGCCCAAATTCATGTAATGGCACATATGGCAGGATACCGCACCCGATGTAATTTTTTTCTGTGCCAATGTGATAAGTGTCAACATGATAATTCAAATAAATGGGAAGCGGCTGTTTGCTGAGCCTGAGCAACCAGCCTTGCTGTGGCCAGGAGGTAAATCCGCAGTAGGTATCTGATATCCCGCAGGCATTGCCAAAGTCAACCCCTATGACACGGTATCTTTCTTTCGATGGCTCAATGTCCTTGTTGTAGTTGCGGGTTTCCTTGTACCATTTGAGGAAGAAGCTCTGCAGCATATCCAGATTGAACCGTTTCCCGTCGCAGTAGCTTTTGCCGGCTTGAAAAGACTCGTTTATGATATAATAGGAGGAATAGCCCAGCCCGAGGTTCTCATCAATGGCCTTGATTTGCGGCAGCAGCATGTTCTTAAGCAGCCGATAATCTATCTCAGCTCGAGGCATAACATAACTGGAACTGTAACCGGAACCCGTCCCTTCACCGTATTCGTAGTTTATCAGCACTATATACACTTTCATTGAAGACTGGTCACCACATTTGAAGCCATTCCAGCTTTTGCCGAGCTGGCAGCAGGCATAATTTTTATAGAGGGGTGAAAAAGTGCACACGTCTCCTCCCTTCGTGCAGCCGCAGGCATTACAGCCACCCTCGCATGGAAGGCCAGCCAGGTTAAGGGTAATGTTTTCAGTGTCCGGGAATACATCAACCTTTGTTTTGTACGCCTCAGTGCCAAATGCGAAAATGGAAACGTTATAGGTGCCGTCTGCAAGGGAAGCTCTTTCGCCAGCCATGACGGTCAGGTTGGGCCCTTCCAGCCGGATAAAATAAGGAATGCCAAGGCCATTGGCGATTTTGAACACTATGGGCTGTTTCCCCGGGGTTGTATTGGCCGCATTGGCATTTGTGGCATTGCCAGCTGTTGTCTCCTGCCCAAATGAGATGTTCACCTGTGTATCGGAAGCAAGTGATACGACACCTTCATTTGCAAGGGACCCGAATGACACCCGGTAGTTGATTTCCCTGCCTTCGGGCATTTTTTCAAAATTACATTGCCCGGAGCCGCCAGTCAGGCATTGCCAGGTGTAAGTTGTCTGGGGAATGCTTATTCCTATTGACGCATTTTCCCCGGGCACGCTCCCGATTTTAACCTGGAATGCCAGGCTATGGGTGGCGAACCCAAGGACTGGGATGTCATCAGCCGGTGGGGATGGTTGGTTAGGCGGAGGCACGCAGCACTGCTGTGCCTTGGGCTGGTCCCATCCCCAATTCCAGATGCAGGATTTGCCTTCCCACCCTGCCATGCCGGCGCTTGCCTCAACGCTCCTGTATTTCCCGTAAATAGTTGCGTTACCACCTTCAATGCAGCCTATGCAAAGCTTCGGGCTGCAGGTTCCTTCGGCACTGCTCCTGCATATAAATGTGCGCCCCGGCCCAAGCTCGCTGACATCTCCGGCGGAAGTGCCATATTTTCCTCCGGAAAGGCCGGGGCATTGCATGAAAAACTCAACGCCTTCAAGCGGCAAATGGGTTTTTGAATCCTGGGCGCTGAAAACCAGCGTGCTGTAAAGGTTTGAAGCATAGGCGGAACTGAACATAAGCAAGAGAATCACGGCAAATGCCCGCACACCCATAAATTATTTTTTATAAACGGACACTTTTAATTGTTGCTGAGTATATAGTTATAGATTATAGCAGACTTACAGGTGATTGGGTATATTCCCAGTTCATCCCATCCTTGAGACCGCAATCTTTTCCAATAATTCTTTTTCTCCCGCCCCTGCATTTTTCAGCGCAGTTGATTTTATTTTGCCGACCTCGGATTTCGCCAATGGCTCTGCCCTGAGCAGCCTAAGCACGGCAGCGGCTTTTTCCTTTTCTTCAAAAATCACCAGCACAAACACATTTGACTTGATTCCCGCCTTCCCAATGGCCTTCCTTACTTCATGCTCGCCTGCAAGCCAGAGCAGGAACTCGTTTTTCAGCGATTTGGCAAGCCATGGATTGTGCTTTGCGCAATACAAGGCAAGCTCCGCCTGCTTTTCGCTGGCCAGGAAATAGGGGTCAACCAGCTGAAATGATTCTTTTTCAACCAATATGCCCACAAGCTCATCCTGAGATAAAGTTGATTTTGCATACACCAATCTCATAAGCTGACCCCGACCAAACCCTTAAATAGGAGTTTTTTATAATAAATACCTGCTCATTATCATTATCTGGTTGTTTAAATACATATTAGGTTAGGTGATTTACGATGCAGCAATACCATGGACGTTCAAAGACAGTCAAGCGTGGCACAGGCAAGCCGAGGACAGAGCAGAACAAGAAGAAGCGCAGGTTCGTTGGCGGCCCCCATCCCTTGCCCAAGGTAGGCACTGCGGACAGGAGGAAAACGATAGCAGGCAGGGGCAGCACTGGCAAACAGAAGGCGCTGACGCTGGCATTTGCAAACGTATGCACCAAACAGGGCATGAAGAAGGTGAAAGTGCTGAATGTGCTCGAAACTCCTTCCAACAGGCACTATGCACGCCAGAACGCACTCACCAAGGGCACCATCGTGCAGAGCGAAATCGGCAAAATCAGAGTCACGAACAGGGTCGGGCAGGATGGCGTCATAAATGCCATACTCATTGAGGAAGAGAATGCTGGAAAGAAGAATACCGCCCAAACAGCACCTTCTTGACCGAAAGTTCACACAATTTGCAGTAAAAATCAGGAACCCGGATGCTGCATTGGTTGCGGAAGTTGCCAGTGATAGGGACTTTTTCCAGAAACAGCGGGACCGTGGCAGGTTCCCGGCTGGCATTTATGACAACATTAGTCAGGCAGCACATGATGTTGAGGGCAGATACGCATCCAATGCACCGCTGAGGGAACTAAAAAGAAGGGATAGCACGAAACCAAAACGCATGCCGCGCCTGCCTGCCAGAAGAATGGCTGGCACCACCGGCAAACCCACTGGAACCCTAGCCACTGCTGGGCTTCCCGCTTAAATTATCCCTTCCAATTCTTTCAGGGGCATATTTGTCTTGATCCCCAAAGGGGAAAAATGAGTCCTGCTCGCATCATAGCCGGTAATCCATATTTTGTGGATGACTTCATCAATCTTCCCAGGGCTTTTTTTCAAACGGCCAGCCAGCTCGTGCATGTCATAATAGTATAGGAATGGGTTCTCCTTGAGCATGGTGCTGAAAAGCTCCTTGTAATTCGTGCTTTTTTTAGCAAGCGCCAGGAGCATTTGGTTGTCATGGAGCTGGCCGAGCCATACCGGCCCTAATATTATCCACTTGCTGTCCTTGCATATTTCGCCCAACTTCACCTTGTCAGTGGCAAAAAAGCTCCTTAGTACATGGCAATCAGGGCAGTAATAAGTATATCCCATTTGCGAAATGCTCGGATAGGCGTGCACATCACCCCGAAGCAGTTTCACATGCACGCGCATGAAATGGCCGTGGGAATAGGAGAGCAATGGCACCATTCCCAGGTTGAACTGGGCAGCCACGCGTGCGATGAACCCCAGGAGGATGCGAATGCCCAGCTCATGGCAGAATGAGGCATTAAGCGAAACCGCATTGTAGGTTTTCTGGCAGGCATGGCGGTGGGCGCCGCACAGGACTGCGGTGTCGGTTGCAGTTGCAAAAAGATAGGAAGGCTCTTTGTTTCTTGAGAGGGCGGAAATAGCATCGTAAATGTAAATCGCTGGGGTTCCGAATGGGTCCAGATCAACCACATCAAATCTTGCTTTCCTGTCCTGAAAAAGTTCCCGGATATCTTTGTTGGCAACCATCGCTTTGATTTTATTCGATTTGACATTTTTCCTGCAGATTTTTGCAACCTCCCCGTTCACTTCCACAAATGTGACCTTTTTCACATTGGGGCATTCGAGCTTGTAGCGTATGCCGCGCATGCCGGTGGCCGCGAACCCGTCGCAAACTGAAACTTCATCCAGTTCACCGAGCAGGAGCACTGACAAATCCCGGCAGGATTCCATCTTTGGGTTGTAGAAGGCTTCGCCAATTTCTATCTTTGCCATTCCTTCGGTAATCAAATTCCTCTCTGTTTTTGAAAGTGAATTCAATTTTTTGAACATGAGTTCATTTTATTGAAATGTATTTATAACAGATGCCACAGGGAGATTATTTTATATTTGGGGGGCATAATGGATTGCATGAGCGATGCAACCGTATGCCCTGGCAAAATTTCAGGCACCCTCTGCGCAATGGCCTCCAAATCATACACCCACAGGGCGGTGATTGCGGCAGCGCTGGCTGAAGGGAAGAGCGTCATTGAGAACGCGCTTGACAGCAACGACACCGCAGCCACCATCGAAGCCATGCAAATACTTGGTGCGAAGATAAACCGGCATGGCAAAAAACTGGTGAAAATAACTGGGATTGACATCCACAAAGCGTTTGCAAAAGAGCCCATCAATTGCAGAAACAGCGGCAGCACCATGCGCTTTCTGATTCCATTGCTAGTGCTGGCAAGAAGGGCTTCTGTGCTCGATGCCTATGAGGGCTTGAGAAAACGGCCCATGGGGCCGGTAATTGACGCACTGGCAACGGTGAGAATAGATTCCAATGGCGGCTATCCTCCCTTGAAAATCAATCCGGGCAAGCTGCCTAAGGTGATAAAGATAGGCGGAAACCTGAGCTCCCAATTCATCACTGGCTTGCTGTTTGCGCTGCCCCTGGAAAAATCAGATTCTGGAATAATCATTACAACTGAGCTTGAATCAAAGCCATACATTGACATTACCTTGGATATCTTGAAAGCATTCGGGATAAAGGTAAAGCATACGAATGACTGCAAAAAGCTTGAAATTGCCGGCGGGCAAACATACACACCGAGAAAATACAGGATACATTCTGACTTTTCAGGGATGGCATTTCCACTGGTGGCTGGCGCGATTGCAGGGAATGTGACAGTTACAGGAGTGACTTTTAAAACAAAACAGGGAGACCGGAAAATAATCGGCATTTTGAAAAGGATGGGCGCAGACATCCGCCTTGATAAAACGAAAGGAAGCATTGCGGTTTCAAATAGAAATGCATTGAAGGCTGTTAAGATTGATGCCGGCGACATCCCTGATTTGGTTCCGGTGCTTGCGGTTGCCTGTGCTTATGCGAGGGGCAGGAGCGTGATTTACAATGCAGGCAGGCTGAGGATAAAGGAAAGCGACAGGCTGAAAGCAATTGCAGACGGCTTGAAAAAGATGGGTGTCAGGGTTATTGAGAAGCCTGATTCGCTTGAGATTGGGGGGGATGGAAGGTTGAATGGCGCTGTGGTGGAGTCCTATGGAGACCACAGGATTGCCATGGCATTGGCGGTGGCAGCGCTCGGGGCAGAAGGAAAAACCACTATAAAAGGGGCTGAGTGCGTGGCGAAGTCATACCCGCAATTCTTTGAGGATTTGAAAAAACTGGGTGTTGCGATTGAAGTTGAAAAGTAAATCTTTTGTTTTGGTCAGAACTTTGACTGAAATGCGCTGAAATTGGTCAGAATTCTGACTAAATGGGGCTGGTAGAAGAAAAGCCAATCAAAAACTCAAAAGATAATCTCATTCAGCCTATTTTCTTTTATTGCATGCTTGATTGAATCGACCTCTAGGTCGATAGCTCAAGCATGCTTTCGTTAATTCAGAATATCAGATTTTGCGAAGAGCCACCGACCCGCAGGGGATCGATGGCAGCAGCCGTCGAGATTTTTGCCAACAGACAAAAAGCCA
>Ga0066637_10000442_pt1 | contig 25097 bp, 21 predicted proteins | sample CryGeyCG2014_020_FD_62737 | JGI IMG/M metagenome (GOLD analysis project Ga0066637, IMG submission 62737) | Groundwater microbial communities from aquifer - Crystal Geyser CG08_land_8/20/14_0.20 | ecosystem: Environmental > Aquatic > Deep subsurface > Groundwater | place: USA: Utah: Grand County...
GCACACCGAGCACGGCGAGAAAATCCTTGAAAACTTTTTGAGGGTTTGCAGGCAATAGCTTTTTCTTTGAATTTCCCCAAATAGTGTCATGCCTGCGCCGGAAGAAGTTTGTCTTCAAAAAGCGCGTTCCGATTTGCGCGAGGTAACCCGTCAACTCGGTTTGAAGTTGATATGTTTTACGAAGGAGTATTTCGCGGAAGCACTTGAGACCGGGAAGATAGCGTTTGGTGGCCGCGGCCTGTTTCACTCCGTTTACCTGGGTCGTTCGAATAAATCAGTCATCGCCGTTCTTCATAATGGAAAAAGGTTCTTTGTTTTTGCCCCGGATTTTGCTCCAAACCACTTTTATAAAAAAACCATGTCCCAGTTCGTGGCCGCGTTGGAGGACCGCGGTCACTCGGTTAGCAGCATCATAACAAAGAAAGGCGGGTGATTCGTCAGTATCCGCCTTCTTTCCTTTTTTGGGGGCGGGGTTGCGCGGCCGGGATTCAATTCTTTTCGGCTGACGCAACAACCCGGGGAAGCCCGCGGTTCAAGTCGTACAGCAACGCTTTTTCTCCGTCGTAGGCCACCGGCTCGCCGAAGCGCAGGCGCACCGAGTCCGCACTCCATTCGGCTTCGCATGGGACGCTTTGCAGGCCGAAGCAGGCGTGCAAGTGCCGCGGGAATTCCTTCTTGTTGGCGTAACGCGACTTTTGCACGCGCAACTCCAGTTCTATTGCGGTTTGGATGGGTTGTGCGCTCAGCATCTTGCCGCGTGAAATTTCTTCCGTGGTGGAGCCCTTGAAGCACAAGCCGACGCGGCTGAAGCAGCCGGCTTCGCCGACGTCTTCATCCTGCACTTGAATGCTTCGCACTTCCACGCTTCTGCCTACTGCTTTCGACGGGTAAGCCGTGAGTTTGTCGTGCACGCGCACGGTGCCGCGTTCTACGAATCCGAGCAGGACCTGCCCCACGCCTTTCACGTTGAACGACTCGTCCACGACTATTTTTGCGGGGCCGTCGACCGGCTTGCTTTCGCGTTGCCTCGCCCACTCGATTGCCTCGTTGAACGGCTTGACCTCGTATTTTTCCGCGGCCGTGCCCTTCGCGTATTCCTCAAGGCCGTACTCCGTGGCGAAGCACCCGCTCTTCATTCCCAGCAGGTCGAGTGCTACGAGGGCTTCGCCGAACGCGGCGTCGGGTGAATCCTGCGCGATTACGGCGTGTTGCGACAGGTTGAGGCAGTAAGCCAGTGAAACCATTTTTTCGGGCCACCTGAACGGCTCGCACAAGGTGATTATCTTGTCGGCGGATGACGCGTGCCACAACCGGTAATCGGTTTCGCCGCCTTTCTTGGCTGCGGCTCGGCAGAACTCTTCGGCTTTGCTTCCGATGACCGCTATCGTAGAATTCTTTTTCATTGCGTTAATGATTTTGACGGAAACCGTTTAAAACCGTAGCCGTGCAAATTAAGTGCGGGGTGTTTTCTTTTATGCTGCCGAAAATAGACGGGAACAAGTGCGTTGGTTGCGGGGCGTGCGTGAAGCAGTGCCCCATGAACGTTTTGGAGTTGGGGGACGACCACAAGTCCGGGGTGGCGCGCCCCAAGGACTGCGTGGAGTGCCGCGCCTGCGAGGCCGCGTGCCCCGTCAAAGCGATTTCATTTAACTGATTTTTCTTTTTCTCCCGCCCCCTCGTTGACGAGTTTTTTGGCGTCGTTCAGGTTGACTTCCACGACCTTGCTTCCCTGCCTGCCGTGCATTGCAACGCCTATCAGGCAGTCCGCGGCCTTGTAAACGTTTTCGTTGTGGGTGACGACGATGAACTGGCTTTCCCGGCTCAACGCCTTGAGGAGTGCGGCGAGTTTGCGCGAGTTCTCCTGGTCCAGCGCCGCGTCCGCCTCGTCAAGTATGTACACGGAGGACGGGTTTGCGGATTGTATGGCGAACAGGAAGAGCAGTGCGATCAAGGATTTTTCCCCGCCGCTCATCAACTCCAAATACATTACTTCCTTGTTCGTCAACTCCACCTGGATGGTGAGCCCGCCGTCCAGCGGGTTGTCCGGGTTTTCCAGGTAAAGCATGCCGTTGCCCGTGAAAATCTTTGAGAACAGTTTTTGGAAGGAGTCGTTGACTTCGTCGAATGCCTTCATGAATGTTGCCGTCTTCTTGCGGTCTATTGCCTCCATTATCGCCATCACGGCGGTCCTCTCCTTTTCGAGTATGCCCACGCGTTCCTGCTGCTTCTCCAGGTCGGCCGCCTTGTGGGAATAGGTTTCTATTGCGCGCAGGTTGACCGCGCCCATCTCCTTTATCAGGTCATCCAACTCGTTCGCGCGCGAAATCAGCCACACCCGCGTCTTTCCCTGGAGGCATTTCACGCCCGCGAATTCGGCGAGGCGCGCCTTTGCGTCCGCCAACCGGGTTTCCACCTGCACCTTTCGCGCGTCCGTGCTCCGGCGCCCCGTGTCCAAGTCGTCCAACTCGTTCCTGGCATGCGCCCGGTTCCCCTCCAGTTTCTCGGCTTTTTTTGCGAGCGCTTCGCGCTTGTCCACCAGTTCCTCGAAGCCCTTGCTCAACTCCTTTTGTTCTTCCTTCAACGCGGAGATTTGCTTGCGCGAGTCCTTTATGGTTTCGTCCGCCGCGTCCATCGCCTTCCTCGCGTCATCGTCTTCGGCTTTGAAGTCGTCCAACTGCCTCTTCAACGACGCGAGTTGCCCCTCCAAAACCTTTTTCTTGGTTTTCTGGGAGTCGGCTTCGACTTCGCGCTGTTTCAAGGCGATTTTGAGTTCCCCGACCTGGTGCTGTTTTTCCTTTAACAGGTTGCCGAATTTTTGTTCGGCTTCAACGTCCACTTTTTGCTTCGCGTTCAGGAGTTTGACGTTGAGTTCGGACATCCTCCTGATGAGCGCGCTTTTTTCACCCCCCTTTTCTTCGGCTTGGCTTTCGCACGCCTTTGCCTCCTTCTTCAAGTCGTTGCACGCCTTTTCAACGTCCGCGTTTTGAGAGAGCCAAGACTTCTCGCGGTCCAACCGGTTCTGCTTCCTGATTTGCACTTCCTTCAAGGCCACTTCGGCTTGGGTGCGGTCCTTCCTGAAGGCGTTGACTTCGTCGCGCAGCGCCTGCAACGACTGCATCGCGGCTTCGCGTTCGGCCGCGGTTCTTTCAACCTGCTTTGACCACTTGTCAAGGGCCGCCTTTTCCGCGAACGCGTCCTCCGCCTTTCCGGACCGTTTTCCGCCGGTGACCAGGCCGCTGGACTCCAGTAGCTCGCCTTTGAGCGTTACCAGGCGCGCCTTGCGCACGAGTTTTTTCGCGTCGTCGAACGACTCCATGAGGAGGGTGTTGCCGCACGCGTATTGCATGGCTTTTTCGTGGGTTGAATCGTATTTCAGCAGGTCTATGAGGTGCCTGATTGCGCCCGGCTTTTTCGCCAGCGCCTTCTCCTCGGCGTTCAGGGGCCGCGCCTTGATTTTGTTGAGTGGGATGAAGGAGAGGCGGCCGAGGTCGTTGCGCTTTAAGTAGTCTATTGCCTTTCCGGCTGCGTCCACGTCCGCGACGACGATGAAGCCGAGCCGGTTCGCGAGGGCGACCGCAACGGGAACCGCGTATTCCTCGGGAAATGAGCACAACTCGCGCACGGTGCCGTAAACGCCTTCGACGTTTTCCTTGAGTTCCTGCGCCGCCTGCGCTTCGGACAGGCCTTTGGTGCCCGCGTGCTGCAAACGCCCCCTGTGTTCGGAGACCTTTTCCTTCGCCTCCAACAATTTTTCTTCAATTTCCGCGTTGCGCTGGTTCAACTTGTTTTCGCGTTCGAACAACTCATTTCCGCGCCTGTCAATCGCGCCCAATTCTTTTTGGGCCGCGTTTTCAAGGCGCTCCAACTCCTTTTTCTGTTGTTCGAAGTCCTCTCCGGCAAACCCGCGCCGCAACCGCTCCAACTCCTTTTCCTTTGCGTCCTTCGTTGCCTGCAAGGCCGCGAGTTCGCCTTGGAGTTCGCCGAGGCGCTCCCGCGCCTTCGCCATTCCCTCCTCGCATTCCTGAATCGTCTTCTTGGCGTCCAGAAATTCCTGGGAAAAAGTTTTCTCCTTGGACTGCAACGCGTTCAGCTTCCCTTCTTCCGAGTCAAGAATTTTGCTGATGCTTTCCAGTTCTTCTTCCGCGGTCTTCAACAGCCGTTCAACGCCTTGCAGTTCGCCTCCGGCCCGCGTGACCTCCACGTTTTTATCGCGGAGGCGTTCCTCCAGCCGCTTGCGCACCTCCCGCTTGTCTTCAATCACGGCTTTGGCGCGCTCCAACGCGTTGAAGTATTCCTGCATCTCGCGTTGCACTTCCAGGTTGCGGCCCCGGCTGCGCTCCGTTATCTCCCCGTTTACCTCGTCCTTTTCCCGGTCCGTTTTTTCAAGAGCCGCCTCCACTTCCTTGAGGCGCGCCTTCAACGCGTTTTCCTGTTCGTCGGCCTTGCCCGCCTTCTCGATTAATTCCTTGAATTCTTTTTCCAGCGCCGCGGCGTCGGTTTCGGCCGTTGTGGCGCGGCATTCCTTGAACTCCTTGTCGTAAGCCACGTATTTTTCGGCGGCCTCCTTCTCCGCTTTCAGTTCGGCGAGAAAGCCTTCCTTGTCGCTTAACACGAGTCGCGCTTCCTTGAGGGTTGCCTCCACCTTCGCCAGTTCCTTCAGCGCTTCCTCCTTCTTTTCCTCGTACTCGCTTATGTTGGCCACGAAATCAATGAGTTCGCGGCGCTCATTGCCGCTCATCTCCACTATGCGCTGGACTTCGCCCTGCTTGATGACGTTGTTCATGGAGATGTTGTGCTTGGCGAGGAACTCGTCTATCACGTATTTCTTCACGCGCTTGCCGTCCAGCAGGTAACGCGTCTTGCCGTCGCGTTTCAACGCGCGTTTCACCGGATGGGTTTTGTCGCCTTCGCGGAACTCCACCACGGCTTCGCCGGCTTTGGCGTTGTGGAATATGAGGTCCGTTGACTTCTTGACGCGCATGCTGCGCAGGCGGGACTCGCCGAAAGCGAACATCAACGCGTCAACGACGTTGCTGTTGTGTACGAAAAGCCCTTCGCATAAAAAGTTGTGGTTGCCTTCAACGCACAAGTCGTAAACCCATTGTTCGCCGTCAACTTTTTTTATTGAGGTTACTTTGTCCCAGTAAACACCCGATTCCGCGAGGCAGCTGACTTCTTCCGCTTCCGTAACCGCGCCAACGCCGTTCAATAATCTTGCAACGGCTTTCAAGCCGGCGCGTGTTGGCAGGCAACGGTTTTCGTAGTAGGCGCGTATCCTGCCCGGCTTTATTTTTTTGAGTTTTCTGTCGGAGAAACCGTTGTTCTTTAAATAATTTCTTATCTCTTTGTTTACGCCCGGTACAAGGTCTGTTGCCTTGCACGTTTTTTTTCTTAGTGCAAGTTTTAACAGTCGTTTGTGCTTTTCTTTTGACAACAGTTTCAGGTGTCCAGCGAGTTTTGCCGCGTTCTCCTTTCCGTAAGCGGTTACGCGGTAGTATTTTCGTTTGATTTTTTTATCCGTGTTGGTTGCGCATTTTAGGCAGGGCTTTAGGCTGGCGGTCACCCCCGTGCGCAGGAGCAAGCGCTTGATTCCTTGGGCCAACGCTTCGCTTGCCGTGCAATAACTTACTTGCGAGCCGTGAATTGTTCCGTCGCCGTCGTAGAGCGCTGACAAGAATTCGGCGATGACGTGGGTTTCGGCGTTTTCAAGGTTTTTGGAAATTGTTTTTTCACGCGAGTGCTGGTTTTTCTTGAAGCCGAAACATTTTTCCAAAATTTTGTAAACCGTTTTTGACGGCACTACGACGAATTCCTTGCCTTTGTAGTTGCAACGCGTTACGGTGCAGTTGAACGTCTTCCTTGCAACGTTTTCAAAGTCTTTCAACAAGTTTTCGTCTGAGTTGTAGAAGAAAACCTCGTTTTCAACTACTCGACCTTCACTGACTACGTAACCAAGGAAGCGCGCGAGTTCGGGCGTCAACTCCGTTGGGATGCGGGTTTTTTTGCGGCTGTTTCTTGAATGCACGTCCTTGAATAACTCCTTTTTTTCGGTTTCACTTAACCCGGCGATGCGGGCAAGCTTGTTTGCGTGGTATACCTCTATTGACTGGCCGTCCAGCAATCCTTTGACCGCGTTGAGCGGCACGCCCGCATCTTCGGCTAACTGCTTCCAAGTCCTGCCTTTTTCGTTTTTGACGCGCCTCATCCTTTTTTCCAAGGGTTTTGCTTCAACGTATAAACCCGTCCTCCATTCAATCAGTTCTCTTAGCGGCGAGTAATCCCTTCCCCTGAATTCCATTCTTCGCGGCGCGGCAATGAAGGTTCCTTCCCGTAATTCTTCGGCTTTGAGCGCCGCTAATTTTCCGTCTTGAAGGGTCATTAGTGGGTGGTAGCCGGTTGCAACGATTTTATTGCCGGTACGCGTGGTTACCTCGTACAACTCATTTGGGGAGGAGCGTTTGACGAATGCTTGAACCATCTTCTCTTCCATTTGAAGCGTTTCCGGGTTCAGCGACCAAACGCTTATGCCGAGCGGGTTGTCCAAGGTCAGAGTGCCGTCATCCATTTCGGCGTTTGAGCCGTTCTCCAACGCCGTTTCAACGAGTTCCTCAATCGTCTTGGTTTCGCCGCTCGCGAGCCAAACCAGCGAGTCGCCGCGCACGCACTTACCGGAGCCGTTCGGCCCGATAACGCAGGAAACGCCGTTGACTAGCTTTATCTTGGCGTCGCGAAACGACTTGAAGTTCCTTAATTCTATGCGGTCAACGAACATGGGTCCAAAATAGAAGGGGAATTAAAAATAAAAAGAATTAGACGGGGGTGCAATCCAACACCACGCGGGCACCTACCCTGCCGAGTTGTCTGACTTCAAAGGGCGCGGTGGCGAACGCGGCGGTCAGCTCGTTGTAAGACAGTTTGGTTACGTCAATCCTCATTTTCTTGAACACCTCTTTCCTTTGCCCTTTCGGGGGCACTCCTTCTTGTTTTCCCTTGTTTAAATGCGGGTTCCAGCCCCTGCCTTCCGGTGCTTCCGGCGTTCCGATTGTATTTTTAATGTTGAATTGCAAGAATCGTTCATGGCTGAAAGGGTTGAAGACATGCCTTCCCTAGAGGAAATGGGTGTCTCGCTTTTGGGCCGCGGCAAGGTAAGGGTCCGCATCGGCTCCTGGTACGCGCCCAACAAGAGGATGCTTGTGTTACAGGAATTCAACAGTATGGACGAAGCCGTGCGCGGAATGGCTCACGCCCGGGAAAGCGAGGAAAAAAGCGTTGAAGAAGTCAACGAACTGGTCAACAAGATTTTAGGGATTCACCGCGAGATTGAAGGCCTCGGCAGGGGGTCAACTCTCAAGAAGCGCATGCCCTACCTCAAAGAGTTGAAGAAACACCTTGGAACCCTTGAAAGAAAGAGGAAGGAGTTGAAGGTGCGCGCCAAGGGATTGCTGGCGGGTCACGAAGGCAAGGAAGCCGGCGAATTCAAGTTGGGCGCCGTGGACCTGCTGAAACCAGGCAACTGGCCGGCCGCCCAGGCCTGCCTGGCGGTCATCCCCCTGCATCTGGGCAAAGAAGTGAGCGTCGTGGAAAACACGGTGATTCCGCGCTTGAGGCAGAGGGAGGCGGCCTTGAGGATTCACGCCGCCCTGGACCACCTGCGCGCGGCGCACTCCGAGTTATCCAAAGAACGACCTTCGGCCGAGTCGGCTAGGAAAAGCATTGAGTCTACGTTGGAACACATTTCCATTGTCCTTGACCCGGCGAGGCACGACCGGATCTTCATTCCCCTCAAGAATTCATTGAAGAAATTAAGCGAGTCAAACCCTGAAGACGCGCGCAACGCCGTCCTCGCGGCCGGAAAACGGTTAAAGGCCTTGGCGCCGAAGAAACGCCGCTAACTTTTTTAATTCAATTGCGTTAACCTTATTCGTATGGCCGACCCCGCCTTGGAACAACTGGAGAAAGCGTTTTTAGGGCGCAACATACCCGAGTTGAAGGACCTTTCAAGCGAATTCTCGCAGCGCGCGTTTTTGGAGCAGGACCGCGACCTCGTTGAATTATCAGTGCTCGCCTATTCCCTCGCCAAGTTCTGCGACAAGCCTTACATAGTCAACAATCCCGCGTGGAAGGGTTTTACCGAAAAAATCGAGGCGGGCCTGAAAACCGCGATAGAACTTTCCTCGCAAAAACCTCGGGCGCCCCTGCGCAGTAAAATCCGCGAACTCGTTGCAAGCGTGGAAGAGTTGAGCAACTCTTTTGGCAGGTTCGTGTTGAACACGCTGGACAAGGCGCGCATAAAGGCGGGAGCCAACATATACGCGAAAGGGGCGTCCCTCGGCTCCGCCGCCGATTTGTCCGGCGCACCCAAAAACGAGATAGCGGATTACGTGGGCGCGACCCGCATACCCGAAAAGTATTCCAACGGCGCGCTTGAAAAGCGTTTGAAGCGCGCGAGGGAGGCGTTGACGGGTTGACCACCGTAATCTGCGACGCATCCTCCGTAATCTCCTTGAGCGAGACGTGCAACATCAACGCCTTGCAATACTTGAAGGACAACGCGGGCACGGCGTTCATCATCCCGCCCGCCGTGCAAAAAGAGCTCATTGAATCGCCGTTGCACATCAAACACTATTGGTTTTCGGCGCTGCGCATGCGGCGCCTCATAAACGCGGGAACCCTGCGCACGGTTTCCCCGCCCAACCTGCGCAAGGAGACCCGGAGACTGGATTCCCTCGCCAACAACGTCTTCAAGGTCGGCCGCAGACCCCTCAAAATCCTGCACCAAGGCGAACTGGAGTGCCTGGCCTTGGCGTCAAGCGTGAACGCCGCCGCCCTCCTCGTGGACGAGAAGACCACGCGCCTCCTCGTCGAAAACCCGAACCTCCTGCTTGAGTCAATCCAAGGGGAGCAAAAAAACAAGGTCTACGTCAACCAGAAGCACCTGCGCGCCTTCCGCAAAAACGCTTACTACCCCGTCATACGCTCCACGGAAGTGATAGCAGTGGCCGCCGAACAAGGGTTTTACCGCGATTACGGCGTGGACGAAGCGGAGGCGGCGCGCGCCGCAATGCACGCCTTGCGGCATGCGGGGTGCAGCATCACCCACCGCGAGTTGGACGAATACGAGCAATTGTTTTAAACCAACGCAACCCAAATAAGTTCCCCGTTAAGGGGTTAATGATGGGCTGGTAGATCAGACTGGTAGATCGCGTGCTTCGCAAGCACGAGGCCGCGGGTTCAAATCCCGTCCAGTCCACTAAACTTTTTCTTTCAAAAAGAAAAACTTTAATGAAAAAGAAACAAGTTAGTTTTTTCTTCATCAAAGCACTCTTTTTCTTTCTTTGCGGAAAGAAACACTGCGAACCGCGAAGGTCCCAGTAAACCTCGAAGGTTTACGGGCACAGCAAATCTTTGATTTGCAGTGTCGCGTGCCCGCAAACGCGGAAGCGTTTGCTGGGGAAAGAAACTTTAATGAAAGAAAGAAAACCCGAAAGAGGAAAACGTTAACGAAAGAATAGGCGGGCGCGCATAGAAACTTTAATATTATGCCGGGTTATCTTCCCTTTGGTTTTTGTTTATGGGTTTGGGTCCCGCAGGAATAAAAAAAACGGATTCTAACAAAGGGATTGTTAAAGAGCCCCGCCAACTGCCCCCACCGCCTGCCCCTTCACCAAAACCGAATAATTCAAATCTTGTTTTGAATTCAATGAATGAAGAGCATTCTTTGATTCGCGCTTGGAAGAACGCGGTTTTTAACCCGGTTGAAACCTTTAAGTCGGAGAAAGAGTTTGCGACTTTAAAGCGCGGAATCCTGACTTCTTTATTTCCGGCTATTGCTTTGATTTTGGTTTTGTTTTTACTTGGTTCGTTTTCGGTTTTTCTTCCCGCGCCGTTTTCAATTCTTGGAATGCTTTTAGGCGGAGCCGGCCTATTACTGCTTTTGTCAATTCCGACTGCATTAATTCAATCGCTTATTTCTACCGGCATAGTTTTTGTTATTGCGCGGCTTTTAGGCGGAAAAGGACGTTTTGTTGAACAATATTATTTGTTTTATCTTCCAATGCCGTCTCTTTCATTGATTTTCGCTGCCTCACTTATTCTGGTTTTAATATTGGCGGTGTTATTGCCCGGCCTAGCCCTTTTGCTTGTTGCTTTGCTGGTAGTTGTTTTTGTTGTTTACTTCCTTTACCTGAATCTTGCCGCTTTAAGGGTTGCACACGACTTTTCATGGCTTAAGGCAGTTATAGCAGTCCTCCTTTTACCTTCAGTCCTCGTTATTTTTGCAATTGCAGGAATATTACTCTCCTTTTTGTAGTTCTCATTAGGGGTTTGATTACTTAGGCGGCTACGCTTACGTTTATTATTTTCCCAAACCAACCTATTGACGTGAACAAACGCTTCGCACTCGCGTTGAACGCCGCCCTGGCCGTCGTGCTCGTCTACTTGTTTTTTTCCTCGCTTGACTTCGCGTCAATTGCCTCGGTTCTCGCGGGCGCGCGCCTTGAATGGATTTTGCCCGCAATAACGCTTTATTACGCGTTGCAGTTGACCACGGCGTTCCGCTTGAAGTGGTTGAGTGCTTCCGTGGGTGCGCCCGCCTCCCTTTCAAGGGTTTTCTGGGCGCACTTGGCGGGAATGCTGTTTAGCGATTACACGCCGGGGCGCTCGGGCTACGCGTTCTTCGTGGTCAAGGCGCGGGAGTGGGGATTGAAGGCGCAACAGGGCGCGCGTGTTTTCGGGGTTTCCCTGGCCGCGGATTTCTTCACGCGCGGGGTTTTCGCGGCGGTAAGCGTTTACCTGCTCTTTGAATCAATTGAGTCCCTGGCGTTCGCGTCCGCGTTCCTTTTGGCGGGCTCGGTTTTCGCGTTGTGGTCGCTCGCCGCAAAGAGGGCCGCCCTGTCCAACTTGTTGCCGCGCGTTCCCTGGTTCGGCGGAAAATTGTCGTTCTTTTACGAAGACGTTTTCTCCAAGCGCATTCCCGCCCGCCTCGTTTACTTGAACGTTGGCGTGAGTTTTGTGGGCGCGTTCTTGCGCGGCTTGGAGTGGATGTGCCTCGCCGCCGCGCTCGGTCACCCCCTTGCATTAAACGAATTGGTTTTGTTTGCGGCGTTCAACTCGGTGTTGACGGCGTTGTCGTTCGTGCCGTTCAGCGTTGCCGGCTTGGGCTTGCAGGAGGGCGCGGGCGCGCTCTTCTTTTCAACTGCGCTTGGGTTGGATTTGGCGTTCGCGGCAGCGTTAATGGTTTTGGTTCGCCTGGTTGAGGCGGCGTGCAACCTCGCAGGCTTGAAGTCTTTAATGCGTTGAATTGGGTTTGGCCCACTCCTCTTCAACGACTACTTTCCTGGCGCCCACGAATTCCAGGAGTTGGGCAATCAACTGGTTTTTGCGCACCACGTAGTCCGCGGTCGCCTTGTTGGGTTCGCCAGGCACCTTGACCTTGATTTGCTTTTCCGAGTATTCCACGCTTGCTTCCGGGAGCAAGTCCTTTCCTAGGGCCGCGGCTTTTTCCTCGGGCTTGGAGTAAACCTCCAGAACCTTGTAATCGTATTCAACTTCCTTGCCCGCGAGTTCGTGGTTGAAGTCCACGCGCACGCGGCCACCGGAAACGCTTTGCACGCGCGCCTGCATGCCGTCGAGTTGGATGGGCATTCCGGGCACGGGCTGAATTCCTTGTTCCTTGAAGGGCTTCATTGGAACGAGTTTGACGAGTTCGGGGTTGCGCCTTCCGAACGCTTTGTCGGGGCCGAATGAAACCTTTTTTTCGTCGCCCTTGTTCGCCTTCAACAATTCTTCGTCCAAGCCCTTTAACACGACGCCCTTGCCGACGGGAACGAGTACGGAGCCGTACTTGCCGCGTTCGTTGTAGACTCCCTCCTTTTTCGCGGTTTCCTCGCTCGTCGCATCAAAAACCTTGCCGCCTTTCACGCGGCCAACGTAATCAATTTTCGCGAAATCGCCTTCATTCATTGTTCTTCACTTCCGTTGTTGGATTCGTCTTCTCCGGTTTGATTGGTTTCATTGAACGCGTCGGTTGCGTTGAACGGCCCGGGTTCGGGCAACGGCACGGTTTCCGGCATTTCAAACACTTGCGCGTTCACGACTTGGCCGTCGGTGACTTGAATCAATACGTTCACCTTGATTTCGTCGCCTTCCTCGTGGAATCCGCCGACGTAAGCCGGCAACTGGTTGAGCACGTATGCGGGGAGCGTGGTGTTGGCGTCGAGTTCAAGCGACGAAGCGTATTCCAGTTTTGCGTTGCGGTAAATCCAGGGCTCGCAGTAATCCGCCAACGCCTCGTAAATGGCGCGGCTTGAAGCGTTTTGCCCGGTAACCGAGTACAAGCCGGATGCCACCGTGAAAGTCAAGCCAACCCCTTCAACGCCTTCCAACAACGTTTTCGCGTTGGTTGCGTTGCATTCAACCAGGTAATCGCTGGAAAAAGAAGCGATTTTCGCGGTTGTCTGGCCCTGCCCCTCGAAGTCCTGGCTTTGTTGAGGGGTGGGGGAAGGCGACGCGCTGTCCGTAATCATTATGGGCCACAGCATTCCGAACAGGAAGCTCGCGATGATGAGGAACCCGAACGCGTACAATAATTTCTTGCTGGCCGCCATGATTCATTCAACCCAGTAATCCGAGTTTGATAGTCAAATTATTTGTTTTCAACTTGTTTTAAGCGCTTTGGTTCCCGTATTCGGCTTTGAAGTATTCTTGCTTGCGGTCGTGCAATCCCTCAACCATTCCCTTCAGCTTGAATAGGTTGTATGCGTGCCTGTAAAGGGGCGAGTGAGCCGTTAAAATTTCAAAGCGGTCACTCTTATGCCTCCGTAGTATTTCTTCAACATAGTCGCGTTCATTGCCCCCCTTTTGATAAGCGATTGACTTGATGAATTTTTCAACGCCGTCAAAGGCATAATCCGGCATTTTCGTTACGCTGGCTTCTTTGTGTATCGCCTTAATGATTGGCTCAACGTATTTGTGCGTCCAAGCCGCGTTTACCTTGAGACGCAACTTGAAGTCGTCAATGATTTTCATTAGCTTGACCTCTTCGTAGCTGGGCCCGCGGTAGAGGGAGGCGCGGTCTTCGCGGTCTTCCTCCAATGCCCTCGCGCGTTTTTTCCTTTGCCCCGCGTCAAGGTCGAATTTCAGTTGTTCGGGTTCCGGTTGTTTCCGCATTAAATGATTCTTGCCCCCCACTCCTTCTTATGCCTTTATGCGTGCGTACTTGTCCAGGTTTTCCTTGAGTTTCCTCGCTTTCTCTGGTTGCAACGCGATTTTGTTGTCCTTGATTTCGAGGACTTGCTTGCTCTGGAATGCGATTTTGTTGGGTTCCAGGTCGGCGTAAAGCAGGACGCCTCCGCCCACGATTGAGTGCGGCCCGATTTTCACGCCCGGCATGAGGGTGGCGTTGCTGCCCGTCTTGCAGTTGTCCGCGATTATGGCGCCCAGCTTGTTCGTGCCGGAGTCCATGCGGCCCTTGCCGAGCACGTCAACGCAAATGTTTTCCTCGTCGAAACGATAATTCGCGGTGATGGTGCCCGCGCCAAGCGAGCAGTTGTCGCCCACGATGGAGTCGCCCACGTACGAGGAATGCGTCCAGCAGTTCTCGCCTATCACGGAGTGCTTCACCTCCGTGGAGTAACCCATGACAGAGCCCGCGCCAATGGAGGTGCGGCCGCGAATCAAACAGTTGTTCCCGATTATCGCGTTGTTCCCGATGAAGCAGGGTCCCTCAACCACGGCGTGCTCGAAGATTCGCGCGTTTTCGCCTATGAAAACGTTTTCCCCCTTGACAACTGCGCGCTCGGATACGCGCGCGCTTTTAGCAATGAAGGAGTCCTGGCTTTCCAGGAAGTAGTCGTTCAAGCGCAGCAAGTCCCACGGCAGCTTGTAGGAGCCGAAGAAGCCCTCGTAAAACAGGGCGCGCACTTTTCTCCCGTCCAAAATCATTTTTTGCATTGCTTCCTCGTATTGCGCGTCGGACGCGGGCGTCTTGCGGATGTAGTCAAACACGTCCGGGTGCAAGGCGTACAACCCGATTACGGCGTTGTTGGACGGCTCCTTCCCCTTGTCCGGCTTTTCAACTATTTTTTTGACGCGGTCGCCTTCCAGGTCCAGGATGCCGAACTTCCAGGTTTCCTCAACGGGTTGGGAGGCGAAGACCACGTCGCACTCGTCCGCTTTTTCAAGCATTTTCTTGGCGAGGCCTGGTTCGAACACGTCGTCCGCGTTCACCACGAGGAACTTGGAGTTGTTCACGAGTTTTTCCGCGCACAGCAGCGCGTCGGCCATGCCGCGCGCTTCCTCCTGCGTTGCGTAAGCGATTTTCGCGCCGTGCGATTGCGAGCCGAAGTAGTCCTTGATTTGCTGCGAGTTGTGGCCGACCACGCAAATGATTTCGTTTATTCCGGCTTCCGCGAGTTCCTGCACCACATACTCCATCAAGGGCTTGCCTAGCAGCTTGAACATGGGTTTGGGCTTGTTCACGGCGAGCGGGTAAACGCGTTTGCCGGTTCCCGCCGCAAGGATGACTGCCTTCATTTTTTCATCGCCTCCTTTACGAGCCCTTTTCCAAGGCCAATCAATTCGTCCAGCCGTTCCTGCGCGAGGGCTTCGCCGCTCACCTTCATGTAGGGTTCGGTGCCGCTCGGCCGCACGAGCAGCCACGAGTCCTCCCAGTCCACGCGCACGCCGTCAATGTCCGTGATTTCGCCGCCGCGCATCGCCTTCATTTTTTCGGCCGCCGCATTCATCACCGCCGCCTTTTTTTCGTTTGGGCAGTTGATGCGTTCCTTTGCGAAAAAAGTTTTCGGGATGGAGGAGAAGTCCCGGCGGATTTCGTTGACGTCGCGCTTTGCGAGCAGGAGCGTGGCCGGGTAAATGGTTGAGGAAAAGTAGCCGATGCGCGGAATCATGTAGTGCCCGCATTCCTCCAGGCCGAGCGCCGCGCCGCGTTCCTTCACGGTGCGCGCGATGAACGCGTCGCCCACGATGGTGCGGTGCAGGGAACCGCCGGCGCGCTTCACGGCTTCTTCAACGAATCGGCCGGTTTCAACCGAGCCCACGACTTCCCTGCTTTTGGATTTGCCTATGACGATTGAGGCGATTGCGGCGTTGGCTTCCTGCAGGCCGAGGAAGCCGTTGCGGTCCAGGAACACGATGCGGTCGTTGTCGCCGTCGAAGCACAGGCCGGCGTCGGCGCGGTTCTGCCTTAGGAATTCAATTGTTTTTTGCAGGGTGTCCGGCTTCGGCTCCAGGGGACGGTCGCATTTTTCAACGTCGGCAACGCAGTTCCTTTCGAGCACTTCGTGCCCCTGCGAACGCAGGAAGTCCGGCAAATGCGTTGAGTCGGGCCCGCACGCGCAGTCCACGACGAGTTTCAGTTTTTTGAGGGGCGGGGGACAGATTTTTGCGAGCCGCGAAAAAAATTCGTTTGCACCATCCAATTCTTCAACGCCGCCCTTGGCGGTCGCCGCGAATTCGGGGGGGTTGAAGTATCCTTCTTCAATCCTTTGCTGGTCAACGCTCATTCCTTGGGAGTCGCAGAATTTGAGGCCGTTGTATTCGGGGGGGTTGTGGCTCGCGGTAATCATTACGCCGGCGTCGAACCCGAGTTCGCGCGTCAGGAAGTACACGCCGGGCGTCGAGATTACGCCGAGTTTCACGACGTTCAACCCGTTTTCCGTGAGGCCTTCAACTAGTTTTTGCTCCAGGTCGGGTCCGCTGCGGCGCGTGTCCCTTCCAACGCAGACCTTTTTTCCTTCCCCAAGGTAGTGGGCGAACGATTTGGCCATTCCCTGGACGAGCTCGCCGCTTATTTCGCTGCCGTAAATGCCTCGGATGCCCGACGTTCCGAATAATTTATTCATTTTGTTTCATGCCACCTGCTGAAGCACTCGAGAGAGACAGGAAAGAATTGGAGGAACGGTCATTTATTACTTTTTGCGGTGCTTTCCGGCGGGCGGCTTGTTGAGCCACAGGTATGCGGCCGCGAGCGCGATGATTATTGCGAGCGCCGGCAGCACGAACCCGTTTCCATCCACCTTTTCCTCCGTTGCAGCGCATTGGGAGCCAACGCAGTTGCACGGGGTAACGGAACTGTGCAGTTCGCTGCCTTCACACGAGTATTCCACGAGGCCTTCCACCGAGCAGTAAGGCAGGAATTCATCGCCGCCGTACAAAACCGAGGAATCCCCTTGAATGCACTGAGGCGCTTCCCTGCACGCCCCGTTTTCACAGCCGTGTTCGCACTGGATGGGCGCGTTTTGCGGTTCGCCGTTCTCGCAATACCATTCAATTACGTCCAAGCCGTCACAGGAGTCCTCGTTTTCGCCGATGCCGCCCTTTTCAAAGGGGCGCAGCCCGCCGTCCGAGTCAACGCAGGCTTCCCCACCTGGTTCCTCTTCAGGCAACGCCGTGCACTCCGCGTTATCGCAGGTAACGCAGTCCTCCACAACGGGCACGCACGCGTCCAGGGCGCACTGGTAGCGGTATGCATCCATACCAACGCACTTGTTTTCCGCGGTGAGCACGGTTCCCTTGCACCCGTTCTCCTTGTCAACGCACGAGTGCTCGCAACAACCAAGGTAGTTGACGTTGTTGTCCGCGGCAGGGCGGTAAACGCCTCCGCTCGGGTAATAAATTGGTGCGCCCTCCACGCCCAACCTAACGTAAAAATGGGATGCCGAATCGATTCCGTCGAACCCGAAAGCGTAATTCTTTTGGGATTCCACGCGCAGGAATTCTCCGCTCACTTGCGCGGCGGGCGTTTCAAGGGTTTCGTTCACGAATTCCACGCTCCACTCGTCGCCTCCGCAAGCGTATTCCACCTTGTTTTCCGGGAGAAGCGTGAAATCAATGGCGCGTTCGGCCACGTAAGGCTTGACAAGTAGGCGGCCCTCAAGCTTCCTGTAATCCTGGTTATTTTTGGTTTCCTTGGTCACCGCGTACAAGATTTTTCCCTCGCCGTTGAACTCCTTCACTTGCTCGGAATTCAACGTGCTGAAGCGGATGCTTTCCGCGTTCACGTTCCAACCATACTCTGGGCTGAACAAGGTCTCCCCGTTATTGGCCACGTAAATCAGGGTTGCGCAGGCCTCCAGCGCGGCCAGAGGCGACAACAACAAAAACGCGTAAAACGCGGTTTTCATCATGAGATTCTTACGCGCCCCGCCTATATTAATTTAAATTCTTTCCTCGTATTCCGCGGGGTCCAGGAGGAACCGCAGCGCCCCCTTTTCCAAGCCCAACAAGTATAATTCCTTTCCCTTCAATTCGTCCAAGGCGGCCGCCTCCATTACCTCGGGTTCGGGAACCCCGCCGTAAAGCGGGTTTTTCTTGAAGCCGTTGCAAAACTCGTAGTAAGCCGCGCCCTTTTTCGCCTCGTAATTCCCGTACTCGCTCTTGAAGGAGGCCTCCGTGACGTTGCTCATCACCAGCGCCTCGTTTCTCGGGTTGACGGTGACGTGCCCGTAATCCGGGGGAACGACCACCTTGTCTCCCCTCCGCGCCTTGACTACGACGAAACGCGTCAAATCCTTTTTCTGGAGGAGGTAATGGGCTTCCCCGGCAAGCACTTCGTAAACCTCGGGGTAACTCCTGCCGCACGCCGCGGCGGGATGATAGTGGCCGACAGTCTTGTTGTATTCGTCGCCGAGGTGCCGCGGCGGGAGCACGGTCACGTCGTAACGCAGTTCTCTCCACTCGTCGCCTTCGCGCTTAACTCCGCGGTGCATGTAATACTGCGGAGTGAAATTGATTCCCTTAACCTCGTGCTGCACGAAGTCTCGCACCTGCTTAAGCCAGCGCACGTCCGGCTCCAACTCCCTTCCTAGCGCCGACAAAACCTCGCGTTCGCGGTTCCACTCCAGTTCCAGGCACGACTCAATCATTTTTTTCACCGAACAATTCAACCTTCAACCCGGCTTCCCCCATTATTTCAAACGCCTCCTTGTTTGGGTACGCGTCGCAGTAAACAATTCGCTTCACGCCCGCGTTGACGAGTATTTTCGCGCAAGTGATGCACGGACTCGACGTGGTGTAAAGCGTTGCATCCTTCGTGCTCACCCCGTGCAGCGCGCACTGGATGACCGCGTTCTGTTCGGCGTGCACGGCGCGGCACAACTCGTGGCGCTCGCCTGAGGGAACGCCCAACTCGTCGCGCAGGCACGACCCGATTTCAAGGCAGTCCTTCAGCCCTGCTGGCGCGCCGTTGTAACCAGTTGAAAGCAGGTGCTTGTCCAGGACCAGCACGGCGCCAACTTGCCTGCGCAGGCACGTGGAACGCTTGGCGGCAACGCGCGCGAATTCCATGAAGTATTCGTCGAAACCAGGCCTTTTTTTCATCTCAATCCCCCGTACATTTTTTCGTATGCCTTTGCAGTGCGGTCCCACGTGAAATTTGAGAGCACGCGCTTCCTTCCCTCGCGGCCTAAGCGGCGGCTGAGCTTGGAGTTGTTCAGCACGCGGTTTATTGCCTCGCGAAGTTTCTTGGGGTTCGCCTTGGGTACGACGATTCCTGCGTCCCCGATTACTTCGGGTATGCCTCCCGCGTCGGTTCCCACGACGGGTTTGCCGCACGACATCGCCTCGGTCAAAACCATTCCGAACGGCTCCCACGCGGACGGCAAAACGAACACGGAGCACGCCGAGTAGAGGCGCGCCAGTTGTTCGTCAGTGAGCCGCTGCGAGACGAAGGCGGCGTTCACGCCCGTTTTTTTCGCCTGCTTTGCCAACTCATCCTTGAGCGGCCCCCTGCCGAAGACCACGAGCTGGGCGTCAACGCCTTTCATGGCTTCAACCAGATATTTCACGCCTTTCTGGGGGACGAGGCGGCAGTTCGTCAACACGAATCCTTTTTCCAGCCCCAACTCCCCTTCAATTCCTTCGGGCTTGACGCGGGGGTTGAACAACTTCACGTCGGTCCCGTTGTAAATCACGGAGCACTTGCCCCACCACTTTTTTGGCACCGTTGACTCAATGGTGGCGCGGCTCACCCCGGCAATGCAATCCGCTTCCTTCATGACGCCTTTTCCGATGAAGTCGTCGTAAAACTGCCCCAACGCATCGGTTTTCTCGTCCACGCCAATTGTGCGCGCGTTGTGCAGGGTGAGACCCAGCTTTTTTTCCAGGACGCTTTTAATCATCCACGTTTCAGCGGCCCCATAACAAAAACGGTTGTGGATGTGCACCAAATCGGCTTTGGCGGCTTCCCGCTTCAAGTCAACCATGCCGAGCGGCGTAATCGGAATGGGTGGGGGCAGCGGCTTGGGCAACTGCTTCAAAATCCACGCTTGGCTGCGCACCACGCGCACACCGTCAATTGTTTCCTTCTCCTTCGTGTTCGGGAGGCGCGCCGTCAAAACCGTGACGTCGTGTTTTTTTGCGAGCCGCCTGCAAACTTCAACCAAATGCTTTTCGGTTCCGCCGAGGTAAGGCGAGTAAAACGGGTTGAGCATCAGCAAACGCATCTTTTTTCCCTCAACAACGCGTAAAGAAACGCGCCCAAACAAATGCTTCCAATTACCAGCGCGGCCACGGACGCGTAATCCATTGTTGGCTCAATTGGCGTTGCTGCAACGGCGTCCAACGCGTAGTTGCTTGCCTCCTCACCCAAAACCTTTTCCGCTACTTGCGGGGAGGGAGTTGAACCGAGGAATAATTGGCTCGCGTAAGCGAATGCAAGCAACGAGATTCCAAGGAGTATCCACAAGTTTTTCTGGGGCTGCGGGTTCAACAACGCCGCGCCCTTATCGGTCAACGAATAATAAACCCATTTGCTCCTCCTTTCCTCGTTCACGAGGCCCGCACAACGCATCTTCTTGAGGTGCTTGCCCGCGGCTTGAACGCTTATGCCCAGGGATTTGGATAATTCGCTGGCAGTTGCGCGCCTCCCCCCAAGCTTCTTCAACAACTCCACTCGCGTCCCGTTCGCAAGCGCCTTGAACGACTCCCTGTCCAGTAAAATGTTCATACGATTTTCACTGTTTCCTTTTCCGGCTTCCTCTTTGTTGGTTCGGGTTTCTCAGCTGGCTCGCCAACCGGAACCAGCGCCTCGGGCGTCAAATTGCTTGGAATGCCGAGCGCGGCGCGCACCTTCTTTGCGTTGAACGCGCCCACCCAGACCGCGCCCAACCCGAGTTCCACGGCTTGAAGCAACGCGTTCTCCACTGAAGCGGAGACGTCCATCACGCCGTAATCCGCGTTAGACGAGCACGCCACGATGACCAAGCCCATGTCGGGCTTGAACTGGCGGCCGGTTGCCGCACACAACTCCGCAATCTTTTTTTCGCTGGTGACAAAGTAAAAAAAGCGGCTCTCCTCGTTGTGCGCGCTCGGCGCCCAGCGCACCGCCTCCTTCAACGCCTCCAACTCTTTGTTGGTGAGCGGCCGCTTCACCCACTTCCGCACGCTCCGCCTGTTCAGGATAGCGTCCCGAACGTTCACTTGAATCCCCGCGCCCCAATAATCCTTTCGTGGAGGCGGCTCCTGCTGTAAAACGCTATTAACAAGCCCGCCACTATGGCAACCCCGGCGTACAGCCACTCGTTTTTGCACTCGCACAAGTCGTATGCCAAATACTCGGTGAGCGCGCCGAGCAACACCAGCCACAGCAGGCGCGATTCAATGGCGTACTCCGAGAACAAGCCGTGGTTCTTAATGGCTTTCACGGGGTAGTTCCACATGAAGCTCGCCGCCGCCAGCAGCAACAAGGCCGGGTAAACCACTTTGGTCCACGCCGGTGCAAGCGACTCCGCGGCGAACGCCAAAACGAACAAGCCCGCGACATGCAACGCGAAAAACGTGTTCTCCTCTTCCTTCAACCAGTCCAGTATGCCCCGCATCCGTCTTCACCCCACCGAAAACCATTTACGCAGAACGATTTAAAACGCGTTTCCCCTGAATGATTCGGATGATGACCCCGTTACAACTGACTTCGTGATGACTGACGGACGGACTGACGCGAATTAACATCATAGACCAACAGAAACGGCTAGGCAATTGACGAGATTTCGAACGAAAAACACCGTTGATTGCCTAACCTACGTTATTTCCTAGGAAAAACATAGGAAAAAACGCGGTTCTGGAGCTAGTTTTCGTCATACATTTTCATGCTAGTGGTGATAGACCGACGCACGGAAAACAGATGTACGTCTTCTCTTACTTTAAGCCAAATCACTTAAACTTTAAAGAAAAGATATTTAAGGTTATTTAAAGTAATTCCTCGTGCGATTATATGCCTGACACCCAACATGACCAAGCCAAGAAAGACGTTGAGAGGCTGATTTTAAAGTTCAAGCAGTTTCAGGAAGCCGGGCAAACAAAACGGCTTGGCGAAGAGGAAACCAAGAAGACGTTTATTACGCCGCTCTTCCGCGCTTTAGGCTGGGACATGGAGAACGATTACAGCCTTGACGAAGTGATTAACGAAGAAAAGGTTTCCAAAGGACGCGTCGATTACTCATTCAGGATTAACGGGATTCCCAAGTTCTTTTTGGAAGCAAAAGCGTTGAATAAGGGCTTGGACGAGGCGAAAGACGCCAGTCAAGCCATTAACTACGCGTGGCACAAGGGCACTAGCTGGGCGGTTTTAACCGACTTTCAAACGCTCGTAATCTACAACGCCGAAGTCAAGGACAACAACCTCTCAAACGCTCGCTTCAAAACGCTTACTTTCGACCAGTTCGCAGAGCACTTCAGCGAACTATGGTTACTGTCAAAACTTGCGTTTCAGGAAAGTCTGCTCGACACGGCAGCCTTAAATTGGGGCAAGAAACTGCGTAAAACGAAAGTCGGCGACCAACTGCTTTCCGAACTAATGCAGCATCGCGCCCTGCTTTCAAAAAACATCGTGAAGAACAACGCCGGAAAGAACTTGTCCGAAGAGGAAGTCGACGAGGCAGTCCAACGGATTATCGATCGTTTGATTTTCATCAGGACTGCGGAAGACCGGAACATAGAACCGCCCACGCTTTTGCCTAAAGTTCGTGAATTCGAAGAGAAAAAGAGCGGCAAGCTGACTTCCGCGCTTAACGAGATTTACCTGCATTTCGACAAGACGTACAACAGCAAACTGTTTACGTTCAATGCCGGCGACTTGGCGCAAAGGCACTTGTGCGAAACCATCGACATAGACAACGAAGTATTAGCTCAAGTAATCAAGGGTCTTTACGACAGCAAGGACGGCTTGACGCATTACGATTTTTCAGCCATCGACGCCGACGTGCTGGGCAACATTTACGAGCAGTATTTGAGCCACATTCTCAAGAAAACAGATAAACGCGCGAAGGTTGAGAGCAAGGAAGCGCACCGCAAGGAGCAAGGCATTTACTACACGCCGACGTACATCGTCGATTACATCGTGCGCAATACGCTTGGCGAAATGCTGAAAAACAAGAAGCCGGACGAGGTCGATAAAATTAAAGTCCTCGACATGGCGTGCGGTTCCGGCTCGTTCTTGCTGAAAGCGTTCGACGTTTTGGACGATTACTACAAGAAGAAGGACAAGAATTACGCGCAAGCCAAGCTAGACCCGGAGAGTGAAGCGGCTAAAATAACGCGCAAGACCAAGATTTTAAAGAACAACCTTTACGGCGTTGACCTCGACCCCAAAGCCGTTGAAATCGCGCAACTCAACCTTCTCTTGAAAGCCGCTGAAACCAAGCACCGTCTTCCGGATTTGCGCGAAAACATCAAGTGCGGCAACTCGCTAATAGATGACCCAACAGTTGCTGGAGACCGTGCTTTCAACTGGAGCAAAGAATTTGAGGGGATAATGAAAGATGGCGGATTTGACGTAGTTGTCGGGAATCCGCCGTATGTACGCATACAAACTATGGCTGAGAAGGACGTCAAATATTTTAGTTTAAACTATTCGTCCACAACAAGAAATTACGATATCTATTGTTTGTTTGTTGAACAGGCGCTTAAACTATTGAAGCCGGGGGGAGTACTCGGATACATATTACCATCTAAATTTTTCACCGCAGAATACGGTGAAGGTTTGCGCAAAGTGATAAGCTCTAAGAAAGCCCTCAATAAACTAGTAGATTTCAAAGAATTCCAAGTCTTTTCTGGAGCCACCACATACACCTGTCTGCTTTTTCTAAAGAATGAAGAAAACAGATCGTTTGAATACGCCGAATTCAATAAAGCAAATACAAACAACGGAAAGACGTTAATCGAATCCGACTTACGAAAATCCTCGTTGAACCAACCAAAAGACGCTGAACCCTGGATTTTAGTAGCAGGCGATCAACTATCCATCGTCGAAAAGCTCAAGCGATTCCCGAAACTAGGCGATATTTCAAAATCAATTTTTGTTGGCGTTCAAACAAGTGCTGATAAAGTAATGATACTCTCCGGTTCAAACCACGACGCACTTTTTAGTAAATCATTAAACAGGTCCGAAAAACTTGAGCTGGACTTACTTCGGCCACTCCTAAGTGGTACAGACGTTAAACGGTACAAGCCACTAAAAACACGGCAGTTTGTAATCTTTCCGTACTGGGTTCAGGATAGTAAAGCGAATCTTGCACCATTCGATGAAGTAGAAAAAAAATGCCCCAACCTAGCAAGATACCTACGTGAAAATAAGAAGGCTTTAGAAAATCGTGAAAACGGAAAGATGAAAGGACTGAACTGGTATGCGTACGTTTATCCAAAGAATTTAACAAAACAGAGTTTTCCGAAGATTTGCATCCCAAGACTAGCCCATCGAATAAACGCCGTTTATGATGATGGCAATTTTTGTTTGGATAATGTGGATGTTAGTGGCGTTATGCTATCTAAAGATGACTACGAGTTCGTTACCGCTATTCTCAATAGTAAATTGCTTACCTTTTATCTAACAAAAATAAGCACGCCATTTAGAGGAGGGTTCTACTCTTGTAACAAGCAGTATTTAGAGCAACTCCCAATCGTTGATGCGAGCAGTGCCAACAAGACTAAGTTGGTTGAGCTAGCAAGAAAAATGGCGAAAGTAAGCGCGCAACTCGGGGCGCTGGAGGATAAACCGACAGACGCCCGTCCAGGATTAGAAAAAGAGTTTTTTGAACTGGATCAAAATCTCGATGCTCTTGTTTACGACTTGTACGGTTTGACTGCGGAAGAAAGGCGGATTGTTGAGGAGGCGGTCAAATGACGTTTTCTTACGCTGAGTTGCAGCGCATTGCTTCCGGCGGGGAAAGCCCGACGGTTGAGCTTAAAGCCAGCGTGCAGAAGAAATTGGGCGAGAGCATTTCCGCGTTCGCCAACAGCTTCGGCGGGCTTATTGTGATTGGAGTAGGGTCGAAAGGCGAACTCGTCGGCGTGAAGAACGCGGACGAAGAATCCAGGCGAGTGAGGCAGGCGCTTGAAGATTGCACCAACTGCGGCGTAGAACAAGAGTTTATCAAAAACGAAGGAAAGACGTTTATAGTGCTTAAGGTGGGAGAGATAGCGCACTCACAATCGCTCTGCCATTGTAAAAAGCGTTGTTTCATCAGGCAAGGCACTACGAACGTCGAGCTTTACGGCGAAGAACTCGTTGCGTACCTCAGGACGCGAGGCATTCTCAATTTCGAGGAACAAAAAACTCAAGCCCTGTTGGACGACCTTGACTTCAGCAAACTTGCCGCTTATTTCAAGAAACGCGGGATAGACTTCAATTCCCGAAACGCGGAAGAGTTGAAGACGAGGCTGACTGGCTTGAAGATTGCGAGCTTCAACGGTTCTTTCTACTTGAAGAACGTGGCGTTAATGTTTTTCGCGAAAGAGCAAGCAAAGCATTTCAACAACCTTGAAGCGCGCGTAGTGGTTTACCGCGGCAAGGAAAAGGAAGTGGATAGAATCACGTTCGACCAAAGGTTAAACAGCACCATTCCGGAACTCATCGACTTGACGTATGCGCTAATCCTCGATAAGATTGGAAAGACGCAGAAAATCGCTGGAACCACGCGCGAAGAGGTGCCGGATTACCCAGAAGCGGCTTTGCGCGAAGCAATCACCAACGCCATAGGCCATAGGGATTACTACGACCCGATGCCCATACGCGCCGAAATTTATGAAGACCGGCTAGTAATCACCAATCCGGGTGGATTGCTGCCTGGGCAAACGCAACAGAATTT
>Ga0066637_10000445_pt1 | contig 25075 bp, 20 predicted proteins | sample CryGeyCG2014_020_FD_62737 | JGI IMG/M metagenome (GOLD analysis project Ga0066637, IMG submission 62737) | Groundwater microbial communities from aquifer - Crystal Geyser CG08_land_8/20/14_0.20 | ecosystem: Environmental > Aquatic > Deep subsurface > Groundwater | place: USA: Utah: Grand County...
ATTTCGCCCGCGATATTGCCGCAGTAATCGACGCGTTCGGATTGAAGGATCGTGAATACATCCTTGGCGGAAGCTCGCTCGGGGCAACAGCGATCGTTGACAGTTATCGGTTTCTCAGCAATCGCCCTTTTTGTCTGATGCTCATTGGCGTCAATGCGGTTTTCTATATGCCGAAATTCGGAATGTGTATTGTTCGCATCTTTCCTCCGTGTCTTTATTTAGTCTTTAAACCGATCCTGAAATGGTATTTGCGGATTTTCCGGCTGGATATAAAGAATGATTACGCGCAATACGAGAAATATTGCCGGAATATCGAATCCGCCAATCCGTGGCGATTGAAAAAATCCGCGTTGGCTTTTATCCATTATTCCATCTGGAACCATCTTTCAGATATTGACATTCCGACACTTTTATTTGGCGCTTCCAAAGACGAACTTCATAATCGGGAAAATATCCTCCGTATCCATAATTTGTTGCCTGGCAGTATTTATGTCGATCTGGAAACCAACAGCAATACGCATAGTGAACTGATGGTGATAGAAATGCGGAAGTTTCTGACAAATATTGCCCCAATTTGAGTAAGATTATTAATGATGAAAAATAAGATATCTCATGCAAAGTCCACGAAGCGGAGCAAAGTCCCGCCAATGACTGTGGCCAAGATGTATTTAAAAATAATTTAGATAAAAATCCTTTGCGTTCTTAGCGAGAAAATACTATCTCGCAGAGTCCGCAAAGGGGAATTGAAAAAATACATTTAATCCCTTTTTCCTGTCTCCCGTCTCCTTTCTCCTTCCTCTTCGCCCTCCGCGGTTTATGAATTAAATGGGTTAATAACCTAATCGGTCTATTTTAAAACAAAAAGGGCTGAATATTTCAGCCCTTTTTTATGACTTATTCAAGAACGAATCAGACGATGCCTTGTCCCAGCATTGCTTCGGCAACTTTCAGAAAACCGGCAATATTTGCTCCTTTTGCATAATTGCCGGGATCATTTACCGATTCCGCCGCAGAAAGACACTGCGAATGAATATTTGTCATGATCCATTTCAGTTTTTCATCAACTTCTTCCGCTTTCCAAGCCAAACGTTCAGAATTCTGGCTCATTTCAAGACCGGAAACTGCTACGCCTCCCGCATTGACTGCTTTGCCGGGAGCGTACATCATTTTTTCATTAGCGAGTTTGAAGGCTTCCGCTGTACATCCCATATTTGAGACTTCAGCGAGAATCTTGCAACCGTTTTTGATTAGGTTCTGAACATTTTCAACGCTTACTTCGTTTTGGAATGCGCAAGGCATCGCAATGTCCATTGCGATAATGTCCCATGGACGAGCGCCTTTGTAAAATTTAACGCCGAATTTCGTCGCATAATCTTCGACCTTGTCTCTTCCACTGGCGCGCATTTCGAGCATATAATTCCACTTCTCTTCGGTTCCAACGCCATCAGGATCGATGATACATCCATCGGGTCCGGAGAGCGAAATAACTTTTGCGCCGAGTTCTGTGACTTTCTTGGCAACACCCCAAGAAACATTACCAAAACCGGAAACGCCAACTGTTTTTCCTTTGATGCTTTCGCCTTTGGTTTTTAACATTTCAACGACGAAATAAACAGCGCCGTATCCGGTCGCTTCCGGGCGAAGATTGCTTCCGCCGAATGTCATGCCTTTCCCTGTCAACGTTGCCGCGTCAAACTGATTGACAATGCGTTTGTACTGACCGAAAAGATAGCCAACTTCTCTTCCGCCGACCCCTACGTCACCGGCCGGAACATCCAGATGCGGTCCGATATGTCGATATAGTTCCGTCATGAAACTTTGGCAGAACTTCATAATTTCATTTTCTGATTTTCCAGTTGGATTGAAATCTGAACCACCTTTTCCTCCTCCCATCGGCAGAGTCGTCAGAGAATTCTTAAGCGTCTGCTCAAAACCGAGGAATTTTAACATACTCAATGTTACTGACGGGTGAAACCTCAATCCGCCTTTGTATGGACCAATCGCGCTGTTGAATTGTACGCGATAGCCAACATTGACTTGAACTTCGCCACGATCATCCACCCACGGGACACGAAAAATGATAACGCGTTCAGGTTCTACAATGCGTTCGAGTATTTTCGCCCGTTTGTATTTCGGATTCTTCTCAACAACCTCTTCAAGAGATTCAAGCACCTCAGTCGCCGCTTGCAGGAACTCTTTTTCCCACGGGTACTTAGCGCGCAAATTCTCAAGAACAGTTTGAACGTAACTCATGATTACCTCCAGATATGTTTATTGTTTTGATTCCTTGACGTATTTAGCAATTGTTTTGAAACCGATAAAAAAGACTTCAGCATCATAACTCTTTATTCCACTTCAAACAACAGTCAAATTAATGCACAAAACTTAATAAATATTTCAAACATTTTGGAAATATTTTTTAAAGTCCTTCCCTCATCACGTACATTTCTGAACCAATCTAACTTAGTATTTACATCCGTTTCTATTATTCATCAAAGAAATAATAAGATATTATCTTCCAATGCTTGGCTATCTTCGAATATCTATTAATTAAAATAATTTAACCAAATATTTCATTTTTCTGGTTTTCGGTTCTTTTTATCGTTTTGGATGATAATGTAAATACCGAGAATCACTAACGCCGCCGGAATGAAAAAATCCTTCATAAAATACCGGATTTCATCAAAGACATGATCAAAGTACCAGATTTGTTTCATTCCGAAGAAAACACCCAACAAAATGAGCAGAATTCCCCAAAATATCCGCGAATTATCTCCCGAATGCGGTTTAACTGCTTCTTCCTCTCTTTTCACTTCTTCTGCTTCATAAAAATCGTTTGGATTTTTCGGAATGACAATCATCGCTATGATATAAGCGATCACTCCAACACCCCCGATAAAAATTAAAATCAGCCATAACAAACGAAGAAGCGAAGGATCAATGTCAAAATATTCGCCGATTCCGCCGCAAACACCGGCGATTTTCCGATCACGCTCACTACGATACAACTTTTTCATCTTTTATGCTCCTTTTCCATTCATTTCATATTCATGTTTTCAATCACATCAATGTTTGGCGCCGCAATTCTTTCGACATTGCATCCACTTGTCGAATCGGTTCTGGAATTCTGTATTTTGAACAGAACCGAAGAATGATTTCCGTTGATGTCCGAATGTCTGTCAAATGACCCGGCGAAATAAACAACGGACGAACCTTGTCTTTACTTCTCAAAACGGCGCCGACCTGTTTCCCTTTTACATTCAACGCGGCAATGGCTCCTTTTTCGAGGGGCAGTTCCTGAAATTCACCGATAAGCCGAGATTTCGCACAACCAATCGAAGGAATATTGAAAATCACTCCCAGATGAGACGCCAGCCCCAATTCCCGCGGATGAGCGATTCCAGCGCCATCGACTAAAATCAAATCCGGAAGACTTTCGACTTGTTCAAACAACGGAATCAACATCGGAATTTCCCGAAAACTCAGATAGCCGGGAACATACGGAAGATCAACTATTCCGGTTCTTTTGAGAAATAGCGAGTCTTGGATATTGTATAAACCGGTTACGTTGTCATAGACGCAGGTAAATTCACCCAAAACCGCAAAACCGAGTTTGTCAAATCGGGAATAAGAAACATCGACCGCTACAATTCGCCGAATCGGTTGTAAAAACGGCTGGATTACAACCTGATTTCTCAGCGATTGCTGAATTTCCCGCGCTTCTGGTATTGTTACATCCCAACGATGATCGCATCCGGCAACGATTTTCATTTCGACTCGTTGACTATAGTAATAAAATTGTTCAAAATCTTTCGACTCTTTTGCAGATCGCGATTGAGGTTGAGGATTTCCTGCGGCGGCAGACTGTGAAGCGGATTGCGTAAATAATCAGCTTTGATCCGATCGAATTCTCGCCGGAGGTACATTTCCATGATTCCTCGATTATACTCGGGATGAAACTGAACGGTATAAATGAACTTTCCATATCTCGTCGCTTGATATTGTGTTCGCTCGCTTTTGGCTAACGGAACGACGCCACTGGAGAGTTTGGAAACAATATCAGTATGTGATGAATAAACTTCGGTTTTCGCCGGTAAAAGTCCCTCAAAAAGCGGATCGGTCAATCCGTGAAGCGTAAACTGAATCTTGATTATTCCCATTTCGATTCCCAGCGGATTGGTAATCACTTCGCCGCCAAGAATTTTATTGATCAACTGATGTCCGAAACAAATACCGAGCGTTGGTATTTGATTCTTGAGAATATTATCAACAAGCCGCTTCATTCCTTCCAGATACGGATAAGGTCGCGTCAGCGATAAATGAGCGCCTGTCAAAATCACGCCGTCGTAAGTCTGAACTTTATCCGGTTCAACATGTTCGACCGGTTTGACTTTCCATGCAACATCCAGACAACTGACCGCGTTCTGAATCCAAACGTCAAAATCGCCCATCGCCGTCCGAACATCGCGGTAAGTTGAGCCGGTTTTGATGATTAGTATCGTCGGATTCTTCATATCGTCATAATCAATATACGAATTGGCAAAACAAAGATTGAGAAAATATCAAAAAACGGTCGCTCTACTTAGCGTGGATCAATTCACGATTCGCCTGACCTTTCGGAGACCGTTTTTACGGTAATCACTGTATTTTTTAGCGTTAGGATCGAAACTATCAATTCGGACTCGCCCAGAACAGTGAATGAATTCATACCCGCCGATATACATGCCGACGTGCGTGATTTTTTCATTGCTACGCCCGAAGAAAAGCAGATCGCATGGTTGAAGATTCTTAAAAAAACCAGATGTATCGACTTCGACACCTTCATTCGCCTGCATGTTGGCGTCGCGTGGTAATACATATCCGTTATTGCGGAAAACCGTCTGAATAAATCCGCTACAATCCATTTCCTTTGTCGAAGCGGTTCCCCAGAGATAAGGACGACCTAACAGACTTTTGGCGGTTTTAACAACTTTTTCGGGATCTAATTTTCTGGACAGATAGACATCCGCAGTTACCAATTGTTTCGTTGGGATAAATCCAATTCTACCGTCGAGATATCCGATTTTTATCCACGATCCAGATTTTCCAATATAGATAAACCAGTTTCCCATTACACAGTCGCTGACCGGATCGGATTCGAATGACGGTTCCGAATGAACGATCCCTTCGACATCGGTAAAAACGACTTTTTCAGAATTATCCCAGAGAAGTTTGAGCGAATCGCTTCCCTGAATGACCTGATCTTTATCGACCCAGCCCAAATATCCGTCGTCGCTACGAACGAAGAAGCAACCGTCCTCTTCTTTGAGGATTTCTATCGGCAACCCCATCAACGTTTCGCTGACAATATCTTTAAAAACCGAGGTGCCGCTTCGCATTTTCGCCGTTGATGTACGCAACATTCCAAAATGCAATTGTCCGACTGTATCATCTGGAAGCAGATTAATGGAAAATATGACCGTTTTCTTCGGCAATGCTGATTTTACCTTTTTCTGGAAAACTTCCCGCGCAGTTGCGTGATCAGTTTCTCCGGAAATGATATAATCGCCACGATCGCGTTTAACGGAAATGTTCCAAATGGAAATTCGTTTATCGGGACAATATTCGGATCGGACATCTTCAGAAATATCGGCAATAATCTTTTCAGTTCTCTCAGGCGAACCGCAACCCGCCATAAACAAAACAGTAAAAACGAATGGCAATAAGAATTTGTTTTTCATTTATTTCCCTCTTATTTCATAGAATAACCCAACATGGATTGATACGCCAATTGATCGTTCAACATCATCAATGCTTGTTTAACGACATGGTCAGTTTTCAGTTCGGTTTTTGCCCGACCGGTTAACCCATCTTCCAACGTAGCGAATTCGCTGGTCAGCCCTTTGATGATTAGATCGTGATTTTTCTCGAAATCTTTTTCTTTCGCCGCTTCGAAAATGACATAATAACGGTTAAAATTGACATCACTTGTCTTGAATTCCTGATCGGATTTCAACATTCTCTCGAGTTCGCGCATCTGCTTTTCGCTTTTCGTCTCATAAGTAAATCCGGCATTTTTAAGATATTTTTGAAATTCGGAAAGAATCCCGGAGTCAACTTCCTTGACATCTCCGTGTTCGGTCTGATAATGAATAGCGAAGGCGTAAAACATATTTTGCCGCCATAATTCACGCACCAGAAGCGGGACTTCTATCAGCGGGACAAGAACGTCCGGCGCAATTCCGCCGCCACCTTTCAACAGCCGCCCATTCTTCGAGTAAAAAACGGTATCTTTATCTGTTTTTTCTTCGATGATTTTTGGATTGTTCAGATAATCGGGTTTCTGGATCAATCGTCCGCTGGGCGTAAAATATTTTGCCGTTGTCATCTTGATGGCGTGTTTGGAATCCAACGTAAAAACCGTTTGAACCAACCCTTTCCCAAAACTGGTTGTTCCGATCACAACACCGCGATCGACATCTTGAATAATCCCGGCAACAATTTCACTTGCCGAAGCGCTTCCTCCGTCGATCAAAACGGCGAGATGAACATCCGGGTCGATCAACGGTTTTCGTTTGGAAACGAAGGTTTTATTGGTCATTGCCGCGCGTCCTTTGGTAAACAGCAACGTGTCGCCCTGCGAGCAAAAAAACTCCGATATTTTTAACGCTTCTTCTAAAAGACCGCCCGGGTTGCCGCGCAAATCGAGTATGATTGCGTTTAAATCGCCGGAATTAATCAGATCGTTTAACGCTTTCTTTACTTCATCGGAAGCGCCTTTCGAAAAACCGGTCAGTTTGATATATCCGACGCCGTTTTCAACCATTCCGAAATAAGTCACGTCCGCGACATCGATATTTTCACGCACAAGCGTATAAATCATTTCCCCGCTGATTCCTGGTCTTCGAATCGTCAATCGCACTTTCGTGCCCGATTTTCCGCGAATCATTTTCGTACTTCGGTCGATTTCCATACCGATCGTTGAAACAGAATCAACTTTAAGAACCTGATCGCCAGGCATAATATTGGCGCGTTTTGCGGGCGAATCTTCCATTGGAGAAATCACGGTCAGCGTATCGTTCCGCAGACTAATTCTCAATCCGACTCCGCCGTACTCACCGCGCGCCAACGTTTCGAGCGGATCTTTTTCGTCGCCCGTCATAAAAACGGAATACGGATCGAGCTCGTTGACCATTTTCCGAACACTGACTTCGGTAAAATCTTCCGTTTTTATATCATCCGCATAATTCAGAATAACATGTCGATAAACTTTGTTAAAGAGACGCATGGAAGTCGAAATGTCGCGGTAAACGTCACTCGTCGTCACGGCGAAAACAATCGTTCCTGCAACCAGCAGGATAATGCCAATGATGTAAAACTTTTTATTCAAAAATCGCATAATCTTTCCTTTTGCAGAGATTTAAAAAATGAGCCAAGATTTCATCCGAAATGGTGTTAACCGCTTGTGATCCATTCAAAACGACGAAGCGATTGGGATTATCTTTAGCAACTTTTAAAAAACCGTCCCGTACGCGCCGTTGAAAATCCGCATCTTCACTTTCCAAACGGTCGAGTTTTTTCACGCCGATTCGGTTCGTTCGTTCTGACAAATCAATATCCAAAATGAACGTCAAATCGGGAACAAGCCTGTCCGTTGCGATGGAATTTAACCTTTCAATGAACGAAAGATCAATGCCGCGTCCAAATCCCTGATAAACGGTCGTCGAATCATAAAAACGATCGCAGATGACGACTTTCCCAGACTCCAGCGCCGGAATGATCGATTCTCGAGAAAGTTGGTGGCGACTGGCGGAATAAAGTAAAAGTTCCGAGATGGCGCTCATTTGCATATTTTTCTTATCTAAAAGAATCTTTCGGATTTTTTCACCTATTGCCGTTCCGCCCGGTTCGCGAAATAAATCATAGGAAACAGATAACCGTTTTAGGTGATCGATAAACGCGGCGATCTGGGTCGTTTTTCCCGATCCGTCAATGCCTTCAAATGTGATGAATAAACCATTCTTCATAACTATAAGTTAAACATGGTTCACTTCTCGAATCAATTGAAATTTTCAACTTTTCATTCCGGTCAAGTGTTGAAGAATGTCGATTGCGATCTTTTTGCTCTTTTCGCCAACCTCTTTCGACGGTCCAACGCACGACGGGCAACCATCTTTACATGGACAATTCTTGATCAATTCCAGAGCGCCTATCAATAATTCTTCATGCGAATCGAAAAGCGCCGAACTAAATCCGACCCCGCCCGGATAATTGTCATAGATGAATATCGTCGGCTGGAAATGCGAAAGGTCTTCCGGATCGAGTTTTATCGATGGCGCAGAACTGGTTGCGGGCGTATAAATTCCGCGTTCCGTAATTGCATTCATCGCAAACCATTCAGAAGATTTATCACCGACACTTCGATGAATATCATTCGGCTCGCTCATGATTTTCAGCGTTGCGACCGAATGAATCGCTTTGCTGATGCCAAGAATTCCGTCGATGACTTCCGCCCTCGAATAACTCATCGAATCCAAAATCGCCTGCGGAATCGTAAACCAATACGCCGTCGTTGCCATTTCCAGATCAGGTAGGTTAATCTTTCCGTAACCAACATTTTCTAACGTGTAAAACTTAATCTTTTTATATCCAACGACACGCGTCACAACTTGAACTTCGCCATGGAAAACGCTCAGATCGCCCGATTTCCTTTTTTCGTCTTCAACCAAAACTTTTACGTTGGTGTAATCGATCGAATCTGTATAATAATCCGAGTCAGTCTTTCGAACATACGCCTTTCGCCCATCCCAATCCAATTGATCAACCACATGCTGAATGCCGTCCGCCATGTAGATCGCATCGGGATAGATTGTCATTGCCGCCGAACTGTAATCAACTTCTGCAATGACTTTATGATGATTATCCGTATCCACTACGACGAAATTTCCCTCAGGAATGCACCGCAAATTGACGGAGATCGCTGGATAGACATCTTCCGACCAATACCAGCGGTTTCCGCTTTGATTCAGAATTCCGCCGTCCTGCAGAAACTTCAAAATCTCTTTCAAATCCTTCCACTCGACATTTCCAAACTTGCTTCCATCTTCAAACGGCAACTCGAAAGCTGCGCATTTGACATGATCGACTAAAATTATCAGGTTATTCGGATTAATGCGCGCATGCTCCGGCGATTTTGAAAAGAAATATTCCGGATGTTGCATCAGATATTGATCGATCGGCGTTGAACGCGCCACAAAAATGCCGATTGCCGACTTGCCACGTCTTCCAGCGCGACCTAATTGTTGCCAAGTACTGGAAATGCTTCCCGGATAACCGGCAAGAATTGCCGCGTCCAACGAACCAATGTCGATTCCAAGTTCCAGCGCGTTTGTTGAAATCACGCCAAGAATGTCGCCGTCGCGAATACCCCGTTCGATTTCCCTTCGGCGATTGGGTAAATAACCGCCGCGATAACCGGCAATCTTTTCCGGTTGATTCATCGCCGATATTCCGGACTCAAAATCATCCTTCAGATATTTTGTCAAAACTTCAACGTTAAGACGTGACAATGCAAAAATAATTGTCTGAATTTTCTGATTGATCAATTCCTTGGCGATATACCGCGCCTGCTTGATATAACTTGCCCGAATTCCCAGTTCTTTATTCACGATCGGCGGATTGTAAAAATAGATCTCCTTCGGACTAACCGGCGCACCGGATTTTTCGATGAGACAAACCGGTTTTTCAATCAGTTTTTCTGCATGTTCCTGCGCATTGGCAATTGTTGCCGAACAGAGAATAAACATCGGATTTGACCGGTAAAATTCACAGACGCGTTTCAATCTCCGAATGACATTCGTGAAATGCGAGCCGAAAACACCTCGATATGTGTGCATTTCATCAATCACGACAAACTGCAGATTCTGGAAAAATTGCATCCATTTCGTATGATGCGGCAAAATGCCCTGATGCAACATGTCGGGATTTGTCACGACAATATTTCCCTGCTTTCGAATCGCAACGCGGGCGTTTTGTGGTGTGTCTCCATCAAACGTAAAAACTTTGATGTCTTTCTCGAGTAAGGTCACAAGATCGTGAAGTTCATTCATCTGATCCTGACTCAGCGCTTTCGTAGGAAACAGATAAAGCGCCTTGCTCGTCGGACGCTGAATCATTTCCTGCAAAACCGGCAGATTGTACGTCAACGTTTTCCCGGAAGCGGTCGGTGTGATGACGCAAAAATCCTGTCGCTCTCGCGCATAATTCCAGCTTTCCACCTGATGTGAATAAAGTTTGTGAATATTTTTCTTCTCCAAAACCGTTTGAATTTCCGGCAGTAAATCCATAGGAAATGACGCGAATTCACCGGTATTCCCTTCGATATCTTGAACCCAGACGACATTCTTCTTAAACTTTTCGCTATCGGGAATATGTTTCGGTCTCATGACTTTATCCTCCACTCGCCTATTTCTCGATTTTCTTGCGAAGACGCTCGATTCGTTTAGAAATCATCGGCTGTTCAACAATCCAACGGGTTGGTGATGCCACAACTCCGGATTCGACCATCATTAGCGCCTTACGAACATCTTTTTCGATATGTTCGTAATATTTCGCCAGTTCGATGAAAGGTTCGAATGAAAACGGATATTCCGGATTTGTCGTCTCTTCCCACAGCGGAATAGCAGACGAATATTCACCGTTCCTTTTATAAATCGTCGCCAATTCCAGCATCGTTTTCTGACGGCGCGGCAAAGAAACCTGCGACTCTAAAACATGCTGATAATGTGAGCGGCTTCGCTCGGCGTCTTTCTTTTTCCCAAACCATTTCCCTTTAGCGAAATCGACCAGCGGATTGTTTTCCGGAGTTCGTTTTTGCATCGTTCGCGTTGCCAAAATCAGACCGGCAAGCATTGAAATGATATCGAATCGGTTATGATAGAATATCCGTTCGAGTTTTTCTGTATTCCGCGTCCTCAAATACTCAAAATAAATTTTTGGAATGATCTCGCCGGGAATATCATCCTCACGATTCAATCCCAACAATTCGGTTTCCAGCGTTTTCAACTTGCAGTTTTCCATCGCCAATCGCCAAAGCAGTCGCGTGTAATATAGCAGATCGATATGATGCCGCGATTCGAATAACGGATCGATACGATTCATTAAAAATCGCGTTGTCAATAATGGAATGTCGAATGTCTTTCCGTTAAAACTCACTAAACAATCGAATCGTTTGACCACATCGTTCAGAAGCTCGAGCATCCCTTCCTCGTGACTCAACTGCGTAATGAAATACTGGTGAACGATAAATTTATCTTTGTCAATCCAACCGAGTCCGACTAAAAAAGCCACCGTTCCGCTTCCGCCCGCCAAGCCGGTCGTTTCTGTATCGATAAACAGGAATTTGTCCGGAGAAATGATTCCGGGAATATGAAAGCATTCTTGATAATCCGCTTCGGAAAAACGGAAGATTTCGGCTAAATCCAGTTTACCGTAAATTTCGCGAAGATCAAACGCGAATTCTCCGCGAAAAATGTCGCCGAAGTGTGTATTGATCCATCTGCCATCAACGAGTTTATCGAGTGAAAGACTCGCCTTTTCGACTTCGGCTTTTGGAAAATGTTTGATCGGAATTCGATTCGACAGCAGACGATTTATTTCCACGCGGATATCCGAAGGAGCGGTTCCATCAGGACGATTGACATCTGCCCGTCCGTACAATGCGTTCAACTTTTCCTGTAGATTCTTCATCATCCGACCAGAAAAATAGAAGTTTATCGACGAGATTGCAAGAAAAACCGCAGAGAACGAATATTTTTTAACCGCTCATTCGCCGAAGCGAACAGGTTGATACGGATGAAATCGGATTTGGGAAGAGATGACCACGAAAAAATCCAAAAAAAGACAAAAAATAAAAACAGAGAAATTTCTCATCACAGATTTCTGCATAACACTCTTAGATACGGATAATAAAAAGCCCGTATGGTAAAAACCATTCGGGCTTGTGAAAACGAAGAACTGTTGTGTTGGATTTAAAACATTTGATACATTTTTTACTTCACGGCTTTAACTACGATAAATGCGCCTTTATCAAAGCCGTCCTGAACTACTTCTTTTGCCTCTCCATGAATTAGTGTTTGTTTAAAAGTAAAATCTCCGAAACCAGCATCCGCAAGGTACTTACACACTTCTTCAGTTGAGAAAAAAGTTGCCTCTTTGTAAAATACACTTCTATTACGATTACTACTATATTTTTTGCCCAATTCACTTTCTTTATCTACAAATCCCACAATGATACTTCCAAGAGGCCTTAACACGCGGTAAACTTCCCTAAAAGATTTGAGAATATCGTCAACAAAGCAGATAGTCGTTACCATCAGCGCAAAGTCAAACTCGGAATCGGAGAACGGCAAATCTTCCGCTACGCCTCGAAAAACCCTAATCCCCTGTTTTTCGGCTTTGATCGCCATTCTTTCCGATGGTTCCACGCCAATCTTTATTCCAAATGGCACAGCGAATTTGCCGGAACCGACGCCAACCTCCAACCCTTTGCCTTCGAATGTGGGCATCATTTGTCGGATCGCTTCCAATTCAGCATGATATTTATCGCGGTTCTTTTCAAACCATCCATCATATCTATCGCTGTGTTTATCAAATGGTTCTGTCTTGGGCATACGAAACTCCGCTTTAAATTAGTTGCATTTAGAATAGAAGCAACCTAAGATAACCTCTTGATATTCAAATACATTTCGGAGTGTCATTATATCCTTTTTGCGGTTTCATAAGCATCTCTAATCGCGTCTTGGGCTTTCGCCGGATGTTTCGCGTCGCCGATAACATAAACAGGTTTCCCCAATTGGATATTTTTATATGGATTATATTCTTTCATTCCGGTTGCTAAAACAATAACATCTATTTTTTCGAGGGTACGACTTGAATTTTCATATTCGAAAATAATCTTGTCGCCTTTTATTTCGTTTACTTTCGCATTGAGATAAATATCTACGTTCTCGTTTTGTAGGGCTTTTATCACAAAATTTTGTTCAATCGCTTCCATTCCTCTAGCGAGCTCTGATAGCATTTCTATGATATAGATTCTATTTCCTTTGGCTAACAACCTACTGGCAACTTCTACACCGATAAGTCCGCCGCCTATAATAGCAACTCTTTTATTGTCAGGTAAATTTAGTTCTTCGAGAACTTCCGCCCAGAAATATTTATCCAATCCTTTAATAGGAGCAATAGCAGGGACAGATCCTGTCGCTATGACTATTTCATCGAAACCAACCAAATCGTGTTCATCTGGATTTTTATACAAAACAGGAATTTGCTTTTCTTCTATTTCCTTGACAAAATAATCAATAATCTTTTTCAAAGTTTCTTTATGAGGAGGTAAATAAGCCAGATTAAATTGCCCGCCAAGTTTATTCTTTTCGAAAAGCGTTACTTTATGACCTCTTGCATGTAATGTCACTGCGGCTTGCATTCCAGCCAAACCGCCACCGACAATAGCAACATTTTTAAGTTGTTTCGCTTTTTCAAAAACATCAATTACTTTTCCTACCTGAGGATTTACAAGGCACTGAAGACCCTGTCCTGATTTAACGCCTCCCAGACAACCTTCGGCACAAGCAAGGCAGGGACGTACATTTCCCTTCACTTGTTTAAGGTATTTTCCTATAAAATCGGGATCGGCTACAAGTCCTCTTCCAATGGCAATATAATCCGCTTTGAAATTATTTATAAGATTTTCTATATCCTCTTCCGTATTGATTTGCCCCACATAAATCGTTGGAATATTTGCTTCTTGTTTTATTTTTTTTGCAAACTCCCACGTTTTCCCTTTTGGGACAAACATGTGTTGGAAATACCATGGCGGCGTATTACAAACCGTTCCGGCTGAAACGTGAATCGCCTCGATCTGCTTCTCTTTCAATATCTTAGAAAATTTAATCATTTCATCTAACTTGATGCCATCAGGAATCATTTCATCGCCACTGATTCTGACGATTACGGGTAAATCCGTCGCAGATTTTACCGCATCCAAAATTTCTAAGGGGAATTTTATTCTGTTTTCGAAACTGCCACCGTATTCATCAGTTCTGTTATTTACTTTTTGCGAAATGAACTGAGCCGGGAGATAACCGTGTCCAAATTGGATCTCAATCATATCGAAACCCGCTTTTTGCGCTCTTATTGTAGCCGCTACGAATAAATCGATTGCGTGTTGAATATCATCTTTACTCATTTGCTTGGGAGTTGCACCGCTTGCCTCACATGCGATATTTGTTGAAGATAAAAAATAATTCCCCGGTATATTCGGATTAGCCATTCTGCCTGGATGGTTCAAATGCGCGATCGCCCTCGTATCAAATTGATGAATAAGATGGGTTAACTGTTTTAATCCTTCGATTTTGTCATCATTATCAATGCCGATTTGAGTGGGTATTTCTCTCAATCCCTTATCAAGATACATAGGCTCAGGCGTCACGGCTCCAGCAAATTTGCTACGCAACTGATAAAAATGAAGATGTCTTGATGTAATGATGCCTGTTTGATCGCCATATCCTGTTTTTATTGGAGCGAAAATAAATTTATTTTTAAGTTTCAACATGTCAGATTTTTCCTTTTAACTATCTTATTTAGATTTTCCTATTCTTACTTAAAAATATCATAAAAATCATCATCCACTTGATAATCAACAATGTTTTCTCGCGCGAGCACGTCGAAATAATCTTTTACCTTTTCAATTAATTCTGTCCCGCTTACATAATTGAATTTTACTCTGTCTAAGAATAATTCTATTCTATCAATCGGCTGTCGCATCATATCAAAAGCTAATTTCGCGGCTTCTTTTTTGTTTTTATTTACCCAATCAATGGCATTTTTTAGTTCTATTAAGAACAGATCACATAATTCAGGATTTTTACGGGCAAACTCGCCTTTAATTACAATCCCTGCATTGGGAAAACTGCCAAAACCGGGATTTATTTTATTCCACATTTCGTTGTAGGATAATACTGAAATATTTTCGTTTCTGTCCTGCATTATTTTAATAGCATAACTTGCTTCCGGTTCGCGAAGTATGACGGTATCGGCATTTCCGTTAACAAAATCCGCATATATTTGCTCGGGACGTCCAAAGGGTTTACCATAAACAAAATTGAAATCATCGGGATTGAAACCGCTTGCTTTCATTAAATATTTTGTTATTTTTGCGGGTGGCGCTTCCTCAAATAAAGGCGTATGTATTTCTTTGCCGACGAGGTCATCGAAATTTTTGGCTTCGTACCTCGTCAAAATAACGAAGTTATCCCAGACAAATAATGCAGGAATTTTAATATCGGAATTCCTCAATTTTGCCGCGGTGATCACCGCAGAAAAACTAATGTCAGCTTTACCGTTCGTAATCCATGCCAGATGTTTTTCGGTTTCTTCCCAAACCTTCAGTTCTTTAATGGCAACTTTCTTACGGATCAGCTCCGATTGCAGTAAACGCATGATGACCGGATAGGCAACAGGAGTTGCGGATTGTATGATAATTTCTGTTTTACTTGATTTTTCAGTCTTATCCGATTTGCTTACGGGCGTTTTATAGAAGTAAACCCAAATTTCTTGATCCGATTGATATTCGCTTTCAAATTCAAATCCCATTTCAGCGAACATATTCATAAGAGGAAAAGGCTCGAAACGTTGTATTAAAATAAAACCGTCGCCTTCCTTTGTACTGTATGCTTTTTGGATGATAACATCGAAGGGATCGGTTAGCATGCGTCTAACATCCAATTGTTCAAACAGACCTTTCCGCTCTTTCCAAGAAGTTTGAGTTATTTTTGCATTATTGTAAACCGAAACCCTATACTCTCTTGATTTTTCAACATTTAACTCAAGCCCCAACCCTTTTGCGGTTTTAATGAGTTCAATCGGTTCTTTGACAGAAATGATAACAATATTTTCTTGTGCATTCAGATTAATTACTTTTTCAATAATTTCGGGCATACTGTCAGCATTATATATGTACCGTTCGCTTGTTTCTGCCCATGTAATTGGCGAACTAAATGATGAGATCTCATCTGCCTTTTTTTCTTTAATACACTCCGGCACAATTTTATGCAACTTATCGGTGGTTCCTATTGCATCGTTCAGGAGAAATAGTATTTCGCAAATCGAAATCCCCGTCACACGCGAGGCGTCGGAAAAGGAAGCAAAACGCGCCAAAGAGTTATACATGACCGGATTTAGCAGTTTATTGAATTTTGGCGAAAGCCCTGTTAAAACATTTTTTAATTCCGGATACTTATCTAAAGTCTCTTTCACTTTGGAACTTGCTAAAATCGGCTCTTTGCTTTCTTGAGTGCTTTCTGCATTTAAGTCTTCAGCTACAATAGCGCCTACAGGGCAAACATTCAGAGCCTCTTCGCATTGCTCTTCTTCTATTTGATTCTGGGGTTGCTTTTTAACGAATGCTAAACCGTTACCGCCTATATCAAAATTATTTTCTGCCACTTCCACACAGGCATGGCACGATATACATTTTTCGGTTACTTGATAATGCTTCCTCATTTTTTTCTTATCCATATTGTTTCCTCAAAAGTATTAACAAGTTTTCGAAACTCATCAAGCGGATCGTCATCATATTTGTGGTTATTCAACAAATTATATTTGAACGAGTTATCATGATGAATTTACCTGAATCTATTCAAGTGTATTTACCTTCCTCCAATGTTCTATATTTTATTAGCAATCGTTTTCATCATCATTCCTTGAGAATTAACGCCAGATTTCACCGACAACGAAACTTACAATAAAAGGCATTTTTTCAAAAGTCATTTTTCCTCTTTCCCAAAATGCTTCGAAAACAACTGCTCCGATTTCTTAAACCCCTCTTCCGTTAGATGGAGGGACATCGCCTTTATCTTGGGATCGTTGATCCAGTCCTTTTCGTAGAGTCGATCGATTGTGTTCAAATCAAATCCCCTCCACGCTCTGGCGCCGAGTCCTTCATGCCGTTCTGTTGTAACAAGATAGAGGAGCGCAAGCGTCATTTCATCCACTTTATCCTGATCGTATTTCATTCTTCACCTCCATGTAAAGCGTTAAATAAAACGAATATAATTCTGTTCATTCATTCGAATCTTTCATTAGAAAATCTTCTAAACGTCTTAAAACGTTCACAGACTAATGTCAATAAAATTATAAAATCTTTCTTCATAGAAACTCTCCATAAAAATATTTTACAAGAGACAAATAAAGATTATTCGTTGAAAGGAAAAAGGAAACAGGAGACAGGAGACAGAAAGTAAAGGTATTTCCATATTTTTATTCCCCTTGGCCACAGTCGTTGGCGGAACTTCGCTCCGCTTCGCGGACTTTGAGAGATAGTATTCTTCGCGAACGTAGCGAGAAATATTTTATTTTTCCTATTTGCGGACTCTGCGAGATAGAATTCTTCGCGGGTTTGGCGAGAGATATTCCTTCTCTTGGCAGGGTTCAGAGCACGAAACAGTTGGATAACGCATTAAAAATAAAAGCGCAGCCAGATTTCGATTTTCTTCTGAAATTGCTTGTTCCCATATTCTGTCTCGTTACCGCCAAAGAATAAATACGGCCACAATAAAACTTCAAAATTGGTGTAAGGTTTGTAACTCAATTGCGGAGAAATGAGAAAACTGTTATCGTTTAGATTATAAATCGCAAACATTGAGACGGAAGAATATAACCAGTTAAAAGGCTCAGGCTGAGTAATTTTCAAATACAGATAATCCCGCATCAGCGTTTTTGAGCTGAAGTAGGTGGACATATTCAACTTTGCTAGGTTGATTAAATTGGAATCGTTACTTTTAATGCTATTCCGCAAATAGTCGGTATAAGAATTGAACTCACTTTTTGACAGGCCGCTGTTGTTGTGATAATATTCGGCAATGAGCGTCGTATTGAAACGATTGAGATAGCGTAAACCCAGTAAATAATAACTTCCGTCTATCTTATTCTGAAAAATAGAGGCGTCATTGACAAAATACTTGACTTCATCGCTCGCGTAACTATACTCAGCGTGAATTTCCATGTTTTCGCGCAAATTGGCCGAAAAGTCCAAACCTACCCGCTGAGGTTCGTCTTTTTTATAAATTGTCATTAAATCAATGTCGATATTTTTCAGGAGAAAATAGAGTTTCAGGACGGTTCCAATTTTATCAGCCGACGCAAACTTGTCGATAATTTCAGTTTCGGGTGGCAATAAGATAGCACTGACAGCAATATTATGCAGAAAATTGGACTTAATACTCCGGTTGTAATTGATATAAATGGATTTTTTCCCTGCCAAAGCCAGATCGGGATTTTCGGGGTCTTTATCGGCGTTAACGTAGCCCACGGGATTGAAGGCGTATCCCTTGCCCCAGTTGAAACGGCGCTTACCGATACTCATGCTCAAACGTGGCGAAAGATTCAAACTGCCGTACAATTCGAAAAAAGACGGCGAAAGCGGCTCTTCCTTAGCATACTGGTAAAAGGTTTTCATAAAAAATCCGGCTTGTTTATAACGATAGACTCCATCGAGATAAAAATCAAGCCTGTACTGAGATAGGTAATCCTCTTTTTCGGCAACATTATAAAACTGCAACTCATAAAACGGCGAGGATTTTCGGGTTTGCAGTAAACCCCACTTTGTGTCTAAGTTTCCATTCCATTCTATCTTTGCGTCGTCTTCTTCAGGAATATCAAAATCATATTCCTGCGAAAACACACCAATAAAAAGAAAAAATGTGGCCAGAACGATTTTGCTAAAACGCATTATCGCAATTCGCCCAATCGTGACAAATATTCCAACGTAAACACTTCGTCAGGCAATTCTCGGACCTTCATCCCTGAGTAAATCATCAACGAGCGATAACCTTTATACAACGGACTGTTCGTTTCAATCACCGCGGGACGCATGATTCCATCGCCAAAATTCTTAAGGTCCTTGAACTTCAGCGTTTTTATTAAAGTCCCTGACGCGGCGTAACATTCAACCTTTGTGACGGTTGTATTTTTCTTATCAACCCACATTTTTAATTTGTCATAGGCAACGGTCTTGGTCTTCGCTTTTAAATCCAATACATATTCAGATGGGTTCTGCTCTAATATTGTCGCGTCATACTCGACGGAATAATCGAGCCGCATAATGTCGGCATTATTGAAAACGCCGCCCACTACCGACTGCATACTGGTAATCCGAATCGGTTTGCCAACATTCGGAATATAAAGCCACATATTGTCACCCAGCCGCAACGTTGCGCGTCCCTTTTCGCTTGCCGGAGATAAATAGAGCATCGCGATTTTGTCTTTTCCCTTCTTTACCGTAAAAAAAATAAATTCCTTCTGACTGCCGTTGGGTTCTTTATTGACCAATTTGCGATACGATTCATACGAAGCCGGCATTAAGTTTTCATCCACCTTTTTGAGAATCTCATTCGCCTGACTTTTATTCGTAGCGCCTTGCTGTCCCCAAGTTATCGTTGAGAATAAAAACAATGCCAACGGATAAACAAATCTATTTCTGTGCATCGTTGCTCCGTCTGACTTTTATGAATTTCTGTATCACCTCTTTGGCAATGCCTTCGCGCTCATAATATTCAATTTTATTTGCCTTCAATTGGTTCTCCATCTTATCTCCAAACTCGCCCGCAATCACGATTTTGACAGATTCTTTCGTAAGAAGGTTGACCACTCCCGAACTGGCGCGATGCCCCTGACTCTGGGCTGGATTCTTGATGGATTTTATGAAAACGCCGTTTCCGTCAAATAGGAGATAATACGGCGCTCTCCCTGAAAATTTACTGATCTTCGAATTTATACCTTCGCCAACCGTTGCGATTGCAATTCTATCAAGTGATTTTGAACTATCCACGTCTGGATACGATTTAACAGACGGATTTTGCTGAGCGTGCAAGACCAAGGTTCCCAAAATGACCAGCGCACAAACGATTCGAAAAATATTTCTCATTTTTATCCTCCTTAAACATGTTTTAAAGCATCCACTGGCTGCATTTTAGACGCTTTCAGCGCCGGCTGAAGGCTGGAAATGACAGCAATGATGATCACAATCAAAGATACCGATATTAATTCCGATGCGGAGATCGAAGTATTCAGAAGAATATTCTGTATTCTTCCAAAAGAAAAATGGATTTTAGCGATATTGATTATCAGTAAAACCAGCACGCCAATCATATCGCCGATAACAGCGCTGAATACTCCCAGCGATAAACCTTCCGCCATGAACAGCCATAAGATTTTCGAGGGAAGCGTCCCAATTGCGGATATTGTTCCAATTTCGCTCACGCGCTCATAAACCGACATCATCATCACGTTTAAAATACTGATAAGCACAATGGCAATCAACACAATCTTTACCGTAATGATCAACAAATCAACAATCGTCGCAATGGTCGAAAACGGGGACAGATCAGCCCATGTATGCAATTCAAAAGCGGGTTTATCTTGCTTATTTTTTATCTGGGATAATTCATCATTCAGCATCTTATTAACACGGCCAAGGTTGTCGGGATTTTTTAACCGGATCGCCACTTCATTGATTTCATTGTCATTTATTCTCAGCAGAACTTTGGCATCGTCAATATGAATAAAGCCATCCCGACCCGATGGTCCCAGAAGTCCTTCGATAATATGAGATACTTTCAGACTCAACCCATTCACAGAGCCATCTTTGTTATTGGCAACCAGAACCACTTCTTCGTCCATTTTGAGATTCAAACCCTTGGATAAATTTTCCGGGATAATGATTTCTCCCGGTTTGACAAATGTATTCGGATCGGGAACACCATCTATGATTCTTTCGACCAATCGCGGGCAGGCAGAATTTTCCATCTGCGGCTCAACGGCAGTCAAACGGATGTTGGTCGTTTCCACAAAATTACTCAGCATGCTGTTAAATTTAATCCGATATGAATAAGCCTCAATCACATCATTATGTTTTTCAAATATCTTATCTAATTGTCTGATGCCGTTTTCGTTGATATTCAAATGCAGAGGCAAATTGTCAATGGAACTGACATATCCGCTTTTATGAATCTGTAAATGTCCGAGCATCGAATCGGTAATGGAACCAATTATCATGCTTTTAAATGAAACTGAAACTCCCGAAAAAACGATCACTAAAACAATTCCAATAATAATTAAAAGTGAAGTCATCAGGGTGCGTCTCTTGTATCTTAGCAAGTTTCGAATAGCGATCTTAAATATATTTTTCATCGTCTTATTTTCTCCCAAAGTTTACCGGCGACATGATGGTTAAAATATTATGAAGCTACATTTTCTTTGTTAACAATTTTACCGTCCTCAAGCGTATAAATTATTTCAGCTTCTTTGACGATTTTTGGATCATGAGTCGAAAAAATAAACGTCGTTTTAAATTCGCTCTGCATTAGACGCATCAATTCAATCACTTTATAAGCCGAAGCGTGATCCAAGTTTGCAGTCGGCTCATCGGCAAGCACCAGATTTGGATCCGTAACCAACGCCCGAGCAACTGCGACCCGCTGTTTTTGCCCGCCAGAAAGTTGTGAGGGATATTTATCTTTTTGATCGAGCATTCCGACCGCTTCCAAGTAATGCATAATTCTCTCTTTGCGTTTATTTGCCGGGACATTTTTTACCATGATCAAAGGATATTCCACATTTTCATAAGTGGTCAATACCGGCAGTAAATTGAAATTTTGAAAGATAAATCCAAGATGCTTACCTCTAAACAACGCGGCTTCTTTATTTGAAAAACCATTTACCGCCGTGCCATTCACAAAAACCTCACCGGAAGAGGGCTTGTCAAGACAGCCGATGAGATTTAACAATGTTGTTTTACCGCTACCCGACGGACCTACGAAAGACACAAAGGATTGCTTATCAATTTCCAATTCAATATTTTTTAACGCCTGAACAGACATTTCCCCTGTTTGATAGTCCTTTGTAACCTGTTTTAATTCGACTAAAGACATGTAGTTTTTCTCCTGCGTTTAATGACACATTTCAAAAGTATCGTATATTTCATTATCACTTAGACAAAACAAATAACCTTTCGTTACGTCAAACTTTTTATTCAGGCGCGTTTAGAAGGAGAATTCCTCATTAACAATCGCCATTGCTTTCTTCATGATCGTGCGCTCGCATCCGGGAACAGACAAGACATCGCACTCACTGCCCACGATGAATAGATGCCCGGTTTTTTCCATTTGACTCGTCAAAACGGCTACATATTCCCTCACCTGTTGCTCTGTAATTTCCTCGTCGGAATAGAATTTTTTTGAAGGTAAATTCCCGAATAAAACAGTTTGGCGGTTCACCAGATGAGCAATAGAAGGTAAATCGCATGAACTCCCTAAACTTAATATAGCGGGGTCCAAAATATTCAGACTCGCGATAATCGCTTCGTTCAATTCTCCACAATCATGAAAAATCAGATCAATGCCCCGTTCTTCAAGAAACCGCTTAATAAGTCGATGATAATTCAATACCAACGTATCCAATATTTCCGGATTTCTCTTGATTTGATTGGGCGAAATATATACGGTGTTATACGCCGGTTCACAGACGCAAATGGCTTTAGCTCCTGCATCAACTTGAAGCGCGATCCATCTTATAATAACTTGAGTCGAGATTTCAAGCGCAGATAACACTTCAATCGAGTCCTTATCTTCACGATCCACATTGACTTGATAGACCTCCGTAATGGGATCACTGAATAATTTTGTCATCATTGAAAATGGACCTATACACATTCCGACTGGAACCAAGTTACTATTTTGAGCGACAAAACGAATAGATTCAAGGAATGCATTCATGCGCGGGGTATTTTCGGTTGACAAAATCTTTGGCATCTGTTCCTGCTCCGGAATTCCCCTGTCTAAATCGAAATGATAAGAATCAATATCTTCTTGGTCAACCCCCAAACCTTTTAACAGCCACTCCTTTTCAACTTGCAAATCCATTAAAGAAAATGCCAGCGGCGTATGAAATCGCTTCGCCGTTTCAACGATCACTCCACCCAAGCAATCTCCGTTTAATCGACACGATTCCGGATCAGATTGTTCGTTTAACAGAAGATCAGCGCCTATGGGCATGCGTAAGCCTTTTGCCGCCAGTTCTAAATAATAAGTTCTATCCATGTCAATTGCCTATCTTTTTGAGATGTTTTTACACCAAATAACGAATATTGGATTTGAGTTTAATTTGATTTTCTGTCTCCATGTATTTTTATCCTTATTAGCATACTAAATTCATAAGCCGCAGAGCTAACACACGCCCGACTGCGTTGCACAGCCGGGGAGAACGCAGTCCCGACTATTCGGAATTTTAATTTCTTTTTTATTTCGTTAAGTTCCACTTCGTTGTTGATCTAGCTATTTGTAATTAATTATTCTCTGTGTTCTCCACGTTCTTGTACGATTTCAAAGATCAAATATCCCTACGGAACCGGCAATCAACAACTGCGCCGCGAAATAGGCGATCAATTTTAAGAACTCGGCTGATTTGAATTCCCCTCGGAAACGGTTAATTGCCAATATCGTATCCGAAATGACAAATAAAACCGCGCCGATAAAAGCTAAAAGCGTCCCGGTTTGACTCGTTTGAATCCACCGCTCCCAAGCAAACCATGCCATCACCAGAATGGCCACAACATAAACGAGAACGGGAATTTTTAACTTACCGAGAAAGGAATCGAGAAGGATATAGATAAAAATGCCATAGACTGCAAGAGGAATTAATGGCCATCCAACGAGCGAATTGATCTCCGATGCAAAAGCCGTAATGTAAAAAAGATGCGCAATGAGAAATGCGACCAGCCCAGCTACGAACCGATTCGACGGCAACATCAAAAAAACATCACCCGCCATAGAAAAGACCAGACCAATAATGATCATGTACTTGTAAAATGGAAAGGTAGCCTGTCCCAGCATAGCAATCAGCAAAATAAACACCATCGTCAGAGGTTTAAAGAGGTAAATATGCCAGCGGGGTCCGCGATATTCCGCCCGGATCAGGATGGACGCCGAAAAAATGACTAATAATACGAGTATGAATTTTAACATTTCTCTATTCCTTAAATAAATTTATCGAGATTGTCAGATAAAGTGTGTAAAAGATATTAACGGTTGAAGCTATATGCAGTAAGGGATTGCGGAGCAGTTTCCTGTCCACCGACACGAAAGTTTGAGCGGGCTACAACGATAGGAAACCCACTGAAACCCTTATTGCATATAGCCTTTGTTATCGTTTCGTGCTTTGTTTTTCTATCTGTCCGTATTTCAATTTTTTCGTCTTTCATTTTGTCTTTACCCCGTGCGACGGGGCTTTTTATTTTTTTATTTTCATAGGTCGGCTTACAGACTCTTTGGCAAAGTTTTGGCATTAGGATTGGTTTATGTGGCTTTGGCAATGTGCCTGCAAAGCGTTGGACGTTAATATTATTTCTGAATAGTTGCCATTGCTCTCAATAAGGATGCCGCCCACCAAAAAACATTATGTTTGACAATTGCTTGTCGCATTTTTTCCATTCTCAGTTGTTGCTCCTGTGGCGACATTTCTATTGCTAATTTTATTGCGTTTGCCATCTCTTCTATATCATACGGATTTACAATGATTGCTCCCTGAAGCTCATGAGCTGCCCCTGCAAAGCGGCTTAGGATAAGAGTCCCGTCATTTTGATTTCTTGAAGCCACAAATTCCTTCGCCACAAGGTTCATTCCATCATGGAGAGAGGTAACCATGCAAAAATTTGCGGAAGAATAGTAAGGATTAATTTCATCATGGCTATGATGCCGTTTTAATAAGAGTATTGCTTTCCAGTTCTTTTTTTTGAAACGCAAATTAATTCGGGACACTTCATTTTCAACAGCATTTATCATGTCAGAAAAGCTTTTAAGGAAAGTACGGCTTGGTGCACCAATTTGCACAAAAGTGAATTTACCGACAAATGATGGATTTTTTTCCAAGAACCGCTCAATAGCAAGAAATTTCTCTATAATACCTTTTGTATAATCAATCCTGTCTACACCTATTCCCATATACTTTGCAATGATGCCATGTTCGTTAAGCAGTTGGGATGGTT
>Ga0066637_10000446_pt1 | contig 25050 bp, 28 predicted proteins | sample CryGeyCG2014_020_FD_62737 | JGI IMG/M metagenome (GOLD analysis project Ga0066637, IMG submission 62737) | Groundwater microbial communities from aquifer - Crystal Geyser CG08_land_8/20/14_0.20 | ecosystem: Environmental > Aquatic > Deep subsurface > Groundwater | place: USA: Utah: Grand County...
AATGGCGCTTCTGAAAAGCTCCTGCTCCTCTGTGAAACTGAAATCAACCATGACTTTTCACCTTGAACCGTAACTACGGAAAACAATGAATATAAAAGTTGTTTAACGGCTAAGCCGAAACCTTCGATAGAAGCTGGTCAACCGGGCTTTGATTAAGCTGCAACCCCAGCTTCTCCTGCTCAACATTCAAAGCCAAACCAAGCAACTGCGTAAGATACAACACGGGCAAGTTCAGCTTCGCCCCAACCGTAGTTCCAGCTTCCTTCTGCTTGGAATCAAACATCAACCCACAATCAGGACAAGAAACCACCAAACCGTCCACACACAAACCCTGCACAGCCTTAACCTTGCCGCCTGCAAGTGAAAGCGCAGTGTCAGGATGACTAAGCATCAAATGCGAACCGCAACAATCCAGCTTCTCATTGTAATCAACGCTCTCCGCATCCGTTGCACGGATTAACTCGTCCATTTTCCGAGGATTCTCCGCATCGTCAACCCTGCCCAAATCAGAATAACGAATGATTTGACACCCAACATGACTAGCCAACTTCAAACCTTTGAGTGGCTTAACAACCGCCTTCCCAACACTTTTCAAGCCAACACAGTCATGCAACAAATCAATTACGTGCCAAACCTTGATGTTCGGATTGTACTCCAGCCCTTCTTCCTTTAACATGCCGACAATCTTCTCGCGAACCTTCTCGTCTCTCTCAACAGCACGCTTGGCCTCGGAAATCGTGAAATGGCATCTGTTGCACGGAACAAGCAGATTAGGCAGACCCGTTAGATTCGCCAACGCCAAAACTCTCGCAGAAAGATAATTGGCGGCAAAATCGTTAACACTTCTCACAGGGTCACCGCAACACAAAGCCTCGCGCAAGTCAACAAGTTCAACGCCAAGCTTCGGCAGAACTTCCCGCACTGACATCTCATAAGCGTACTGGCTTGCCAGTATGCAGCAACCCCAGAAAACCGCAACCTTCACCCTCATCTCTCCTCCAAAGCCTTTAGAAAAACAGCCTGAAAGCCCTCTTTAGGCGCAGGAATCTTGGGCAATTTCAAGCTTTCGCGGTCACATGCCTCCATCTTCCTCGTAGTAACCTTCTGGTAAGCCTCAGCCAAACCTGTTTCAAGAATCTGAGAAACCGCCTTCATGAACGCCTCAGGAACCTTCGCCTCGCGCTCAACTGCCAAATTCCTCAAGGCAACGATAACGTGGTAGGGCGAAGCCTTCTGCGGACATCGCTGCACACACTTCAAACAAGTCACACAAGTCCAAATAATGTCCGAAGCCGCCAGCTCATCCACAAAGCCAAAGTTTACAAGCTTCTCAATCTCATGAGGCTTTAACTCCAGCAACTTCAGAGCTGTACAGCCGCTCGTGCACTTTATGCACTGGAAACAGTTGATAAGTTCCCTTCCCCTCAGCTTCCTCAAGATCTTCTCGCGCGACTCCAAGTTCGGCTTGGCCATTGACATCAAATCAGTCAAACCCAAAACCTAGCTCCCTCCTTTGCCCTTTGCTTCAGCCCCAGCGCAAGCCGCCTGAACCTGAACCAAAACCTGCTTCCCAGTGTAATGCTTCATTTGAATCGCCCCGGTCGGACAAGCTGAAGCGCAAGCACCGCAGCCCTGACACATTTCCTCAATGACCTCGGCTGTAACCTTCTCCTCTCCGTCTGCCTTCTCAGACTTCATCTCAACCGCCAAAAACGGACAAACAGACTCACAAATCCGACAACCACTGCACAACTCCTCGTCCACAACCGCCTTCAAAGGCTCAAGCTCAATCTCCCCACTAGACAACAAATCAACAAGCTTCGCCGCCGCCCCGCTCGCCTGTGCCACGGTGTCAGGAATATCCTTAGGCGCCTGACACGCCCCTGCAAGAAAGATTCCCGCCGTAGAGCTTTCAAGGGGCCGCAGCTTCGGATGAGCCTCCAACAGAAAACCGTCAGCGCTTCTCGAAGCATGGAACAACTCGTTAATCCGCGCGATGTCAGCGCTTGGAACAAGCCCGTTCGCCAAAACCACCAAGTCCGCGCGAATCTCCAACAGCTTGTTCGTTCCCTTGTCAAAAACGTCAAAGTACAGCGACCCATCAGATGCACCGTGAATCTCAGACGGGACACCAGCAACAAAGTTAACATCCAAATCTCTGGCACGCGTGTAAAACTCCTCATAACCCTTCCCGAAAGACCGAAGATCAATATAACAAACGTAAATCGCCACGCCATCACCGAGTTTTTCACGCGCAAGAATCGCCTGCTTCAACGCCACCATACAGCCCACACGGCAACAATACTCGTGAAAACGCTTGTCACGGGAACCGACACACTGAATAAACGCTATAGCCTTCGGCGCCTGGCCAGATTGAGGCGACACAATCTTCCCTCCTGTCGGCCCAGAAGCATCGGAAATCCTCTCAAACTCGATGTTGGAAATGACGTTCTTGAACCGCCCATAACCGAACTCGGCCATTTCCGAAGCGTCAAACACTTCTGAGCCCACAGCAACAACTACCCCGCCAACCTTGAGCTTGATCTTCTGCGGTTTCTGTTCAAAGTCTATGGCTTTTGCCTCGCACGCTTCAAGGCACTTGCCACAAACCTCCTTCTTCTTCGTTTTCAACCTTAAACAGTGGCTCGGATCTATTATGGCAACCTTAGGAACGGCATGAGAAGAGTAAATGCAGATCGCGTGGGTTTGAGTTAGCTTCTCATTAAACTTGTCAGGCACTTTGACCGGGCAGACCCCAACGCAGAGTTCACAGCCGACACATTTCGTCTCATCCACATATCTGGGCTTCTTAGCGACGGTGACTTCGTAATTTCCAACGAAGCCTTTCACGTCAGCAACTTCGCTGTTCGTCAACAACGTTACGTTCGGATGCTTAGCCACATCAACCATCTTCGGCGTCAAAATACACGCGCTGCAATCCAAAGTTGGGAAAGTCTTGTCCAACTGCGCCATTCGCCCGCCAATGCTCGGAGCCTTCTCAACAAGGTAAACCTTGAAGCCGGCATCAGCCAGATCAAGCGAAGCCTCTATCCCAGCGATTCCGCCACCGACCACCAAAACATTCTTTTCAACACTAACCTTGCGCTTCTCCAGTGGCTCCAGAAGCTCTGCACGCGCAACCCCCATCCTTACAAGCGCCTTGGCCTTCTCCGTCGCCTTCTCAGGCTCATGAGCATGAGGCCACGAAACCTGCTCGCGAAGGTTGACGATCTCAACCAGATACGGATTCAGTCCTGCCTCAGCAACTGCCTTGCGAAACGTCTCCTCATGCATACGCGGCGAACACGTCGCGATGACTATTCTGTCAAGCTTGTGGGCTTTTATGTCGTCTTGAATCATGCGTTGACCAGGTTCAGAACACATGTAAGCATAATGCCTGGCCACTGCAACGTCCGGCAAGCCCTTGGCGTAGTCAGCCACCTTCGCAACGTCAACAACGCCGGCAATGTTCAAACCGCAATGACAAACGTAGACGCCTATCCTGGTCATCCGCGCTAACCATCCGCAACTGGCTTCGAATGTTTTTGATGGTTGAAGCTGTCTATTATCCTTTCTGATGAAAAACCAACATTTCCCACACTATTCCGGGCATGAAGGTGACCACGCAAGAAACAACCATTATTAACGATGTCTGGCTAGTAGACTGAAACCTTTGCTACTCCATTGACCTTCAAAAGCTCAGGAATCACTTCACCAGGAATCTTTTTCTCAACGATCAAAGTAAGCTTCGGCTCCGGCGCAAGCTCAGGATCATCCACAATCGCCTGCCTTATGCTCAAACCGCTCTTAGCAAGAATCATGCTGGAACCAGCCAAGATACCCGGAATATGCGCGTCAACAGGAGTGATCTCGACCACACCCAAGTTCAGATGCTTCGCAATCTCCTTCAACGAAGCCCCAGCAGACCTAATTCCCTCAAAAATCAGTTTGAGCTCACGGTTTGCCTTGATAACCGCCAACGTTTCCTTGACTGTCCGCCTGTCCACTCCAGCAGCCCTAGCCACGCGCACCGGAGGAACCTCAATCTCATTAAGATAGATCCTTCCATCTCTCACGCTCAATCCATTCTCCACGAGCACCCGTGCTACTTTGAGCCGCTCCGGATGTCCTTCAAGGTATTTTCTGATGTTGCTCCACACGCGGAGGTGCCTTCATGTACATTTTTGCGGAATAAAGTATAAATATGTTCGTGATATTACGTGTAATCTAATGAGCTTACGAGTACTGATATGTACATAGGAGAAGGTAAAATGACACAGAAGGACAGAAAGGAAGATTTTGTAACACTTGAGCCGGACGAAATGCCAACTTCATGGTACAACATCCAAGCAGACCTTCCCGAGCCTCTGCCGCCTCCGCTAGACCCAACTACGCTAAAACCCATAAGCCCACAGCTGCTTGAGAGAATATTCGCAAAGGAACTTATCAGACAAGAGGTTTCAACCGAAAGACTCATCAAGATACCAGACGAGGTGCTTGACGCTTACCTGAGGCTTCCGCGGCCGACGCCGCTTTACCGTGCAATGAGACTCGAGAGATTTTTGAAGACGCCTGCGCAGATATACTTCAAATGCGAAAACTTCAGCCCAACTGGCAGCCACAAAACCAACACGGCAATCGCGCAAGCCTACTACAACAAGGAACAGGGCATCGCAAGGTTAGCCACAGAAACCGGAGCAGGACAATGGGGTACTGCGCTGTCATTAGCAAGTATGATTTTCGATTTGAAATGCCGAATATACATGGTTCGAGTAAGTTACCAGCAAAAGCCAGGTAGGAGAACAATGGCACAGATGTACGGCGCAGAAATGTTTCCATCGCCAAGCGACCAAACGGAGTTCGGAAGAAAACTTCTCAAGGAAAACCCAAATCATCCTGGAACTCTGGGCATTGCCATCAGTGAAGCAATAGAGGACACGGTCGCGCATGAAGACACACGATACTCTTTGGGCTCAGTGTTAAACCATGTTCTGATGCATCAAACAATAATCGGTTTGGAAGCCAAGAAACAGTTTGAACAAATAGACGTGCGCCCAGATGTGGTTTGCGGATGCATAGGCGGCGGCTCCAACTACGGCGGGTTCTGCTTTCCTTTCATGGCTGACAGGCTGAGAGGCGAAGTTAATATGGAATTCGTCGGATGCGAATCCAGCGCCGTCCCACACACGACCAGAGGTGTGTACACTTACGATTACGGAGACACAGGAAAGATGACGCCTCTTCTTAAGATGTTGACAATTGGGCACGACTATGCATGCCCCACGATTCACGCGGGCGGGTTGAGATACCATGGAATGGCGCCCTTGATATCGTATCTAATCCACAAGGGGTACATGCGATCAGTTGCATACAATCAAACAGAAGTTTTTGAAGCGGCGAAAATCCTAGCTCAAACAGAAGGCTGGATAACGGCGCCGGAAACCGCTCACAGCCTAAAATTCGTAATCGATGAAGTGCTCAGGTGCAGAAAGAACGGCGAAAAGAAAGTCATAGCAATGAGCTACAGCGGACACGGCTTGCTCGATCTGGCATCCTATGAGCAATTCTTCGCCGGCAAGCTTGTCGACTATGAGCCGGAAAAAATCGAGATTCCAACCTTCAATCTTTGAAAGGGGAGATGGGACGTGACATCCACAATTCTGAAGACTGAAAAGGAAAACGTCAGGATAGCGTTGTTGCCGATCGATGAGCTCAGACCGCATGAGAAAGGCTCTCCGCTTTATCTTGAACTTCTCAGACAAGAAATCCTCAGAGATGGAATGTTAAAGTATCCGATAATCACGGACGAACAAACACGCGTCATCTTGGACGGCATGCACCGCTGGCTTGTACTGAAAAGCCTCGGATATTCGCTAATACCAACCATACTTGTCAACGCATCCGAGAACATGGAAATTCGTGTCGGCAGAAGAAGAATTCACCAATACGCTATCGGTTCGGTTGAAGGCATCAATCTCGAAAAAGTGGTCAGAGCAGGGCTGAGTGGACGGCTAATGAAACCTCGGTCGACGCGGCATTTCTTTCCATTCTCAAAATTCCAACAGATCAACTATCCGCTACACTTGTTGGAAAAGGGGCCTCCTGAAGACGTTTCAGAATATCTTGCAGAAATGACTAAGCGGGAATGTGGCTTGGCCATCAAGGAGTGGCTAGAAGAGATGTCTGAGGAGTTGGAGTTCCTTGCAAAAAGAAAGGACGAAGTGGAAAGGGAAATGTCTGAATTTCTGAACCGAATTAGAAATTTGGACTGTGACGTTTTGACCTCTTGGCGTTCTTGAAGCCTAACCCATAGCTGGCACAGGTACAGAAGTTATTAATTCTTCGAAGGCATAATATTCACAAGGCGAAAACATGATTTCACTCAATGCTCCGCAAATAGGAGAAGAGGAAGTCAAAGCTGTTGTCAAGGTTTTGAGAAGCGGCGTGCTCACAGCTGGTCTCGGTGCAGGTCCCACGGTTACGGAGTTCGAGAAGGCTTATGCCGGTTTTGTGAAAGCTAAACATGCAGTGGCCATGAACATGGGAACAGGCGCTTTGCACTCGGCGCTTGCAGCAGCCGGAGTGGAAAGGGGAGATGAGGTGATTTTGCCAAGCTTCACTTTTGTCGCGACGGCAGAAACGGTCGTTATGATCGGCGCGAGACCGATCTTCGTGGACATAGACCCGGAGACGTATAACATCTCACTAAGTGACGTTGAAAAGGCCATAACGGAGAAAACCAAGGCAATAATGCCCGTAGACCTGTATGGTTTGCCAGCCGATGTGCAGCACATAAGGGAAATTGCAGCCAAACATGGATTGTTAATCATTGAAGACGCTGCTCAAGCCCACGGCGCAACCTGCATCGGAAAACCTGCAGGAGCCTTCGCTGATGCCGCGTGCTGGAGCTTCTACGCAAGCAAGAACATGACTACGGGCGAGGGCGGCATGTTGACAACAAACAACGATGAAATTGCGGAAAAGGCGAGGTTGATAAGAACCCACGGAGAGAAGAAGAAGTACACTTCCATCATGCTTGGTCATAACTATCGCATGACAGAGATCCAAGCAGCCATAGGCCTCGTGCAACTAAAGAAGCTGCCAGGATTTGTGGCTAAAAGACGAAGAAATGCAGGAAGGCTTAGTGAAAAACTCAGAAAAGTGAAGAGTCTGCAGCTCCCAGCTGAACCAAAGGGCTACAAGCACAGCTGGTACCTCTATACGGTTAGACTGAAGAACGCAAAGGAAAATCGGAGAAACAAAATCATCGAAAGATTAAAAGAGCAAGGGGTAGCCTCAGAGGCGTATTACGCGACGCCGATACATCTGATGCCATACTATCGCAAGTTTGGAAAACATCGGCTTCCGGAGACAGAGAAGGCGGCCAAACAGGTGTTTTCGTTGCCCGTTCACCCAGGTGTTACGCCGAAGAAGATAGACTTCATCGCTGAAACAGTTCAACATCTGCTAAAGTAGGCTTGTCAAGTTAAGGTTTATATGGAATGATATCGCTGGTATTGAACCCCTAGTCGTTCGGGGTTTTGGAGAGGGATTAATCCATGCAAAAAAAGAAAGTTATTATAATGGGCGCGGCTGGCAGAGACTTCCACAACTTCAATGTCTACTTCAGGAACAGTGACGCTTATGAAGTTGTGGCGTTCACTGCTACGCAGATTCCTGGGATAGAAGGACGAGTGTATCCAACGGAGCTTGCTGGACCAAGTTATCCGAAAGGCATACCAATTTATCCGGAAGAGAATCTGCCTGACCTGATAAAGCAACAGGACATCGACGAAGTTGTTTTCGCGTACAGCGATGTCTCTCATGAGTATGTTATGCACAAGGCTTCTACGGCGTTGGCAAGTGGCGCCGATTTTCGGCTAATGGGTCCAAAAACAACGATGTTGAAGGCAAAGGTTCCTGTTGTCGCAATTGGCGCGGTCAGAACAGGTTCAGGGAAGAGTCAGACTTCACGGCAGGTTGCGAAAATACTGAAAGGTAAGGGTTTGCGGGTTGCCGCCATTAGACATCCGATGCCGTATGGCGATTTGAGAAAGCAGATATGGCAGCGTTTCGCATCATACGAGGATTTGGACAAGCACCAATGCACAATCGAAGAGAGAGAAGAATACGAACCGCACATTGACAACGGCATAATCGTCTATGCAGGAGTTGACTACGCAGAGATTCTTAGAGAGGCAGAGAAGGAAGCAGACATCATCGTCTGGGACGGAGGCAACAACGACATGCCCTTCTACAAACCAGACCTAAACATCGTCGTAGCCGATCCACACAGAGCTGGACATGAACTGTTGTATCACCCAGGCGAAACCAACATTCGAATGGCCAACGTAGTAATAGTAAACAAGGTTGACACGGCAGACCCAGCCAAAGTGAAGCTGGTCAAGGAAAACATAAAGATGCTTAACCCGAATGCTACAGTGCTAGATGCCGCTTCACCAATAACCGTGGACAAGCCAGAGTTGATTAGAGGAAAGCGCGTGTTGGCAATTGAGGATGGACCGACGATAACTCACGGCGGCATGCCATACGGAGCAGCTGTAATCATAGCTAAGAACCTCGGCGCAAGCGAGATCGTTGACCCAAGACCCTATGCTGTTGGTTCGATAAAGGAAGCCTACAAGAAATACCCGCATCTGGGGGCGCTACTTCCCGCGTTGGGGTACGGTGAGAAACAAGTGGCTGAACTTAAGGAGACCATCGACCGCATACCGTGCGATGTCGTAGTGCTTGGAACACCAATCGACTTGAGAAGAGTCATAACCATCAAACAGCCAACCGTCAGAGCCAACTACGAGCTCAAGGTGCTGGGACCAGTCTCGCTTGAGCAGATTCTGCAAGAGTTCCTTCAAAGAAGCGAAAAACAATGAGCAACGAAAACACGGAAATCTCCCGCATAAAAGTAAAATTAACTATCGAAGCGCTGGGGGAGGCGGAAGGAGAACTTGTACGCTTCTTGGCGCCAAGAACCATCGACATGATAGTCAGAAAGCTTCCCTTAGAGGGAAGAGCAGCCCTGTGGAAGGAAGAAGTGTATTTTGAAACGCCAATAAAGATGGGAGAAGAAAAAGCGAAAGGCACCGTTGAAAACGGAACCATAGCGTTTTGGCCCATGGGAAGCGCCATATGCATATTCTACGGAGAATCGCAACCCTACAGCCCTGTGAACATTCTGGGCAAAATAACCAAGAACCTGGAATTATTCAAGCAAGTAAAGAGCGGAACAAAAATCAGGGTGGAGCTGCTAGTAGACTAGAGAGCTTTCTTTCCAAAGTTTCAGAAGCCGCTCACATTCAGCAACTACTTCTTTTTCCTTGCTCTCACTTCTCAATATTCTCAGGAATTCGATGCGTTTTTCAACCGAGCGCTTTTCCGCAGTGCCGCCATAGTAGAGTTTGCCTTCAAGATATTCCTTCATGTGGTTGGTCTTCTGGACGAAAAGACTAGCAGTATCCACGGCATTCTCAACTGCATACTTGTTTGCCCAAATTTCCGCGTCAGCCTCATGCAGCTGAGTCAACCCGTCAATTTCCATTATGCTGCGAATGTATGTTCTCAAAAAATCGTAGTAGCCAGCTGTCTTAACAAGCTCTAACGCTCGTTGCACTTTGCGCTCAAAATCCGGGCTTCCCTTGATTGTCAACTGATGCTTGTAGCCACCCTCAACGAGTTTCCTCGCTCTCTGAACTTCCTCGCCAGTATAGACTCTTCTCGGAAATTCCGTCTAATCACAAACCTCCGTCACTCGATTATAAAGCAGAAAGAACAAGAATGAATGGACGCTTGAACCTAGTCTGCCTGGTATATCTTGATACTGTGGTTGCCTCCGACCCGCCTGATCACGCCGCTTTGCTCCAGTTGATCTAGAAAATCCTTAGCTGTGCTTATTCTTATGTTGAAACGTGAAGCCACCGCGTACGGTGTTAGCACATGCATCTTCTTGAGCTCGCCTATGGTCTTCTCATTCTTCGCATCAGGCGGCATTATCCCAGAAGGTCTCTTCTCCCTTGGCGCACCAGCCTTTTCTTTTTTCTTTTCTTTTTTCTCCTCTTCGTCTTTCTTGCCTTGCTGACGTTCGATTTGTTTGAGGCTTAGTTTCTTTTTTCCACCCATGTTCATCAGCTTCTGGTATTGCAGTTTGCTTCGTGGTTTTTTAGGCTTTCTACGTAAGCAGAATGCTAGGCTGTTTCAACGATGTCGATGCGTTGACAAAAAGAAGGGAGATGCTTGAGTCAAAGCTATTTGCCCATGGCCTTCTTCACGGCGATTTCAATGTCCTCGGATTTTATCGTTTTCCTTCCGGCATGCATCGCAAAATCCAAGGCTTCTTTGGCGATTTTCACGCCGATTTCCTCTAGCGCCTTGGCCAGTTCCTTGGCTGCTGCTTCACTGACTCTGTCTGCTCCAGCTTTCTTGCACAATCTATGCATCGGAGCTACGGCCAATTCCAAATCAACCATAAAGACTTCTCCGTAGCGTCTTTTTCTATTTAAAGCCGTATTTAACGTTTATTGTTCGTAATCCTCGGTGAATAGCCGTGCTTCATCACTTGGCGGTTCTGTCAGCGAGAGACACTAAATACTGCTCACACAGCTCCCTTTTCTTTCAGGCTCTTGAAACGCGCATCTGCCCAGTAGACTGAGAAATCGTTGCATGTATCTAGACTTCACATTGTCCTTTCTTCATACTTTACTAGTATTCTCTGGCAAGCACAAAAACCACTACTGCCCGATTGGGAGAGGAAATTATAAAAGCGGTTGCAAGGTGAGTGGTATGCTCAAAGTGATATCCCAATGAGGTTTGTCGACGCACACATCCATCTCTCAGATGAAGAATACTCTGGATGCATCGAGGAAATCGTGAAAGAAGCAAAAAAAGCGAACGTCGCCGCCCTAGTTTCAAACTCCATGGATTCAAAAACAAGCATCGAAAGCCTGCAACTGTCTAACAAATACAAAGGAATGGTTTATGCTGCGTTAGGAATTCACCCATGGAACGTGGACGCCCTAAGCGAAGATGAACTGCAGCAAACATCAGAATTGATTCTGAAAGAAAGGCAAAACAGTGGGCTGGTTGCGATAGGAGAGATAGGTTTAGACCACAGGTACAAGTCGATATGGAAAAAACAGTTGAAAGTTTTTGACAAGATGCTGAAGCTTGGCGAAAAACTTGGCCTACCAGTCATAATCCATTCCCGCGGCACGACAGCACAGATAGTTGAAATGCTCCCATCCTACAACTTGAAAAAGGTCCTGCTGCACTGGTTCAGCAACCCGATAAGCGCACTAGCCAAAGCAGTTGAAAATGGATATTGCATATCTGAAGGCGCGCCGACGGCCTATTCAAACGGCATACGCGATGTCGTCAAAAGAGTGCCACTGACTAATTTGCTGACAGAAACCGATGGCCCCGTGCGGTTCTTCAAACCACCTTTTGAAGGAAAAAGAACGACTCCAGCTTTGATTCCAACCGTAGTCAAAGCCATTGCCGAAATCAAGAAAGCAGATGTTGAAACCGTTGCCGAGCAAGTAATAAAGAATTTTGAAAGCTTCTTCACAGTAAAGTTAAATTAGCCTTGTTGCTTTACTGAAGGCTTACTTAGGCCTATCATGGACCGTTGGAGGAAATGAGCAGTCAAGTGCCCACTCGGAGGAAAGCAATGGCTTGGGAAATGTAAGGACTGACCAAATAAAGCGAACAGCCAGGGAGCTTATCAGACGTTTCCCTGACAAATTCTCCAATAATTTTGAAGAAAACAAACACCTTGTAGGCCTACTTACACAAGGAACAACCATAAAAATAAGAAACCAGATAGCAGGCTACATAACCCACAGCCTCGTAGGAGAGGAAGAAGAAATTCCAAGCGAGGCCCTCCCACAGCAAGAAGCGTCAGGAGAAGACCAGGCGCCCGACTGAGAGCTTCTGACACAGCAGAAGTAAATGAAAGGAGCAGAGGCACATGATGGACGAATACAGAAAAGGATGGGCATTACGTTACTTGCGCGAAGCAAGAGCCGAGCTTGAGGCCGCAAGAAAAATGCCTTACATGGCTCCAAGCCTTGTTTTGGAAGCGATTAGAAAAGCGCGGAACGCCATCTATTACAGTCTCGGAGAACCCGCATTCATAGAGATTGTCATACGGGAAACGGCGGAAAGAGCACAGACGATAGAAGACCCCGTTCTAAAGTGCTTGGTAGAAATTGAAGGAACGATACAGCGGCTTGCCCAGGTTGAAGAGATGGACGGCGAAAGAGCCATGAAACAAGCGGGCGACCTAGTGCAGTTGGCTTCAGACATAGTTGAAACTGTAATTGGAGAAAAAATAGAGGACTAGGGAAAGATTACCTGTTTTTGAGAGCCTTAGCTATTCGGTCTAGAGCCTTCTTGATGTTTTCAACCGAATTAGCGAAGGACAAACGCAGGTAGCCCTCACCGTATTTTCCGAAGGATGTTCCAGGCAGAACCGCCACGCCTGCCGTATTAAGCAAGTAATCGCCGAGCTTGCGGCAATCCATGCCTGTTCTTGTTATGTTTGGAAACACATAGAAAGCTCCACGCGGTTTCTTGCACGTGATGCCCTCAATGTTGTTCAAGCCTGAGACTATGACTTCTCTCCGCTTCTTGAACTCGGCATCCATCTTCTCCGGCTCTGTTTGCGGTCCCTTCAGTGCTTCGACGCCGGCCATCTGGGTAAAGGCGCATGTGCACGAGTTCGAGTTAGTCATCAGCTGCGCAACTTTCAAGGCTAAGTCTTTCTGCATCACGCCATAGCCGAGTCTCCAGCCGGTCATGGCGTAAGTTTTCGAGAAACCGTCTAGCAGTATCGTTTTCTCCTTCATTCCGCTGAACTGAGTGATGCTTTCATGTTTGCCCTCGTAGATTATTCTGCTGTAAATCTCGTCCGCAAGAACGAACACATCGTCCCTGTCTGTGATGCAGTCGGCAATGACTTTCAATTGCTCCCTTGTTATTACTCCGCCCGTCGGGTTCTCAGGGGAGTTGATGATTATCATCTTAGTCTTCTTGGTTATTTTCTGTTTAACGTATTCAGGGTCAAGACTGAAGTCGTTCTCCTCTTTAAGGGGTATGGGCACGGGTTTGGCGCCGACAAAGTTTATCAAAGACTCGTAGATTGGAAAGCCCGGGTTCGGGTAGAGCACTTCGTCACCGGGATTCACCAAGGCCAGTATGCTGAAGAACATTATCGGCTTGGCGCCAGGCGTCACGACAACCTCGTCTGCGCTGACGCTTATGTTTCGTGTTTTGGAAACGTATTCTGCGATGGCTTGCCTTAGTTCTGGAATGCCTGCGGATGGAACGTAGTGAGTGTAGCCTGAATTCATGGCCTTTGTGGCGGCTTCTTTGATGTTTCTTGGTGTGTCAAAATCTGGTTCGCCGATTTCCAAGTGCACAACATCTTTCCCTTGTTTCTCAAGTGCTTTCGCCTTGGCGAGCACCTCAAAGGCTGTTTCGGTTCCTAGAGTTTCCATTCTCTTTGCAAAGATGGAGTCCACTCAAATCACCTTTATGTGAAAGGAAATTAGAGGTAGGAAGACAGGGGTATTTAACTATTGCAGTTTGGTCAACTGCAAAACGATGTTTAAAACTGCTTTGTTAACGGTCGCACTTTCAGCACGTCAGGGTTGACGAGGTTTGGCGGTTTCTTCCCTCCAAAGAACGCTATGAGATTGTCGGCAACCATCTCTGCCATCTTGGAGCGGGTTTCGTAGCTAGCGCTTGATATGTGTGGAGCAACAACCACATTGTCAAGTTTAAGTAGAGGATTGTCCAGCGGCGTAGGTTCTTGTTCGAAAACGTCAAGTCCAGCACCTGCTATTCTGCCTTCATTGAGAGCGTCGTACAGGGCTTTTTCGTCAACAACGGGTCCTCGAGAATTGTTTATCAGGTAAGCAGTCTTCTTCATTAGCCTGAGCTTTTCAGCGTTTATCAGATGATGCGTCTCCTTCATAAGTGGAACGTGAATGCTTACAAAGTCAGACTGTTTCAAAAGCGTGTCCAAGTCGACTTTCTTTGCGCCGAAGTCCTTCTCCATCTCTGGTCTCGGTATCACGTCATAGAAGAGAATTTTCATGCTGAACCCTGTTGCCCTCTTCGCTACAGCGTAGCCTATTCTTCCTGCGCCCACGATGCCTATGGTCGCGCCGTAAACGTCTCTGCCCTGCAGCATGGCGGGGTGCCAGCCGACCTTCCATCTTCCCGTGCGCACATATTTGTCAGCTTCAACGACCCGCCTTGCAAGAGCCATCAGAAGCGCCCACGCGAAATCAGCCGTCGTGTCTGTCAAAACCTCAGGCGTGTTAGAAACGTAAATACCTCTTTTCGTTGCTTCTTGCACGTCTACGTTGTCAAAGCCCACAGCCAACTGTGCAATCATCCTCAGTTTAGGTGCTGCATCAAAGACTTCAGCGTCTATCTTGTCGGACAGCAGCGTGGCAAGAGCATCAACATCTTTGGCTTTCTCTATGATGGTCTTCTTTGGCGGCGGAGCATACTCAGGCCAAACTTTAGCGTCAAATCTTTCCTTGATTATCTTTAGCCCTCTTTCGGGAAGTTCACGAGTGACATAAACCTTAGGTTTCGGCACAATGTCCACCAAACTTTGATTCTGCAAAACTCTTTTTTAGCATTAACTTATTACACTTACGCATCAACCCTTGGAAAATCAGCAACAGGCAACCCAAATGACGACGATAAAAAACAAAGAGCAACTCATAAGCAACGGTGAAACTCGTTCTGACCGAAAAGCCAGAGCCTTAGCACTGGAAAGCCTTGAGGTCGCGTTGAAAGCCGCTGACCCCATTCAGATAATAAAGTCGAAACTCTCGCTCAAGAACTCAACTCTGCGCGTGAACGGCCATTCGTTCAACCTAGCAAAATTCAAGAACATCTACGTTGTAGGCGGAGGCAAAGCAACTGGCGCGATGGCCTACGCCCTAGAACAAGTCGTGGGTAAACGGATAACGAAGGGACTTGTTAACGTGCCGCACGGAACCAAGTCAAAAACAGCCACAATTGAGCTTCATGAAGCAAGCCACCCAGTCCCAGACGAGTCTGGCGTAGAAGGAACGCGCCGCATGCTGGAAATCGCAGAACAAGCAGAAAAAGACGACCTTGTGATATGCTTGATCTCAGGAGGCGGCTCCAGCCTCATGCCACTGCCACGAAACGGTATTTCAATCAATGACAAGAAAGAAATAACGAACGCCCTACTCAAGTGCGGCGCAACCATAAACGAATTCAACACCGTCCGAAAACACACTTCAGATTTCAAGGGAGGCTGGCTCGCAAAGAAAGCGTACCCCGCCACAATTCTGAACCTCATCCTTTCTGACGTTGTAGGTGACCCGGTGGATTCCATTGCATCCGGCCCAACCGTGCCAGATTCAACAACCTTCGGAGACGCGGTAAAGGTTCTAGAAAAATACAAACTATGGGATAAAACGCCAGCATCCATTCAGAAAGTCTTGTGTGACGGCGAGAAAGGCCTAATCCCAGAAACCCCCAAGGCTGGTGATGAAGCATTTAAGAAAGTTTACAATGTCATCGTTGGGAACAACAGGCTTGCAAGCCTCGCCTCATGCAAACACGGCAAAGTGAAGGGCTTGAACACTCTCCTGTTGACGGCAACCCTAGAAGGTGAAGCCAGACACGTTGGAACCGTTCTTGCCACGATAGCCCGTGAAATTGTGACATCTGGAAACCCTGTCAGAAAACCAGCCTGCATAGTCGCCGGGGGAGAAATGACAGTGACAGTCACTGGGAAAGGCAAAGGCGGAAGAAACCAGGAAATGGCTCTGGCAGCCGCAATGAAAATCGGCGGCACGGACGGAGTGGTCATAGCTTCGCTGAGCACGGATGGCGTAGACGGCCCAACAGATGCTGCTGGAGCAGTAATGGATGGGAAAACCTTGGCAAAAGCTTCACAGTTGAGGTTGGCTCCCCAGAGGTTTTTGGCTGATAATGATTCGTACAATTTCTTCTCGAAGCTCGGCGACCTCGTGCTGACTGGCCCTACGGGCACGAACGTTAATGACGTATCTGTCATAATAGTCCTGTAAAAGCCAAGAGAGGTAGAAAGGATGGCTGTGACCTTCAGGTTTATCGGAAGCCTTCGGAGTATGGCTGGGAAAAGCAAATTCGCACTCGATCTCGAAAACGGCGTCCCTCTAAGTGGAGCCATAAAAAAGATTGTTGACAAACTGCCTAAGCTTATGCGGGTGCTGATCGATTCAGAGCACGAAAGTACAGCATCAAACACGCTCATGCTCGTTAACGGAAAGGACATCAGCGTCCTAGATGGTTTAGAAACCCTGCTCAAAGATGGGGATGAAGTGACTCTTGTTCCAATCCTTCATGGAGGATAAAGCTGCATGAGACTGTATGCTGTCAAAACACGAATTGTGAAAACAGGCGACAACCTCTCTGAAGTCATTCTGGGATCATTGAAAAAACAAAACCTACAGCTGAAGAACAATGATGTACTCGCGGTGACGTCAAAAATCGTGTCACAAGCAGAGGGACGCACAGCCAAACTGAAAGATATCAAACCTTCAAGACAAGCAAGAAGACTTGCCGAAAGATTCTCGTTGCAAGCCAAGTTTGCAGAATTGGTCTTGCGTGAGGCCGACAAGATTTATGGAGGAGTGGATAAGGCAGTCTTAACGCTCAAGAACGGGATCGTGGCTCCAAACGCCGGCATAGACAACAAGAACGCACCCGCAGGCTTTGCCATTCTATGGCCTAGCAGTCCCGAGAAATCCGCCGAGAGCATTAGAGAGGAAATAAAAAGCAAGACTGGCAAACAGATTGCCGTGCTGATCGTTGACAGCGGCCTAGCTCCGCTCAGAAGAGGCACGGCAGGTTTCGCCTTGGCTGTGGCTGGCTTCAAGCCCATAGAAGATCGCCGAGGAGACAACGACCTCTACGGAAAGAAAATAGTCATCACAACACATGCCGTTGCAGATGACCTGGCTTCAGCTGCGCATTTGCTGATGGGTGAAGCCGCTGAGAGAACTTCTGTTGTATTGATCAGAGACGCTCCAGTTGAGTTTGACGAAGGAGTCTATGGTTCTGCAGACATGATGATGCCCTTCAAGGAATGCGTTTTCATGAACACTTTCACAAACGCCTAAGTCACACATGCAGGTATGAAAATGATTATTGCTCTTCAAGCAGATCCAAAAGACTTCTTCGGAACAAAATCGATGCCGAGCAATGCTGAGCTTCTTAAGCTTGTAGAAAAAGCCGCTTCCATGGGTTTCAAAGCCATTCAGATTGGCCCTATGACAGGTTACGTTGGCATTGGAGGCGAACGTCTCAGAAAGACTCTGGGCAGTTTAAAAATGGAGAGAAACGTGCATGTCGGAGGAATTTTCGACGTTGAAAGCTTCGTAACAACAGAGCAGGAACATCAAATTGCAGAAGCATATTCGCGGCGCAGTGACTCTTTGCAATGAGATAGGGGCAACACTAATTTCGGTTCATCCTCCTTTCTTTCAGAGAACAATCAAAGTAGATGACGCATTCCTGCAAAAGGCAAGAACACGATTTCAGAAACTGCTGGAAAGTGAAGTGTATTTCGCAACTCGAAAGAATGAAAGTGGCTTTAGAATCGTTTTGTTATCCGCCGTTCATATTTCACGGTTTAGACGAATTCTCACAGTTCATCGGACAGTTTCCGCCTGAAAAACTTGGCATCTTGATGGATGCAGGTCACCTGTACCAAGCCGGGATAGACTTGGACGAGGCTGTTCATCTATTCAAACGGCGGCTGCTAGACATCCACGTTCACGATGCAATGCGAGACAAAAACTATCGGGAGGCAACCCACTTGCCCATTGGAAAGGGAACGATTGATTTTCCAAGATTGATAGACCTTCTGCGTCAAGTGAGTTATGACGGGTGGCTTACGCTTGAGGTCAGAGGCAATGAACAGGAAATTGTCAGAAGCAGGGAATATTTAGAGAGCTTGGTTGGCAGTTCCTCTATGTCCTAGTTGCTGTCCTGACCGCTCCGTAGATTAAGCCAAGGCGAGAGTTTAGTGGACTTCAAAACCCTGAACAGTGCAACGCCGATGACAGTTGCCGCCGCAGCAATGACTATTCTTTCTACTGGGTAGATCCATGCGATCAGTTGCCAGTTCAGCCTCCACACGTTGACATCTGCAATAAACACTGGCCAAGCGAGAATTTCAAACACTAACGAGCCGGCGATTTGGCCAGCCAAGGTAGACGTTAAAGAAGTTGTAAAGAACGCGAGCGACAGCCTGATGCTGGTTTTTGGTTTCCACATGTTTCTCACCGCAAACGACTGCAAAGGTGAAGCCAAAACCAGAAGTCCGATTAACTGGAACCACAACAACGGCGGATAGAGCCAGACTGGACCAACGAATGGATAAAACGCAAAGAAAAATAAAAGTGAGAAATACGTGAAGACACATATGCCCCGTTTGCCCTCATACAGTGCGCCAGCCACACCCGATGTGACAATGCCTGACAAGAAGCTTGGAGGCGAGAAGACACCTAGGAAAAAGCCGATGGCGCCGCCCAAGAGTGTGGATAACATGCCTAAGTATGATCCAAGCACAACACCGACTAATGGTGCAGTGATCGCTGCCGCGGTTATGGCTCTGCCTGGCAAGCCTATTATCGGAGAGATCGGCATAAACCCGAAAATCGCATACAACGCCGTGAAACATACTGTTAGAGCGACGCTTCTTGTGCTGAGCGCTCGTTTGCTAGACATCTGGGCAATCCTTCCAGCTTGTTGTGGAAACTTAATTATCTGACATCATTTATAAATGGTAACGTGCGCCGACCGATAATCACCTTAACAACAGATTTCGGAGGGAAAGACCCCTACGTTGCCGAGATGAAAGCAACAATCCTAAACATAAGCCCAAACGCAACAATCGTCGACATAACTCATCAGATAGAGAAATTCAACGTGAGAATGGGCGCATATGTTCTTGCTTCAGCTTCGCCATATTTTCCAAAAGGCACAATTCACGTGGCGGTCGTGGACCCAGGCGTGGGCACAAGAAGAGAACCTATACTCATACAAACCAAACATTCCTATTTTGTTGGACCAGACAACGGCGTCTTGGCACTTGCTGTAAGAAAAGAGCAGATAAAGCATGTTTACAGGATAATCAACCGAAAACTTATGCTGGCAAAAGTGTCCAACACGTTTCATGGTAGAGACATTTTCGCACCCGCAGCCGCCCACCTAACAAACAAGACGCCACCAGCGGAGTTCGGACCGGAAATAGACAAGATCATTATTCCGAGATTCGCGAAAATTGTCAGAAGAGGAAACATCCTCATCGGCGAGGTCATCCACGTGGACGACTTCGGAAACATCATCACGAATCTTGGAGAGAAAGAACTTGAACTAATGGAAATCGACCACACGGTTAACGTCAAGCTAGGAAACGCCAAGCTAGCGCTTAAGCTTTGCAGAACCTATTCGGAAGTTCAGCTGCACAAACCACTAGCCCTGATAGGAAGCCACAACCTCTTGGAGATTTCGATAAATCAAGGCAACGCTTCAGAAACCTTCAAAGTTGAGGGCGGAAGCAAAGTCACACTTCACTCCCCCTAAAATTGTTTGCTACTCTAGATGTCTGCCTTTGAGCATCACGATTTGAGGGAAGAAAGGCAGGAATCGCTTATTATGGAGTGCAATAAATAGCAGTAAGCAATCCGAAAGACCATCTCCAAAAGTGGTGAGTCAGTGTCGATCAAGTATTTCGAGGCCCCTGACGTTAAGAACCTCGTTAACGAGATTGCAGATTGCTTGGACTTTTTCCACATTGTTCCGCAATTCGTCTTCTGCTACAGAAGCAAGGGCTCCACATCTAGAAGAACGATAGCCCGCATCCACGGTCTGGGAAAGATCTGGCAAGAAGCTCTCAATCTTCCACCTTCCTACGTGATTGAAGTCATTTCTGAACGGTATGACAGACTCTCCGAAACAGACCGAGAAAAAACCATAATACATGAGCTCCTGCACATCCCACATGGCTTCGCAGGCGGTTTCCGCCCCCACAAAGGCTACATTGACCACGAAACGGTTGAACGCTTGCATAGAATGCTGCTGAAGCAGAGAGCAGCTAGAAAGGCAAGTTTTTAAGCATGAAGTTGAAAAGAAAGCTAAACACCACGTTTCACGCCAAGCTCAGAAGTTCATTAGCATTGGAAGACGTGTAAAGGACATATCCCTTCAAGAAGAAAGGCGCACTCCCTGAACATGCAGTGAAAAGAGGTGTCTTGCGAGACGGTCTAGATGAAATACACGATGAAAAGTCTCAAACACAACGGAATCTACGTTCCTCCATATGACTTCAAAGGTTTCTCCGTAAGAATTCAGGAGCAACCTGTAAAACTGAGCCCGAAAATTGAACAAATGGCCCTGGCATGGGTTAGAAAGAAAACATTGCTAACGTCTCCGCCTGACACGGTTTATTTTAGAAACTTCATCCAAGAATTCCTTGAACAGCAAAAGCAAGAGAACCCTACCATCAGCTTCCTAGACCCTTTCTGCAAAGAATACCTGAAAAGCATCAACAATAACGGTTTCGAATGGAAGGCAAACTTGAAGCAGCCAATTGACTTCTCCGAGATTGAGCAATATGTTGTGCAAGAACAGCAAAAGAAGCGGAACATGGAGAAGACTGAGAGAAAGAAACTTGCCAATGAAAGAAAAGCAAAGAGAGAAGCATCAAGAGAGAAGTATGGCTGTGCGTTCGTTGACGGACAGAAGATAGAAATTGCCAACTGGACAGCTGAGCCATCATGCATTTTCGCAGGAAGAGGAGATCACCCCAAGCGAGGAAAGTGGAAGGAAGGACCGCGAGAAGAGGACATAATTCTTAACCTTTCTCCTGACAGCTCCACACCTCCTGGCAATTGGAAAGGCAGAGTCTGGGAGTCGGACAGGATGTATCTTGCAAAGTGGGTGGACAAGTTGTCTGGAAAGGTCAAATATGTTTGGTTCTCGGATTCAGCATTTCTCAAACAGAACAGAGAGAAGGAGAAATTTGAAAAAGCTGAAAAGCTGGACAAGAAGATCGCAATCGTTGAAAAGCACGTCCTTGAAAGCTTGGATTCTGAGGACATTGAACAGAGAAAAACAGCCACGGTGTGTTGGCTCATCCTCGCACAAAACATTCGAGTTGGGGATGAAAAAGACCCCGATGAAGCAGACACGGTCGGTGCAATAACCCTCAGACCTGAACACATCAAAATCGAGGGAAACACGCTCCACTTCGACTTTCTAGGCAAAGATTCAGTGAGATGGGTCAGCCAAGCAGAGGCATCACCATCCATCACCAGAAACATCGAGAGCTGCTCCAAAACGTGCAAAGAGTACCTCTTCGAGGGAACAGACTCCAAGAAGGTGTCAAGGTTTCTATCACAGAAAATGCCAGGACTGACTGCTAAAGTTTTCAGAACGTGGAGAACCACGAAAACCGTTCAAGAATACTTGGACAGATCCAAGGTCGGGAAGGAAGACCCAGAATACGTGAAGAAGCACGAAGCAAAAATGGCCAACTTGGAAGCAGCAAAGGTCGCTAACCATAAGCGCAAAATCCCCGCAAACTTCAATGAAAGGCTAGCCAAGAAAGAAGCAACGCTGAAAGAGCTTGAAGCCACGTTGAAAGAAAAGATTGCACAGCGAAAGAAAACAGACGCTCTTGTTAAGAGAATAGACAAGGCTAGACTTGACACAGATTTAACGAGAAAAACTGAAGAATACAACCTGGGAACATCGCTAAAATCGTATATTGATCCAATTGTGTATGTGAAGTGGGCTAACAAGGTGGACTTTGACTTAGACAATTTCTATTCTAAGACTCTGAGAAAGAAGTTCAGCTGGGCCCTGGAAAGAAAAGGCTGAGAGCTTCCCTTAACGCAGAATCGTCCACGGATTGACTGTGGCAAAGCGCAGTTTGGGTTGGAATTTGAGAGTTGCCATTGAACGACTACTCAAGCAAGCAGTTTGATTAGGAATACGTAAGACTAAAACAATGGCATAAGCCTTAAAGACGTCAGGAAAGAACGGTAGCGCACGCGCTCTTATGCAGCAGACTGAAACAACATGTCCGAACTGCGGCGCCAAGAGGAGAGCCTAGGTTCTTCGCGATTCGTCAACGAATTGCTGTTCTTTTGGTGCGTTAAGTTTTCCTGGAAGGCATCTTAACGATTTCGCTTCAGACATGCAAGACTGAAGGAGAGTAATAGAGAAGCCCACAAAAGTGTGGCCGCATATGCGAACTGGTAGCGCTCAATCGCAGAAGGCGGCTTATTCTCGGCCTGAGAGGATAACAATGTAGTCCGCTGTGTCAGCACACATGTCAGCGGCTTGTTCAATGAATTCGACGAGATCGTCAAAGATGACCATTGCACCGCAGTTCATCTTCTCTCCATATTTGACAAACGAAGCCTTAGTCTTGAGATAAGTGACGTCGATGTCATGCTCAATCTCGTCAACCTTCTCAGCGCCCGCCACAGCTTCTGCTGAATTCACCGCTAGCTTCTCTATGCTACCGCGCAGGGCCTGGGCGCAATCAACGAGCCTGCCAGTCATGCTTACCGTGTTCTCACAAAGCTCTCTGGGAAGCTCAGCATCCGCAAGCATCTCCATGCATCTGGCCGCGTCCTTAACGTGGTCAGCAAGAGTGTCGAGCCTCTTCACGAGGTGCAGCAAATCCTCACGGTAGTCAGCAAATAATGCGGCTCCTTTCGTGAGTTCTTTGAAAACGTCCATCCGCAGCCTGTCCACATCTTCCTCTACCTTGAAGAGGCTTTCGATGCGCTGGGTCGCCTCTTTTTTCTTGCCTTCCAAAATGCTCTTCGTAGCTTGATGAAGCAACGTCACCGTGTCAAGCGCTTTCGATATCTGTTCCTGAGCCAAGTCCAACGCTTTTGTTCTTCGGCGTCTTTCAAACCACGCGTAACTTCTCTTTTCCAACCTATGCGTCTCCTTTTAACAGTACTTTAGCCCATGTACGCTTATAACTCTTAAACCTCAGAGGCACTGCCTTGCTCAGCCACCCAATACGTCTTGTCTTCGCCCTTTCTCGTCGTAACATATTCCTTCTTGAAAATAGGCGCTTCCTTCTTGTACCTTTCAACAGCCTCTTCCAAAACAGAGAACACCTGCTTTCGGTGGGAGCCCGCGACCAAAACATACACGAGGTCTTCGCCAACGCTGAATTCCCCGAGCAAATGATGAATCTGAACATCTGTCACGCCTGGCTTCTTCTTCAAGTCCTCACAAATGCTTCCGAACGTTTCATTTGCCTTCTCTTCGTAGGCCTCTAACTCCAACTTCCGAACCTTTTCACCTTTTAGGTTCTCTCCGCGAACGACACCGACAAACACAGCAATCGCACCGGCTTTTCTGAAGTTTGGTCTATCTTTCGCGTTTCTGATTATGTCTAAAAGGGACACGGCACCTTTTTCGTGGACTCCAGCACTTATCCGCATGATCCCGCCACTTATGCAAAGAACCGACGCACAGACTTAAGCTTTATAGAGCTATACTGCTTTGACCAGCATGCGGTTTAAACCGTTGAATAATCTGGAATATTCGCGCAACCTCTCCTGAGCCTGACTCACCGTGACTTCAGAAAACTCGATCACGTCATTCGGTTTAGCCTGCCCGAGAAGCGAAACGTCAGGAGTCACTATCACCGCGATCTTCGGATAACCACCAGTTGTCTGAGCATCCCGCATTATCACAATAGGCTTTCCATTCTTCGGAACCTGAACTGAACCATGCAAGAGCGCGTCAGACACAATGTCTGCCTTTCCCTTGTGCTCTATCAGCGGACCCTCGAGTCGGTACCCCATGCGGTCTGCTTCAGGCGTGACCCGGTATTCGCTGGAGAAGAAAGTGTCGATACCCTCTTCAGTGAACATGTCAGCCTGCGGCCCGAGCACGGCCTGCACTTGAAAGCGGTGTGTAAATTTGGGCACTAATTCTTCCGGCATCTTGTACAAAGCATCAAGAGGTTCCGCCTCAAACCCTTCAACGATGTCTCCGGTTCTCAATTGTCTGCCATTGATTCCTCCAAACTCGCCTCGAACATAAGTCGACCTGCTTCCAAGCACCAACGGCGCCTCTATTCCTCCTCTAACTGTAATGTAGACTCTGCAGCCGCTCTCCATTCTACTGAAGGAAACAACATCCCTCTCTTCTAAATTCAAGGTTTGCCACATTGGAACGTCTTGACCGTCTATCTTCGGAGAAACAGCCGCCCCAGTTATGGCAACCTGCACTTTGGTCAAGACCAAAAGTTCAGGGCCGATCAGAGTTATTTCCAAACCTGCGTCGCCCGGTTTGTTTCTAACTAGAACGTTTGCAGCAGCCAGCGAGAATGCGTCCATTGCGCCGGAAATTGGAACCCCGTATTTGAGGTAGCCATATCTTCCCAAGTCCTGAACGGTAGTGAAGAACCCGGGTTTTGTTACATTGAAGACTTTCATCTTCGTTATTCCTTCCAAAAGGCACCAGAGGTTCCGTTCAGAATGGCTTCTTCGATCTTCTTGTATTCCTTCTCTGAAACTTGCTGGAACTCTACAGAGTCTCCCGGTTTAAGAAGTGCCGGCGGGTCCATCTGCGGATTGAAAAGCCTCAAATGTGTTCTCCCGATTATCTGCCAGCCGCCAGGCGCTTCACATGGGTATATGCCTGTCTGCTTCTCTGCTATGCCGACCGAGCCCGCTGCCACCTTGAGTCGCGGCGTTTCAAGACGTGCTGTCGCTATTTCATCTGCAACTTCCCCGAGGTAAGGAAAGCCTGCGACGAAGCCTAGCATGTACACTCGATATTCTCTACCGGAATGAATCTGGATAACTTGCTCCTCAGTCAAGCCATGAAATTGGGCAACATAAGAGAGGTCTGGTCCGTACTGTCCCCCATAAACTACAGGAACAACGATTCTTCGAACAGCTTCAAGCTTCGATTCTTTCAACTCGCTTTCAATATCTTTAACGCGCA